>Ga0055453_10000018_pt1 | contig 15357 bp, 15 predicted proteins | sample Goodyear_PhragA__FD_57741 | JGI IMG/M metagenome (GOLD analysis project Ga0055453, IMG submission 57741) | Wetland microbial communities from San Francisco Bay, California, USA, that impact long-term carbon sequestration - Goodyear_PhragA_D2 | ecosystem: Environmental > Aquatic > Marine >... | reverse complement strand
AAGACACATGTTTTGCGGCCGAGCAGTTCTGAGAGACTGGTAAGGTCTCTGCCTGTAGAGACCCTTGTGGTTAGAGGAGAGGCAGCCGAAGGCGCTGCGATATGTTCCGTCGGCGTGGCCTCGATCCTCTGTCCGGTCGATTTTTCCGACAACTCTAGACGGGCGCTGGCAAGGGCGCGGGATTATGCCGCACTCTTCGGGGCGGACCTTCATGCAGTCCACATAATCCCGTCCTATCTTATCAAGGAGAAGTGGGGGGCGTGGAAAAAGCTCGACGATGTGGCGCGCGAACAATTTGATCTGACGATGACTGCGGACGCCGGGAACAGGCTCTCTTCCTTATGCAGGGAGTGCGGGGTCGATAGCGGCGGCGAGGTCCATCAGGGAGACCCCGGCAGGATAATATCTTCCCTCGCGGGCGAGAGAAAATCGGACCTCATCGTAATCGGCGCGACAGGGTCGTCTTCCGTGAGGAGCGTATTCCTCGGCGGGACGACGGACGCTGTGTTGAAGTCTTCGCCCTGTCCGGTTCTCGTTGTGCGTTAATGACTATTCAGATCCTGTCCCTGCTGGGCAGTCTCATCACTATCCTTCTGGCAGCCGAACTCTTTACCAATGGCATCGAGGCATTCGGAAGACATTTTTCTTTTTCCCAGGCGGTGGTAGGAAGCATCTTTGCCGCGGTGGGCACAGCGCTTCCGGAAACCATCCTTCCCCTGGTGGCAATTTTCATGTACGGGGGCGGGTCGGCCAGCGATATCGGCGTCGGCGCCATCCTCGGCGCACCTTTTATGCTTTCTACACTCGCCTTCTTCCTTGTCGGTCTGACGGTTGCCGTGGCGTCCCTGAAAAAAAAGAGGCCCTTTGCGCTGAACGTTGAACTAACCTCGTTGAAACGTGACCTTACCTTCTTTTTAGGCATGTATTCTGCTGCCATCGTCCTGCCCCTTTTCCTGGGAAAGCGCTTTCATGCCCCTGTCGCGGTCCTGCTCGTGGGTGGGTACATCTTTTATGCATGGCTGACTTTCCGCGGCGAAAGCGCAGGGCTCGAGCATTCTGATGAGATGTACTTATGGAGGGTGGTCAGAAGGGTCATCGCTTCCCGCAGCAACGTCTCAGTCCCGCTTTTGCTTATCCTCTTTCAGATCGCTATAGCCCTTGGAGTGATGATAGAGGGCGCCCATGCCTTCGTGGGAAGTCTGGAGCAGATATCCTTGAGGTTTGGCATGAACCCGCTGCTTTTTGCGCTGCTTATGGCCCCTTTTGCTACTGAGCTGCCCGAAAAATTCAACAGCGTCACCTGGACATGGAAAGGCAGGGACACCCTTGCCATGGGCAATATCACCGGGGCAATGGTCTTTCAGGCGACTTTTCCGGTCTCGGTAGGACTTCTTTTCACCCCGTGGGAGCTTACCGGTATGGCGCTGCTATCTGCCTTGCTGGCCATTGCTTCGGCTGTCGGAGCGCTGGGGATGATAGTCCTCAGAAAGCGGATTTCGCCCGGTCTGCTGCTCTTTTCCGGTTGTCTTTACCTTATGTACGCTTTGGCTGCGGTCTTTAGGTGAAGCAACAGCCTGGAGCATTTCTTCTTCAGCCTCTCCGGTTTGATCCGCGAGTATATGTAGCCGTAGACCGGCCGGGAAAAAATTGTGACCTGGTCTCTGAATCGTTCGGCATCCACGTCGTCGACTGTGAACCGCTTGATTTTCATCGTCCAAAGTCTGGGAAGGTTGACGCCCTGACGTACCAGGTAAGTTACATCGATCCCTAATTCCCTGGCGACGGCCAGCGATACGGTATCATGTTTTCCTTTGGGCCAGCAGAGCTGGTTGGCCGAAACTCCCAGGGCCTCCCGGATTGCCTTGCGGCCTTTGCTTATATCCGACCGCACGTCGACGCCCTCAGCCGCATGGCTTGCGGTATGGTTCTCGATGGAGCACAAACCGCTGTCGAGCATGGTTTTGAGATCCTCCCAGTTGCATACCACCTCGCTTATACGGGGGCTATCCAGCAAAGCAACCGATTCTCCATGACCTGGAAAGCCGGCCGGGTCCGATCCGCGCCGATAGCGGCTTGCCAGCTCTGTCCGGTCCGAAGCCACGAACACAGTGAATTTCTGTCCGTATTGTTTCATCACGGGGAAGGCATGAAGGTAAACGTCCAACCACGCATCATCGAACGTCAACAGGACGGATTTGCGGGGCACCTTCCGGGTCCCAAGCTTGTACCGGCGAAATTCCTCACTGCTCAGTGTTGTGTGCCCTTCCCTGTGAAGCATGGCCATCATCTCTCTGAATTTCCCGACGCTCACGGTCAGAAAGGCATTTTCATTCTCGTTTACGTGATGGAACATGCAAACCGGGACGGACTGAAGCATCTACGCGCCCAGGACCTTGCCGTAGCTGCGCAAGGTCGCTGCCATCATGGCTTCGAACCCCAGCTTTTCGCGGGCAAGCCGGTATGCCTTTTCTGTTATGGCTCCCAGGTCCCTGCCTCCGATACAGTCCACCACCAGCCGGGCCAGCGTTTCCGTATCGCCGGGGGTATAGAGAAAGCCCGTTTCTCCGTGTGTGACATATTCGGGAATCCCTCCGACATCGGTGGCTACAACAATCGTCTTCATGGCGAAGGCTTGCGGAACGACCTGAGGCCGCGCCTCGATTTCAGATGTGAGCACGACCATGTCGCTTGCAGCAATGAAAACCTCCACGGCCTTTTGGAACCCCGTCAGAATCACCCTTTTTTTGTGCCGGATCGCGTCGATTTCCGACTCTAACTCATCCAGAAATTCAGCTCTTGTCGGAGATCCGACTACAAAAAAGTAGGCCCCGGGGACTTGTTCCACGATGCGGTCAACAGCCCTGATCAGGAAGCGCTGACCTTTATCCGGACGAATCATGCCGATTACTGTTATAAGCTTCGCCTCCGGCGGGACCCCGAAATTACGGCGCGCAGGACCTCCATCAACGTCCGGGCGGAATCTGCTGAGATCAATGCCTGTGCCTATGACGTCTATCATTTCCCTGGAGCCGAGCTTCTGGCTCACGATCCGGTCGAGGATGCTGTTGGAATTGACGATGATGCGGTCGCAGCCCGCCCTCCAGATCAACCGGTGGAAAAAATCACCTTTCAGGCGGTTGCAGATGTGCCGGCTCCGTATAACAGGTATCCCTGCCAGCCTGGCGAGGGCCGCCGTGCTCGCATCGCGGGAACTGTGGCAGTCGATCAGATCGATTTTTTCCCGGCGAGCAAAGTTGAGCAGCCGCAGCACGGCCCTCGGGTGAAGCGACCCTCTGAAGGGTATGTGGCAGAGCGGCAGTCCGCGGCTGAGTCCTTCACTGTAGATGGCCGAGTCTTCGCGGGCGAGCAGCCAGGCAGAATGTCCGTGATCAAGGAGCCATCCGATTTGCTCGAGTATGCGGAGTTCCTGGCCCCCCATATTGACGGAGCTTTCGGTATGGGCAATTCTAAGCTTCGTGACTCTATCCTCCCACGGTCTTGAAACTATTATACGGCACGGGTTTAATTTTTTGAAAACGTCCTCTGCAACGTCCTTGACAGCTTCCCCGGGATGTGTTAGTTTGAGAATTATATTGCCAAAAGGAGGAAGCCATGGCCTGCAAATCAAAGGGCGGCGCGTGCGGTACCACCAAGAAGACCGCCACGAAATCCACGACGAAGAAGAAATAAGCTCAGTGTCATCACCTCTGAAAGGGACGGCTTGCGCCGTCCCTTTTTTGTTTGCTAACATTTGACATGTTCGATCGGGAATTGCAGGAATTATGCAGAAGGGGCCTTCTTCGGGAAACTATTGCGCGCACGTCGCTTCAGGGGCCGCTCATAACCTTCGGGGGCAGAGAGTACATCAATTTTTCCTCTAACGATTATCTTGGCCTGGCCGGGGACCCTCGCATTGCTTTGGCGGCTGCGGAGGCTGCTGAACGGTTTGGGTCCGGCGCCGGCTCATCGAGGCTTCTTCTAGGCGGGAGTCTCCTGCACGAAAAGCTTGAAAGAAAGGTGGCCCGGTTCAAGAAGACCGAGTCCGCCCTGCTCTTCAATTCGGGCTATGCTGCCAACACGGGCGCTATTGCAGCGCTGGCAGGAGAGGGTGACGTGGTCTTCAGCGACGAACTGAACCACGCGAGCATTATAGACGGGTGCAGGCTAAGCAAGGCGCGTGTCCTGATTTATAGGCACAGGGATGTTTCACATCTCGAAGCGCTGGTCCGCAAAGAAGGAGGGGGGAGGAAACTCGTCGTCACCGATTCCGTCTTCAGTATGGACGGCGACATAGCCCCTCTGGCGGAACTCTGCGGGATATGCCGGCAATACGGAGCCATGCTATATGTCGATGACGCCCACGGTACGGGTGTGCTCGGCCGCGGAAGGGGGGCACTGGCCCATTTCGGTATCAGCCCGGAGCCGTGGATGGTCCAGATGGGGACTTTTTCGAAGGCCCTGGGTTCATCCGGCGCCTTTATCGCAGGGAGCAGGTCTGTGACGGACTGGCTCTTGAATACCGCGAGGACCTTCATGTTTTCAACCGCGCCTGCCCCCTGTGTTGCAGGGGCTTCTCTTGCCGCTTTAAGGCTGATGGGAAAAAGCCGGCGGCTGGTGCGAAGACTATGGGAAAACCGAGAAAGACTCGCCACGGGCCTCAGGAGGATCGGCTGCAACATAGGCGACAGCGAAACTCCTGTGATTCCGCTGCTTATGGGAGGAAATGGAGATGCTCCTGCTCTTTCTTCATTCCTCAGGCGGAAAAAGATTTATGCCCCGCTGATAAGGCCACCATCTGTCAGGGAGTCCAGGTTGAGGATTACGGTCACCGCGGCGCATCATGAAGAGCATATCGATTCTCTCATCGGGGCGGTAAAGAGGTTCAGGCAGGGGTGACTTAAGGGGTGCGGGGGATTTTATAAATGCAGGCCCCGGCGCCTTCGGTTATGGTCTGCTCTCTCGTGACGTTCCCGCCGAACAACTCGCGATACAGTTGCAACTCGCTGCTGCAGGCATCCGCGAATTCATCCGACACTTTCTTGATGGGGCAGTGGTACTGCTTCAGGTAATAACTGCCGTTGTTCCGCGTTATTTCAACCAGGCCGCCGTTTTCCTCGAGGATCTCCTTTAGCCCCTGAAGACGTCCTGTCATGGTCTCCTTTGATGAGAGGGCATCCTGCGTGAACCTAAGCAGCCTGTCCCTTCTCCAGTCGAAGATCTTGCCTATCTTGTCCTTTCCCTCATGCTTACTGATGTCCCTGAGGATGCCAAGGGCGAAAGAATCATAAGCTTTCGGGAATAGCTCATTGGCCGCTTCAGTCAGCATGTAGACAAAACCAGGCCTTCCTATTCCGCGCTTCTTGACCTGGTAGGTAACGAAGCCCTTCTTTTCGAGGGCCAGCAGGTGCTGTCTGATGCCCATGGGCGTAATCTCTATTATTTTGCTCAGTTCCTCGATGGACATCCCGCCATTTTTTTTCAGGAGCAGCATTATATTTTTTCTTGTCGAGTTTTCGTCGATGAACATATTCATACCAGCCAACATAGCACAAAAAGAAGTTTTTGTAAATATATAATTTGATAGGAAAACGTTGCAATGCCGAGCCTGAGGGAGAGGTTAAGGCTGAGAAAGGGTCACAATGTCATGTGCAGAATGCGCGATGACCGTTACCAATCCTTCATCACCCCACTATGAGCCTGACCTGCTTTCGGGTATAATGATTGTGTTACGTTTTGCAAGGTTTGGCAGGCAGTGTGCCGGGAGCCCGGAAAAACTATCCTCAAGAAGGAGTTTTTATGATTACAGGGAAGGAAGATCTTTTGCAGTCGCTTATCGAGGCGTTCCTCATGGAAAAGGGCACGCACGAATTTTACGCGGAGGCCGCTGTCAAGGTCATGAACTCTCAGGCGAAAGAGACTTTCAGAGACCTCTCGGAGTGGGAGGAACGGCATATGGAGTATATTGAGTTTCTCTATCTCGCGATCCAGGACGACAGGGATATCGAGAAGTTCGACGATTTTAAGCGGAAGGCTGCGGCCCCTGTCACGGAGGGCGGCATCCCGGTGAATGACCTTGAAGCGCGCATAGAAGCACAGGATTTTATTGACGACACAGGGGCCCTCGTTCTCGCCCTTGAGATAGAGGGGAGGGCGTACAATTTATATAGGGGGATGTCTGAGAAGGCCACGGATACGAATGCAAGAGTTGTATTCAGGGACATGATGGAACAGGAACTCCGGCATATCGAATATCTCAAAGAGATGAGGCTGAAACTTGCTGAAACTGCGTGACGGCATTGTCGAGCTGTACAGGAAAGTTGCCACTTCCCTGCCGCCCGACGTAGAGGAGGCTCTCAAAGCTGCCCGTTCCGCCGAGCCTGAAGGGACGGCTGCTGCTGCGGCACTTGGGGTGATAACCGAGAACATACGCCTGGCAAGGGACACGGTCCGGCCGATATGCCAGGACACGGGGGTCCCTGTTTTCCATGTCAAGGTCCCTGTGGGTCTGAGCCAGCAAGAGATCAAAGAGGCGATTGTGGAGGCAACGCGGCTTGCTACAGGGAAGATACCCTTGAGGCCAAACGCTGTGGATGTGGTCACCGAAGAGAATTCCGGAGATAATACGGGGATAGGATTTCCCGTGATCCATGTCGAGGAGACGCCAAACGGTACGCTTGTTATTGATCTCATGCTGAAAGGCGGCGGCTCCGAAAATGTGGGCCAGACATATAAACTTCCGGATGAGCGACTGGGGGCACAGCGGGACTTCGAAGGTGTCAGAAGGTGCGTTTTGGATGCGGTACGGAAGGCGCAGGGAAGGGGATGTCCGCCGTATATTCTCGGAGTGGGGATAGGAGCTTCCAAAGACCAGGTCACACTTCTTTCTAAAGACCAGCTGATGAGAAAGTTGAATGATGTTAACCGGATAGAGATCCTGGATAAACTCGAAAAAAGTCTTCTTGACGAGGTCAACCGGCTCGGCATTGGGCCCCAGGGGCTGGGCGGCAGGACAACGGCCCTGGCCGTAAAGGTCGCTGTCAATCACCGTCATCCTGCGTCCTATTTCGTTGATGTCTCCTTCAGCTGCTGGGCCTCACGTCGGGGCAGACTGATATGGTAGGAGACAGTCAACTGCGGCTCCCGCTTTCGGCTGAAGATGCCGCGGGGCTGAAGGCCGGCGATATTGTTTCGATCAGCGGAACTATTTTTACCGGGAGGGACAGGATCCACCGTTACCTTTTCGAGCAGAGACCGCCGGCGGATGCCATACCCTTTGATCTTTCGGGGGGCATTCTTTACCACTGCGGCCCTGTTATAAAGAAGACAGATGATCAGTATAAAGTTGTGGCAGCCGGACCGACTACGAGCATGCGAGTAGAAATGTACGAACCCCTGGTCATCAGGGAATACCGGATAAGGGGAGTCATGGGCAAGGGCGGAATGGGAGAGGGCACCCGCCGGGCCTTGCAGGAAAACTCCTGCGTCTATCTTCATACCTTCGGCGGGGCAGCGGTCTACCTGGCGGACCGGATAAGACAGGTTCTGGCGGTCTGGAAGCTCGATGAATTCGGGCCGGCCGAGGCGATGTGGTTCTTCAGCGTGACCGGGTTCCCCGCGATCGTTACCATGGATGCGCACGGCAACGATATCCACCGGGAAGTTGAGGCCTCGTCTGACGGAAAGTTGCAGGAACTTCTGGAGGGCCGATGATCTTTCTAACCGGGGCGTCGGGGTTTGTCGGCGGGCACCTGCTTGATTTTCTGGTCGGGAAGGGGCGTGAGGTGAAATGCCTGGCCCGGTCTGATAAGTCGGCGGAGAAGCTGGCAAGGAAGGGTGCGGCCGTGGTCAGAGGTGATATAACCAGGCCCGAGACGCTCAAAGATGTCCTCCATAAAGAAGATTTCGTGGTCCATCTCGTCGGTATCATCGAAGAGAAGGGGAAGTCCACTTTCAGGTCGGTTCATGTCGAGGGCACTGCAAACCTGGTAGCCGAGGCTAAAAGGGCCGGCATAATGCATTTTTTTTATCAGTCCGCTCTCGGCGCAGACAAGGGGTCCTGGTCGGGGTACCTGAAGACGAAGGCCGAGGCGGAGGATATTGTGAAAAACAGCGGCCTGGCTTACAGTATCTTCCGTCCGTCGCTGATCATAGGCCCCTGGGACGGTTTCACGTCAAAGCTCGTAGACATGATCAAGCTTTCGCCGGTCCTGCCTATTCCGGGGGAGGGCAAGTCGAAGTTTCAGCCGGTCTCAGTACATGACTGGATAAAATGCATGGCGAAAGTGATCGAAAGCCCTGGGCAGTACAAGTCCACTTTTGATATCGGAGGGCCGGAACATATTACCTACCGGGAGATGGTGGAGACACTGGCCGAAGTCATGGGGCGTTCTAAACCCGTGGTCACTCTGCCAATGGGGTTCATGAAGGTCTCGACGATACTTATCGAGAAGATCTTCTCATCGCCTCCTGTGACCTCGGACCAGCTGAAATTACTGGAGATGGACAACATTACCGACCTGGATGTGATCGAGAAGAACTTCGAGTTCAAGCCTGTCACATACAAAGACACCCTGAAGGATTTCGTTAAGCCCAAAGCCTAGCCAAAGATGCCTGAAACCAATAATTCACCGCAGAGACACGGAGAGCGCAGAGTAAGATAGTTTCGTTTTCCGTGAGAGTGACACTCTCTGCATCCTCTGAGACTCGGCGGTGAATCAAATGTTTGCACGAATCCCGATCGGTTCCGAGCGGCTACTTAACCACCAAGACGGAGCAGCCTGAGTGATCGACTATCTTCGATGAGATGCTGCCCAGCAGGAACTTCTGAGCTCCATGTCTGCCGTGCGAGCCCGTGATAATGAGGTCAGCCTTGATCTTCCGCGCCGTCTCGAGGACCTCTTCCGCGGGGTTGCCCCGGAGGGTGACGGTTTTCAGTGAGGTTATGCCCCTGGCCTTCTTCCTTATTTTTTCCATCATCTTTTCGGTTTCTTCGGCAAGTTTTGCAGCGATCATGTTTCTGTCTGTCTCGATCAATTCGGTAAAATACAGCTCAGGAATAACCGATATGACGGTCACGGAGGAACCGAACTTCCCAGCGATCTCCAAAGCCTTTGTAAGGGCTTTGTCCGACGACTCAGACCCGTCGTGGGCCACCAGTATCTTTTTTAAGCCTGATTTCATGCGTCTATCTTACCAGAAAGACAAGCCGCCGTCTTTTCTTTTTTTGGGCGAAAAGTTTAAACTATCGAATTCACCGGACCGAAAGGAGAACCTTATGGCGAAGAAAGACTATTTTTTCACTTCCGAATCAGTAACGGAGGGTCATCCCGATAAAGTTGCCGACCAGATTTCCGATTCGATTCTCGACGCGATCATCGCGCAGGACCCTGTTGCAAGGGTCGCCTGCGAGACGCTGGTGACGACCGGTCTGGCCTTTGTAGCGGGAGAAATTTCTACCGGTTGTTATGTGCATATACCCGACATTGTCAGGGAGACGATCAAGAACATCGGATACACGAGGGCGAAGTACGGGTTTGACTATGAGACTTGCGCCGTCGTGACCTCGATCGACCAGCAGTCTTCCGATATTGCCATGGGAGTGGACACGGGGGGCGCCGGAGACCAGGGATTGATGTTCGGTTTTGCCTGCAACGAGACTGAGGAATTGATGCCCCTCCCCATAATGCTCGCTCACAAGATAGCGATGCGTCTCGCCGAACTGCGCAAAAACGACATCCTGGCCTACCTGCGGCCTGACGGCAAATCCCAGGTCACCGTTGAATACCGCGACTGCAAACCCGTGAAAATAAACACGATTGTAGTTTCCACCCAGCACAGCCCTGACGTCCATCTCAAGGACCTGAAGGAGGACATCATCGAAAAAGTCATAAAGCCTGTCGTCCCCATGGAACTGCTCGATGAAGAGGCGGTGAAGTACTACATCAATCCTACCGGAAGGTTTGTCGTGGGGGGACCCATGGGTGATACGGGGCTGACGGGGAGGAAGATCATCGTCGATAGTTACGGGGGCGTTGGAAGCCACGGCGGCGGCTGTTTTTCCGGTAAGGACCCGACGAAGGTCGACCGCTCGGGGGCATACGTTTCGCGGTATATCGCGAAGAACATCGTGGCCTCCGGTCTGGCGGACCGCGTAGAAGTACAGTTGGCTTATGCAATCGGCATCCCTGAGCCCGTCTCGATACTCGTGGACACGTTTGGAACGGGAAAGGTGGAAGAGGAAAAGATCGTAACCCTCGTACGGAAGAATTTCGACTTGACCCCGAAAGGGATAATCGAACATCTCAGACTAAGGAGACCCATCTATAAGAAGACGGCTGCTTATGGCCATTTCGGCAAGAATGATCCGGATTTTACCTGGGAACAGACTGACAAAGCCGAGACATTGAGGAGAGAGGCAGGACTGTAAGACAGGTTTTGGGTCAAGGCTGAGGCAGCCTCACAGAAAGCCTTGATCACACAAAGCCACGAAGACCACGAAGAAGAGATCTTATCTGGATTGCCGTTCTTAGAGACTTTGTGGCCTTGCGTGAGGGAAAAATCTTTTTTTAGGAGGAGTAATGGTAAAGCATGACGTCAAGGACATCGAGTTGGCGAAGAAAGGCCGACTGAGAATAGAATGGGCTGAAAAGGAGATGCCGGTGCTCAGGAGCATCTCCGAACGCTTCCAAAAGGAAAAGCCTCTAAAGGGGCTCAGGATCGCGGCATGTCTGCACGTGACCACGGAGACGGCCAATCTCATGGAGACACTCAGGGACGGCGGAGCGGAGGTCCATCTCTGCGCCTCGAACCCGCTTAGCACACAGGATGACGTCGCCTCGTCCCTCGTCAAGAATTCGGGCATTCCCACATTCGCAATAAAGGGCGAGGACCATAAGACCTACTACCGGCATATCATGGAGGCGCTTTCCCTGAGGCCGAATATTACCATGGACGACGGAGCCGACCTGGTAACGGTTCTGCACACCAAGAAGACGGACCTCCTTGGCGACGTAATAGGCGGGACAGAGGAAACGACAACCGGGGTCATACGCCTTAGGGCTATGGCTGAAAAGGGGGTGCTGCGCTATCCGATTGTGGCCGTGAACGACGCGTATACCAAGTACCTCTTCGATAACCGCTACGGCACGGGGCAGTCGACGATGGACGGTATTCTCAGAGCCACCAACCGCCTTATCGCCGGATCTGTCTTTGTTGTGGCCGGATATGGCTGGTGCAGCAAAGGCATTGCCATGCGGGCAAAGGGTTTGGGTGCCCGTGTGATCATTACTGAGGTTGATCCCCTGAGGGCGCTGGAAGCTACTATGGACGGCTTTGACGTTATGCCGATGAAGGATGCAGCGAGGGTAGGCGACATCTTTGTCACTGCAACGGGAGACATCGATGTTATCTTCAAAGACTGCTTCAGACTGATGAAAGACGGGGCCATTTTCTGCAATTCGGGGCACTTCAACGTCGAGATTGCCATCGAGGAACTGAAGAAGCTCTCGAAGACGAGGAGGGTCATCAGGGATTTTGTGGAAGAGTACACGCTCAAAAATGGCAGGAGGCTCTACCTTTTGGGCGAGGGTCGGCTCATAAATCTTGCTGCTGCGGAGGGGCATCCCTCGGCGGTAATGGACATGAGTTTTGCCAATCAGGCGCTCTGCGCGGAGTATATGGCCAGGAATTACAGGAAACTGGAGAAGAAGGTTTACAGCGTCCCCGAAAAGATCGACAGCAGCATATCGAGGCTGAAGCTTAAATCCATGGGCATCAAGATCGACAGCCTTACGCCGGCCCAGAAGAAATATCTTTGCAGCTGGGAGATGGGCACATAAGAGGCCACCTCATCCCCGTATTAGGGTCAGTAGCCCTCCGTTAATAGGGGGGCTTTTTTTTGGTCCGGCAGGCTCTGCCAAGTTTTCAGATTTTTTTTGTATGAAACGGAGAACCAAATCCTTGTGAGGGCGGCGTAAACTGTGGTATCTTTTATACATGTCTGCCAAAGTGATTGCTGTAAACACAAGCGAGAGAAAAGGCATGAGAAAGAAACCGGTCACCGAGATCATAGTGAGGGCCGACTACGGCATCGAAGGGGATGCACATGCCTCATCCGACTGGCACAGACAGGTCAGCCTCCTTGCCCTGGAAAGCATAGAGAGGATGCGCGCAATGGGGCTCGATGTGAATCCCGGTGACTTTGCCGAAAACATCACGACCCAGGGAATAGACCTCGTTTCACTTCCCCTGGGCACGAGACTGCATATCGGCAGCGCGGTTGTCGGTGAGGTGAGCCAGATAGGAAAGGAATGCCACACCCGCTGCGCTATCTATTACCAGGCTGGCGACTGTGTCATGCCAAAAGAGGGCATCTTCATAAAAGTCCTCACCGGCGGTAAGGTCGCGGCCGGCGACCCTATCGAGATCCTGGCGTGATCACTGCCGCGATTCTGACGATGAGCGACAAAGGTTCCCGCGGTGAAAGAGAAGACCTCAGCGGTCCCGCAATCAGGGAGATGCTCGCAGGAACGGAAATATACGTGCAGTATTACGAGATTATCCCGGATGAAAAGGCATTGATCAAAAAGGGCCTTGTGGACTACAGCTCAAAAGTGGATGTTATTTTTACGACTGGAGGAACAGGACTTTCGCCAAGGGATGTCACTCCCGAAGCCACGCTGGAGGTGATAGACCGTGAGGTCCCCGGTATGGCGGAGGCGATGAGATCGGAAGGGATGAAAAAGACGGCAAGATCGATGCTTTCCAGAGCGGTCGCCGGTGTCAGGGGACGCGCTCTCATCCTCAACCTTCCGGGGAGCCCGAAAGCCATAAGGGAAAACCTGGGGACAGTCCTTGAGGTCATACCCCACGCGGTCGAAAAAATAAAAGGGTGCATGGACGACTGCGCTGGATCGGACGCGCGCCAGTGAAGGATGTTTCTTTTCCCCTTGCCTTTCTGGCGGGTGTATTGTCTTTCCTTTCGCCCTGCGTGCTGCCCCTCGTGCCTTCCTATGTCTCTTTCATAACGGGTATCTCCTTTGAGGACCTGACGGAGGGAGCGGACAAGAAGAAGATACGGTTTCTCACCGCAACGAATTCTCTCGCCTTCATTCTTGGTTTCTCTTCCATCTTCATAGCGCTGGGAGCGTCTTCGTCAGCAGTTGGTCGTTTCTTTTTCAACTACCAGGACTGGATAAGAATCATAGGCGGTATACTTGTGATCATTTTCGGTCTGTTTATTTCAGGGGTGATCAGACTTGATTTTCTGACGAGGGAGAGAAAGCTCCACATGAGCGGAAAACCGGCCGGATACGCCGGATCGTTCGTCGTCGGGATGACTTTTGCCGCTGCATGGACGCCTTGTATAGGTCCTATTCTTGGCACCATTCTTCTTTATGCAAGCTCGAAGGGCTCTGCCGGGTACGGTCTCAGGCTGCTGGCCGTCTATTCCCTGGGGCTCGCGGTGCCTTTTTTCCTGTCTTCGATGGCCTTCAACTCATTCCTCAGCTACTCGGCAAAAATCCGGAAATATATGAAGGTCATCATGGTGGCCAGCGGACTTCTTCTCATCGTATTCGGCCTTTTGCTGCTCACTAACAACCTGAGGGTGCTATCTTCCCTGTTTCCCGACATGGGAATTAAATTCTGAGGGTCCCGCAGCGGTTTCTTGCCAACAACGCTTTGATTGTGCTAATTTTTTAGGCGTGCGGCCTGATGGGGGTCCGGAGTGCAGGTTGATTCCCGTCGGCGTTAATTCAGATGGAGGATTTTGATTTTGGAAGAAAGATATGACCCGAAGAAAGTCGAACAGAAGTGGCAAGAGTACTGGGCGGCAAGAAATCTCTACAAGACCGGAACCGACGCTTCTCTGAAGAAATTCTATTGCCTCGAGATGTTCCCGTATCCCTCCGGAAGGATCCACATGGGGCATGTGAGGAACTATGCGATCGGGGACGTCATTGCCCGCTACAAGAGGATGCAGGGCTGCCAGGTGCTCCATCCCATGGGGTGGGACGCCTTCGGACTGCCGGCTGAAAACGCGGCCATCAAGCACGGTGTTCCTCCCTCGAAATGGACATATGAAAACATCGCGTACATGAAGGGCCAGCTCAACAAGCTGGGCCTCAGCTATGACTGGGAACGGGAGGTTACGACCTGCAGCCCCGATTATTACCGTTGGAACCAGTGGTTCTTCCTGAAGATGTTCGAGAGGGGTCTGGCCTACCGGCGGTCTTCCTATGTTAATTGGTGCCCTTCCTGCGAGACTGTGCTCGCCAACGAGCAGGTCATCGATACCAGGTGCTGGAGATGTGACAGCATCGTCATCCAGAAGGAGCTCTTTCAGTGGTTTCTGAAGATTACACATTATGCTGAAGAACTGCTGGCTGCCTGTGATGAATTAACGGGTTGGCCGGAGAAGGTCGTGCTGATGCAGAAGAACTGGATCGGAAAGAGCCAGGGCCTTGAAGTCGACTTCAAAATCCAGGGCGCCGATGAGACGATCAGGATATATACGACCAGGCCCGACACCCTCTTTGGTGTCAGCTTTGTCTGCCTTTCTCCGCCCCACCCCCTTTCAGCAAAACTGGTTGAAGACAGGGAAGAGCTTGAAAAGATCACTGCCCGGTATGGCAAGGTAGAAGAAAAACTCGGGCTGTTTACGGGACATTACTGCATCAACCCGGTCAACAGCGAGAGGGTGCCGGTTTACGTGGCGAACTTTGTCCTCATGGAATACGGCACCGGAGCGATAATGTCCGTTCCCGCTCATGACCAGAGGGATTTCGACTTTGCCGCTAAATACGGACTGCCGGTGCAGGTCGTCATAAGCCCTCATCGTGAGACCGGGGGAGGGACTGACCCCGCCCGTCAGAATGCACCCCTGCAGCAGGCTTATGAAGATGAGGGCTTCCTGGTAAACTCGGGAGACTTCAGCGGACTCGGCAGCGCCGAAGCCAAGGAGCGGATCTCGGAGTTCATCGAAAAGAGTGGTTCCGGCAGGCGTGTCGTTCATTACAAGCTGCGTGACTGGGGGATATCGAGACAGAGATACTGGGGGACTCCCATCCCCGTTGTTTACTGTAAGAAATGCGGCATCGTTCCCGTGCCGGAGAAGGACCTGCCGGTCATTCTTCCGGAGGACGTAAAATTTACCGGCAAGGGAGGATCTCCCCTGCTTGATTCGCCCGCTTTCCTCGACACTGCCTGCCCCTCCTGCGGGGGTGAGGCGAGGAGGGAAACGGATACCATGGACACTTTTTTTGATTCCTCCTGGTATTTCATCAGGTATTGTCTTGAGAAGGACGACCCCGGCATAGATGTCAAGATGAAAGGCCGGAGCAGTGAGCTTAACTACTG
>Ga0055453_10000017_pt1 | contig 15382 bp, 12 predicted proteins | sample Goodyear_PhragA__FD_57741 | JGI IMG/M metagenome (GOLD analysis project Ga0055453, IMG submission 57741) | Wetland microbial communities from San Francisco Bay, California, USA, that impact long-term carbon sequestration - Goodyear_PhragA_D2 | ecosystem: Environmental > Aquatic > Marine >... | reverse complement strand
GGTCGTGGACGTCGTCGGCGACATCGTGCCGCACCTGCCGATCCGGTCGCGCGAGACGCTGCGCCAACACTTCCCCGGCAGGACCGACGACGAGATCGCCGTCCGGCTCGTGCGCAACGCGGCGCGATCCGCCGCGGCGATCGGTGCGGCCGGCGGCGGTATCGCGGCGGTCGAATGGGTCGCTACGCCCACGCTCCTGACCGCGCCGTTCCTGCTCGCGGCCGAGACCGTCGCCGTCGTCGCGGTGGAGATCAAGCTGATCGGTGAGCTGCACGAGGTGTACGGAGTGCCGATCCCCGGCTCGGTCACGCAGCGCGGTGTCGGTCTCATGTCCGCGTGGGCCCACCGCCGTGGCATCAACCCGATGATGCCGGGCGTCGGCGTGGCCGCGGTGCTCAGCACGGCCGCGCGCCGCGAGATGCGCGATCGGCTGTTGCGCCGCTTCGGGCGCAACCTCACCAGCTACGGGCCGATGCTCACCGGCGCGGCGGTCGCGAGTTACCTGAACCGCCGGGCGACGCTGTCGCTCGCCGACGAGATCCGCAAGGACCTGCGGGGTGGCACGCGGCGCAAGGTCATCGACGGTGGGTAAGCCCGTTAGTTCATCGCGGCCAGTGGCAGCTCTCGGTATGCCCGTCCGGTCAGCGTGAGCGTGCCCGGCGTGGGCCAGTGGCCGCTCTCGGGCGCCTGCGGTTAGCGCGAGCCGGCGTCGGTTGTGTCGCGGGCCGCGATGATCGCGGCCGCCAGCTTCGCGGGTCGCCGGGAGCTGACAATCCAGTACGGCGTCGGATCGGCGGGATCATCGATCACGACACGCAGCGCGCCGGTGATCCACGGCCGCTGCACGATGAAGGCATACCGCGACGCGACCGGCCCGAGCAGGGCCCGCTTCGCCTCGGCGTCGAGCACGTTGACCTCGGTGACGTACGCCACCGGTAGGTGCGCGTCGTCGACGTACAGTTCGCCGTCGGCCACCCGCACCACGATCCGGCCGAGCGCCAGCAAGCCCCAGGCGGTCGCCGGCAGCAGGATCGCGTACGGCACCCAAACCAGCGCCGTCGGGGCGCCGAGGAACACCTCAGCGGCCAGGAATGCGGCGAGCGCGAGGGTCACCGGCCAGGTCCACCACGGGACCGTCAGGCGTTCGCGATAAGTGGTCACGCCCGGACCGGCGGCGGACGGTTGCGCCCGGCCGGCCTCGGTCCCGGAATCCTGTGCCACCCTGCGAGGGTATGCCACAGCCGTGTGCCGCTGTCCGGTCGCCTCCCGCGACCGCTCGGCGGTCGGGCGTGATGCATGCGAGCATGCCGGCGTGGCGAGGAGGAGACGTACGTGGACGAGACGACACCGCTTTCCATCCCGGTCGCTCAGCTGGATTCCGAGCTGCCCATGCCCGATTACGCCCATCCGGGCGACGCCGGCGCCGATCTCTACGCCGCGGCTCCGGCCGACATCAAGCCGGGCGAGCGGGCAATCGTGCCGACCGGTGTCGCGATCGAGTTGCCGGACGGCTACGTCGGGCTGGTCCATCCCCGGTCCGGGCTCGCCGCGAAGCTGGGCGTCACGGTGCTGAACGCCCCGGGGACGATTGACTCCGGCTACCGGGGCGAGATCATGGTGATCCTCGTCAACCACGATCCGGCGGCGGTCGCGCACATCTCACGCGGCGACCGGATTGCCCAACTTGTCGTGCAGCGCGTCGAGCGCGCACACTTTCACCGCGTCGATGTTCTCGGCGAGACCGTGCGCGGCGCGGGTCGGCATGGATCGACTGGTGGGCACGCCGGACTGCTGGGCTAGAGTGACGGCCGGCGGTGCGCGGACGGGTGCGTGCGCCCGGAGGCTGGAGGTGCTCCGGACACGGCGGTCGCTCGGCGCGCGAAGGGCCGGGGCGGGCCCCGGGCACGAGGGATGCGAGGCACAGCGGTGATCTTCTCGCGAGATCGCGGGAGTGGGCGGCACACGAAGGAACCGCGCCGCTCCTCGGCCGGAGCGGACGGATCCGCCGACCGTGGCACCAACCGGGCGCGCTCCGCCGATCCGGTGGCCAGTGTCGATGAGACAGCCGACGAGGAACTGATCGAGACGACTGGTCCGTACGACATCTCCGAGGCCCCGGACGGCGTCGAACGCCTCAACCTCGGCAGCCTGCACATTCCTGTCATCGACGGCGTCTCGGTCCGGGTACAGGCCAATGACGAGGGCGTCATCCAGCAGGTCGCGCTCATGCACGCCGAGAACGCGCTGATGCTGTCCGTGCTGGCCGCTCCCCGTAGCGAAAGTCTCTGGGACGAGGCGCGCGCCGACATCCGCAAGGAATTGAGCGCCGGCGGTGCATCGGCCGAAGAAATCCGAGGTGGGGACTACGGAACCGAGTTGCGAGCCCGCGTCACGACGCCGGAGGGCGCGGTCGAGCTGCGTTTCGTCGGCGTAGACGGGCCGCGGTGGCTGCTCCGAGCGATCTTCCAGGGCCCGGTCGCGATCGACCCGAAGGCATCCCCGATCCTGCTGGACAGCTTCCACGGGCTCGTTGTCGATCGCGGTCGCGACGCGATGCCCGTGCTGGATGCGTTGCCGTTGCGCCTGCCGCGCGAGATCGCCGAACAAGCGAAGGCACAGGCGGCAGCGGCGGAGGCGAACCGACCGGCGACGAATGGCGTCGTGCCGAGATCGGGCCGGGGTGGTGGATCGAACCCGAGGGCATCGAGGCCCAGGAATGTCCGCTGAGCGCCCAACGCTCTACAGAAGAAGTACGGGTCGCATCCGTCGATGGGCCCGATGACGCGGAGGGTGTCGCTGGCGACGTGCTATCAAGCGCGTGCGGCCGGCCAGGATCGCAGGAGTCGAAGTCATGTCTCGAATGTCGCGGACCGTCGGTGAGTCGCGTCCGCAGACCGTCGAAACCGTCACCGCATCGTCGCCCGAGCCCGAGCCCGAGCCCGAGCCCGAGCCTCAGCCCGAGCCCGAGCCTCAGCCCGAGCCTCAGCCCGAGCCCGAGCCTCAGCCCGAGCCCGAGCCCGAGCCTCAGTCCGAGCCCGGCTCGGCCGCCGACGCCGACGACGGGTGGGCCGGTCAACCGGCCTGTTACGCGCACGCGACCGCGCAGGCTGTCGCTCGGGGCGTCGCGCTGGGGCAGGTCCCGGCGCCGCGTCGGCCAAAAGGCCCCGACCACAGCAGGCCCCGGCGTCGTACGCTTGACGGACGGAGCCCGCGGTTTGGGCCAGTGGCTGAGGAGAGTGACCACCGCACCATGGTGTCGCTTGATCGCGAATCATCGATCCGACGCTTGGTGCGCCGGTTAGTTGCCTCGGAGGCCGAACTCGAAGCCGAAGAGCTGCAGCGTGACGCCGTCGCATCCGGCTGTTGCCCGGTCGACGCGGCCGGTCGGGGCGATCTCGTCTCGATCAGTGGCCGGCTGCGCACCGTGGTGTATACGCCCCGGACCACGTTGCCGACGCTCGAGGCCGAGCTTTACGACGGCAGCGACGTCGTGACGCTGGTCTGGCTCGGTCGTCGACACATCGCCGGGATCGAGCCGGGGCGGCAGCTGACCATCCGGGGGCGCGTGGCTACGCGCGACGACCGCAAGGTCGTCTACAACCCGTATTACGAGTTGGAGCCGCCGCGGTGAGTCCCGCGCACAATGCACGAGGGGCGAACGCATGACGGACGAGTCGACGCCGCACGGCCGCGCCGAGACGTCCGGCATTTCCGCCTTCGACGCGGCCGTATTCGAGTTCACGATCGACGCCGAGACATCCGCGGCGATCACGCCGGCCACGTCGACAAGCGACTCCGCGGGCGGCCCGGCCGGCGAGGCTGCGAGCCGAGCACCGGACGAGGGTGAAGCATCACCGACCGACGTGCTGCCCACGTTCTCGGAGCAGCTGGCCGAGCAGCTCGGTGGCGTCCGTGGCGTACTCGAGTCGAGCATCCCGGTCGCCGTGTTCATCATCGTCAACTTCTGGGCGCTGCGACCGGCGATGATCGTGTCCATCGCGTCCGCGCTGCTGATCGCGATCGTCCGCCTGCTGCACCGGCAGACTGTCCGGCACGCCGTCAACGGCGTATTCGGGGTCGCGATCGGTGTCGCGTTCGCCTGGAAGACCGGCAGCGCGAAGGACTTCTACCTGCCGGGCATCATCCTGAGCGCGGTGTACGGCCTGGCCATGATCGCGTCCGTGCTGGTGCGCCGGCCGCTGGTCGGCTGGATCTGGTCGTTGCTGATCGCCGGCGGCAGCACCCGGTGGCGGGACCGGCCGCCGATGGTGCGCCTGTTCAGCCGGCTGACCCTGCTCTGGGCGGGCACGTACTTGGTCAAGGTCGCGATTCAGACGTGGTTGTTCGGCAACACCGGCGCACATGATCCGGGCACCGCGCTCGGCATCGCCCGGCTCGCGCTGGGCTATCCGCCGTACGCCCTCTTGCTGGCGTTCACGGTGTGGTCGGTGCGGCGGCTGACCGCCTCGGACCCCAGCCTCGCCGACGTGCGCTGAGTGCGCGCAGGCCGGCGTCAGGCCGTCGCGGCGCGCGGACCGCGACCGCTGTGAGAGATCGCCGAGCTGCGCGTGCGTTCCACGCTGTCGGCGCCCAGGATCACGGCGCGGACCTCGTCCTCGACCTCGCTCGTGACGACAAAGATCAGCTCATCGCCGACTTCGAGCGGGTCGTCCGGGCTCGGCACCAACACGCGCTTGCCCCGCAGGATTGCCACGAGCGCGCAGTCGCGCGGCATCGGCACGTCCCGGACGGGGTGGCCGACGTAGGGGGCGGAGGGCGGCAGTGTGATCTCGACGAGGTTCGCCTGGCTCTGGCGGAACGTCATTAGCCGGACGAGGTCGCCGACCGTCACCGCCTCCTCGACGAGCGCGGCCATCAGGCGCGGCTTGCTGACCGACACGTCGACGCCCCACTGGTCGGTGAAGAGCCATTCGTTCTCGGCCCGGTTGACCCGGGCCACGACCCGGTTGACGCCGAATTCCGTCTTCGCGAGCAGCGACACGACGAGGTTGACCTTGTCGTCGCCGGTCGCCGCGACGACCACGTCACATGTCTCCAGGCGGGCCAATTGCAGGCTCGCGACCTCGCACGCGTCGGCCAGCACCCACTCGGCCTGCGGCACGCGCTCCGGGCGCAGCATGTTGGGCGCCCGTTCGATCAGCATGACCTGGTGGCCGTTGTCGATCAATTCGGCCGCGATGGACCGTCCCACGTTGCCGGCCCCGGCGATCGCCACTCGCATGATCAGTGCCCCCCTTCCGGCGCGCCGGCGACCTTCGTGACGGTCTCGATCATTTCGTCGGTCACGACCATGAAGATCTGGTCGCCCTCCTGGATCACCGTCGAGGCGGTAGGCAGCGCGCCCATGCCAAAGCGCATGATGTACGCCGCCCGGGTCCCGGTTGCCTCCTCGAGCGTACGCAGCGGCTTGCCGACCCAGTCCCGGTCGACCGGCACCTCGATGATCGCGATCGTGCTCGTCGGATCGCGCCACAACTCGGTGTTCGTCTCCGGCACCAGATGGCGCAGCATCCGGTCGGCGGTCCACCGCACGGTGGCCACGGTGGGGATGCCGAGCCGTTCGTACACCTCTGCGCGTTTGGCGTCGTAGATACGAGCCACCACGCGGCTGACGCCAAAGTTCTCGCGCGCGAGGCGCGCCGAGATGATGTTGCTGTTGTCGCCGCTGGACACGGCCGCGAACGCGTCGGCGCGCTCGATGCCGGCGGCGATCAGCACCTCGCGGTCGAAGCCCATGCCGGTGACGGTGAGGCCGGTGAATTCGGTCCCGAGCCGCCGGAACGCGTCGGCATCGGAGTCGATCACGGCCACGGAGTGGCCGCGCGCCTCCAGGCTGTAGGCAAGCGTCGAGCCGACCCGGCCGCATCCCATGATCACGACGTGCACGGCATCGATCCTCTCGCCCGCTCAGCCACGGCTCAGTCGCGACTGCTACGCAAAGGGTGCCATGCCGGGACGGCATCATGCCGGCGGACTCCCCGCGTTCCGGCTCCGCGCGTAGCGCCTGGTAACCGTCGGACGCGCATACGGTTGCCGATCACCCCTGCATCGCTGGGGTGTTTGTTCCCCGTACGCTTGTCGCTTGTGGCACGACCCACCTCGCTCGCCAAGCGGCTGCTGCTCGGTCGCCCGTTTCGCTCCGACCGACTCCAACACACGCTGTTGCCGAAGCGGATCGCGCTACCGGTCTTCGCCTCCGATGCGCTGTCCTCGGTCGCGTACGCCCCGGACGAGATCCTCCTGACGCTGTCGGTCGGGGGTGCCGCGTTCTACGCCTACTCGTGGCGGATCGCGATCGCGGTCGCGATCGTCATGCTCGTGGTGGTCGCGAGCTACCGGCAGAATGTCCACGCCTACCCGTCCGGCGGCGGCGACTACGAGGTGGCGACGGTCAACCTGGGCCCGCGGTTCGGGCTCGTGGTGGCGAGCGCACTCATGGTCGACTACGTGCTCACGGTCGCGGTGTCGGTCTCGTCGGGAGTGGCGAATATCGGCTCGGCCTGGCCTTTCGCCCGCGATCATCCGGTCGGTGTGGCGGTGACGGTCGTCGCCGTGCTCGCCGCGATAAACCTGCGCGGTATCCGGGAGGCGGGGCTCGCGTTCGCTATCCCGACGTACGCGTTCATGATCTCGATACTGGCGATGGTCGGCTGGGGCTTCGTCCGCATCCTCTTCTTCGGCGACAACATCGAGGCCGCGTCGGCGGACAACCCGATCGTCAACGCCCATTCGGTGACCGGATTCGCCTTCGCGTTCCTCATGATCCGGGCGTTCTCATCCGGCAGCGCGGCGCTGACCGGCGTCGAGGCGATCTCCAACGGCGTGCCGGCGTTCAAGAAGCCGAAGAGCAAGAACGCCGCCACGACGCTACTGCTGCTGGGCACGCTCGCCGTCACGATGCTGATCGGCATCGTCGTGCTGGCGAACCTGACCCACGTCCACTTCCAGAGCGCCACCGACCAGCCGGTCACCCCACAATTGGCTCACACCGTGTTCGGGGGTTTCACGGCGGCGTTCTACATCGTCGTCGGCGCGACGGCGCTGATCCTCATCCTCGCCGCCAATACCGCGTTCAACGGCTTCCCCGTGCTCGGCTCAATCCTCGCGCAGGACCGCTACCTGCCCCGCCAGCTGCACACCCGAGGCGACCGGCTCGCCTTCTCCAACGGCATCCTCTTCCTCGCCACGTTCGCCATCGTGCTGATCGTGGCGTTCAAGGCCCAGCCAACCCACCTGATCCAGCTCTACATCGTCGGCGTGTTCGTGTCCTTCACTCTGTCGCAGAGCGGCATGCTGCGGCACTGGAACCGGCTGCTTCGCACGGAACGGGACCGTCAGGCGCGGCGCCGGATGTACCGCGCGCGTGCGATCAACGGCTTTGGCGCCGTGATGACGGGCTTCGTGCTCATGCTTGTCATCCTGACGAAGTTCCTGGCCGGCGCGTGGATCTCGATCGCCGCGATGGTCGTGATCTTCCTGGTCATGATCGCCATTCGGCGCCACTACGACCACGTCGCCAGCGAACTGGCCCCGGCCGAAGAACGCCCGACGCTGCCGGCTCGCAACCACGCGGTGGTCCTGGTGAGCAAGGTGCACCTGCCGACGCTGCGGGCGCTCGCCTACGCACAGGGCACCCGGCCGGACACGCTGTCCGCGGTCACCGTCAACGTCGACGACGCCGACACGCGCAAGATCCAGGAGGAGTGGGAGGCGCGGGACATCACGGTCCCGCTCGTCGTCGTCGACTCGCCGTACCGGGAAATCACCCGACCGGTGATCGACTACGTGAAGTCGCTACGCAAGAGCTCGCCCCGCGACGTAGTTACGGTCTTCATTCCGGAGTACGTCGTCGGCAAGTGGTTCGAGAACCTGTTGCACAACCAGAGCGCGCTGCGCCTGAAAGGCCGGCTGCTCTACGAGCCCGGCGTGATGGTCACGAGCGTGCCCTGGCAGCTCAACTCGAGCGTCGGCAAGGACCTCAAGAAGTTCGACCGCGAGCTGGCGTTTGGACCATTGCGCGGACCGCGTGGCCAGCGTGTGTCCCATCCGCCGGGTAAGTCGCCGGCAGCATCGGGTGCGCCGTCCGGCGGCGACGGATCGCCGAGTGGTGCGTCGGAGGCGGGTACGTCGCCGGGCAGCTCGTCGCCGCGCGAGGGCGCCAAGTCGGCACCGACCTCGGATCCGACGGCAGAGCCGGACCGGAAGTAACGACTGTGAACCGGCCGATCGGCGCCGCGACCGCCCGCATCGGCGGGTCGGGCGACCCAACACCGGTCGGCGTGGCGGTCGATGACCTGATGGGCGCTCGTTTCGACGTCGAGGTGGGGCCGGTCGCCCACGGCGGCCATTGCGTTGGACGCATCCCGGACGGACGGGTCGTTTTCGTCCGCCATACGCTGCCCGGCGAGCTCGTCACCGTGGAGATCACCGAGGAGCACAAGGGCTATCTGCGTGCCGACGCCATCGAGATCCTGCGGTCGTCGCCGGACCGGGTCACACCGCCCTGCCGGTACGCCGGACCGGATCGGTGCGGTGGCTGCGATTTCCAGCACGTCCGGCCGGCGGCGCAGCGAGCGCTGAAGACGGCCGTCGTCCGCGAGCAACTGATCCGGATCGGTCGGTTGTCCGAGGCCGAGGTGGACGCGTTGGGCATCACCGTCGAGCCGTTGCCCGGTGGTCGCGCCGACGACGGCCTCGGCTGGCGTACGCGGCTGCGCTACACGATCGCGGCGGACGACCTGGCCGGTCTGCTCAAGCATCGTTCGCACGAGGTCGTGGCCGTGGACACCTGCCTGATCGCGACGCCGGCGGTCCGGGCCGCCGCGGTGACCGGCCGGCGCTGGCCGGGCACGGACGCGATCGAGGTGGTCGCGTCCAGCGCCGGCGACGTGTCGGTGACCGCGCTCGACGTCGATGGCGCTGTGCGGGCGGTGTCCGGGCCGGCCGAGGTGACGGAGGTCGCGGCCGGCCACCGGTTCCGGCTCGATCCGGCGGCCTTCTGGCAGGTGCACCCGGCAGCGCCGGACACGTTCGTGGCGACCGTCCTCGCCATGCTCGCGCCCCGGCCGGGGGAGCGGGCTTGGGACCTGTACGGCGGGGCCGGACTCTTCGCCGCGGCGCTCGCCGACGCCGTCGGCCCGCGTGGCTCGGTCACCCTCGTCGAGTCCGACGACCGCTCGGTCCTTGCCGCGTCGTCGAGTCTCGCCGGGTTGCCGCAGGTGACCGTCGTTTCGTCCACCGTGGAGCGGATGCGGCTGCGGGGGCGGCCGGACATCGTGGTGCTCGATCCGCCTCGAACCGGGGCCGGCCGCCGGGTCGTACGCAGCCTGGTCGACGCCGCTCCGCGGGCGATCGCGTACGTGGCCTGCGACCCGGCGGCATTTGCCCGGGATGTCGCTACGTTCCGTGCGGCCGGCTGGCGGCTCACCCGACTCGCGGCGTACGACGCGTTTCCGATGACCCACCACGTCGAGTGCATCGGCCGGCTCGAACCGCCCGACGGCGCGCGGCCCGACCAGGCGGGACCGCCGGGCGACCAGGCGGGACCTCCGGGCGACCAGGCGGGACCTCCGCGCGACCGGGACGTGTGACGGACGCGCGGACCCGGACGTGTGACGGAATCGTGTGCGCCGTGGCGTCATCGGGACGCCGGTGCGCGCCGCTTGGCTAGACTGGCCGGTCATGAGCACACCTGCGCCCGAGGCGACCGGTTTACCCGAGGCGGCTGGCCTCCTGGCCCGCATCAACGGCCCGAGTGACCTGCGGGAGTTGTCCGCATCCGAGCTCGGCGTCCTGGCGGCGGAGATCCGCGATTTCCTCGTGGCTAAGGTGTCGCGCACCGGCGGGCACCTCGGCCCGAATCTCGGCGTGGTGGAACTCACGCTTGCCCTGCACCGGGTGTTCGACTCCCCGAAAGACCGCATCCTGTTCGATACCGGGCATCAGTCGTACGTCCACAAGATCGTCACTGGTCGGCAGGCCGGTTTCGATCTGCTGCGCCAACGCGGCGGCCTGTCCGGATATCCGAACCAGGCCGAGTCCGAGCACGACGTGATCGAGAATTCCCACGCGTCGACCGCGCTGTCCTACGCCGACGGGATGGCCAAGGGCTTTGCGCTGCGGGGCGAGGACCGGCATGTGGCGGTCGTCGTGGGCGACGGCGCGCTGACCGGCGGCATGTGCTGGGAGGCCCTCAACAACATTGCCGCGACGGAGAACCCACTGGTGATCGTCGTGAACGATAATGGCCGCTCCTATGCCCCGACGATCGGCGGCATGGCCAACCACCTCGCGACGCTGCGCCTGAACCCGAGCTACGAGAAGGTGCTCGATGTCGTGAAGGACGCGCTCGGCCGCACGCCGCTCGTGGGCGCCCCGATGTATGAGGCCCTGCACGCGATGAAGAAAGGGCTCAAGGACGCCGTTTCGCCGCAGGGCATGTTCGAGGACCTCGGCCTCAAGTACGTCGGCCCGGTCGACGGCCACGACATCGAAGCGGTCGAGTCGGCGCTGAGCCGAGCCAAGCGGTTCGGCGGCCCGGTGATCGTGCATGCGGTGACCCGCAAGGGCTTCGGCTACCGGCCGGCCGAGGACGACGAGGCCGACTGCCTGCACGGTCCGAGCGCATTCGATCCGGAGACCGGCAAGCTGCTCGCGCCACCGTCGCTCAAGTGGACCTCCGTCTTCGCCGATGAGTTGGTCGCGCTGGCCGATGAGCGCAGCGACATCGTGGGCATCACCGCCGCGATGGCCGAGCCGACCGGCATCGCACGGCTCGCCGCGAAATACCCGGAGCGGACGTACGACGTCGGGATCGCCGAGCAACACGCGGTGACGTCCGCGGCCGGTCTTGCGCTCGCCGGCATGCACCCGGTCGTGGCGGTCTACGCGACGTTCCTGAACCGCGCGTTCGACCAAGTCCTGTTGGACGTGGCCATGCACCGGCTGCCGGTCACGTTCGTCCTCGACCGGGCCGGCATCACCGGACCGGACGGCCCGAGCCACTACGGGATCTGGGACATGTCCGTCTTCGGGGCGGTGCCCGGTCTGCGCATCGCCGCCCCACGCGACGCCGCGACCGTACGCGAGGAGTTGCGTGAGGCCGTCGACATCTCCGACGGCCCGACAATCGTCCGATTCCCAACCGGGGCCATTCCGGCCGACCTGCCCGCGCTGCGCCGTCGTGGCCCGGTCGACATCCTGAGCGAAGACGACGAGCGCGATGTACTGCTGGTGTCGGTCGGCGTGCTGGCCCACCTGGGCATGGATGTGGCCGGCAAGTTGCGCGCGGCCGGATACGGCGTCACCGTGGCCGATCCGAGGTGGGTGCGGCCGGTGCCGCTCGAACTTGTCGCGTTGGCCCGCGAGCACGCGCTCGTCGTCACCGTCGAGGACGGCGTACGTGCCGGTGGCATCGGGGACGCGCTGGCGAAGGCCATGCGCGACGGCGGGGTTCGCACGCCGCTGCGCGACCTGGGCATCGCGGCCGACTGGTATCCGCACGGCACGCGGGCCGAGATCCTGGCCGACGTGGGCCTGACCGTGGACGGCGTGACCCGGGACGTGCTCGCGATGCTGTCCGATGTCGACGTGGCCTCGGTGTCGCAGGGCGGCTGACGGCACCGACCCGGCGCGATCTGTGCCGACCCGGCGCGACCTGTGTCGACCCGGCGCGACCTGTGCCGGCAATGACCGGACGTCGCATAGATCGCCATGCCTGCGGGTAGCTACCGCCTAGCGGTCGTTACCCCCGGTGTGAACCGAGCGCCGACGGAACGCGTGTTTGTCGTCGTGTGCGGTCCGTGCCGATAATGGGTTGGACCGCGTGCTCAGTGGACGGTCTGGCACGGCGAAGTGCCGCTTCCTCGACGGGACGTTCGTGACATGGCGCAGGACGGATCGACCCATGACGGTCCCGACCGCGTGTCGCGATCGCCGTGGGCACGATCCGGTCTTCCGCAGTCACCGTGGCAACCGGAAGGCGTCGGATCGGTCGGGTCGCCCGCCGACGGCCTCGGCAACGTGGATGGGCCTTCGGACCTGCCGGCACTGGGCGACGTCATCGACCTGACCGCACCCGACGACGGCGGACTCGTCGATCTCGGTGACCCCACTCGCTCGCCGGGCATCGAGGTCGTTGCCGACGAAGGCGTGTGGCCCGGCACGGCACGAACGTCTGGTCGCGTCGATGCGTCCGGCGCCAAACTGTTCGGCGTCCGAGGTCGCCTCCGCCCGTCGCGCCGATGTCCCCTCCGCCCGTCGCGCCGAGGTCGCACGCAGCGGACGGTCGCGCAGCGCCCGGGCATGGCGATCATCGACCTGGGCGAGAAGTACGGTGACGTTGTCACCGATGACGTGCCGCTGGGGCCGCGACCGTGGCGCCGCCTCGAATGGCACACGCACCTGCGACCGGTCGCGGTTGTGATCATCGTGCTGGCGGCGCTGCTCGTCGGCGGATCCGTGGCTCCGCGGCTGTCGCCGCTGCCGCGCCTCGCCAACATCACCGTTCCGCTGGGTGCGTCGCTGGCCGTCGAAGGCACCCGGGCGTTGGTGCTCGGCAGCCGGGACGGCGTCGGCGAGAGCGTCGCCGCCTACAACGTGGCCGGCGGCGCGCGCGAATGGTTCACCGAGCTGCCCATCCGCCAGTCCGACGACATCGGCATGACGGTCGCCGACGGCGTGGTCATCGTCTCCGGCGGCCGCCTGGGCAATCGCGGCCCGCACACGATCGTGGTCGACGAGAAGACCGGGCGCCGGCTGTGGTCGAGTGCGCAGGATCTGATGAGCCCGCGGCGCGGCAGCGACACGCTACTCGTGTCCGGCGGCCCGACCGAGATCATGGCGCGCGACAAGCGCACCGGTACGCCGCGGTGGAGCTTGTCGCTGATGCCGGGATGTTCCGTGGACCTTGCGGTGCCGGCCGCACCCGAGGCACCCACCGCGCTCGTCGAGCTGTGTCTCCGGCAGGCACAGCTGCGCCGGATCAACCTCGACACCGGCACGCCCGAGATCACCCGCTCGGTCGCGTTGAACGCGGCCAAAGACATCGACGTCACCATGTTCACCGTGGACGACGTCGTCGTCGTCGAGGACGCCGGGGTCAAGCCGCCCGCCTTCGACACGTACAACCTGAGCGACCTCACGACGATCTGGAAGACCAGGGGCGCCACCGAGAACGTGGGTTCCTACCCGTGCGGCGTCGAGGTCTGCGAGTCGGCCGGTGGCAGCACGGTGATCTTGGATGCGCACAGTGGGGCGGTCATCCCGACAACGGGTCACGAGGCCGAGCTGTCGTCGATCTTGCAGCCGTTCATTCCGAGGTCGGCCGTCGGGACGCTGTTGTTGGCGGCCCCCGGTGCGATCCTTCCGGTGGTGAGCAGGACGACATACGTCGCCGACTTCGTCGGCGAGGACGCCGTGGTTCAGGTGCCGCTGTTCCGTCCCGGCCGGACGTGGATCGTCACGTTGTCGCCGGCCGGGGTCCGGGAGGCCGTACAGCTGCTCGACGGTCCCGCGGCCGACGTGTGTCGGCCGATCGGCTCGTACCTCGGCTGCATGACCGCCAAGTACACCATGACGTTCTGGACCCTGCCCAAGATCCAGTAGGGCGGTCCCGCCCGTGTTGTCCAGCGCACGCGGCGTGACGTGCGTCGGGCCGCTACGGTTGCTCGGGTAGCCGGTGCCGTCCGGCAGGGGCAGCGGGAGCAGGGACAGCGGGAGCGGTCGTGCGGGTTCTGGTGATCGAAGATGAGCGCACGCTCGCTGACGCGATCGCGCGGGGGTTGCGGCGCGCCGGAATGGCGGTCGACGTGGCCTACGACGGCACGAGCGGCCACGAAATGGCCTTCGTCACGCGCTATGACGTGCTCGTGCTCGACCGTGACCTGCCGGGTATACATGGTGACGACATCTGCGCCGATCTTGCGGCCGCGGGCACGCTCACCCGCGTGCTCATGCTGACCGCCAGCGGTACCGTCGCCGACCGCGTCGAGGGGCTCGGCCTCGGCGCGGACGACTACCTGCCCAAGCCGTTCGCATTCGACGAGCTCATCGCCCGCGTCCGGGCGCTCGGCCGGCGCTCGTCACCCGTCGCTCCGCCAGTGCTGACTGTGGGGGATGTGACGCTGGATCCGGCCAAACGCGCGGTGAGCCGGGCCGGACGCCCGCTCGACCTCGGGCGCAAGGAGTTCGGCCTGCTGGAGGAGCTGCTCAAGGCACAGGGCTCGGTGGTGTCCAGCGAGGAGCTGCTGGAGCGGGTGTGGGACGCGAACACCGACCCGTTCACGACGATCGTGCGGGTCACCATGATGACGCTGCGCAAGAAGCTCGGTGATCCGCCGGTCATCGAGACGGTGGTGGGCGTCGGTTACCGGATCGCGGCATGACGGTCTACGGCTCGCCCCACCGCCGCCGGCTGCGGCCGACGCTGCGGGTCCGGCTCGCGTTGATCAATGGCGCGGTGCTCGGCGTCGTGGCCCTGGTTCTCCTCGTCGTGGCGACCGCGATCGGGCGCCACCGCATCGCCATGGACATCCTGGCCATCGCCGTGATCACTCTCGCCGGTGTCGCGGCGGGCTACATCGTGGTTGCTCACGCGCTGCGGCCGTTGCAGCAGGTCACCGCGACCGCGCGCCGATTGTCGGGCGAGACGCTCGACCAGCGCATCAATTACGCCGGCGTCGACGACGAAGTCGCCGAACTGGCCGAGACGTTCGACGCCATGCTCGGCCGGCTGGCCGACGCCTTCGAGACCCAGAAGCGCTTTGTCGCCAACGCATCGCACGAACTGCGTACGCCCCTGGCGGTCATGCGTACCGAGATCGACGTGACGATGTCCGACCCGGACGCGGACGTGACCGAGTTCCGGCGCATGGGCACGGTCGTGCGCGACGCGTCGGAGCGGGCCAATACGCTCGTCGACTCGCTGCTGGTGCTGGCGCGGTCGGAGGCACAGGCCGGCCGTCGACTCGTACGCAAGGTCCCGGCCGATCTTGCCGACGGTGTCAGGGCGGCGCTGTCGGCCGTCCGCCGCGAGGTCGGCCGCCTCGGTCTGGAGATCACCACGGATCTGCGGCCGGCCCCGGTCGTCGGAGATCCGAGCCTGCTCGAACGCCTCGCCGGCAACTTGATCGAGAATGCCGTCCGGTACAACCACGGGCAGGGCCGGATCTGGGTGCGCACGGAGACCGACGGCGCAACGGCCCGCCTGGTCGTCGGGAACACCGGGTTCGAGGTCGACGCCGGCGACGTACCGAAGCTGTTCGAGGCGTTCCGCCGGGGCGTACGCGATCGGACCGGCTCCGGCCGGGGCGCCGGGCTGGGGCTGTCCATCGTCCGCGCGGTCACCGACGCGCACGGCGGG
>Ga0055453_10000016_pt1 | contig 15438 bp, 9 predicted proteins | sample Goodyear_PhragA__FD_57741 | JGI IMG/M metagenome (GOLD analysis project Ga0055453, IMG submission 57741) | Wetland microbial communities from San Francisco Bay, California, USA, that impact long-term carbon sequestration - Goodyear_PhragA_D2 | ecosystem: Environmental > Aquatic > Marine >... | reverse complement strand
GGGTTGCAATGCAGTTGCTGGCGCGAGACGACAACGTCGTTCCAATTTCGATTCGAGATCGAATTCTGCCGTTGTGGGTTCGCTCCTCGCGGGGCTGCTTTGCGTTGTTTCCGGTGCGACTCAGGGACGAAGTATTAACGCTGTGAGTCCTTCTTTGAGCGATGTTAAGAGGGCCATAGCTGCGGCCGCCGACGGGGACATCGTGATTATTCCGGCTGGAACAGCCGCCTGGACTTCAGCTCTTGCCATCACAAAGGGCATCACGATTCAGGGACAGACCACAACCAACTCGGATAACGGCAAGGCCGACGATCAAACCGTGCTGGTGGACAACCTTGCTTCTGTTCGTGGAGATCAAGGGTTTTTCCACTGCACGACGAACAGAAGTAAATCACTTCGTATCACCGGCATCACGTTCACCGGCGTGGGCGGTCGCAGCAGCGGCACCTATTTTAACGGCGCGATACGTCTCAGCGGAACTTCGAATCAAGTGCGAATAGATCACTGCCATTTCACCGCTCTAAAACAGCAGCCCAACATCGCGGTGTATTCGACGATTTACGGTGTGGCAGACCATAATGTATTTGAACATTTTGCGAGGGGATGCCAGTCGATCAAAATTTTCAACGGCACTGGATATGGAGACCTGGAGTTTTCACAAGCAGCGGGTTGGGGCAACAGCAATTTTTTTTTCGTAGAAGATTGCTACCTGAATAATGGCACGCCCGATCATTACGTTCCAGAAGGTGGAATTGACGCAGCCGCCGGCGCTAGATTTGTGTTGAGGCACAGCCATCTATTTAATATCGCAATATTATGCCACGGGACTGAGCTAAGCAGGAAGCGTGGTGGTCGCGCTCAAGAGATCTACAATAATGATTATCACTGGTCATACACGGTAACATTGGACGGCATACGCTCCGGTTCGTTAATCGTTCATGGTAATACTTATCTCGGTAAGCTTCCGCGGGGCTACGGTTTGCAAACGTATCGCCTCTTTAACAACTACCACTCAAACTGGCAAGCGGCGAGCGGCGACAACAAATGGGACGTCAACGTTACTGAACGAGACGGCACTCACGTGGATGAACATCCGCCGTATCTTTTTGAAAGCGGGACGGCTAGCGGAGGCAGCGAGAACGCAGCAGCGGGGTTGATGTCTCTTAGCGACTCATCGAAAGCCTGGAGAACGAATCAGTGGGCTTATTACACGGCGAAACGGACATCGGACAACATGATTGGCCAGATCATTTCGAACACCAGCAACACCCTGACGATGCGCTACTACACGTCAGATGGGGACAACCATCCTACCTGGCGAGCCGGCAACCGTTACCAGATTCACAAGGTTCTGGTCGCATTGGATCAACCAGGGCGGGGTCGCTGCGATTTGATTTCAGGAGCCGATCCCCCGGCGGCATGGCCGCATCAGAAACTGGAGCCATGTTACTCCTGGAACAACGTACATTTGCCCGGAGGCGAGCATATAAACTTCACTCCTGCGGCATCATCATCATCAACTCTTTTGCAAGGGCGTGATTACTACAATGACACACCGATGCCTGGCTACACGCCTTATACTTACCCCCATCCGCTTACAATTGGTGTCCAACCGGCAGCCCGCGCAACGGTGGGCTCGCCGCGCTATCTTGACAAAAATAAGGGAAAAAAGGCTAAAAAGATAAAAAAGCGAAAATGGGCAGAGCCAAAGAAGATTAAGAATGTCATAAATGGTACCTGTACGAAAAATATCTAGGTATGATTAGTTATGACAATAATCAAAAATTCCTCTGACCGATGAAATACGTCTTGGTCACCTCGGCAAGAAACGAGGAGGCATTCATTAGGAACACGCTTGACTCTGTGGTAGGTCAGACGGTTTTGCCGGCGCGATGGATCATTGTTGATGATGGCTCGACTGACCGCACAGCCGAAATCGTTGACAGCTACAAGGTCCGTTATTCGTGGATCGAGCTGATTCGGCAGAGGAAAGATGCGGAGCGCAATTTTGCTTCGAAGGCTCATGCTGTCGCCATCGCATTCAGCCAGTTGGAGTTATTCCCCTTCGAGATTGTGGGAAATCTTGATGCCGATGTTTCTTTCGAGCCGGACTACATGGAATTTCTAATGCAAAGGTTTTGTGAAGATCCAGAACTCGGAGTCGCCGGAACCCCTTTCGTTCAGGAGGGAAATTATGATTCGAGCAAGGACAGCTTCGAAGGGGAGAACTATGTTGCGGGGCCGTGTCAACTCTTCCGGCGTGAGTGTTTCCGAGACATCGGCGGCTATGTCCCCAATCGGGCGGGCGGAGTTGATTGGATTGCGGTCATGACAGCAAGGATGAAAGGATGGAAGGTGCGATCGTTCTGCGAAAAGCGATACCAGCACCATCGAACAATGGGCACGGCGGGCAAGAGCGCTGTGCGCGCTCTTTTCTTGTATGGGCAGAAGGATTACTGCCTCGGCGGTTCGCCCGTATGGCAACTATTCCGCACAGTATATCGCATGACAAAAAGACCTTTTGTCTTGGGAGGACTCGCCCTGCTCTCGGGTTACACTTGGGCAGCACTGCGAAGACCCAAGCGCGCTGTGTCGCCGAAGTTAATGCGTTTTCATCGGCGGGAACAAATGAAGAAGTTAAAGGCCGTGTTCCGTGCCCTTTTGGCGTTGAAAAGAGTCGATAACTTCTCCTTACTGAGAGAGCAAGGTTAAGCCATTCATGAATACGGTTCTCGATCGCCCATCATCCTGTCATCCGTCCTCATCGAATCACATGGATGCGATCCTCACCAACTTTACGAACTGGCTCGACCGGTACGGTAAGAGCTCGTGGGATTATCAAAGCTTCTTCGCTGGACCAATAGGTGGACCAGCCAAAGCACTTTATTACAAAAATAAGATTCTTGGCACGGCCGCGGTGGCGCCAATGATCTTCTGTGAGGCATTCCTTCCGTCGGCGCGGCGCCTCTTTCATCATCCCATCCGCTTCCCCATTGCTGACGCGCATTACGCGATGGGTTTCGCGTTCCTCTATGAAGCGACTTCCGATGCGATTTATTTGGAGCGAGCAATTCATTTTTTAAACGAACTGGAAAAATCCCGGTGTCCGGGATTCAAAGAGTACTGCTGGGGTTACCCCTTTGACTGGGTGACACGCAACGGAGTGATAGAGAAGGGCACGCCGCTGATTACGACCACTCCCTACTGTTATCAAGCGTTTCTCCAGGTATCTGAAATCCTAAAGCAGGATTTCAAACGCTCAACGCTCAACGCGCAACGCTCAATGTTTAACCAGGCAGATGGATACAAGCGAATCATGGCATCCGTCGCCAGGCACGCGGCGTATGATATCAAGGATTTTCCAACCTCTGAGAGCGCAAGCAGTTGTTCCTACACGCCGATTGATGAGGGCGGAGTGATTAACGCTGCCGCTTACCGGGCTTTTCTACTGACGAGTGCTTCAAAGATCTTTGCGGAGCCGGATTACTGGCGAGTCGCAGAACGAAATTTGAATTTCGTGCTCGAAAATCAGAATTCTGACGGATCGTGGTTTTATGCGATCGATGGAGTACGCGATTTTATTGATCATTTTCACACTTGTTTCGTAATGAAAGCGTTAGTTAAGATTCACTCTTTGACGAGTCACGACGGCTGTCTGGAAGCGCTCTCGCGAGGCGTGCATTACTATGTAAAGAATCTTTTTGCCGAAGATGGATTACCCAAACCTTTTTCTAAAGCGCCACGCCTGACCGTTTATAAACGCGAGCTGTACGACTGCGCCGAGTGTATTAATCTAAGCCTATTGCTTCGCGATCGTTTTCCGCAATTGGAAACAACCCTGGAGAACGTCGTCGCGGGAATTTTCAACCATTGGATTAAGCCCGACGGCTCGTTTCGATCGCGCCGGCTGCATTTCGGGTGGGACAATGTTCCGATGCACCGGTGGGGACAGTCGCAGATGTTTCGCGCACTAGCGCTTTACCTGCGCGAAACATCGGCGACGAGTTATCAGAGGTCAAAGATCGGACAGCAGCCTCTGCCGGCGGAGATGGCTGCGTCGCTCGGTTTTAACGATCAACCTTTTAGCGCTCCAACGCGTTCTTGAGTGATGTGCGGCATCGCAGGCCAGTTTAATTTTGTCCGGCATGAGCCGGTGGAGCCGAACACGATCCGGCGAATGACGCAGACTATTACTCATCGCGGACCCGACGATGAAGGCTTCTTTATTTCGGGGCCGGTGGGTCTGGGGTTCCGGCGACTATCAATCATCGATTTGGCGGGCGGTCACCAGCCCATGTCAGACGTGGAAGAGACGGCCTGGGTCGTATTCAACGGCGAGATTTACAATTACAGGGAGCTACGAGCAGAGCTGCAAAACAAAGGCCATCAGTTCAGAACGAATTCAGACACGGAAGTGATCATCCACGGCTACAAAGAATGGGATGTCGATGTCTTTAACCATCTAAATGGAATGTTTGGTATCGCTATCTGGGATGTACCTAACGAGCGTTTGGTGGTGGCGCGTGATGCCATGGGTATCAAGCCGGTCTATTACAGGTCAGCGTATGGCCAGCTTACGTTCGGCTCGGAAATTCGGGCGATCGTCGCGGCTGATGATGCTGCTCCGCAAGTGGACCCAGCCGCAGTGAATCTTTTCCTGCGATTCCGCTACACTCCATCGCCAAATACAATCTTTCGAGGCGTACGGAAGCTAGCGCCAGGCACTCTTCTAGTAGTCGGAAAGCACGAGTGCCGGGAGAAACGCTGGTATAACTTTGTTCCTACACCGTTCGCCACGCAGAAAAGGGACGGAGAAGCAGTCGAAGAGCTCCTTCACCTCTACAAAATGGCAGTGCAACGCCATCTATTGAGCGACGTTCCGGTCGGGATACTACTGAGCGGCGGGCTGGACTCGGGGTTGCTTCTTGCGCTGATGAACGAAAAGGGCGGACCATGGCCTGCCTACAGCGTAGGTTATGGAGAGAGCTTCAAAGACGACGAACTGGTCGACGCAGCGGAGACGGCCATGGTTTTCGGGGCCAGGCATGTAACGGTGAAGCTGGACCGTGCCGAATTCGAACGATCGCTTCCAAAGATTGTAGAATGTCTGGAGGAACCTGTCGCAGCTTCTTCTATCGTCCCGATGTACTTTGTGTCTCAGCGTGCGCGGCAAGACGTAAAGGTGGCGTTAATCGGCCAGGGGCCGGATGAATTGTTCGGCGGCTACAAACGGCACTTGGGCGTGCGTTATGGCAATTGGTGGCGCGGATTACCAATCGGCATCCGATCGATGGCCGGGTTCGCGGTCAATCGACTGCCGCGCAACGAAATGCTAAAACGCGGAGTCCGTTCACTCGGAAGCGAGGATCGGCTCAGCCGGTATCAGGATGTTTTTTCGCTTACGGCAGCGGAAACTGTAGATGCCCTCTTTCGCGATGACGTTCTGCCTCGACGCAATGGCCACGAACTGGTCGATTCTTGGTGCGAACTACTGCCCCAAATGAAATATACTGATGAGCTTGGTGGCTTTCAGCTTTTGGAAATTCGCTCCTCCCTTCCCGATGAGCTCCTAATGTATGCCGACAAGCTCTCCATGGCGCACAGTCTCGAAGTTCGGGTACCCTACCTGGATCGGACAATTGTGGAGTACGGTCAACGCCTCGGCGCGAACTTGAAGGTTCGCAATGGCACTCGCAAATGGCTGCATCGACGGGTTTGCCGGAGCTACCTGCCGGCTGGAATTGTGAATCGAAAGAAACGCGGCTTCGCTGCTAATGTGGTGGACGATTGGTTTCGCTCGTCAATGAACGGCAAACTTTCGGAAACACTTCTGGACGAAAACTCTCTCGTGTTCGGTTTCCTGGATCCTAAGCCCGTGCGAAGGCTACTCGAAAATCATCGGTTCGGCCGACAGGACAATCACAAGCTTCTGTTCAGTCTTGTGATGATCGAACAGTGGTTACGAGGCCGGTTTCATCGATCGCCACTCACGTCTGTGGCACCGGAAGGAATGGCACCAATCGAGTTGGTTTCTTAGGTGAATCCAATGACTACCTGCACCAACACCCAACTGGCAGAAATTCGCATCGCTGGTAAGACACGTTACGTGCCAGCAGCAGAGACCCGCGGTCGAATCGTCGTAGTAACAGGAAAATGGATCAGAACAGCGCAAGTTAGAGATGAAGACGTGGTAGAAGGGGTGATTGTCGACGACGCTGACGCATTTATCACTGAGCTAAGAGAGAGCAGACTGAGAGCCGATATTTTTACATTCGCGCAAAGGCCACCTGAGATCACAGCAAAACATAACTATCACTGGGAATGGGACAATTGGGCTGCAATACCGACAACTTGTTTTCAGAAGTGGTGGGAGAATCTGCCTCAGGAGGGCAGAAAGAATGTCAGGCGCTCCGCCAGGCGCGGCCTGGTGGTCAAACTTGTACCATTTGATGACGATTTGGTAAACGGTGTCTTCAGGATTTATAATCACACAGCAGTGAGAGACGGCAGACTTTTCTGGCACTTCGGCAAGAGCTTTGAGACGGTAAAACGAGAGCTCGCGACGTACCTGGACCGGAGTGACTTCATTGGCGCTTATTGGAATGAAGAACTCATTGGCTTCATAAAAATGGTTTATGTTGACCACGTGGCAACGCTCTTTCACATCATTTCGATGAACGAACATTACGATAAACGCCCGATGAACGCACTGATAGCAAAGGCCGTGCAAGTCTGCGAACAAAGAGGGGTCTCACAGCTGATCTATGGCAAATTCATCTATGGCAACAAACGCCGGAGCTCGCTTGTGGAATTCAAGCGCCGCAACGGCTTCGAGCAGGTTAACTTTCCCAGGTACTACATACCCCTGACCACTAGAGGAAAAATGTTTGTGAGGCTGCGCCTGTACAGGGAGCTTAACGGGTTGATCCCGGAACCGATCCTTGAACCACTTTTGCGCATGAGGGCTTGGTATTATAAAGCCCGCACTACAAAGTCTCTCTTACAAAAGAAGAAATTTGCCGGTGTAGCTCAACGTCAGAGCGGCTGAATCGTAATCAGCAGATGGAGTGTTCGATTCCTCCCGCCGGCTCCCTCGTTCCAATGATTGACCATCTAAAAGGTGTGTTAATTTAGGACTCGAGACTGCTTTCAATCTCACTCCGCGGGTTTCGCGACGAGAATTCATGAGCCCATTGCGCGTTTTGGTGTTAGCGCCCGACTGTAATCCGGAGGGTGTCAGCATGCCTTATGTTACTTATTTTCATGCGGCAGCGCTTGCACAACTTAATGATGTTACTTTGGTCGTTCGAACGCCCAGTGAGGAGCCTGTGCGCCGAGCCGACGCGCCGTTTCGGGCGATTGAGGTGATCCGAATGCCGTTGCTCGACCGACTTTATGCGTGGAGTTTGCGCCGAATCTTCAAATACAACTATGACACGCAGGCGTTGACCGCTTTTAGCTACCCGTTCTCTCTTGCCTTTGAATGGCAAGCCTGGCGACAGTTGCGGCGCCGCATCTTTGCGGGCGAGTTCGATGTCGTTCTGCGCGTCATGCCTATGACGCCGGTCTTGCCGAGTCCTTTTGCGTTCTTCCTGCGCAACGGGCGTATACCTTTTGTGATCGGGCCCCTCAACGGTGGCTTACCCTGGCCGCCCGGTTTTAGTCAGCTCGAAAAGCAAAGGGAATGGATTGCCAACCTTCGGCATGTGTATCGATACCTGCCGTTTGCTCGCTCTACCTATCGGCGTGCGGCGGCGATCATCGCCGCTTCGTCACAAACGTATTCGGAGTTTGCCGGGTACGGTGACAAACTGTTTTTTGTTCCGGAGCCGGGCATCGCTCGCTCTTTGTGTTACGGTGATTCGCGGAGTCTGGAGCCGGGCAAGCTGGAATTGATTTTCGTTGGCGGGTTGGTTCCCCGCAAGGCCTGCGATCTTGGTTTGCGCGCAGCTGCTCCTCTTCTTAGAACTGATTTGGCACGCTTTACAATAGTCGGTGATGGACCCGAGCGGAACCGGCTTGAGCAGCTCACGAGAGATCTTGGCATCGAGAAAGCCGTTGTGTTCTGCGGCTGGCTGAGCCATGCGAATGTCCTGAGGCGTTTGCGATCTGCGGATGTCTTTGTGTTTCCGTCCCTTCGTGACAACGGTGCAGGCGTAGTATTCGAGGCCCTCGGTACTGGCGCTGTACCTGTGGTCGCGGACTTCGGTGGGCCGGGAGACATCGTTCACCCCGCGGTAGGGTTCAAGGTGGCTCTTACGAACGAGAACGATATCGTGGCGCAGATGGAAAAGATTTTGACGGAACTGGCTCATAATCGGGACCGACTCGGGCAGCTACGTCGACAAGGAATGGCTTACGTACGAGACTGCTTATCTTGGGAGGCGAAGGCCGAGAGAACAACTCGGGTTCTGAATTGGGTTTCGGGGCGGACTCCCAAACCACGTCTTTCGCCTCCAAAGGACCTGCACTCAAGGCGGGCCGACAGCAGAATGAGAGATTCGCTGGGTGCGAATATCCCATCAAGTCAAGCCAGTTGAGTTAACACTGAGGTGAGGACAGGTGGCTGAGTGGCTTAAGGCAGCAGCCCGCAAGGGTTGTTATACGGCGCAAGTCGTATCGGAGGTTCGAATCCTTCCCCTGTCCGCCAATTTCTGAGTGACCATTTGACTACTGACAAGGACAACGGACCACTGAGATCCCTTGGAGTGCCGCTCGCTCGCGAAAAAATTTCGGAGTAGCCTCGCGGAAGGAGACTAATGCGGCTGATCCCGTGGTCTGTCCTCTAACTTATGATCTGTGATTCCTGACTTCTGTCGTTTGAACAAATGCCTGGCCTAGCTGGAATAATCAATAAGCAAAGAACTTCGGCGGAGTGCCAGTCGCTTGTCCAGTCGATGTCTCAGTGCATGATGCACGAGCCATTCTACATCAGCGGCACATACCGCAATGAAGAGCTCGGTCTCTGGGTCGGATGGGCTTGTCACGGCGAAGCGTTTGACGATTGCCTTCCCATCTGGAATGAAAAGAAAGACCTGTGTCTGTTCTTTTCAGGCCAGGACTTTACCGACAAGGCTAGTATCGATGCGCTCGGAATGCGTGGGCACGACTTTGGCTCAGATGACGCAAGTTATCTCGTCCACTTGTACGAAGAAATCGGATGCGAGTTTTTGGAGAAACTCAACGGCTGGTTCAGTGGCGTGTTATTGGACCTTCGTGAGCAGAAAGTTGTCCTGTTTAACGACCGGTACGGAGTAAATCGAGTTTATTATCACGAAGACGCGAGCGGATTTTACTTTTCTTCTGAAGCGAAGGCTTTGCTTAAAATTCTGCCCGGCACTCGCCAACTCAACTTACGCAGTTTGGGCGAGGTTCTGTCTTGTGAGGCCGTTCTGGAAAACAGGAGCCTTTTCTCCGGGATCTCTCTACTTCCACCAGCTGCGGCATGGGTGTTTGCAAACGGAGAATCAGTCAAGAAAAAAGCTTACTTCAAGCAGCTATCTTGGGAAAATCAGCCGGAGCTAAGCGAATCCGAGTTTTATGAGAACTTGAGAGCAACTTGGAAACGCGTTCTTCCCAGGTATTTCGGTGGAAAACAGCCCATCGGCTTGTCTTTGACCGGTGGCGTCGATAGTCGCATGATCCTGGCCTGGGCGCCTCGCCCTGCCGGCACACTCCCATGCTATACATGGGGCGGCATGTACCGCGATTGCGCTGATGTCATGATCGCCCGGCGGGCGGCGAAACTTTGCGGGCAGCCGCACCACACAATTCCCGTGAACGGGAAATTCCTCTCCGATTTCCCTGCGCTTGCGGAAAGGACCGTCTATATTAGCGACGGCACGATGGACGTAACTGGGTCGATTGACATGTACGTCCAAAGACAGGCTCGACAGATTGCCCCCGTTCGGATTAGCGGTGTCTGTGGCGGCGAGATCCTGCGGCGGCTTGTAATGTTTAAGCCTGACCCTCCGCAGCGGGGCATCTTTGACCCGGAACTGGAACGCTCCTTTCGAGACGCCGCTGCGACTTACGCTCAGGAGCTACAGGGCCACAGGCTTTCATTCACCTCCTTTAAGCAAGCCCGGTGGTATATGGCGAACAAATTCAGCGTGGAAAGATCGCAGCTCGCGTACCGGACTCCTTATTTTGATAACGATCTCGTTGCGCTTGCATACCAGACCCCGGCGAGCCTGTTGAACAACGGGCCGGCGCTTCGACTGATTGCTGACGGCGATCCGGCCTTGGGAAAGATTGGAACGGATCGTGGGCTCGCCTTCCAATCAGTCCCGGCGACTAATCGGCTTCTGCACTGGTATCAGGAATTCACGTTTAAGGCAGAATATGCATATGACTATCGCATGCCCCAGTGGTTGGCGAGACTCGACTACCTGTTTGCCCCGCTTCACCTCGAAACACTGTTTGTTGGCAGGCATAAGTTCCATCACTTCCGCATCTGGTACCGTGACGAACTATCACGATGGCTGCGGGAAATGCTTCTCGATTCAAATACGCGCAGTAGATCCTACCTTCGCCCTAATTCTTTAGAGAAGATTCTCAAGGCTCACACTGACGGACAGCGAAACTATGCGTTCGAGATCCACAAAATTTTGACCCTTGAGTTCGTCCAGAAAAAGCTGATCGAACAAACTTAGAAGCCACTGAGCAGTGGCTCGCTGTAGCCAGGATCCTGTGGGGCGTCTCCTCGTGTGAAAAGCAGTGCCAAGGATGAACGGGCCACGGGCCGGTGGGTACAACAATTTCAAATCGCTCTCGTATGAACGTATTGATCATGAAGCTTGGCGCCACCGGAGACGTGGTAAGAACAACGCCATTGCTTAGGCGGCTGAGCGGACAGACCACGTGGCTGACGGACAGAAGGAATGCTGTACTCCTCGAACGCCTGGCGGATAGCGTGCGATGGTTCTCGTGGGAGCAGCGGGCGAAAGCGTTGGATCGTCATTACGATCTCGTGATAAATCTGGAAGATACTGTTGATTGCGCGCAGTTCCTTAATCGGGTTGGAGCGACCGAAGTATTCGGCGCCTGTGTTGGCCTCGACAACTCGGTTGTATACACTGAGACTTCGAAGGCTTGGTTTGATCTAAGTCTCATCAGTTCGTATGGGCGACAGCGAGCTGACCAGCTCAAATTCCTCAACAGGCACACGTATCAACAGATGATTTTTCACGGCCTGGGTTTGCGGTTCGGCGGTGAACCATACTTGTTACCTGAGCCGATTGAAACGGGGTTGTCGGGGGATGTCGCCATCGCCGCTGACGCTGGCCCGGTCTGGCCGATGAAAAAGTGGGCTTACTACGATGAACTAAAATCGCGGCTAGAAGATGAAGGATTGAGTGTCAATGTGCTTCCCAAACGCTCGTCGCTGCTTGAACATCTTTCTGATGTGCAGAATCATCGCTGCCTGATTAGCGGTGACAGTTTGCCGATGCATTTTGCGTTGGGTACCAGAACCCTCTGCGTCACGCTGTTCACCTGCACGAGTCCGTGGGAAATTCACGATTACGGTGTACAGACAAAGATCGTCTCGGCTCTTCTTGAAGAATTCTTCTACAAGCGCGGTTACGACAAGCGGGCGACGACTGCCATTAGCGTTGATGAAGTATTTGAAGCTGTGATGGAGCGGCTTGGAAGGGCAGCACCGGTCGCTGTTGGACACAGAGCAACCGTATCAACGCTCTTTCAGAGGTAAGGAACCAGGCTACGGCGATTACAGTGGCGTCAGACATGACAGATCAGCCAGATCAATCCACGATCGGTAATAGGCCCCGCGCCGTCCGTCATCCGCCGCTCAGCATAGCCCTTCTCACGGGTGGCTCTGATAAACCGTATGCGCTCGGGATGGCTGCGGCTTTGACGTCGGTGGGCATCAGCGTCGATTTTCTTGGCAGCGACGAGTTGGACGTTGCGGAACTGCACAGTCTTCGGCAATTGCGGTTTCTCAATTTACGGGGCGACCAAAGCCCCGATGTGAGTCTTGCCACCAAAATCTCGCGAATAGCGACATACTACTGGCGCCTTATCGCCTATGCAGCGACTGCGCGACCGCTGATCTTTCATATTCTGTGGAATAACAAGTTCGAGGTTGTCGATCGCATTTTGCTAATGGCGTATTATCGTCTGCTTGGAAAAAAAATTGTCCTTACGGCGCACAACGTAAACATTCGTAAGCGAGATAATTGTGACAGCTTTCTTAATCGTGCCTCGCTGTGCGTTCAATATCAACTATCCGATCACATCCTTGTGCATACGGATCGGATGAAGCGGGAGCTCGTCGTCGACTTCGCTATTCCTGAAAACAAGGTTAGCGTCATTCCATTTGGAATTAACAGGACGAGCCCAGTCACGGCTATGGGAACTCACGAAGCGAAGGGCCGTCTCGGGATACGCGACGATGACAAGACAATGTTATTCTTTGGGCAAATCGCAGCCTATAAGGGAGTGGAATACCTGGTTGCGGCTTTTGTTGAATTGGCAAAACGTGACGAGACCTATCGCCTCGTCATCGCTGGCAAGGTAAAGAAGGGACAGAGCCAGTACTGGAATGCGATTCAGCGCAAAATCGCAACTAGTGAAGTCCGACATCGGATCACCGAAAGGATCGAATATATCCCAGACGACGAAGTGGAGTTGTTCTTCAAGGGTGCGGACGTGCTGATCTTGCCATACCTGAGGATTTTCCAAAGCGGTATTCCGTTTTTGGCGTACAATTTTGGGCTACCAGTGATCGCGACAGATGTGGGCTCTCTTCGAGAGGACATCATTGACGGAAGAACAGGCTTTGTAAGCCGGCCGGAGGATGCATCCGATCTGGCAAGAGTGATTGGTCAGTACTTTGAGAGCGAGTTGTTCCGTAATCTTGAAACCCGGCGCGCTGAGATTAAGAATTACGCCGATGAACGATATTCGTGGGATAAAGTGGCTGCGACAAGCAAGGCGCTTTATTCCTTTCTTATGAGTAATGTCCCCGTAACTTCCATGGCTCGGCGTGGCCTTATGCCCGCCCGCAGTCCGGCGGTCACGACAAGGCGGGTCGGCGGAGCCGGCTGACCTCTAACCTTCTACTGCTTGCGATCTATAGTTTCTATTCTCGTTTCTGCCTGCTGAGCTTGGCAGGGAGATCCTCCCGACCGGTGACTTTTAGGATCAGAAAAACAGATACGGCGGCTGCCACATGAGGACAAATGGAAATCTCTCCCCGCACAGGTTCCTTATTATTGCCGGAACCAACAAGGCAGGGACAACATCTGTCTTCAATTACCTTGCGGGTCATCCTCAGATTTGCCCAGCCGAGAAGGAAACGCGGTTTTTTCTCGATGCAGACTATCCGCTTCCATCAAAGAGACGGTATCACGAAAGTAGCTCGGAAACATACTGGTCGCTTTTTCAGTCTGGCCCGCACGAAAACTGGAGGTTCGAAGCCACACCAGATTATCTCTATTCGACGAACACGGCAGATGCGATTCACCAGACGTTACGGAACGTTCGTCTGATTTTCATCCTACGAGAGCCTGTCTCCAGATTGGTGTCGTGGTATCGCTTCGCACGTAACATGGGCGAGTTGCCAGACAACATGACCTTCGATGGGTATGTTGCCATTCAGAGAAAGAACGGCAATGCTTGCTCGAATCCACGCCTACATCCAGCCTTTTATGCATTGCAGCATGGATGCTATTCGGTGTATCTAAGGCGATACTTTGAATTATTTGGCGAGCGATCAATCCACGTCTTCTTCTATGAAGAGCTGCGGCGCGATCCGATCGCCTTTATGACATCCATTTGTCGCGCCGTCTCTATAAATGAGGCATACTTTCGGAGTTACCGATTTGAGATTACCAATAAAGGCTGCGACGTGCGCAGTCTGTATTTACACAGAGCGTACACTGCTTCCCGGCTCGCTGGATCTCGATTTTCCCTGCGTCGCAATCCAGGTCAGGATGAAAAAAAGCAAATTTGCAAACCGGTTGAACATGGTATGAGTCGTCGCTTGCTATGGCAGATTCGCCGCAGGATGGACGCCGCGTACGAGAGATTGAATGTCATGAGCGACAAACAATTATCAATCTCGCGCTCCACGAGCGATTTCATTTCCTCCTATTACAATGACGAAATACTGCGTTTGAAAAAAATGCTAGGAGCTGAAGTGCCGTGGCCGTCGACTCCATTACAAACGCTTGCTGGATTGGACACTGGCACTGTTCAAGATCATCGAGAATAAGCTCGTGAGGTTGCTGCTACGCCGTCGGGATTGAAGCTCCGAAAACTTAGCCGACCTGTGCCGTGATGTCTCTCACAAGGGACGCGTTTTTCCGGGAATCGCATTGGCGATGCTGCTACTGAGTGTACTTCGAGTATCTCAAGTTCCACGTATGACTGTTAAGCCCTATAGTCCGCGACCGACCGAGCCATCATGCAGTGTTAGGGTTCGTACAGTGCAAACCGAGAACGGGCAGCATCACTTCGCCACGGATCACTTGCTGTCGACTCTAAGGCAACGGACGATCTCCAGCGGAGTCGTCACTGCGGTCGCACAAGGCACACAGTTCTTCCTGAATATCGGGTACATCATGGTGCTCGCTCGTTTGCTGGCACCGTGGGAATTCGGACTAGTGGCGATGGTTACGGCAGTCATGGATTTTATCCGAATTTTCCAGGACCAGGGTCTTTCAACCGCCACAGTCCAGCGGCAGGACATCACTCATGCCCAGGTCTCGAATCTGTTCTGGGTAAACGTGTCTGTAGGCAGTGCGATCACTGTGCTTATGGCCCTGTCAGCGCCGGCGATTGGGTGGTTCTATCGTGCGCCTGAGCTGGTGGGTATTACAGTTGCGCTTTCAATCACCTTTGTGCTTGGTAGTGCTACGGCCCAACACATTGCCCTGTTAAACCGGCAGATGCGTTTTGCAGTGAGCGCAGTGATTGACGTTGTCGCTCTACTTGGCGGTTACTTAACGGGAATTGGCATGGCTCTATCGAACTATGGTTATTGGTCTTTGGTTGGTGCCAGCGTGACTCAGGCCGCCCTTAGACTTGTGCTCGCGTTGTCGATATCGCGATGGCGGCCTCGATCCCCATCCCGGAACATTTCGGTTCGTCACCTGCTGACTTTTGGCGCGAATATCACTGTCGGAGCCCTGATGTGCTCGCTGGCACGAGGTATGGACAACCTTTTGATCGGGCGATTTTTCGGCGCCGAAGCTGTTGGCCTGTACTCCAGAGGTTCCATGCTGCTGATACGACCGGTGCAGCAATTCATCTTCCCTTTTAGCACTGTGCTGATTCCTGCGCTGTCGCGGGTACAAAGCCATCCGGATCGATATCGCCGCACGTTTCTGCAAGTGTTCGAGACAATCGCCCTGCTGAGCTTCCTGTTCGCTGGTCTATTTCTCCCGCTCTCATACCCGCTGACAGTGGCGG
>Ga0055453_10000015_pt1 | contig 15493 bp, 12 predicted proteins | sample Goodyear_PhragA__FD_57741 | JGI IMG/M metagenome (GOLD analysis project Ga0055453, IMG submission 57741) | Wetland microbial communities from San Francisco Bay, California, USA, that impact long-term carbon sequestration - Goodyear_PhragA_D2 | ecosystem: Environmental > Aquatic > Marine >... | reverse complement strand
GCGGCGATCAGGATGATGTTGTCTTTCATCTCGAAGCCGTCCATCTCGACCAGCAGCTGGTTCAGGGTCTGCTCGCGCTCGTCGTGGCCGCCGCCCATGCCGGCGCCGCGATGGCGGCCGACCGCATCGATCTCGTCCATGAAGATGATGCAGGGGGAGTTCTGTTTCGCCTGCTCGAACAGGTCGCGCACTCGGCTGGCTCCGACGCCGACGAACATCTCGACGAAGTCCGAGCCGGAGATGGAGAAGAAGGGAACGCCGGCCTCGCCGGCGACGGCGCGAGCCAACAGGGTCTTGCCGGTTCCGGGCGGTCCATATAAGAGGACGCCCTTGGGGATGCGGGCTCCGAGCGACTGGAACTTCTTCGGGTTCTCGAGGAACTCCTTGATCTCGTGCAGCTCCTGTACGGCCTCGTCGACGCCGGCAACGTCGCGGAAGGTGATTTTCGGCGCGTCGACCGACATCCGCTTCGCTTTCGACTTGCCGAAGTTCATGACCCGCGAGCCGCCGCCTTGCATCTGGTTCATCAGGAAGATCCAGAAGCCGAAGAAGAGGACGAAGGGCAGGACGAAGGTGAGGACGTTGAGCCAGCCCGAGCTGCCGCTGCCCTTGACTTCGGTCTTAACGTCGTTGCGATCGAGGAGATCGACCAGGCTCTGCTCGGTGTTGGGCGGGTAGCCGGTCGAGAAGCTGTCGCCGCTCGTTTCCTTTACGTCGAGCGTGTTGTCCTTCGTATTGATCGTGACCTCTTCGACCCGGCCGCCCGCGATCAGGCCCTTGTCGGGCTTGACCAACTCGTTGTAGGAGGGAGGCTTGGTCTCGGGCCCCGTGCTGATGACCCGCTGGGCCACGAAGGCCAGGATCACTACGAGCAGGATCGGGAATGCCGCGCTTTTGAAAAAACGCCTCATGAAGGAAAAATCAGCGTACCAGGGCGGTTTTCGCGCCTAGCCGTTTAGAGCAGCCACGTAATCCAGGTTGCGGTGGCGCTGGGCATGGTCGAGGCCATAGCCGATGGCGAAGCGATTGGGGATCTCGAAGCCGACGTAGCGGGGCTCGAGGTCGACGCGGAGGCGCTCCGGCTTGGTCAACAGCGCGCAAACCTCCAGCGAGGCAGGCTCGCGGGCCTTCAGGCTGCGCATCAGGTACTGAAGCGTGAGGCCCGAGTCGATGATGTCCTCGACGATCAGGACATGACGCCCCTCGATGGGCGCGTCGAGGTCCTTGAGGATGCGCACCACTCCGGAGCTGTCCGTCTGCGACCCATAGCTGGACAGGGCCATGAAGTCGATCTCGCAGGGAACGGTGACGCTGCGCATCAGGTCGGCCAGGAAGATGACAGCGCCCTTCAGCACACCGACCATGAACAGATCGCGGCCCTCGTAGTCCCGGCTGACCTGCTCCCCCAGCTCGGCGACGCGGCGCTTCAGGTCCTCGCTGGAGATCAGGGTCTCGCCGATTTCCGCCTCAGTCATGGAATCCATCCCGTCGCATTATTCACTCGCCGGCTCGGTTGGCGCCGGCCCCGTCCCTGCGCTGGCGGCGACTCTAGATGCATCACGCGTCCAAGAGCTCCGCGCGCAGCATGCCCCGCTCGGCGATCGCGCGCACCCCGCTGCCGAGATCGAGCATCGCCGTACCGGTGCGGCGCAGCGCCGCGACCTCGTCGGCGTGCCGGGCGGCGCCCGCAACCGGTCGCCCGGCGGCCCGATCCGCCAGCTGCTGGACGACGAGGCGGCGCAGCGCCGGTGGCAGCTCGGCGAGGCGGTCGAGCTCGATCGAACCCCGACCCGATCCTCCCGAGTCGTCGATCTCTGCGGTCGCCAGCGCGTCCAGCACCTCCGCCTCGTCGCGCAGCAGCTCCGCGGTGCGCAGCACATTCTGCGCAGCGGCGGGGTGGATCTCGGCCAATGCGGGAGCCAGACGGTGGCGGATTCGATTCCGCGCATATGAGAGCTCGGCGTTGGTCGGGTCGTCGCGCCAGGCGAGACCCCGTGCTTCGCAGTAGGCGGTGGTCTGCGCCCTGGTAAACGCGAGCAGCGGCCGCACCAGCCGGCCATCGCGGGGGCGCATGCCAAGCAGGGCGCGGCGACTCGGCGAGGAGGCGAGCCGGTAGAGGATCGTCTCGACCTGGTCGTCCGCTGTATGGCCGGTCGCGATCAGGGAGTCGCCGCTGCGCGCGAGCCGCGCCGCCGCTCCGTAGCGGGCCTCGCGCGCCCACGCCTGGACGTTGCCGGGCCCCTCGGGCCGGAGCGAGCGCTCCACCTCCAACCGCACCCCAAGCCGTCCGCAGAGCGCAACGCAGTGGGTCTCGTCCTCGTCGGAGTCCTCGCGGAGCCCATAGTTGACGTGCAGCGCGGTGACCGCCCCGTCGCCGAGCGCCCGCACAGCGAGATCGAGCATGCAGACGGAGTCCCGCCCGCCCGAGAGCATCGCGACGAGCGACGCGGCCGGCGGCAGCAGACCATTCGCCTTCACCTCTTCGAGCATCGATTCGGCACCCATGCGGAGAGTTTCGCGCTTCGCCCGACCTGGAAGGTCGGAGGCGCACACCGTGCCGACTCCGCGGCGCCCGGTCAGCTCGCCGTCCCGACCACGAACAGCGGGGTCGGCACCGGGAAGCCCTTGAGGTTGACCTCCCCGATCGGCTCAAACGCAAGGCCCTCCCGGCCGTCGATCGCCTTCACGACCCGGTCGGTCACCAGCAGCTCCCCGGCCTGCGCGTGGCCGACCACGCGGTGGGCGAGGTTCACCTGGCCGCCGAAGTAGTCCCCGTCGCGGTAGACCGCCTCACCGCAGTGAATGCCGACACGTGGCCGCGGTCGCTCCGGAAAGCGGGCCAGGAGCTCGACTGCCCACTCCGTGAGCGACACGGGGTCGGATGAGACCACCATCACCTCGTCGCCGATCGTCTTCACGATCGTCGCTTCGGTTGGAAGCGTCGTCTCCACCGTTCCGACGAAGTTCTCGACCACATCGAGCGCCTCGAGATCGCCCTCCTCCTCGGTGTAGCGGGTGAAGCCGGTGAGATCGATGAAGCAGAGGGCAACCGGGACCTGGCCGAGATGGGCGGTCGACGCGTCCAGCTCGCTCTCCATGTGCCCGACGACGTCCTGCTCTAGGAAGAAGCGCAGATACCGCGTGTGCAGGTAGTCGGTCAGCGGGGCTGCCAGGGGCAGGACGTCGGAGGCCAGCCCGCCCATCTCCTCTGCAATCTGCAGCTCGGGGACGGCGTCGCGAATCATCGGTTCGTGGACGTACAGGTGGAAAAGCCGCATCTCGGCGTCCGCGATGCGCCGCAGCGACTGCACGTAGACGCGGACCAGCTGCAGGAAGGCGACCAGAGGGAAGCCGGCCGCCAGCACCCGAGCACAGTGGCGCAGGGCCATGACATCGTCGGGGTTGAGCAGCCGCTCGCGGCGGAGCGGAGTGCCAAGGATGACGAGGATGCGCTCGACGAGCTCCGGCTCGAGGCCCGTCTCCCGGGCCACCTCCTCGACGGACATGCGCTCCTCCGACTGGGGGAGGAGGTCCTCGACGAAACCGAACGAGAGCCTGCCCTCGCGGCCGGCCCGCTTCAGGTCCTCGAGGGAATGGCCACGTTCGCGCATCCGCGCCACCACCCGGGCCTGCGCGGCCGCCGCCGCAGTCCAGCGGCCCCGCCTCACCGGCACGACCCGCTCGCTGGCCCAGCGCTTGAGGGTGCTGGGCGGGACCCCGGACCGCCGCGCGGCCTCGCTGAGCGAAATGCGCTCGTCGGCCCCCATCAGATCGCTGCGCCCTTCGCGCGCTGCGCGGGGAACGACATGCTGACGCTTGCCCACTTGGCACACATGGAGGCCGAGGCTAACCAGGCGGCGGGACGACGAACGGGGCGGCACTTGGCCGCCCCGTTCGAGTCGAATCGTCCTGCGTACAGGCCCTAGGCGGAAATCTCCTCATCGGAGTGCGCCTGCAGCACGAGCTCCCCGTCCTCGCCGGTGCGAATGCGAATCGCTTCCTCCACCGGCAGGACGAAGATCTTGCCGTCCCCGACCTCCCCCGTGCGAGCGTGCTTGAGGATGGTCTCGACGACCAGTGACTTGTCCTTGTCCTCGACCACGACCTCCAGCTTCAGCTTCGGCCGGACATTGACGGTGAGCGTCGAGCCGCGGTACCGCTCGACAATCCCCTCCTGGCGACCGGAGCCCTTTGCCTCGAGGATCGACAGGGAGGGAAAACCCTTGTCGAGCAACTCGGCCCTGATCGGCTCGAACGCCTCGTGGCGGACAAATGCCTCTATCTTTTTCATGCGTTCAGGCCTCCTAGAGCGACTCTGTCGCTGTCATCTGGGCGGGCACGGCCGCGGGCACACCAGCCCCACCGCCCATCGTGGTTGGCAGTCCAGTCGAGTACTCCGGCTGCGGAATGAACTGCTCCGGGTAGCCGTACATGCCGTGAGAGCTGATGTCCAGTCCGGCTTCCTCCTCCTCGTCGGAGACGCGGAGTCCGATCGTCGACCTGATGAACGCGAACGTTGCTATCGAGATCGCGAACACCACGACGAAGGTGAAGAGAACAGCCAGGCCCTGGACCGCAAGCTGTCCGACGCTGGCGCTGAACGGCTCGTCGCCGAAGATCGAGTACCAGATCCCTGGCGCGGCGCCTTCGCTGACCAGACGCGCCGAACCGAATATGCCGACGGACAGCGTTCCCCAGATACCCGCGAGACCATGTGCGGAAAGCGCACCGACCGGATCGTCGAGCAGCCGATCGATGGCGAGCACTGCGTAGACGACGAGCAGGCCGGCCACCAAACCAATGATCGGTGCCGCCCAGTACTCGACGAAACCCGATGGAGCGGTAATTCCGACCAGACCCGCGATGGCACCGTTGCCTGCCATACCGACGTCCAGCGTGCGGCTCTTCAGGTAAACGGCGATCGACGCGCCGATCACTCCGGCGGCGGCAGCTAGCTGCGTGTTCAGCATCACCTCGCCGAAAAGGGTGTCGGAGGTACCGAGGGTCGAGCCTCCATTGAAGCCGAACCAGCCGATCCAGAGAATGATCACGCCGAGACCCACAAGCGGCATCGAGTGGCCGGGGATCACCCTCGGCTTCCCATTGGCGTCGTACTTGCCCCGGCGTGCACCGAGAAGCAGGAGCGCCGCCAGTGCGCCTGTCGCACCGGTCAGGTGGACCACCGAGGAGCCGGCGAAGTCCATCACCGGCTTTCCGCCGATATCGGACAGCAACCCGCCACCCCAGACCGCGTGGGCGATGAGCGGATACACAAGCGCGCCGAATACGAACGCGTAGATGACGTAAGCGCCGAACTTGATCCGCTCCAGTGTCGTGCCCCAGACGATCGCCAGGGAAACGGCACAGAAGGCGAGTCCGAAGAGCATCGACAGCGCGACGTCACCGGTCACGTTGAACGCTTCGGCGCCGCTGCCGATCGTTTGGTCGAAGTGGAAGAAGAAGCCACTCGTGCCAAAGAAGTCGTTGCCGGAAAGGCTGCTGACGCCATAACCGAATGCCCACCAGGCGATGGTGCAGATGGCGAGGTTGATGAGCACCTTTGCGACACCCGTTCCGGCGTTCTTCTGCCTCGAGAAGCCAATCTCCAGGAACATGAACCCCGCCTGCATCAAGAAAACCAGGACCGTGGCCACGGCCACCCAAACCATGTCCAGTTCCAGAGATTTCGCTTCGACGACGTCGCCGATGCCCTGGGCGGACGCCACGCCTGGCAAGACCAGGGCGCCAAACGTCGCCAAGAGCACGGCGAGCCCCATCTTCCTTTTCATCTAGAACGACCTCCTAGCCCGCCGGAGCACGCCCCGACGGTCGCGGTTTATGCGATCGCAGCCAAGGTATGGGCGGTCAGGCCGTCTGTGTTTGGACGGCTGGAGGAAATCCGCGCCGGGTGCTTCTCACGAGTGGCAGACGCTCGGCCGAGCACTAATGTCCGCCACCGTGCCGCTGCGACTTCGCCCCAAAGCCCCCGTCGCCACCGACGCGATCCTCGCCGGCGACCCCGCTCGGGCGATGCTGCTGGCCCAGGAGCTCCTAGAGGAGCCTAGGATGAGCAACCACGCCCGCGGCCTGTGGGGCTATTCGGGGCGGACGCCCGCGGGCAACGAGCTCACCATCCAGGCCACCGGAATGGGCGGCCCGAGCGCCGCGGCCGTGCTTTCCGACCTGGCCGAGCTCGGCGTGCGGCGCGCGGTGCGGATCGGGACCTGCACCGGGCTCGATGAGCAGGCGCGTGGCGGGGAGCTGCTGCTCATCGCCGAGGCAGTCGCCGGCGGTGGCAGCGCGACCTCCTTCGGCGCGGCATCCGGCGAGGTGTTGCGACCCGACCCGAGCCTCTTCGAGCGCCTGCGGGAGGCGCTCGCCGGCCAGGCGCGGGCGGCACGCGTCGTCAGCTTCGACACGATGCCGGCGGACGCCTCGGCTGCCGTCGGCGAGGTGGCCGCTGCCGACATGCAGACAGCAGCGACCCTGGCTCTTGGGCCCCAGCTTGGAATCGCCGCCGCCGCGGTGCTGATCGTGACCGGGACAGAGGCCGGCTCCAAGCAACTCCCCGAGGAGGCGCTCGAGGACGCCGCTAAGTGGGCGGGCCGAGCCGCCTCCTCGACCCTCTCAAGCTAAGGTTTAGGGTTAGAGTTGGGCCTGGCTAGGAGGTCCGCTGGTCAACACGCTCGCCGGCAACCTGCTGCTTGAGCTTGCCGACGTCGGCGTCGACGCGGTCCAGCTGGTCCTCGACCTCTTCGAGGCGCTGCGACAGCGAGCGCAGCCGGCGCCCCAGCCGCTCGACGTCGGAGGCCGACGGCAGGTTGAGCGCCGCCATCGCCGCCTGCTGGGCCTCCAACGCCTTCTCGCGGGCGCCAAACGCAGCCGACAGGGCGTTCTCCAGGACCTGGCTGTCGAGCAGCGCCTGGGCCAGTTCCCCGATCGCCTGCTCGCTGCGCGCTTTCAGGCTCTCCTGGTCCTCGTGCTCTGGGATCGAATCGTCGCGATCGGTCGTCATAGGCGCAGCTTAGAACGTTTCCAAATGGCGCTCGTCACTGGGCGCCGCGGGTGTCCGGAGAGCGCATCCGAACGAACTGAAATCCTCCCGCGTCGCAAGCATGAAATCGCTGTTGATTAAGGCCTTGTTGGGGGGTATCGCAAGTCGTTGCGGACCCCCTAACAACCAAGTAGCGTGCCGGTTCAGTATGCGTCGGCAGAGGATTGACCCGGATCGCTCGAACGGTGATACCGGGTATCGAGGCGCTTCCGGGTGAGAAACAAGCTCCCACTGACCATAGCCCTGGCCACTTTCGCGGCCCTGACCGCGCTTGGCGCCGGCATTGCGGGCGCCAACGCCACCACCGGCATCGACACCGGCCTGACCGTCGGTCAGGCCCCAATGGTCAGCCCACTCTCAGCCACACAGGAAGCGAGCTGCACCAACGGTGTCGACGACGACGAAGACGGCCTCGTCGACGCGGACGATCCCGACTGCTCGCCGCCAACCGGCACCGGCGAGGCGACCGCTGGGGAAACCGAGTCGCAGCAGGGCTCCCAGCCCGGCGGGGAGCGAATCAAGAGGGGGGCAACGCTCGACGCGGCCGACAGCGTCTCCCCAGGGGCGGAGGGCGTCGAGCGCAACCGGGACCTGGGCGGTTCCGAGAACGGCGTCGGTGTCGGCGGCGGTCTCAGCGCCCCCAGCGCCACCGATGGCGACCAGCCCCAGGCCGCGGGGGCCGACGGAGGCTCCGCCTTCGCCGAAGGCGGAGCGCCCACCGCAGCCAACCCGGCGACCACGATAGCTCTGTTCGGGCCGGCCCCGATCGGCGTCCCCAACTTCGTCATCGACTCCTTTGAGATCCCGCCGTTCCTGCTGCCCATCTACCAGGCATGCGGAACCGAGTACGGGATCCCGTGGGAGGTGCTCGCGGCGATCAACAAGATCGAGACCGCGTTTGGCACGAACCTCAGCGTTTCCAGCGCCGGCGCGATGGGCTGGATGCAGTTCCTCCCTTCGAGCTGGGAGACCTACGGCGTCGACGCCAACGGCGACGGCCGCAAGGATCCGTACAACCCGGTTGACGCGGTCTGCGCCGCCGCCAACTACCTGAAGGCGAGCGGCGGCCAGGACCACCTCTACGAGGCGATCTTCTCCTACAACCACGCCGACTGGTACGTGGAAGAGGTGCTGCTCTATGCGGGGACCTACGGCAAGCTGCCGGCCGACCTGGTCGGCTCCCTGACCGGGCTCACCGAAGGCGCCCACTTCCCGGTCGCCGCCGACGCGCGCTACGCGGACGACATCTCGACCCGCGCGGCGCTGAGGCGTGCCACGCCCAAGGAGCGGCGCGCCTACGGCAGCGTCGCCGACGTGATCGCCTCCTCGCCGACCCGGCGCGGGATCAACATCTTCTCCCACCGCGGCGCTCCGATCGTCGCCGTCAACGACGGCGTGATCACAAAGACGGGTCAGTCGACGAAGCTCGGCCCCTACGTCGTGCTTCGCGATGCCTACGGCAACCGGTACACCTACGCCGAACTGGGACAGATCGTCCGCAAGCACCGCAGGGTGGTGATGCCGACCGGCGAGGAGAAGCGGGTGCCGGTCGACAGCCAGAACATCCGCCCGCGGCTCTACGGGTTGCCGGGCCGGGTCGAGGGCCGGCAGAGGCTGCGAGCGCACAAGCAGGTCGACAGCGCCGCCGCAATCGGCGCCGACGGCGGGCTCAGGGCCGGCTCAAAGGTGATCGCCGGAACGGTCATCGCCCGCATGGGCGCCGGCGAGGATGGCGTCGACCCCCACATCAACTTCTCGATCCGCCCGGCCGGTCGCGGGGCGCCGCGGATCGACCCCAAGCCGATCCTCGACGGCTGGAAGCTGCTGGAGGCAACGGCGATCTACCGGGCCAAGGGCAAGAGCCCGTTTGACGCGAAGCTCGGCGGCGCGGGCGCCCTGCTGCTTCCCAAGTCCGCCCTCGAACGGCGCGTGCTGGCCGACCACCGGATCTCGATCTACGACTGCGGTCGCTCCGACATCCGCAGCGGCAAGATCGACCGGCGGGTGCTGGCCACCCTCGAGTACCTGGCCGAAAAGGGCTACCGGCTCACGGTGACGTCGCTGACCTGTGGCCACGGCTATTACACCGCGAGCGGCAACGTCTCCAACCACAGCTTCGGCACCGCGGTCGACATCGCGACGATCAACGGGGTTCCGGTGCTCGGCCACCAGGGACCCGGAACGCTCACAGACTCTGTCCTGAAGACCGTCCTGCGCCTGCAGGGCACGATGGCACCCGAGGAGTTGATCTCGCTCGAGACGCTCGGCGGGCCCAGCTTCGCGCTTTCCGACCACGCCGACCACATCCACATCGGCTGGCAGCCGCCGGCTGGCTCGCGCGTCGATTCTCGCTACAGCGCCCTCCTCGGGCCCAAGCAATGGCTGCGCCTCACCGAGCGGCTCGACGAGATCGAGAACCCGCAGGTTCGCACCGGGCCGTCGAACGGCGGCGTCATCGGCCCGGCCGAGCATCCCGCTCCGTCGAAATAGGAGAATCCGGGCTTCTGGCCCAACTCTTTGGATTCGTGCAGTTCGAGTTCGCTGGCACGCTCGACGTGCCGGATGGCCGCTACCTGGCAAGGGCCGGAGGCGAGGACGGCGCCCAGACCGTGCTCGTCGTCGAAACCCTGGGAGCGCCGCCTCCCCCCGCGCGGCGCCGGCGGCGGCCCCGGGAGGCAGGCGCCGAGTCCGAGCGCCCCGCGCTGCCTCTGGCGCGGGCCACAGCGGTGCGTGCCTTCGAGCCCTTCGATACAGCAGAGGACGCCGCACTATGGCTAAGGCAATCGGTTGAGGCGGAGGACACCGTCGACACGCTCGTCGTCGAGGGCCTCGACTTGCTCAACAGGGCCCTGCACGCCCACGCGGCGGCAAGCGCGAATCCCCACGAGCAGCACGTGAGCCCCGGGCGGGCGGTGCTGGTCCGCATCGGCTATGGCAGCGGCGAAGAGGTCGCGGCGGGACGGGTCTCGATTGCTCATGACATAGATGTCCGGGGCGGCACGTCCCGGCGGCGCCGGCGCGAAGACGAACTGAGCCCGCAGGAGCGGCTCGCCGCGGTGCTCGGCGGCCGAGAGCAGATCGATGCCTGCGAGACGATTCTGCTGCGCGCCCGGGCTGATCTCGACGGCGGCCGCCCGCGCGAGGCCGCTCTGCAGTTGCGGGGTGGGCTTGAGGCGCTCCTCGTGGAGCTTGCCGGCGCGCTGGTCGACCCCGCGCATGAGGCAGACATGGCCGCTCTGGAGGCGCGCCGCGAGGAGGTTGCCGCAGCCGCCGCGGAGGCGCTCCGCGGCGAGCTCGACCGGGAGCATGAGAACGGCGTCCGTGAGCTGACCGAGATCTGCGAGCGCGTCCTGCGCCGGCGCCGCGTGCTACGAGGCTGATCCGTCGCCGATCGCGGGCGGGCAAAAGCCTCAATCTCAACTTGAGGCGTAAACCTGGCGATTCGGCGGAGCCGAGGAGCCCTGCGTACTCGCAGGCCGGCGGCGGTCGGAGAGCGAGGCGTTCAGAGCACAAGCTGATAGGCGACAACGGAGTCGAGGAGAGACTCGGCGATGTGATGGGCCTCCTCCAGCACGACCCCCTCCACCGACGGCACCCCGATCACGGTCAACCCCGCCGCGCGGGCCGCGGCCACCCCGGTGGGGGAGTCCTCGAGGGCGACGACATCGGCTCCGGGCTCGACGCGGAGCCGCCTGCACGCCTCGAGGTAGGCGTCGGGGGCCGGCTTGGGAGCGGCCACCTCGTGAGCGCTGAGCACCACGTCGAAGCGGTCGCCGAAGCCGACGATCTCCAGCGAGCGCTGCACAAAAGCCAGAGGCGAGTTGGAAACCAGGCCGACCGGCGTCCCGCGCCGCCTCAGGGCACGCAGCAGGTCGCGGGCGCCGACCATCGCCTCCACCCCGTGCTCGAGCTCGGCGATCACCAGCTCGTTGAGCTCCTCGATCAGCTCGATCGCGCGGCCGGCCTCCCCCAGCCGCCCTTCGAGGACGCGGCCGGCAATCTCCGCCGAGGTGCCGACGAGCTCGCGCTTGTCGTCCGCCGTGAACTCCCTGCCGTGCCGCTCGAACAGGTCACGCTCTGCCCGCGTCCAGACGGACTCGGTGTCGAGCAGCAGCCCGTCGTTGTCGAAGACCACCGCGACCGGGATCGCGCGGGAGTCGTCCCCGAATCCCAGCATCGCTAGCCGAGCGCCGCGAGAAGCGCGGCAAGCTCCTCGTCGACCTCGCCGTCCATCTTCAGGGTCGCCTGCGAGTCATATGGGGTCGAGCCCTTGGTGACGATCGCGAGCTGCCCGCCGGTGCCCAGCGTCAGCTGAGGCAGGCCGGCCACCGGGTGGACGACGAGCGAGGAGCCGACGCAGAGCATCAGGTCGGCTCGTTCGGCCAGGTCCTGCGCCCGGCTCATCGCACCATCAGGCAGCAGCTCGCCGAAGAGGACAACGTCCGGTTTGACCGCCCTGCCGCAATCCCTGCATTCGGGAATCCCCTCGCCGTTGAAGAGCCCGTCCACCTCCTCGAGGCCGTAGGCGGCGCCGCAGGAGGTGCACGACGAGGTTTCGATCGAGCCGTGGACCTCCACCACGTTCTGCGAACCGGCGGCGCGGTGGAGGCGATCGATGTTCTGGGTGATCACGCCCTCCACCAGCCCGCGACGCTCCAGCTCCGCCAGTGCGCGGTGGGCCGCGTTCGGTCGTTTGTCGCCAAGCGAGTGAAAGCGCGGCCGGTAGTAGGACCAGAAGCGGGCCGGGTCGCGCTTGAAGACATCTATGTGTGCGATCTTCATCGGATCGACGTTTGCCCAGATGCCGGTCTCCGGCGTGCGGAAATCCGGGATGCCCGAGGGCACCGAGACACCCGCCCCGGTCAGGGCAACCGTGCAGCTCGACGCCCGGATCAACTCGGCCAGCCGCTCCGCGGCGGTCGCCTGGCCTTCCTCGGATGGTGCCCTCATACCGAACCTCGGGCAAGCAACGCCTACTTGCCGCTCCACTTCGGTGTCCGCTTGCCAAGGAAGGCGGTGATTCCCTCTTTGGCGTCCTCGCTGCGGAAGGCGGCGGCGAAGCCCTGCTTCTCGGCCTCGATGCCCTCGTCGATGTCGCCCTTGTGGGAGACGCTCTTGACCTGACCGCGGGCGGCCGGCGCCTGGCCGGCGAGCTTGCGGGCCCACATCAGCGCCGTCTCGAACAGCTCGTGATCGGGAACGACGCGGTTGGCGAGGCCGAACTCGAGCGCCTCCTCGGAGAGGATCGCGTCGCCGATCAGGTTCATCTCCAGGGCCTTGTTGGGCCCGACCAGCCGCGGCAGCCGCTGGGTGCCGCCAAAGCCGGGGATGATCCCCAGCTTGATCTCGGGCTGGCCGAAGACCGCCGCCTCGGCGGCGATTCGCACGTCGCAGGCCATTGCCAGCTCGCAGCCGCCCCCAAAGGCGATCGAGTTGACCGCGGCAATCGTCGCCACGCTGTCCTGCCCAAGGTCGCGCAGCAGCGCGTGGCCAGTGTGGATCAGCTCCTCGCCGGCCGCCTCGTCCATCTGCGTGAAGGCCTTGATGTCGGCCCCGGCCGAGAAGACGACGGGGATCGAGGAAGCAACCACCATCGCGCCGACGCCCTCGGCGGCCTTCACCCTCTCCCAGACGGTCTTCAGGTCTCGGATCACATCGGGAGAGATCGCGTTCATCGGCAGGTTGGCAAGCCAGGCGATCGCAACGTCGCCGCGCGTCTCGAGCTTCACGGTCTCCGCCTGCTCGCCCTCGTCGGGCTGCGGGTAGGGATAGAAACCCTGGCCCGCTTTCAGCCCGAGACGCCCCTGGGCAACCAGGCGCTTCAGCGTCACCGGCACCGCGAAGCGCTCGCCGTACTTGGCCTCGAGCTGCTCGATCCGCTCCAGCACCGTGTCGAGCCCGTCCAGGTCGGCTTTCCAGAAGGGCGGGAAGAGGCCTTTGCGCGGGTCGAGGCCGGCGCCGGCCATCATCCCAAGGTCGATGTCGCGGACCGAGCAGACGCCCTCCTCCACCAGCCGGCAGGCCTCGATCAGGGCGCGGCCGGTGAACATCGCCACCAGCTCCTCGCCGTCGGGGTCGGCGTCGCCGGGAATCGTCTGCTCGCCGTCTTTGAAGAAGCCCTCGCCGCCGCTCTTGGCGCCGAGCTTGCCGTCCGCCACGAGGCCCTGAAGGCCCTTGTGCACGTAGAAGCCCTCGCCGTAGGAGTCGGCCAGGTGCTCGGCAACGTGAAGCACGGTGTCCAGCCCGAGGAGGTCGGTGAGGAAGAAGGGGCCCATCGGGGCGACCTTGGCGGCCGCGATCGCCTCGTCGATCGCCTTCAGGGACAGGCCCTGGTCTTCCTGGGCGCGCCAGATCTCGCCGATCGTCGCCATCAGGACCCGGTTGACGACGAAGCCCGGGACCTCGCCACAGACGATCGGCTGCTTGCGGATGGCCTGCGCGAAGTTGTAGGCGGCGGTGGCGGTCTCCTGCGTGGTGTCGTCTCCAACGATCACCTCGACCAGCGGCATCACCGAGGCGGGGTAGAAGAAGTGGAAGCCGACCACCTTGTCGGGGCGCAGCGTCGCTTCGCCGATCTCGGTGATCGAGAGCGAGGACGTGTTGGAGGCGAGGATCGCGTGCCCGGGCGTGGCCGCATCCAGCTCGCGGAAGACCGCCTGCTTTATCTCCATCTTCTCGGGGACGGCCTCGACCACGAAGTCGACGTCGCAGAAGTCCTCGTAGCTCGTCGTGCCGGTGACCAGGCCCATCACCTCTGCGAGGCGCGCATCGGCCTGCTCCTGGGTCAGCTTCTCCTTCTTGACGAGGCGGGCCAGCTGGCCCTCGGTGACGGCTCGCGCCTTCTCCACAGCGGCATCGACGAACTTCTGGTCGATGTCCTTGACGACGACGGGGATGTCGGACGCGGCGATCGCCTGAGCGATCTCACCGCCCATGGTGCCTCCGCCGACAACGGCGGCCTTCGATACGAACATTCGGCTTGTCCCTTCGGTTCTGGCTTGCGGGCGCGGCAAGGTTATTTGACTTGCCCGCAACGACAGCTCGCGCCACCGGCCCGCTCTACGTCGGGACAACGGCCGCCCGCGAAGCTTGTACGCCGGTACAAAGGCATGTCCGGCGCGGGGCCATTAGGCTCCTGTTGCTCTTTGTAGGAGTTGCCCGGTAACCCACCGCGCCCGCCGGCCGGAGCGCGCCGCCAAGTGAGGGATTGACCAAGCGATGACTCGTATCCGCCAGCAGAATGTGACCGCCGCGCAGTGGAGCACCAACGGAGAGGCCCTCGGTGCGATCGACCTGACCCAACCCGAGAACGACCCCTTCGCCGCCAACGTCTTTTCGACCTCCGTGCAGCGCGAACGCCTACCCGGAGACGTCTTCGAGAAGCTGCAGGCGACGCTGGACGGGGGCGAGGCGCTCGACCCGGCGCTTGCCGATGCCGTTGCCACGGCGATGAAGGACTGGGCGCTCGAGAAGGGAGCCACTCACTTCACCCACATGTTCCAGCCGCTGACCGGCTCCACCGCCGAGAAGCACGACTCCTTCTTCGAGCCCGCAGGCGAGGGCCGCGTCCTGGCCGGCTTCTCCGGCAAAGAGCTGATCCAGGGCGAGCCCGACGCCTCTTCCTTCCCGACCGGCGGCGTCCGCGCCACGTTCGAGGCGCGCGGCTACACGGCCTGGGACCCGACCTCGCCGGCCTTCATCCTCGAGAACCCCAACGGGGCGCTGCTCTGCATCCCGACCGCCTTCGCCTCCTGGACCGGCGAGGCGCTCGACGCCAAGATCCCGCTGCTGCGCTCGATGGACGCCCTATCGCGCTCGGCGATCAAGGCGCTGGGGCTGCTGGGCGACAGCGACAGCAAGCGAGTCTTCACCACGGTCGGGCCCGAGCAGGAGTACTTCCTGATCGACGAGCAGTACTTCTTCGGGCGCCCCGACCTGATCTCCACCGGCCGCACCCTGTTCGGCGCCAAGCCGCCCAAGGGCCATGAGCTGGACGACCACTACTTCGGCTCGATCCCGGAGCGGATCCTGGCCTGCATGCTGGAGACCGAGCTGGAAGCGCGGAAGCTCGGCATCCCGGTGAAGACCCGCCATAACGAGGTCGCGCCCAACCAGTACGAGATCGCGCCGGTGTTCGAGAACTCAAACGTCGGCTCCGACCACCAGCAGCTGATGATGCGGACGATGGAAAACGTCGCGCGGCGCTACGGCCTCGTCTGCCTGCTGCACGAGAAGCCGTTTGCCGGCGTCAACGGCTCCGGCAAGCACAACAACTGGTCGATGGGTACCGAGACGGGGGCGAACCTGCTCGAGCCGGGCGACACCCCGGCCGACAACGTCCACTTCCTCTTCTTCTGCGCCGCGGTAATCCAGGCCGTCAACAAGCACCAGGGGCTGCTGCGCGCCTCGGTCGCCAACATCGGCCAGGACCACCGGCTG
>Ga0055453_10000014_pt1 | contig 15773 bp, 16 predicted proteins | sample Goodyear_PhragA__FD_57741 | JGI IMG/M metagenome (GOLD analysis project Ga0055453, IMG submission 57741) | Wetland microbial communities from San Francisco Bay, California, USA, that impact long-term carbon sequestration - Goodyear_PhragA_D2 | ecosystem: Environmental > Aquatic > Marine >... | reverse complement strand
TCTCGGTTCGGTAGCGGCGGTAGACGAAGCGGGCCACGAGGTTGAGGACCATCACGATAACGATCAGGGTCAACGCCGCCGCCCAGGCCCGGTCGTAGGAGGCCTGTTTCATCACGCCGGGGGTGCGGTACTCGCTGTACGCATAGACCGCGAGGTTCTGCATGCGGCCTTCGAAGGGGTTGGCGTTGATCGAGTCGACGACGCCGGTGGTGACCAGCAGCGGCGCCGTCTCGCCGACGATCCGCGCGACGGCGATCATCGTCCCGGTGACCAGGCCGGCGAAGGCGGTCGGCAGCACGACCTTGACGATCGTCCGCCACTTCGGCGTGCCCAGCGCGTAGGAGGCTTCGCGCAGGTGGTCGGGGACGATCTTCAGCACCTCCTCGGAGGAGCGGATCACGATCGGGATCATCAGCACCGAGAGCGCCACGGCGCCCATCAGGCCGAGCCGGATCCCCGGGCCGAGGAAGATCGCGAACAGCGCGTAGGCGAAGAGCCCGGCGACGATCGAGGGGATGCCGGTCATCACGTCGACGAAGAAGGTCAGCGCGCGCCGCAGCCGCCCCTTGCCGTACTCGGTCAGGTAGACGGCGGCGAGGACGCCGATCGGCACCGAGATCGCCGCAGTCGCGGCGGTGATCACGACCGTGCCGACGATCGCGTGCGCGGCGCCGCCGCCGCCGATCACGCCGCGCGAGGAGGTGGTGAAGAATTCCCAGCTGATCCCCGGCAGGCCGCGCTTGGTCACCTGGTAGAGCAGCGAGAAGAGCGGCACCAGGGCGATCGCGAAGGCGAGCCCGATCAGCCCGGTCATCGCCCGGTCGGTAAGCCGGCGACGCCACAGCGAGCCGCCGGAGGGGGCGGCAAAGGGGCTCTCGGCTGCGGCGGCGGGGGCGTGCATCACCGGGCGGGCCCGCGGGCGACGATCGCCCGCGCGGCGAGGTTGGTTACCAGAGTTATCGCGAAGAGGACGAGCCCGGATGCGATCAGGGTGTTGACGGCGAGCCCCGAGGACTCCGGGAAGTCGAGCGCGATGTTGGCGGCGATCGTCGAGGGGTTGGCCTGGCTGATCAGGTTGAAGGTGACGATGCCGGAGACCGAGAGGATGATCGTCACCGCCATCGTCTCCCCCAGCGCCCGGCCGAGCCCGAGCATCGCGCCGCCGACGATCGAGGAGCGGCCGAACGGCAGCACGGTCATGCGGATCATCTCCCAGCGCGTCGCGCCGAGCGCCAGCGCGCCTTCCTGCAGCTTGCGCGGCGTCTGCGAGAAGACCTCGCGGCAGACCGCGGAGACGATCGGCAGGATCATCACCGTCAGCACCAGGCCGGCGACCAGCATCGTCCGCCCGGTGACCGAGGCGGGGCCCTGGAAGAATGGGAGGAAGCCGAGGTTCTCTTCCAGCCACCGCATCGCCGGCACCGCCGCGGGGCCGAGCACGAAGATGCCCCAGAGGCCGTAGATGATGCTGGGGATCGCCGCCAGCAGGTCGACCAGGAAGCTCAGCGCGCCGACGATGCGGCGCGGCGCGACGTGGGTGATGAAGAGCGCCACCGCGACCGCCAGCGGCACCGCCAGCAGGATCGCGATCGCCGCTGCCAGCACGGTGCCGAAGGCGAGCGGCGCGATGTAGTCGACGAGGCTCTTGCCGTCGGGCAGTTCGGAAGGCGCCGCTCCGATCGCGGGCAGCGACTCGATCACCAGAAAGAGGGCGACGCCGGCGAGCAGGGCGAGGATCGTCACGCCCGCCGCCAGCGCCAGGTTGGAGAAGACGCGGTCCCCCCAACGACGCCGGGGTCCCGCCGCGGCGAGCGGCGAGACCCCGGTTGCCTTCAATGACTCCAACTCGCCTGCCTAGGAGCCGGTTTCGATCGCTTCGACCGCCGGCATGATCTGTTCGCGCAGCGAGTCCGAGAGCGGCGCGGAGCCGGCGTTTTCGGCTGCCGCTTCCTGCCCTTCGGGGCTGATCGCGTATTCGAGATAGGCCTTGACGATCGCCGCTTCGCCGGACGAGTCGTACTTGGTGCACGCCATCAGCGAGGAGACGAGGACGATCGGGTAGGTGCCCTGCGATTCGGTCTTGCGATCGAGTTCGAAGGCGAAGACGTCCTTGCCCTTGCTGATTTCCCTGTCTTCCGGCGACTCCTCGAGGATCTTCGCCGCGGCTTCGGCCGTCGGGCCGACGTATTCGGAGCCGACCTTGATCTTGGCGACGCCGAGTTCGCCCGCCTGGCTGGCGTCGGCGTAGCCGATCGCGCCTTCGCCGGCGTTGACCGCTTCGACCACCCCGGAGGTGCCCTGCGCGGCCTCGCCGCCCTTCACCGGCCAGTCGCCGCTCGGTTCGTGCGTCCAGACTTCGGGCGCCACCTTGTAGAGGTAGTCGGTGAAGTTTTCGGTCGTGCCCGACTCGTCGGAGCGGTTGACCGGGACGATCCGGGTGCTCGGCAGTTCGACGCCCGGGTTGTCGGCGGCGATCGCCTTGTCGTCCCAGCTGGTGATTTCCTGGTTGAAGATCGCCGCCAGGGTGTCGGGCGAGAGCTGCAGGCCTTCGACCCCCGGGAGGTTGTAGACGATCGCGATCGGCGAGATGTAATCCGGGATCTCCACCAGTTCGCCCGGCTTGCAGCGTTCCATCGCGCCCTTCAGCTCGCCTTCGTCTTCGTTCAGCGGCGTGTCGCTGCCGCCGTAGGCGGTGCCGCCGGCGATGAACTGTTCGCGGCCGCCGCCCGAGCCGACCGGGTCGTAGGAGATGGTCACGCCTGAGTTTTCGTTCTCGAAGTTGGCGATCCAGGCTTCCTGCGCCGCCTGCTGGGCGCTCGAGCCGGCGCCGGCGATCTGGCCCGATAGTTCGCCGGAACCGCCGCCTTCGCTGCTGCTTCCGCAGGCGGCGACGCCGACGGCCAGGACGGCCACGGAGACGACCACTGCCAACCATCTCGAGAGACTCACATGCACTCCTTCTGTCGTTTTGGCTCTGCAGCGACCTGTCAGCCGCCTGCGAGCCACACTCTCAGTGGCTGAGCGACAGCTTGTTACGTGCCTGTGTCGAAGTTGTAAAAGAGTTGTGAAGGGGGTCGGCGGCGTCCGCGGATTTAGCGGCATCGGCCGCGGCGGCCGGATCGCTCGATTCGGGGTCGAAGCGGTAGCCGACGCCGAAGTGGGTGTGGATGTAGCGCCAACCGGGCGAGAGCTTCTCCAGCTTCTGCCGCAGCTTGCGGATGAAGACGTCGACCGAGCGGTCGCCGTGGGCCATCGCGTAACCCCAGACCCGCTGGTAGATCGTCTCGCGCTCGAGCACCTGGCCGGGCGAGTCGGCGAGCAGCTGCAGCAGCTCGAACTCGCGCCGGGTCAGGTCGAGGCTGACGTCGCCGACGAAGGCCTGAAAGCGGTCGGAGCGGATCTCCAGCTCGCCGGCGACCACAGGGCCGGCTTCGGCCTGCGGGCGGGCGCGCCGGCGCCGGCGCGAGACCGCTTCCAGCCGGGCGATCGCCTCTTCGGGATGGCAGGGCTTGGTGATCCAGTCGTCGACGCCGAGCCGCAGGCCGCGCACCCGCTGGGCGACGGTCGAGCGCTCGGTGCAGACGACGACGCCGAGCTCGGGCAGCATCCCGCAGACCCGCTCGAGATAGGACCAGGCTTCTTCGCCGAGCACCGTCGGGTCGATCAGCAGCGCGTTCAGCTTCATCGCCACCAGCTCGTCGGGGGGGATCGCGCCGGAGGCGGTGCGCTGCTGCCAGCCGGCCGCCTCGGTGCGCTTGCCCAGGACGGTGACGAAGCCGCTGTCGTCGTCGACGACCGCGAGCCTGATGGTCTGTGACTGATTCACCGGCGGGAGGATTGTATGCAGCGGCGGCGACGGGAGTGCGAGCGAAAGTCCTGCTTTCACAGGTTTTTCACAGATGTAACGCGTAATTTGCGAGGTCAGAGGGCGATGATCAGGCTGTAGAGGATGCCGCCGAGGATGCAGTAGATCCCGAACGGCGTCAGGCGGTTGGTCTCGAAGAAGCGCAGCAGGAACTTCACCGCCAGGTAGGTCGTCAGCGCCGCGGCGATCGCGCCGGCGAGCGCCGGGCCGCGGACCCCGTCCCCGGCCGAGCCGAAGAGCTCGGGAAGCTTGAGCACCCCCGCGGCGCCGATGATCGGGGTCGCCAGCAGGAAGGCGTAGCGGGCGGCGTCCTCGTTGGAGAGGCCGAACAGCAGCCCGCCCCCCATCGTGATCCCGGAGCGCGATATGCCCGGGATCAGCGCCGCCGCCTGGGCGGTGCCGATGCCGAACGCCTCGCCCCAGGTCAGCTTGGAGATGCGACCGTCGGAGTCGCCCAGATAGTCGCCGGGACGCGGCGGGCGGCGGCGGAAGCGCTCGAAGACGAGCAGCAGGACGCCGTTGAGGATCAGCACCGCGGCCGCGGTCTGAGCCGAGGCGAAGAGCGTGCGCAGCGGATGCTCGAATGCCAGGCCGAGGATCCCGGCCGGGATCGTGCCGGCGATCAGCACCCAGGCGAGCCGGGCGCCGGTGTCGCCCTCGCCGATCGAGCGGTCGCGGATCGAGCGCCCCAGACCGGCGAATATGCGCTTCCAGTCGTCGAGGAAGATGAAGAAGAGGACGAGCGCCGTGGCGCAGTGCGTGGCGACGAGGAAGGCGAGGAAGAAGTCGTCGTTCTGGTGGATGTTCCAGCCGAAGACACTGGGCGCGATCACGCCGTGGCCGAGGCTGGAGATCGGGAACGGCTCGGCGATGCCCTGCAGCAGTCCGAGGACGATTGCCTGGAAGTAGGAGATCGGGTGCATCGGCGTGCGCCAGGGTACGACCATGGCCGGTCGGTGCCGGCGATGCATCACCCTACGTGTTGTAGATTGCCCGGTGTGAAGATCGTGTGTCGCCGCAACCGCTTCGCCGCCGCCCTGCTGGCTGCGCTCACGATGCTGATGCTCGCGGCCCCCGCGGCTTTCGCCGACAACGGAACCGGCCTCGCCGGCCCGACCACCGACAAAACGATCACCTTCTTCTGCTTCGGAGTGATCGGCTTCTTCGCCCTGCTGGTGATCGTCCTCTCGCTGATCCAGGGCCGCCTGGAGAAGCGCAAGGAAATGCGCAGGCAGACCTTGCAGCGCTACAGCTGACCTTCGTCAGTCCAGCCTGAAGCCGGACAGCAGGCGTTTCTCCGTCTCGCCGTTGATCTCGGCGACGACTTCGATCCGACCCTCGAGCGGCGTGTCGCGGATCTTGGTCGCCAGCAGGTCGTCGACCTGGAAGATGCCGGCCGAGTTGTTGAGCTCGATCTCCAGCCGCACCGGGCGCTCCTCCCCCGCCTCGATCCGCACCTCGTCGACCGCGGCGGCGGAGATCGAGTGGATGCCCTCCTGTCCGGCCTCGAGCGGGATCCGGGTCCGCCCCTGCGCCATGTCGAGCGCGTCGGCGACCCGCACGACGCCGGCCTCCAGCGTGTAGGGCTCGCCGCGCCGGCGGTGGCCGATGATCGCGTGCAGGATCTCGGATGCGACGATCGTCCGCTTCGGCTCCGTGTAGGGGCCCGACAGCAGCCGCTCCAGCGCGCCGCCGGCGAGGAAGAGGCTGTAGGCCTCGTGGTCGGCGCGGTGGATCGACATCCCCACGTCGTGCAGCAGCGCGCCGCCGGCGACGACCACCTCGGCGTCGCGGGCCGACATCCCGTGGTCGGCGACGACCGCCGGCTCGACCCCCGCCTTGACCAGCAGCCGCAGCAGCCGCAGCGCGATGTTGAGCACGATCTGCGTGTGGACCCACGAGTGGTCGGACATGCCGAGCCGCTCGGCGTGGACTTGCGCCATGTACCACCAGGCCCGCACCTGCTCGTCGCCGTTGACCGCGTCGAGGAACTGCTCGAGCTTGCGGTTGCCCCGCGTCGGCGCCCGAACCCGGGCCTCGGCTATCGCCTCCTCGGGCGGCTTGCGCCGAGGGCCCTCGGGGTCGGGCGCCGGGACGGCCTCGTCATTCATCGAGGCCCATCGTAGGAGGGCGGCCGGTCAGCCGCAGACGGGCCAGGGGCTGGAACCCGCGCGCTCGTAGAGCAGCGCCGCCCGGTAGTCCTGCTCGGCTTCGGGAGCCGCGGCGGGATCTCCCGTCCCGCCGACAGACGCCCAAGTGCCGTAGTCGAACTGGTACTTGCCGCGATAGGCGCCGCCGGAGCTGACCGCGGTCGGGTCGCCGCCGGACTCGCAGGCGCCGATCGCGTCCAGGGTCGCCTGCGAGACGCCGCCGGGGAGGGTCGCGAAAGCCTCCCGCCGTTGGCGCCGCGCCTTGCGCTGTGCGCGCACGGCGCGGCGATGCCGGGCGACCCGGATCCGGCGCACGCCGACCCGGATCGCGCGGTGGAAGCGCTTGACCGGGCCCGTCAGCGAGGCGAGCGCCGGCTGCGCCTGCCCGAGCCCCGCCCTCTCGCCCCCGTCGCCGCCACCGGGAGCCGCAAGGGCGATCGCGGGGGCCACGAGCGCGAGAGCGAGGACGGATGTGAGAAATACGCGAGTGGAGTATGTGTGTTTCGTGAGCAAGCGCGGGACTGTGGCGCAAATTGCGGCAGCGCAACGTGACCCGGATCACACATGCCCCGCTATCGCTCATGCCCCGCTATCGCTCGGCGCGCAGGGTGCCGCGCTCGGCGATCGCGCGGACGCCGCCGCCGAGGTCGAGCATCGCGGTGCCGGTGCGGCGCAGGGCGGCGACCTCGTCGGCGTGGCGGGCGGCGCCGGCCACCGGGCGGCCGGCGGCGCGGTCGGCCAGCCGCTGGACGACGAGGCGGCGCAGCGCCGGCGGCAGCTCGGCCAGACGCTCGAGCTCGATCGTGTTGCGGGCCGACCCCCCCGCCCCGTCGAGCTCCGCGGCGACCAGCGCGTCCAGCACCTCGGCCTCGTCGCGCAGCAGCTCGGCCGTGCGCAGCACGTTCTGCGCCGCCGCCGGATGGACCTCGGCGAGCGCCGCGGCGAGCCCGTGGCGCACGCGGTTGCGGGCGTAGGCGCCGCCCTCGTTGCTGGGGTCGTCGCGCCAGGCAATCCCGCGCTCCTCGCAGTAGGCGGTCGTCTGCTCGCGCGCGAAGCCGAGCAGCGGGCGCACGAGCCTGCCGTCGCGCGGCTTCATCCCCAGCAGCGCCCGGCGGCTCGGCGAGGAGGCGAGCCGGTAGAGGATCGTCTCGACCTGGTCGTCGGCGGTGTGGCCGGTCGCGATCAGGCCGTCGGCGGCGAGCGCCAGCTGCGCCGCCGCCGCGTAGCGCGTGTCGCGCGCCCAGGCCTGCAGGTTGCCCGGCCCCTCCGGCCGCCGCGGCCGCTCAACCTCGAGCCGCACGCCGAGCCGCCCGCAGAGCGCCGCACAGAACCCCTCGTCCTCGTCGGAGTCGTCGCGCAGCCCGTAGTTGACGTGCAGCGCCGTGACCGCGTCCGCCCCCAGCAGCCGCGCCGCCAGGTCGAGCAGGCAGACCGAGTCCCTCCCCCCGGAGAGCATCGCGACCAGCGGCGTCCCGGCCGGCAGCATGCCGCCCTCGCGCACCGCCTCGAGCATCGCCTCGCTCTGCATGAGGACAGTGTTACGCGCGGTGGACCAGGTAGAGCGGCGTCGCCGCCGGGAAGCCCTTGAGGTTGACTTCGCCGATCGGCTCGCAGGCGAGGCCGCGTTCGGTCAGCGAGCCGGTGACGCTGTCGGTGACGAGGACCTCGCCGGCCTGGGCGCGGCCGACGACCCGGTGCGCCAGGTTGACCTGATTGCCGAAGTAGTCGCCGTCGCGGTAGACGGCTTCGCCGTAATGGATGCCGACCCGCGGCCTCGGCCGGTCGGGGAACCGCTCGAGCAGGCCGACCGCCCACTCGGTCAGCGCGGTCGGCTCGGGCGAGACGACCATCACCTCGTCGCCGATCGTCTTCACCACCGTCGCCTCGCGGGGCAGCGTCGCCTCGACCGTCTCGACGAAGTTCTCGACCACGTCGAGCGCCTCGCGCTCGCCCTCCTCCTCGGTGTAGCGGGTGAAGCCGGTGAGGTCGATGAAGCAGAGGGCAACCGGGACCCGGCCGAGCTCGGAGACCGACGGCGAGGCGAGATCCGTCTCCATGTGCCCGACCACGTCCTGCTCGAGGAAGAAGCGGAGGTAGCGGCGGTGCAGGTACTCGGTCAGCGGCCCCGCCAGCGGCAGCACGTCGCCGGCCAGCTCGCCCATCTCCTCGGCGATCTCGAGCTCCGGCAGGGCGTCGCGGATCATCGGTTCGTGGACGTAGAGGTGGAACAGCCGCACCTCGGCGTCGGCGATCCGTCGCAGCGACTGCACGTAGACGCGCACCAGCTGGAGCAGGGCGACCAGCGGCAGGCCGGCGGCGAGCACGCGGGCGATGTGGCGCAGCGCCATCAGGTCGTCGTGGCTGAGCCGCCGCTCGCGCCCGAGCGGCGTGCCGAGGATGACGAGGACGCGCTCGACCAGCTCAGGCTCCAGCCCGGTCTCGCGGGCGGCGTCGTCGACCGTGACCAGCTCCTCGCGATCGGGCAGCAGTTCCTCGACGAAGCCGAAGGCGAGGCGGCCCTCGCGGCCGGCCTGCTTCAGATCCGCGAGCGAGTGGCCGCGCTCCCGCATCCGCGCCACCACCCGCGCCTGCGCCGCGGCGGCCGCGGTCCAGCGCCCCCGCCGCACCGGCAGGATCCTCTCCTCCGCCCAGCGCTTCAGCGTGCTGGCCGGGACGCCGGAGCGGCGCGAGGCCTCGCTGAGGGAGATCCGTTCGTCGGGCATCGGTGAGCATATTCGCGCTTTGGCAGGATGCGGCGGCGATGCCCACCCGGCTCAAGCCGACCGCGCCGATCGCGCCCGCCGCGATCCTCGTCGGCGATCCCGGGCGGGCGCTGATGCTCGCCCAGGTGCTGCTGGAGCAGCCGAAGATGAGCAACCACGCGCGCGGCCTCTGGGGCTACGGCGGCCGCACGGCGGAGGGCGGGCAGCTGACCATCCAGGCGACCGGGATCGGCGGCCCGAGCGCCGCCCTGGTGCTCGCCGACCTCGCGGAGCTCGGGGTCGAGCGCGCGGTGCGGGTCGGCACCTGCGTCGCCTTCGGCCCGGCGGCCCGCGCCGGCGAGCTGCTCGCGGTCGAGGCGGCGCTCGCCGCCGGCGGCAGCGCCGCCTCCTTCGGGGTCGGCGCCGGGGAGACGGTCGCGCCGGACCCGGAGCTTCACCGCCGGCTGATCGCGGCGCTCGACGGGGAGGCCCGGCCGGCGACCGTCGCCAGCCTCGACACGATGCCCGCCCACCCCGCAGCCGCCGCAGGCGCTGCGGCCGCCGACATGCAGACGCTGGCCCTGCTGGCCACCGCCCGCAGGCTCGGCATCGCCGCCGCCGCGGTGCTCGTCGCCACCGGCACCGAGCAGGGCGCCGCCGCGGCGGGCGAGCCTCTCGAAGAAGCGGCGGCGAAAGCCGGAGGGGCCGCCGCCAAGGCTCTATCTAACCCTCAAGTCGAAGGTTAGGCTTAGCCTTCGGCGGCAGAGCCCTCGGTCGCTCGCCGCCGCTCGGCGGCGATTTCGCGCCGCAGACCGCCGACCTCGCGCGAAACCCGGTCGAGCTCGTCCTCGAGCTCGTCGAGTCGCTGCGAGGTCGAGCGCAGGCGCCGCTCCAGCCGCTCGACGTCGCCGGCCGAGGGCAGGTTGAGCGCCGCCATCGCCGCATGCTGGGCCTCGAGCGCCTTCTCGCGGGCGCCGAACGCCGCCGCGACCGCGTTCTCGAGCACGTGGCTGTCGAGCAGCGCCTGCGCCAGCTCGCCGATCGCCTGCTCGCTGCGCCTGCGCAGGCCCTCCTGATCGTCCTCAAACTCGCTTTCGAAGCTCACCTGCGACACCTTAGAGGCTTGGCTCTGCCAGCGGTCCCCCGGCGGTCCGTAACCGGTTCTTCACCGGCCCATCCGGCGCGGCTGAAAAGCTGCACGGCAGAGGCATGGGACCACCGTTGATTAAGGGCATGTTGGGGGCCGGCGCAGCGCGTTGCACGGCTTCGCGCGACTCAGTACGTTGGGCATGCCGCATGCTTGGGGAGAGGGTCGAGACACGGGTAGGGATCTGCTCGTGCAGGTAGGGAGCGGGAACGCGAACGCATGAGAGAGAAGCTCGCACTGATCATCGCGCTGGCCGGATTCGCGGCGCTCACCGCGCTCGGCGTCGGCATGGCGGGAGCCGATCCGTCTGCCGGCCTCGGCGAGAGCCAGGCGACTCAGGGCCTCTCCACGACCCCGTCCCTGGCCACCCCGACCGGCGAGAAGCCGGCCTGCTCGAACGGCGTCGACGACGACGAAGACGGGCTGGTCGACATGGAAGACCCCGACTGCGAATCGCCGAGCGACAACAGCGAGGAAGCCGAGGCCGGAGAAGCGGCCGGCGGAGAAGGCAAGAGCACGGTGCCGGCCGAAGGCGGGGACGAAGGATCCGAACAGCCCAAGGCCGAAGGCGGCGCGAAGGTCGAGAGCGGCGCCGCGCTCGACGCCTCGGAAGCGGCCGGAGAACCGAGCGAAGCGGTCAAGCGCAACGAGAGCCTCGGCGGCGAAGGGTCGGGCGGCGGCACCAGCGCTCCGCCCGCAACCGCCGGCACCCAGCCGCCGCAGGAAGGCGGCGACGGGGGCTCCCGGTTCGGCCAGGGCGGCGCGCCGACCGGCGCCAACCCCGACGCGACGATCGCGACCTTCGGCCCGGCGCCGATCGGCGTCCCCAACTTCGTCATCGACTCGTTCGAGATCCCGCCCTTCCTGCTGCCGATCTACCAGGCATGCGGAACCGAGTACGGGATCCCCTGGGAGGTGCTGGCGGCGATCAACAAGATCGAGACCGCCTTCGGCACCAACCTCAACGTCTCCAGCGCCGGCGCGGTCGGCTGGATGCAGTTCCTGCCCTCGAGCTGGGAAACCTACGGCCTCGACGCCAACGGCGACGGGCGCAAGGACCCCTACAACCCGGTCGACGCGATCTGCGCCGCCGCCCACTACCTCGAAGTCGCGGGCGGCCGCAAGGACCTCTACCACGCGATCTTCGCCTACAACCACGCCGACTGGTACGTGCAGGAGGTGCTGCTCTACGCGCGCGCCTACGGCAAGCTGCCGACCGACCTGGTCGGCTCGCTGACCGGCCTGACCGAGGGGGCGCACTTCCCGGTCGCCGCCGACGCCCGCTACGCGGACGAAATCTCCGCCCGCGCCGCGCTGAGCAAGGCGACTCCCCAGCAGCGCGGCGAATACGGCAACGCCGCTGAGGTCATCTCCTCGTCGCCGACCCGCCGCGGGATCAACATCTACGCCCACCGGGGCGCTCCGGTGGTCGCCGTCAACGACGGCGTGATCGTCAAGCTCGGGAGCTCGAAGCGGCTCGGACGCTACGTGATCCTGCGCGACGCCTACGGCAACCGCTACATCTACGCGAAGCTCGGGGCGATCGTGCGCAAGCACCGCCGCGTGATCGCCCCGAGCGGCAAGACCCGGCGGGTCCCGGTCGACAGCCAGAACATCCGCCCGCGGCTCTACGCGCTGCCGGGACGCGGCGGCGGGCGATCGGCCGGCGGCGCCGTCAACCGCGCGGCCGCCAGGGAAGCCGACGGAAACCTAAGGGTCGGGTCGAGGGTTATAGCCGGGACCGAGCTGGGGACGATCGGCGGATCCGAAGGGGGCGTCGACCCGCATCTCAACTTCGCCATCCGGCCGGCCGGCAAGGGCGCCCCGCGGATCGACCCGAAGCCGATCCTCGACGGCTGGAAGCTGCTCGAGGCGACCGCCATCTACCGCGCCAAGGGCAAGAACCCGCTGACCACGCAGCTCAACGGCGCCGGCGTCCTGCTGCTCCCCAAGGAGGCGCTGGAGCGGCGCGTGCTGGCGGACAAGCACCTCGACATCTATCCCTGCGGGCGCACCGACATCGCCGCCGGCAGGATCGACCGGCGTGTCCTGGCGGTGCTCGAGTACCTGGCCTCGAAGGGCTTCTCGATGCGGATCAGCGCCCTCGAGTGCGGGCACAGCTACCTGACCAGCTCCGGCAACGTCTCCGAGCACTCGACCGGCGACGCTGTCGACATCCCCGAAATCAACGGCGTGCCGGTCGCCGGCCACCAGGGACCGGGCACGCTGACCGACGAGCTGATCCGCACGGTGCTGCAGCTGCAGGGCACGATGCACCCCCACCAGGTGATCTCGCTCGAGAACCTGCCCGGCGAAACCAGCTTCGCCCTGCCCGACCATTACGACCACGTGCACATCGGATACCGGCCGCTCGGCGGCGCCTTCGGCGAGCAGTTCAACGCCCTGCTCGGGCCGAAGCAGTGGCTGCGGCTGACCAAGCGGCTCGAGGGCATCCGCAACCCCAAGGTGCGCAGGGCGCCGTCGCGGTTCGCGCTGCCCGACGGCTCGAAGGGCCACTGAGCCGGCTCTTCGGATTCGTCCAGCTCGAGCTCCCCGGCGAGCTCGGCCTTCCCGACGGCCGCTACCTCGCGCGAGACGATTCCGGCGAGCGGGTCCTGGTCGTGGAGACTCTGGGCGCCCCGCCCCCGCCGCGGCGCCGCCGGCGCAAGCCACGGGAGGCGGGCCCGGGCGCCGCGCCGGCACCGCTTCCGCTGACCCGGGCGACGGCCGTGCGCGCGCACGAGCCCTTCGAGTCGGATGAGGCGGCGGAGCGCTGGCTGAGCGAGACCCTGGCCGACGAGGAGGCGACCGACACGGCGATCGCCGAGGGCCTCGCCCTGCTCAACCGAGCGCTGCACGCGAACGCCGTGGCGAGCGGCACGCCGGGCCGCGAGCTGCGCCCCGAGCAGGCGACGATCGTGCGAATCGGCCACGGCAGCGGCAAGGAGGTGGCGTCCGGACGCTTCTCCAGCGCCCGCGAGGTCGACGCGCGCGGAGGCCGCTCGCAGCGCCGCCGGCGCGACGAAGAGCTACGCCCACAGGAGCGAGTCGCCGCCCTGCTCGGCGGCCGCGAGCAGCTCGACGTCTGCGAGACCCTGCTCTTCCGAGCCCGCAGCGATCTCGACGCCGGCCGCAACCGCGAGGCCGCCCTGCAGCTCCGAGTCGGCCTGGAGGCGCTGCTCGTGGAGTTGGATGGTGCGCTGGCGGACCCAGGTCACGCTGAGGACATGTCCCAACTGCAAGCACGCCGAAGCGAGGCGGGCAACGCCGCGAACGAGGCCCTCCACGACGAACTCAGCTTCCCCAACCTCAGCTCCGTCCGTGAGCTGCTCACCCTCTGCGAGCGTGTCCTGCGCCGTCGCCGTGTGCTGAGAGGCTGACGCGGGGATGCTCTCGAACCGGCGGATACTCAAAAACGCGGTCTAATTAGACCGCGTTTTGTCGGGGCGAGAGCATCCCCGCGGCAGCCTCCCCACGCTCACAACGACAGTCGCCTAGCCACCACGTCGTCAAGCAGCGACTCGGCGATTTCGTGCGCCTCGTCGAGAGCGATCCCCTCCAGCGAGGGGATGCCGATCACGGTCAGCCCGGCAGCGCGCGCCGCGGCGACGCCGGTCGGCGAGTCCTCCAGCGCGACGACTTCCGGGCCCGCCTCGACTCCGAGGCGCTGGCAAGCCTCCAGGTAGGGGTCGGGCGCTGGCTTCGGCTCGTCCACTTCATGGGCGCTGACGACGACGTCGAAGCGGTCGTGGAAGCCGGCGATCTCCAGCGAGCGGCGCACGAAGGCGAGCGGCGAGTTGGAGACGAGCCCGAGCGGCGTGCCGCGCCGCTTCAGCTCTCCCAGCAGCTCGCGCGCCCCGACCATCGCCTCCACCCCGTGCTCGAGCTCGGCCACGACCAGCTCGTTGAGCTCCTCGATCAGGGCCATAGCGCGGCCGGGCTCCGCCAGGCGCCGCTCGAGGATGCCGCCGGCGATCTCGGCCGAGGTACCGACCAGCTCGCGCTTGTGCGCGGGGGTGAAATCGAGCCCGCGGCGCTCGAAGAGGTCGCGCTCGGCCCGGGTCCAGACCGACTCGGTGTCGAGCAGCAGGCCGTCGTTGTCGAAGACGACCGCTGTCAGCGGCTGGGCATGCATGGCGCGGCAGCATATGCTCACCGGGTGCCCTTCCACGTCGAGATCGGCGGCAGCCTCAATCACGCCCGCGCCTTCAACCTCAGCCTCGACGAGTTGCGCCGGCAGGTGCTCGAGCCCTGGCTGACCGGCCGCGTGGTCGAGCTGGGCGAACGCGAGTGGCCGCCGAGCGAGAGCTCGCTGCGCATCCTCGAAGGCCGTCACCTCGACTCGCCCGAGCTCTCCTTCGGCCAGGGCTGGGCAAACGCCGAGCGCACCGCCGAGGACGTGACGAAGCGCATGTTGACGGAGACCGAGCCGCCGAAGCTGCCTGACGCCTTCATCGTCGAGGCGGAGCTGCCCGAGGCGACCGTGGCGGAGATGCTGAGCGGACAGCAGGCCCAGCCTGTGTCCCTGGGCGACGTCGAGAAGACGCTCGACGGCCGCGACCCGGAGATCGCGGCCGTCATCCTGGTGCTGAAGCGCCCCGCCGGCGCTAGGCGCTGACCGGAGGCGCCGAGCCCTCGGCGGGAGCCGGCGGCTGCGGCTTCGCCCCGCCGCCGTCGAAGCGCACGGTGATGCCGCGCGGGACCACGATCACGGGGAAGGTCGCCGCCTCGACCGCGTAGTCGCTGGAGGCGCTGAGGGTCACCCGGCCCTGCGGCGACTCGGGCCGGGAGCCGACGACCAGCAGGTCGACCGGGCCGCGCTCGTAGGCGACCACGCTCGCCCCGAGGGCGGTGGCGAGGCTGTCCGCCGTCGCCCGCGCCGCCTCGTCCCCCTCGTCGATCACGCCGACGGTGTTGACGCCGACCGAGGGACGCTCGCGCAGCCCCGCCGGCGCGACGGCGATCGTCGCCGGGCCGCCGAGCAACAGTTTGTGGGCCGAGATCCCCGGCTTGACCAGGCCGGACGCGGTCCTGTACTCGGAGCCGAAGACGATCACGTCGGCTTCTTCGGCTTCGGCCAGATCGGAGAGGCCGACGCTGGTGTTGGGGTTGATCACGATGTGGCGCGGCACCTCCGGCGCGCCCAGCGCCGCCGCACCGTGCGCGAGCAGCTCTTCGGCCTCCTTCTGCTCGAGCGATTCGCCGTACGAATGCCGGACGTAGGCGAGGGCGAGCTCCGCGCCCGCCCCGGCCAGAAGGCGGCCGAGGGCGAGCGCGTCGCGGTCGTTGTCGGTGTCGTCGTAGGAGACGATGACCTTTGGCGTCATCAGACCCCCCCTCCGGGAGCGGGCGCCGCCGCACGGCTCGGCGCCCCGTCGGGGTATCCGAGCGAAGGCACGTCCGACGGGTACACCTCGTGCCCGTGGACGGCGATGTCGCCCGTCTCCATGTCTTCCTCGGTCATCCGCAGAGGCACGAAGACCCCGACGATCTTCAGCAGAACGTACGTCATGATCGCCGAGAAGACGATGATCCACAGCGCGGTCAGCGCCTGCCATCCGAGCAGCTCGAGACCGCCGCCGGAGATCAGCCCTTCGTGTTCGCCGCCCATCGCCACGTTGGCGAAGATACCGACCAGGAGGCCGCCGCAGACGCCGGCGAAGCCGTGCGTGTAGACGACGCCGAGCGTGTCGTCGACGTTGCGGAACGGCGCCGTGCGGCTCAGGTAGTTGAGCGCCAGGTAGACGACCACCGAGGAGACGACGCCGATCACGATCGCGCCCCAGCCGTTGACGAAGCCGGCGCCGGGGGTGATCGCGACGAGGCCGACGATCATCCCGTTGACCGATCCGATCAGGCTCGGCTTGCGCCCGGTCAGGTAGTCCATCGCGACCCAGACCAGGAAGGCG
>Ga0055453_10000013_pt1 | contig 15927 bp, 20 predicted proteins | sample Goodyear_PhragA__FD_57741 | JGI IMG/M metagenome (GOLD analysis project Ga0055453, IMG submission 57741) | Wetland microbial communities from San Francisco Bay, California, USA, that impact long-term carbon sequestration - Goodyear_PhragA_D2 | ecosystem: Environmental > Aquatic > Marine >... | reverse complement strand
GAAGGTCGTGCGGCATCGGCGGGGACGTCGATCCGGCCCATCGGCGCCACCAGGTCTCGACCGACCGCATGCCGAAGGGGCCGAGGCCTAGCAGGTCGGCAAACCAGGCGCTGGTGACCGGCGCGCCTTCCAGCCAGGTCTCGATGGCGTCGATGCCATACGCGCGGACCTCGACCCAGCGACCGTCCTTGCTCTTCTCCCGGGCCCATTCCGCGCGCTTCGTCCAGGGCCGGAGGATGGCGGCGACGTAGGTCGCCTCGGTGGTCGGAGTGCCATCCGGGGTGGCGGTCCGCTTTCCGTAGTCCTCATCGGCCTTGGTGCCCACGTCCTTCCTGACCGAGAGCTCCCAGACCGAGAGGCCGCCGGGGATGAACGGGGTGGCGGCGCCGGAACGGACCGAGCCGTCCCAATCACCGGCGGCCACGCCCTCCCCAGCAGGAAAGCCGAGCCCGACCACCTCCGTTCCGGTCTCGAGGATCAGGCGACGGACGAGGCGTGGGAACTCACTGCCGGCCGAGACCCGATCTGCCCAACTTCGAAGGTGGGCCCGTTCGATTCTGGATGGATCAGGCATCGATAATCGCGGACGTGTCGGCCGCGGTCGGCAGCACCTCTGCCACGGAAGGGCAGCCCCCACCCTCGCAACAGGACTCGATCTTCTGGCGACAATCCTGGCACCACCAAGCCGAGCGCATCCAGAAGAGACGGTGGGAGAGGCCGGTCATTTCGCAGAGCATCATTTGATCATCGCGGCGCTCGCGGCGGAGGCTTCGCCTACATCAGGGGCGGACAGGGCGGAGACACCGGTGCCCGGCGCTGAGATGGTGGCGGTTCGGTGATGGCGGCAACCCAGCGTTGACCTCCTCAACGAGGACCCTTCTCGGGCGTCTATCCGACTCTCTTGATTGGGCATCCGTTCGGCTGTCCAATTCGTCATGGGTCTTTGGAAGGGCCAGCTTCGGTGCTACCTTCAGGCTATGACCAAGACTGAGCTTCATCGCCTTGTCGACGCGCTCCCGGACGAATCGCTGCCTGCCGCGACGATTTTGCTTCGGCGTGCTCAGGATCCCGTCGTCGCCAAGCTCGACGCTGCGCCGCTCGACGACGAGGAGCTGACCGACGAGGACCGTCGGGAGATCAGCGAGTCTCGGAAGGAGCCGGGAGTCGCTTGGTCAGAGGTCGAGGCGGAGCTGAACGCTGGCTGATCCCGGCGGCTGGCGGATCGAGGTCCGTCCGCGCGCGCTCAAGTCGCTTCGTCGGTTGGGCCGCAAGGATCGGCAGAGGATCGCCGCGGCGATCGGCCTGCTCCCGGACGGGGAGGTCAAACGTCTCCAAGGCCCTGACCGCCTCTGGCGTCTGCGGGTCGGAGAGTGGCGCGTGATCTTCGACCGGCATGCCGGCGAGAAGGTGATCGACGTGCTGGCCGTACGGCCTCGCGGGCGGGCGTATCGCCGATAGAGCCCGATGGAGAATCAGCTCCGCTTCACTCGTGACGATCTGCTCACCGCCGACGACGTCGCTGAGATCCTCCGCGTCCGCCGCACGACCGCCCTCGAGTACATGCGCCGTGGAGTGATCCCCGCATGCAAGATCGGCAAGCTCTGGTACTCGCCAAGGCCCTTGCTCGACGAGCATCTCACCGCCCTCTTCAGCGACCCGACCGGCGGCTAGGCCGCCCGGCGCCCCTCGCCCTCCTCTTGCTCGGCGAAGATCTCGGAGAGCTTCGCCGCGTCGCTCGGCTTGGGGCGCGAATGCAGATAGCGCTCGGTCGTCGTCAACTTGGAGTGCCCCATCATCTCCTTCACCGCGACCAGGTCGAAGCGCCTGATCGCCAGGCTGCCGAAGGTGTGGCGCAGGTCGTGGAAGCGCCTCACCCGCAAGCCCGCCGCTTCCTGAGCGCGGACGAAGCGGGTCCTCACGGCGGAGCGGTCGAGCGGCCCGCCGTCGGGACGGCAGAACACGTAGTCCTCGCGGCCGAGGAAGTGCCGGCGCCTACGCAGGCGCTCGAGCTCCTCACGGGCCTGCCGGGCGAGCGGCACAACCCGCGAGCGCCGCGACTTGGGGCTCGTCTCCTGGCCGGCGGAGATCGCCCGCGAGACCGTGAGGAAGCCTCCCTCGAGGTCGACGTCACCCCAGCGCAGCGCCCCGAGCTCGCCGATCCGCAGCCCCGTGGTCGCGGCGACGATGAAGAGCGAGGCATCCTGCGCGTTGATCCGCCGCCACTCGCGCTCGGTCTCAGCGCTGAAGACCGACTGGGGATAGCCGGAGCGCCGCCGGTGCAGGCCCGCCCGCGCCGCCTCGGCGATCGAGCGGATCTCCTCGGGCTCGAAGGTCTCGACCGGGCTCGGCCCGTCTTCGGGTCGCTTGGAGGTCGCGGCCGCCGGGTTGTCGGGAAGGGCGAAGGTCTCCTCGCGGCGCGCGAACTCGAAGATCGCGTGCAGAACCTGGCGATGGATGTTCACGGTGCGGGGAGAGAGGTCCTCGCGATCGAGGCGCGCGAGGAAGGTCCGGATATCGGTGGCGCCGATGTCGAACAGCCGGCTCCCCCCGAAGGCCCGCATGATCCGCGCCTTCCGCGTTCTCTCCGGCTGCGCCAGCAGGATCCCGTAGTTCAGGAGCGTCGATGGCTTGACTCGCTTCTCGGTCCTCAGGTGCTCGAGCCAGGCGGCCGCGGCCTCCTCGAAGAGAGCATCGCTTCGCTCGGGAGCTTCCCGGGGAGCCCTCTCTTCGTGCTCCTCGATCGCCTGCGCCATCAGCAAGTAGGCGCGACGCTCGTCGAGGCGACCCTTGCGGACGCGACCGCGCCGCGGCACCCAGTTGCCGTCGGCGTCGAGCTCGACCCAGGCGGGGCCGAGGCGCTTGCGACGCTGGGCGCGGTTGAGGTCCCGCCACCGCGCCTCGTAGAACGGCCTGCCCTTGTAGGCGCGCACTTGGAGCGAGCCTTTGCTCCCGGGCGATTCGCGTCGCATCGCCGGCAGCGCTCGCACCCATCCAGCTTGGTCTTCTCTGGTCCGCATCTGAACAACCTCCTTTGGCCGAAGGACCCCGTCACTGGTGTTGTCCAGCCAGAGGCCGTCGTGCATCGGGGTCATTCGCGCCAGCGGGCTGGTTGGGCCACGCATTGGGCCGCTATGCCGCCGTCCCGGGACCTATCGAGACTGCTCTTCGCTACGCCAGAAACCGCATTGCAATGGGGATTCAGGCGACTTTGTGACAACTGTCACGCCGGAGGTCGCGGGTTCGAGTCCCGTCGCTCCCGTCGAGAGGTCTTCACCTTTGACCTCCATTCATATTCACGTTTGAACCGGACGTGCCGCGCTTCGCGGTTGCGTCCGAAGGTCATCCGCCCTCCCCGAGGGCGGCCGTCGGACTTTCCCGTTCGCGGCCGAATATCGCTTCGCGGGCTCTGAGCGGATCAGGATCGCCCTCCAGTTATGTGCCCGACGGCCGAGCCCTGCGCCTCTGCTGCGTCAGTTCCTTGGTCCTGTCGATCAGGCGCTCAAGCAACCCGGGGTCGACGGGCGGGTGGCCGTCCTCGCAGCAGGCCGGACGACGATGGTCGTCGTCCGGCACCTCCACGCCGAGAGCCTCGTAGAGCCGCCGGTAGACATCCAGGTCGGGGTTCTCGCGCTCGTGCGGTCCGACGAGGAGGACCGTGACCTCGTCCTCGGCGGGGAAGAGCAGGACCATGCGGAAGTTGTCGCGCAGTCTGAGGACGCAGAGGTGCTCGACGCCTGCGCCCGAGAGCCGGTAGTGGGCGGCCCGGCAGCCGATCCGCTGAAGTTCGGCTCGCGCTTGTTTCACCGCCCGCGCCTGGGCGCCCAGCAGGGCCTTGACGTCCTCGGCGGCCTCCCTGGTCAGCCAGACATCGAAGAGCGGTTCAGAACCCCTCGGGCCACTCACCGCGTTCCCCGCGCTTCGCCTGGGCAAGCGAGGAGCGGAAGCGGGCGTCCTCTCTCAGTTCGTCCAACTCGAGCTTGTTGAGCAGCGCCGCGGTGAGGTCGCGGTCCTGGCCGGCGGCCCTGATTTCCTCGAGCGCTTCGCGCGCCGTCAGAACGCTGTCGAGCGAGACGCGCTTGGGCCTCTCCGAGCGCAGCTCGAGGATTCCCCGTCGGCACCAGACGTCGATCGTACGGTCGGAGACCTCGAGGAGGTCCTGCGCGGAGCGGACACGGATCGGCGGGAACTCCTTCACCTGCTCCCAGGCCAGCGCGCGGATCTTCCCGCCGACCTCTCCCGCTTGATCGGCCAGGCTCCTATATCCATAGACGAAGTGCAGGGTTCGCTCGAGCTCGGCCTTCTCCCGCGCCACCGCGCCTTTCGAGCTACGCTGGCCGACCGAGATCCTGTCCGGCCGCGCGGCCTTGCCCCGGAGCTTTCCAGCTTTGGCGGTCCGTGCATTTGTTCTCGTTCCGGGAGCCATGAGATGGAAGCCTAGCAAGCTGCTTCGAGATTAAGGTTGTTATTTCGACCCTGTCCCTCAACTCCGAATCTCAATCCGGTGTCTTTTGAGGACTCCTGCCCCGTCGCTCCTGTCAAGTCCCTGTAAATCGGCATATTTCAGCTGGGGCGAACCCGCACTTGTCACCGAAGTCGAGTTTTGCCGGTTTGTAGCCGAGGGATCGGCGGGTGTCACGATTCGCGCGGATCGGCTGGGAGCGACTCCCAAGTCTGCTCTTCGATCAGCGCCAACTGCTCCTCCTCGGCCAGCCGATCTTCGAATACCGCCAGGGTCTCGCCCAGGCCACCGGCGGCTGGGGCGATGATGCCGTGTAGACCGAGCTTGTACGCGGCTTGGCCGACGCTGTGGCACGTCACGTAGTCGCCCACGTCGCTGCACAGCTCGGCAGTCGTCAAGCCGACGGCTTCCCGGCTTGTGCCGACCCGCAAATCGAGCACGTCCACGCGCTCGACCTCGCAGGTCACCAGGCGACGCGGGCCGACCATCTGCGGTTGCATGCCCTCCACCGTCTCGACAAGGTGGCGGTAGGCCTCGACGACCACCGAGTCGGGTGGTCGCCCGAGGTATGGGACGGGGTAGGTGCCCTCCGGACCCCAACGGCCCCCCGGACCGGCTGCCATGCAGCGGCTCTTGGCGCGGCGAGACGTGGCGCTGAAAGCGGCCGGCGACTGTGGCCGTGCCTGCGCGCGACACCGCAGCGGCGATGTCGCGCGCCACTCCTACATCGCCCCTGCACTGAGGCGTTCGACAGCGGCGAGCACTCGCTCGAATTGGCCCGTGGCGAGCAGGTCGATCGGCTTCTCGCCGCCGAGGTCACGGTTGCGGCCGTGAATCCAAATGTCGGCGCCCTCGGCGGTGTAGACGTCGCGCAGCCGTTCCAGGATGTAGTGCAGCTCCAGCAGCCGGTCCTTCGCCTGCCCCTGGGGTCGGTGGGTGCCGGCGGCCCAGTGCTGGACCTGTCGGGTCTTGACGCCGGTGATTGTTGCCAGCTCGGCGTTGTTCAAGACGCCGCCTCGCAGATCGTCGACGAGGTGGGCGTAGAGGCCGGCGGCAGGGGGTGCCTGGGCTGCGTGCATGACACCTGAATCATAGCGGACGACAGCAGGCTAAACAACGTGTTAAACGACATGCCTTTCAAGGCAGGGCACCGATCCTCCTGGTCCGCGTACGATCATTGGCTCGTGAAACCGCTTCAGCATCAGAAATCTCAGCGGGCAGAAGGCCGACACGGGGATGATGACGAGCGCCAGGAGGCGCTCGTTGGCCTGCCCACGATTGCGCTTGACGAGGAAGAGGCCAGCCGAATCGTCAAGGCGTTTGAGCGTCCCGATGACCGCACGGTCGCTCGGCTCGCAGAACTTCGTCGCCGAGCGTAGCCGGAAGTCGCGCTCACCCCCGAATCTCAATCCGGTGTCCTTTGCGGGCTCCTGCCCCGTCGCTCCCGTCGAATCCCTGCAAATCAGCGAATTTCAGCTGTAGCAAACCCGCTCTTGTCACCGGACCCAGCGGTCTACCGCCTGTGGTCGAGCCGAGTTATCTGATCCTCGCACCTTCCCCGGGGGGGGCGAACTTTCGATGCCCGGCCCTTATTCAGTTCACAGCCTCAGCTCACGGTGCTCTCAAGGGGGTCGAGATCAAGAACAGACCGGCATCCATCGGCCAACTGGCCCTGCCTCTGTCCGTGCCTGCCACTACATTCGGGCGGGTGATCACCACGGCGTCGGCTCCGTCTGCTTCGCGCCGGCAAAAAGAGCTGGGCGCCTTCTACACCCCGCCCGAGATGGCGCGTGTCCTGACCGATTGGGCTCTCCGCGACTCGTCCGATATCGCGCTTGATCCAAGCTTCGGCGGGCTCGTCTTCTTGGAGGCCGCCCGCGATCGACTCGAGCACCTGGGCGCGGGGGGCACCGAGATCACAAGGCAGCTCTACGGGATCGATCTTGACGATGACGCCCATCGGTTGGCACGTGAGCGCGATTGGCTTGGCCTCGACTCTGGCCACTTCGTCGATCGAGACTTCTTCTCCGTCGAGCCAGCTGAGTTGCCGCCGATCGACGCGCTGATCGGCAATCCGCCATATATCCGCTACCAGGACTTCAATGGCTCCGCTGCTCTGGCCCGCCAAGTCGCCTTGCGAGCCGGCGTGAGGCTGACTCGCCTCGCATCCTCCTGGGCGCCGTTCGTCGTCCATGCAACGTCGTTTGTCGCCCCGGGCGGACGCTTTGCACAGGTCCTGCCGGGGGAGTTGATGCATGCGCAGTACGCGCAGGAGGTGGTGAGGTTTCTGCGGCGCGAATACGAGCGGGTTTTCGTGGCCGCTTTCGACGAGCGGGTCTTTCCCGGGGCCCTTGAGGACGTCGTCTTGCTTTTCGCCGAGGGCCGCGGGTCGCCAGGAGAAGCTGACGTCTGCGTGATCCCATGCACGACGCTCGACGACGTCGAGGATCGACTCGAAGTGGCAGGCAGGAGCACCGGCGTGCAACTGGAGAGCGGACAAGGGCGGCTGCTCAGCCAACTTCTACCCGCCGATGCTCAACTCCTGTACGACCGGCTCTCGACCGACTCCGGGATGCAGCGCCTTGGCGCCATTGCTTCGGTTGACATCGGAATCGTCACCGGAGCCAACGAGTTCTTCGTCCTCACCGAGGCCGATGCAGGTGGGTTGCACTCGGATCTGTTGATGCCCGCTGTCGCCAGGGCTGTTCAGGTGGCCGGTGCGAGGCTCTCCGCGCGAGATCACCGCGAGCTTCTGAAGGACGGACAGAGAGGGCTGATGCTGGTCGCCGACACGACCGCCTCGAGCAAGGCGCTCAAGAGCATTCAGGCTCATGTAGCGCGTGGGGAGGCGATGGGTCTCGATGAGCGCTACAAATGCCGGATTCGCGAGCCCTGGTGGGCGCTCCCGGTTCCCAGACAGGGTGCGGCCGATCTGCTGCTGACCTACTGCTCCAACGAGCATCCCCGGCTTGCGCTGAACGAAGCGAAGGCGCTCAGCACGAACACGATCCACGGGGTTCGAATCTCCAATGACGTGAACGGCGCAGCCTTGGCTGCGGGCTTCTACAACAGTCTGACCCTTCTTTCGGCCGAGTTGGAGGGACGGAGTTACGGCGGAGGCGTTCTCAAGCTGGAGCCGACCGAAGCGGAGCAACTGCTGCTGCCGCGGCTGTCGCCTGATCTGGCCGCGCTGCTGCCCGCGGTCGATCGAGCCATCCGCGCACGCGATGTCGAAGCCGCCGCCGACTTGGTCGACCCGGTGGTCCTAGCGCCCCTCGGCCTTGGAACCGATGAGATCAGCGCGCTGCGAGCTGCCAGAAGGCAACTCCAGATGCGGCGCAAGAATCGGGGACGGCCACCCTCTGGGTAGAGTCGCTACGGGCTTTTCCCCCAGAGCGCACGAGCTTCTTGATGCTCTGAGACCGGGGAACGGGAGAACAGGGCGCTCAGCATGCCGCCGAAAAACCCATCTGGAGAGAGATCGTCAGGCACTTCGTCCTCGAGCAGCTTTGGCTTGGACCCAGTGCGATCGAGAACGAGGAGGCAGGTCGCGTCGTAGCTGCCTCGTTCGTCGCCTGGAGTCAACGACTTGAGCTTCCGGAGCATGTCCTTGATGCGGTCCCAGCCGGAGGGCTCGTCGAACACGTTCGAGGTGACGAGGTAGACGTAGCCGAAGGTCGCCAACGGGTACCGGCGACGGATGTTGAGGAGGTCGCCCGACGCCTCCTCGAATCGGTTCGTGATGGATCCGGTCATCGTCTTGCTCGAGACACCGAGCTCAAGACCGCGGTCGAACTCGGCGATCACCACATCGATCTCCTTGGCGAAGAAGCCGCCGAGGATGTTGGTCGATCCGGCCCCGGCGAGCGTGGCCAGGCTCTGGATCGTGGCTTCCTGAACGTCTCGGGCCTCGTCGTCCCTCGCGTATCGGAATCGGCCGGCCGCGCTCGCCAGGGCCTGAGGCAGAACGCGCGGCTGGCTGGTTCGGGGCCAAACGACATCTGGTTGAATGCCGGCTCGGCGCAGCTCGGTCGCGATCCAGACGTCGACCGCGACGGCAAGACCTCCGGTCGCGGGCACCCCGGCCGCACCACCCTGGATCTGCACGTCGATAAGGTCCAGGAGCAGCTTCCGGTCGAACTCGTACTTGCCGTCTGCCTTCCAGGGGCTCGTGAGGGAGTCAGGGACAGCTTCGTAAACGGCCGACATGCGGTCTCCTTTTGCCATCGCGAGAGAGATTCTCTATCGACCGGCGGCCTCCTCCGGTCGATAGCAGTCCTCACTCCCACCACCGCTCCATCCCCAGCTCGGCTCGTAGCTGCCCGAGATCGGGGGCCGGCCTGCTCCGTTCGGCGAGCACGTGGGCGTCGTGCTCGAACTCGCGCAGAAGTGCCTCGAGCGCCGGGCGCCGCTTCTCCCGTTTCGCTGCCGCCCGCGGTGTCAGCCCGCCCAGCGCGGGCACGCGCTCCGTCGGCCAGTGCGCGAGCCATGCGTCGATCGCTTCCTGCGAGGCGCCGAACGGCATCGGTCCGCCTGCCTCGACGCGAGGCATGTCCTGGGCGGGGTCGATCGTCGATCGGCGCCCCAGCTCGGGCTCGAGCCCCAGATCGTGCAGGAGCCCGAGCAATGCGTCCAGGCGCTCCTCGGAGTTGACGTCCACCTCGAAGCCGCCCTCCCGCGGCGCCAGGCGCCCGCGCAGCCAGCGTGGCGGCTCTTCGGGCTCTTCGATCTCCTCGTCGCTCTCGGGACCCAGCTGCGCGCGTAGCTGGGCGAGCCCGGTCTGGCGCTCCATCTCGGTCAGCTCGCGGCCCCACCAGCTGAGCTCACCGTCCTCCTCGGTGCGGAAGTCCTCGTGGGCGGCAAGTCGCTCCCTGGCGGTCGCGCGGTCCTCGATGTCGACCTGCGCGGTGATCAGCCGCAGCGGGTGGCCGTCGGTGTTGGTCAGGGTCGGGCCGGCCGAGCGCTGCTCCCAGAGTTCCCCGGCGATCGTCGGGAGCATGCTGCCGACGACCTTGCCCATCAGGTCGGCGACCACCGACGGAGCCGGGTCGTCCAGCTCGGTCAGCACGCCGTGCGGTGGGGGTTGCTTGCGAGCGCCGGTGCGCTTGCGAGGGCGCTTGCCTGTCAGCGCCCTGGCGATCTCAGCGGTCGCCTCGCGCGCCAGCTCCGCCGCCCGGTCTCCCTCGGAAGGGCGCATCGGCAGAACCACGCCAGTCGTTCGCCAGGTTCCGTCGAGCGCGACGAGGCTGCCCAGCAGCACGCTCCAGGGACCGGCGCCCTCCAGCTGCTCGGGTGGAATCGCGGCGTAGCGACGCGCCCCAGACACGAGGTCGGTGAGCCAGACTCCCGGGGCGGGCTCAGGGTCGGCGACCTGCCAGAGGCCGTAGCTGCAGGTTCGCAGCCAGTTGCGCGCAGCCTGCGCCAGGGCGGGCTCGGTGCCGGGGTCGCCGGCGAGCAGCGCCAGCGGCGCATCCGATTCCTCGATTTCGGGCTCAGGTTCGACTTCCTCGTCGCCGTCGTCCAACAACCAGGCATGCTCGATCGCCAGTCGAACGACCCCGTCGCGCCGCTCAACGAGACGGTCCGACTCCATCTCGATGTCCATCAGGCTCTCGACGCCGGCATCCTCGTCCTCCAGCTCATCCAGCCAGCTCCGTACGGCGACGGCGATTGCCTCCTGCATCTCGGGCCGTCGCTCGACGAACTCGCCGAGCCCCTCTCGTAGGCGATAGAGCAGCTCGCGGTCGCAGAAGCGCTCGAGCGCGGCCTCCTCTGCCTTTGCCAGCTCGCCTCCAGACAGCGAGCGCTGATGGAGCTCTTCCAGCGCCTGTGCGCGGATCGCTTCCGCATCTTCGTCGCCGGGCGCCTCGTGCAGGCGCTCCTCGAGGAGGGTGAGCGAGTCGAGCAGCTGCCCGGCCTCTGCCAGATGCTGTGCGAGCGCCGCTATGCCGCTGGGATCGACGTAGGCGTCGAGCGCTTCATCCAACAGAGCGGCCGCTCTCTTGTCGTCTCGATCGACGGCGCGCGCGACTTCGGCCGAGAAAGTCAGCGCCGTGACGCTCCCAGACGCGAGCCGCTGCGCCTCGCTGGCGACCTCCCGGGCTCGCTCGTCCGATCCGCGTCCCTGGAGAGTCAGGGCGAGGCCGACCGGGGAGGGGAGGTCGTCGAACTCCTCCAGAAGCAGTTCCGCAACCCGCTTCGGCGGCGTCTCGGGCGAGAGCGCCTCGCGCGCGCGGCGCTCCGCCTCGGCGAGCGCCTGCTCGATCTCGCGCTCCTCGGGCGTCAGGCGCTTACGTGACGCCGGCCGCTGCGAACCCCTGCGTCCGCCACGCTTTCGCCCTCGCTTCCGCTTCTTGGACTTGGCCATATCTCCGCTTGCTCCCGGGCTCTCGCCCGGCAGCCTAGACAAGCCGAGGCGCCGGTTGGCTCCGGATGCGGACCAGCAGCGGTTGCATGCGGCACGCGAGGCCGGTCACCCCCGGCCGCGGGATTGGCGGTGGACGAGCCGTTCGCCGACCGCGCCGCTCGGATGGAGCGGTCCCTGCGCAAGCGCCGAGCCGGGGGAGACGGGCCGATCGTCGTCGTCACCTCGACTTCGCGCATTTCGTCCGCTGGTGCGAGAAGAGCGGATACGACCCGGCCGACCGCCGCTCGCGCGGCACTTACATGCACGCCGACGAGCGCCGGGCCATCTCCGAACAGCGCTGGCCGCCGGGCCGCAACGAGCCGTGCCGGTGCGGGAGCGAGCGCAAGTACAAGCGCTGCTGCGGCGCGGTCTCCAACGACAGCGAGCTACGGGCCGCGGCCTGATGCCGGTCGAGTTGTCCGAGCGGGAGTTGCGGGACGCGATCGCGGTAGTCGGCGAGTGGGACCGCAAGGGCGCCCAGGCGGCCAAGTCGGCGTTCGAATGGATGGGATGGGAAGGGGAGGAGCCGCCGAGCGTGCGCGACGTCTCCTGGCACATCGCCGCGTTCCTGCGGCCCGCCGAGGCGATCGGCGTGTTCGTGGATGAGGGCAGCGGTTCGCGTCTGTCACGCAAGCCGCTGTTCCTCTCCGAGGCCGGACGCGCCGCCCTCACGGCCGCGTTGAGAGGTCGCGCCCTCAGGCCCGCCCACTCGATTCGACCCTGAGTTCGCCCCCTCACCCCAGACGCTTCTCGTCCGACTTTGTCTTTGTCGTCCGAGAGTGCTACATTTTGCCTCCCATGACGCTCACCGCCAAGGTCGTCAGCGGCAACGAGGTTCGGGTCCCCGACCCGCAAGCGGGCGAGGTGACCGTGATATCTCGCTACGGAAAGGAGCGCGCCATGCTCGTCCATCCCGACGACTTCCATCGACTCGACGAACTCGACCGGATGCTGGCCGAGGCTGCCGAGCTGCCGTCGCTCGAGCCCACCCACCAGGCTCTCCGCGCCCACCTCGAGGAGGGCACGCCGGGAGAGCCGATCACCGACCCGGCGGCGCTCGCCGAGCTTTTCGGCTAGTTGCCGCAGCCGCTCGGCCACTGCTATTGGGCGCTCGCCCCCTTCGCCCCCGCGCCCCCGTTCCAGATCTATCAGGAGGGCGCTCCGCCCAGGTCGGTTGGCTCGGTGGAGCCGTTCACCGAGGCCGCCCGCAAGGGAGCGAGCGAGTTCGCGCTGCTCACGCCGGTGAAGGCTCGCCCGGTCCTCGTCATCACCGACGTTCTCCCCGAGCACGATGAAGTGCTGGCGCTGCGCCTGCGCCGCCTCGAGAAGCTCACCACCGAGGCAGAGCGCGAGCGCGTGCGTGAAGGCTCCGACCCCGGTCTCTTCCACCTGAAGCCCGATCGCTTCTCGGGTCTGCCGGTCGAGAATGCGGCAGTCGTCAGCTCGCTGCTGAGGTTGCCGGCGGCGGTGCTGGATCGCCGCCGCTCGCTCGGCGCTCTCGAGGACAACGAGCTGCGAGCTCTGCACGAGCGGGTCACGCGCGTCCACCGGCTGCGCCTCGACAATCTGATTCTCGAGCGCGCGCAGTCGCTGCTCCAGCGGGCGCAGCGCAAACGCTGATCGACGCCGTCACGTCCTCATCCCCGGATCTCGATCCGGTGTCCTTTGAGCGCTCCTGCCCCGTCGCTCCCGTTGAGTGCCTGCAAATTCGCAGGTTCCAGTTGAGTCAACCCGCACCTGTCACCGAAGTTCGAATTGGGCTGCGTTGGCTGGACGGAGAGATAGCTCTCAGGCCGCGAGGTCGCGGTTGTACTCCTCTATGTAGGCCTCGATTGCCGCGGGGTCGGAGAGGTCGACGCCGGCTTCGCCTGCCGCCGCGAGGAACATCTTGCTCGGCCCCCAGGCAGAATCGTCGCCGACCAGTTCGAGCATTTCCTCGCCGAAGAACGCCACGGCCGCCACGGCCTCCTCGATCGCCGCCTGCGGGATGTTGCGATATCGCCCCGCTCAGCCGGGCACGCACCCCGCGTGCTGTTCCGAGGCCTTCGTGCCATTCAGGCTCGTGGACGCCGGCCTGCGCAAGGTGCTTCGCTGCCGTCTCGCACGCGGCGGAGATCCCGTCCGAGCCGACGGCGGATACGGGGAGGCGCCACTCCGATTCCGCAAATCGCGAGAAGATCGAGGCGAGGGAATGGCTTGTACAACTAGTGGTACCCTTGATCTGTGGCGGCAAGAGACAGGAAGCCAGTAGCGCTTGGGACGAGCGAGGCGCGGCGCAGCTTGCCGCAGCTCGTCAAGAAGGCCTCTTCGCGACGTAAGCCCTCCCCGGACCTCGACAGCAACGTTGTCCGGATAGCCATCAGGGGCCAGGCGGGTTCGGCGTCGTTGGTCCCCACGGTTGACTTGGTCGCCGCCAAGGAGAGGATCGATGAATTGGAAGAGGAGCTGGAGAACGCCGGCTTGGCCCTGTTCCTCCAGGAGCGTCTCGCGAAGAGCGAGGGGAAGCGTCTGAGCGCCGGCGATTTCCTGGCGGAGATCGGGATGGGGGAGTTCGTTGAGCGGCTCCCCGGAGGCTGAGCGGCACCAGGTCGAAGCGCTGGCGGAGGCGACGGCCGACGCCAACGAGCTCGACGAAGTCCTGAAGCGGGAGGTCGCGCGCATCGTGGTCGAGCTGCACGGCAACCCGCATCACGGCGAGTTGACGGGAGACAAGCCTCCGCGCGTGCTGAAGGGCTGTCGCAAGGCCCGCTTCGACGAGCCGGGTTGGAAGGGTAAGCCCCGCTACCGCTTCGTCTACCGCAACGAGCCGAGCGACGGCGCAGCGGCGAAAAGCGTCGTCCTGGCGATCGGCCGCCGCGACCGGATGATCGCCTACGCGAAGGCAGCAAGGCGCGTCAAGGAGCAGGCGGCTCAGGAAGGCCAATCGGGTTAGCAACCCCGCCCGCGCGCCTCAGCCCCGATTTGAGCTTGCGCAACCGGGCTGTTACTTCCAACCCGGTATGCCCGCGGCCTGCTCGATCCACGCGGTCATCTCTGTCGCCTGCGCCTCCTCCAGGGTCCTGACCTTGACGTAGCGGCTCCGGTCGGTGTCTCCGAGGGGCGGCGGCGAATCGAAATCCGCGCCGCCAAAGAAGACGACGTTCACGGAGACGTCGTAGGCGGCGATTTCGATGATCCATCCGAGGTCCGGCAGCCCGTAGAAGGGTCTCTTCCACTTCACGGCGTACTGAAGCTCGGGGATCCTCTCTCGGATCTGCTCATCCAGCGACTCGACGATCGGGTGTAAGTCCGGCATCACCCGCGAGATCCAGTGCTCGATGTCGCTGTGGCCCGCCGAAGGCAGTGGCGGCTTGCGGGTGGAGCTTGGCTTTCGCTGCATTGCCATATCAGGTAATTCCCTCGATCGCGTACCGTGCGGGGCCACCAGGATAGATTCGCCTCCAACCACCACGCCCCTGGCTAGGTTGATGCAGGCCAGATATACTGCTGGGTTGAGCATATATACTCCGGGAACATGTCAGGGAGGCCGTCGACCCCGCTGCCGAGCGCGGCGAGTTCGCCCGAGCCGGGATCAGCGACCTGGAGATCGGCTACTCGGCCCGCCACGCCGCCGAGTGGGACCGCCTGGCCGAGGCCCTCCAGGCGTTCGAGCTGGTGGAGACGACGGCCGATCACCTGCGGCGAGCCAGGCAGGTAGCGCATGCTTGCCGCAGAGCACCAGCGTGGCCGCAGGGCGCCCGATCTGCTGATCGCCGCCGCCGCTGAGTCGCGCGACCTCGCCGTCCTTCACTACGACGCCGACTTCGACCTGATCGCCTCGGTCTCCGGGCAGCGCTGCGAGTGGATCGTGCCCGCCGGTTCAGTCGACTGACGTCGGCTCGCGGTGAGCGCCACGCCAACGAGCTCGATGAACGGCTCAGGAACGCCAATCGAGTTAGGCCCCTGGTGCTTTGTGCGTTAGAGCCGAATTAGCACCATTACTGTTTGTTGCGCTCAGCGGAGCCCGTAATGCTTGCGCGTATCGGTGAACAGGGTGCCTAGTAACAGGTTGTTGAGCGGGGTGGCGAGGCGGGTGAAGGGGTGTGGTTCGTAGGCGATCGTCCAGGTGAAGCGGCAAAAGCCGGCGGAGGTCGGTTCGACCAGATAATCCTCGGCGAGGCTGCGGAAGAGCGGTGCGGTTGCCTCCTCGAGGGTGAAGGAGTGGCGCCGGCCCTCCTCCCAGCGGAAGTAGCGCTCGCGGAGCACGGCCAGGCCACCGAGGGCGTGGACGGTGCGGGTGGCGCCGACGCCGAACGGGCGGGGTGAGGTCCAGTCGATCGCCTGCAGGATGCGACACCACGAGAGCGGCTCGTCTGACGTCAAATCGCCCCACACGCGCTCCGCCGGAAGCGGGATCTCGAACGACTCGCGAAGAATCAGCGGTGCCGCGTCGAAGAAGCTCTCGTCGGCCGGGCGGGCCTCGAACCAGGGTCTGCGCACGGGCTTAGCCTACGTCAGGTCGGGTCCGCCGGCTACACCGCCTTGCGCTCGGCCTGCGCCACCAGCTCCGAAAGCGGCACTTCCAGCGCCGCGGCGAGCTTGTAGAGGTTGCGGAAGCTGGGGTTGCGCAGGCCGCGCTCGATCTCGCTCACGTAGGTGCGGTGCATGCCGGCCAGATCTGCCAATCCCTCCTGGGAAAGGCCATCGATTTCTCCCCGCCGGGTGCGAATCGCCTCGCCAAGAGCTTTCAGGGCCGCCTCTGACACGCGCGCAGCCTTCCAGCTATTTCCAGGCGAGTCTACAGAATATAAGTAGCTAGTAACTCCCCATACGAGCCTTACACCAAGGCGTACCTATTAAGGCCCTCCGGCTGTCACACGAAAAAAAACAACACGGTTAGGAATTAACGGTGTTAGTCAGCCGGCCGCCGGGCCATGTAAACGGCCTTCGAATGGATCAGTTCTTCGACCGGCTGCTTCGGCACTGCGTCGAATCCGTGGCCGTAGACATCGAGGCATTCGAGGCCGGCCGCGTCCAGCAGATCGAGCACCTCGGATTCGGGAAAATGGCGCTGGCGGTGCAC
>Ga0055453_10000011_pt1 | contig 17837 bp, 13 predicted proteins | sample Goodyear_PhragA__FD_57741 | JGI IMG/M metagenome (GOLD analysis project Ga0055453, IMG submission 57741) | Wetland microbial communities from San Francisco Bay, California, USA, that impact long-term carbon sequestration - Goodyear_PhragA_D2 | ecosystem: Environmental > Aquatic > Marine >... | reverse complement strand
ACCCGCGTCTTCAGCCTCGGACCCCGGCTCCACCCTTACCACGACAACTCCGCTTTCCTCCTTGTGAAGACCGAGCTGCCTGGCTACTTCCTTTGTAAGCTCCATAACGTTAAGCCCTGCCAATCCTTCCGTCAATGATTCTTCCGGCAGGGCGCCTGAAGACGTCTCTGCGACCTCCTTCGGTTGTTCGACGATCAACACCTTGACGGGATGCTTTGCCTGACCCCGAAGTATCACTATCGCCACCTCAACGCCCACCTTGCTCTGGGCGACCAAGTTCCTCAGATTACCCACGTCCTTGACATCTTTCCCCTCGAACTGGAGAATAATGTCCCCCCTCCTGATGCCCGCTTTTTCAGCCGGACTTCCTGAGGCAACGTCTCCCACGAGTGCACCACCGGAATAGCCGGCCCCAAACTTCTGGGACAGTTCCGGGGTCAGCTCCTGAATGGTGACCCCCAGCCATCCTCTAGTTACCTTCCCCTTCTGCTCCAGCTGGTCCATGACCAGCCGGACCATGTTGCAGGGAACGGCAAACCCGATGCCCTGGTATCCTCCCGACCTGGAAAAGATGGCGGTATTGATGCCGACCATCTCACCCTTGATATTGACAAGAGGCCCCCCCGAATTGCCTGGATTGATGGCAGCGTCGGTCTGGATAAAATCTTCGTAATCGGCTATGCCTACATTTGCCCTACCAACCGCGCTGACAATCCCCATGGTGACCGTATTGCTGAGCCCGTAGGGACTCCCGATTGCGAGAACAAACTCGCCAACCTGGAGCCTGTCAGAGTCTCCCCACCTGACCGTCGGCAGACCCCGTGCCTCTATCTTGACAACTGCAACGTCGCTCTTCGGGTCTGCTCCTATGACCTTGGCCCGAAAAGACCTTTTGTCAAAAAGCGTAACCCTTATTTCATCGGCATGCTCTATAACATGGTTGTTCGTAATAATAAAACCGTCCGGGGAAACAACAACCCCCGAACCGAGGCTCTGCTCCTTCCATTTCTTTGGAGTCTTGAAGTCCTTGAAAGGGTTCAGAAAATCAAACAGAGGGTCGTCAAAAAACGGTGTCATATCTCTCCTGACGACCTTTGTCGTCGAAATATTCACCACCGACGGAGAAACGACGCCGGCTATTTCGGAAAAGGCCCTGCTCGTCTCTACGATCTGTTTGGGCAGATTCGGGGTCCTGTAAGCCTGATAGGCATTCGGTCTGACCGTCATCTCCTGGAGCGCGTAGAAAGAGATCCCTCCCAGGAGAAAGCCCACGAGTAAAACAGCAAAACCGATAAGTATTTTATTTTTCATAATTATTTCATTATAATAATCTGGTTAAGATGTTGTAAAGGCCTGTCCTTGACAAAGGATCGGCTCTAATGCTAATTTTCAGAGCTTATTGGCTTCGGCATCCAGGGTCAGGAATTTGGAGATTCTCCTCTTTGGTCCGGCCGGCCCTGACATTATTTCCTGATCGATATTAAGGAGGTTTCCATGACAAAACGTTATCTCTTGGCCCCTGGTCCTACGCCGGTGCCCCCGGAAGCGCTGCTGGCGATGGCCATGCCAATCATTCACCATAGATCACCCGATTTTCTTCCCGTTCTCGACTCGGCGAAGAAGGGACTTCAGTGGCTTTACCAGACAAAAAACGATGTGCTCATCCTCTGTTCTACAGGCACAGGTGGCATGGTGGGATCGGTAAACAATTTCTTCAGCCCCGGCGACAAGGCACTCGTGGTCAATGCGGGGAATTTCGGAGAGCGCTGGACAAAGATCTGCAAGTCCTACGGTCTTAATGTCGAAGAAATCAAGGTCGACTGGGGATACACGGTTGATCCCTCCGTCGTTGAAAATGCACTCAAAAAAGATCCGTCCATAAAGGGCGTTTTCGTGCAGGCATCCGAAACTTCGACCGGAGTATATCATGATATCAAAGCCCTCGCCGGCATTGTGAAAGGCTACGCTGAGACCATCTTAGTCGTCGACGCAATTTCCGCTCTGGTAGCGCACGACCTCAAAATGGATGAATGGGGGATTGATGTCATGATAGGCGGCTCCCAGAAGGGGCTCATGCTTCCTCCGGGGCTTGCATTCGTGGGGATAAGCGAGAAGGCATGGACCTTTGCGGAAAAATCGACATCGCCGAAATTCTATTTCAACTTCAAGAAGGAGCGCGAGTCCCTCTCCAAGAACCAGACGAGTTTCACCTCTCCGGTAACACTCATAATAGGCCTCAACGAAAGTCTGAAGATGTTGCAGACTGAAGGGCTTGAAAATGCCTTTGCCCGTCACGAGAAACTCGCAGGGGCGACCAGGGATGCTATTGCAGCCATCGGTCTTGAAATGTTCACGAAGGAGTCGCCCAGCAACGCCGTTACCGCCATACAGGCCCCCCACGGCATCGATGGCCAGGAGATTTACAAAAACCTCAGGGTGAAATACGGTATTACCGCCGCGGGTGGACAAGGACAGGCCAAAGGCAAGATTTTCAGGATCGCACACCTGGGGTATGCCGGGACCTTCGACGTGATCACGGCCATTGCAGGTGTCGAGATGGTGTTGAAGGGCATGGGACATCCCGTCAAACTGGGAACCGGAGTTGCCGTGGCGCAGGAATTACTCATGGTTCGGGAGGGTTAATACGGTGAAGGTTCTGGTGAGCGACAACATTGCGCCGAAAGGCATCGAGATAATGAGGAACGCCGGACTCGAAGTGGACGTCAAGACGGGATTAAATCCGGAAGAACTCAAGGCATGTATAGGCGAATATCATGGTCTCGTCATCCGGTCTGCCACAAAAGTGACGGCCGATATAATAGAATCTGCCGTTAATCTGAAAGTCATAGGCAGGGCAGGCTCCGGCCTCGATAACGTGGATAAGAATGCGGCCTCCAAAAAGGGCATTGTAGTGATGAACACTCCCGGTGGCAATACTATTACTACGGCGGAGCATTCCATTGCCATGCTGTTTTCAGTCGCCCGCCTGATCCCCCAGGCAAATGCATCGATGAAGGCCGGCAAATGGGAAAAGAAGAAATTTATGGGAGTCGAGTTGTTCAACAAAACACTGGGGGTGGTCGGTCTCGGCAATATAGGCGGACAGGTTGCCAAAAGGGGCCAATGCCTGCAGATGAATGTGATCGCCTATGACCCTTTCCTCAATGAGGAGAGAGCCACTTCGGAGGGAATCAGGAAAGTCTCGCTGGACGAACTCTTTGAGCAGTCGGACTTTATCACCATCCATACCCCTATGACGGCAGAGACCAAGGGTGTCATTAATGCCCGGACTATTGCGAAGATGAAGGACGGTGTGAGAATTATCAACTGTGCACGCGGCGGTATCGTCAACGAGGGGGACCTTTACGAAGCCGTCAAGAGCGGCAAGGTCGGAGGGGTCGCCCTTGATGTCTTTGAGAAAGAGCCGCCCGAAAACAATCCCCTTCTTACCCTGGATAATGTCATCTGCACTCCACATCTCGGGGCATCTACGGAAGAAGCGCAGCAGAACGTCGCCCTCGCCGTGGCGGAGCAGGTCGCGGATTATCTGGTCCAGGGGACCATTCGTAATGCCGTCAATTTCCCGTCCATTCCGAGCGATCAGGTCCCACGCCTTCAGCCGTATCTGACCCTGGCGGAAAAACTGGGGGGATTCTCCTCCCAGATATTCGAAGGCGGGGCGAGTGAAATTACAGTGGAATACCGGGGTGATGCGGCGGATATAAACACGGCCCCGGTGACCATGGCTGCCCTCAAAGGGTACCTTACTCCTATCCTGCTGGAAACAGTCAACTTCGTCAATGCGCCTTTCATAGCAAAGGAACGCGGCATCGAGGTAAGAGAAACCAAAACGGAGGATGCAGGGGACTATCACGGCCTCATCGGTCTTAGGATAAAGGCAAACGGGGGAGAAATATATGTCGCGGGCACCCTTTTCAGCAAGAAGGACCCGCGAGTCATTCTTATCGATAACTTTAAGGTCGAGATCGTACCGGAGGGAGATCTCCTGCTGATACATAACAATGACAAACCCGGCGTTATCGGCAACATCGGCTCCCTCCTGGGGGAAAGCAACATAAACATAGCACGGATGCACTTCGGCAGGGAGACGGCTGGGGGCATGGCAATTTCCGTAGTCAGCATCGATGCCACGCCCACGTCCGAAATAATCGATCGGATCAAGAACCTGCCGAACATACTTTCTGTAAAACACATCTGTCTCTGAGGGAGACTTTTTCTATTTCCTGAGTCGGGCAGATATCCTGTAGGAAGCACACGGCGTGATCATCTTTTTTGGAGAGGGAAAAAAATGTCTATTGTAATAGTAGTTGGAACACAATGGGGAGATGAAGGTAAAGGCAAACTCGTCGATGTTCTCACGGAAAAGGCCGGGATTGTAGCAAGGTACCAGGGCGGGCACAACGCCGGCCACACGGTGGTCATCAAAAACGAGAAATACGTCCTCCATCTGATCCCCTCCGGGATACTCCACAAGAAAACGACCTCTATCATAGGAAACGGCGTCGTCGTGGAACCGGGAGCCCTTATCGAAGAAATAACGGGTCTGAGGAAGAGAGGAATCACCGTATCGGACAACCTCCTTCTAAGCAAGAACGCTCATCTCATTATGCCTTATCATCTCGCGCTCGACGGCGCCAGTGAAAAGGCAAAAGGGAAGAACTGCATAGGGACAACCGGCAGGGGAATCGGTCCCACCTATGTCGATAAAATGGCCAGGACCGGAATCAGGGTGGGAGACCTTCTCGCCCCGGACAGCTTCAAGGAAAAGCTTGCATCAAACCTGAAATTCGTCAATTTCCTGATGAAGAATCTATTCAATTCCCGGGGGTTCGGACTTGCAAGGATTTACGATGAATATATGGAATACGCAAGAATATTAAAGAAGCATATAGCCGATACCGACATAGTCATCAACAAGGCAATTTCAGCCGGCGAGAACGTACTCCTGGAAGGGGCCCAGGGGACTCTTCTGGACATAGACCATGGTACCTATCCTTTTGTCACCTCCTCCAATTCTATTGCGGGAGGAGCATGTACAGGCCTCGGCATCGGCCCTACCAAGATATCTAAAGTCCTGGGAGTTGTTAAGGCCTATACTACGAGGGTCGGCAGCGGTCCCTTTCCTACCGAACTGACTGATGCAGCCGGAGAAACGATAAGGGCAAAGGGCGGGGAATTCGGTGCTACCACGGGAAGACCCAGGCGGTGTGGCTGGCTGGACTCGGTTATTCTGAGACATGCCGCGATGGTAAACGGGTTGACGGGGCTGGCCATTACCAAGCTCGACATTCTGGACGGTCTGGATAAATTAAGGATATGCGCGGCGTACAAGCACAAGGGGAAGAAATATGAAAACTTTCCCAAGGATCTGTCAGTTTTTGAAAACTGCACCCCGGTTTATGAAGAGATGGACGGGTGGAACAGCAGCACACTCGGCGTACGTGAATTCAGGCAGCTTCCTCTTCAAGCCCGCAAATACTTAAAGAGGATAGAAGAACTCGTAGGAGTTAAAGCGGAATTGATATCTACTGGGCAGAAACGGGATGAACTGATAACTATCAGAGAACAGTTTTGAGAACCAGAAGAAGATACGAGAGGTTTACAAGACGCCTGGAAGTTGAATTCTCCGCAAACAACCAAAATTACCGGGGGATATCGAGCAATTTCTCCGAAGGCGGGCTCTTTGTCAGGACAAACCACGCCTTTACCCCGGGCACAGATCTGGACCTCGTTATACATCTGCCCAAAGGCCTGACCGCCCGGTTGAAGGGAAAGGTAAAAATGGCCCACAAAACGCCTATGATCTCACTAAAAAACGGCATGGGCGTCGAGATCACGGAGAAAGACCCCAATTACGTCAGCTTCATCGGATCCATGGTAGAAACAGGGCCGGCCGAAAAACATGCTGCCTTTGGGGAGGAACCTGCGGCCCCGGAAACGCCGAAGTTTGTCTTCGTCAGCTGTTCTGAGTGCGGTGTAAAAAACAGGCTCACGGCCGGGAAAATGTCCCTCGGCCCACGATGCGGTAAATGCGGCGCTCCGCTCAGCGTCTCTCCTTGATCGCCCGGATAATCAACTATCTCTATCCGTCGGAGTGCCCCTCTTGCTCTCAAAAAACAGACAGCTTCACAGAGGCGCCCTTCTGCAGGAGTTGCTGGTCCGGCATAAAGCAATATTCGGGTCCGGCCTGCCCTTTGTGCTCCAACCCTCTTGCTTCTACCTCTGCTGATATCTGCGGGGAGTGTCTCAAGAACCCTCCGCCCTTCTCGAAGGCGCATTGTTATGCCCTTTATGAAGGGGTGCTGGCGAAGGCCCTGCACCGCTTCAAATTTGGCGGAATCAGGCGTCTGCATAAACCACTGTCCGCCTTCCTCCTGACCTTCGACCTCTCAGAAGCGGATGCCCTGGTGCCCGTGCCCCTGAGCGCCTCGGGCCTACGAAAACGGGGATTTAATCAGTCTCTTCTCCTCGCCGGAAGACTCTCTCACGGAAAAGGCGTCCCCGTAGTCGTGGACGGACTAATCAAGATACGCGACACGCTCCCCCAGATCGGTCTCACGGCTCCAAAGCGGAGAGCGAACCTAAGGGGGGCCTTTGCCGCACGAGAAAGCTTCGGGGGCATGAATCTGGTCCTGGTCGACGATGTCGTGACGACAGGAGCAACTGCAGCCGAATGCACCCGTGTTCTGATGGGAGCGGGCGCCCTTAGCGTAAGGGTCGCGGCCGTTGCCAGGGCAAGCGCACTTTGATTCCGCTGACCGCTCTCGCTTTACATTTATAGCCTTATTCTTGTATCTTTTTAGGATGATCGATTTACATACTCACAGCATATTCAGCGACGGAGAGCTCATTCCATACGAGTTAATAAGGAGGGCCGAGGCGGCCGGGTACAAAGCCCTTGCCATTACAGACCACATCGACGCATCGAACATAGATCTCATCATACCCCGGATCGTAAAGGCCCTGGACCGAGTGAGGCCCTTTGTATCCCTCGAGGTCCTTTCGGGGGCAGAGATAACCCACGCCCCTCCGGAACTGATCCCTGATCTTGTCCGGGAGGCCCGAAATCTGGGCGCCCAAATCGTTGTGGTCCACGGAGAAACGCTTGCCGAACCGGTCAAGAGCGGCACAAACAAAGCCGCCATCGAGGCGGGCGCTGACATAGTTTCACATCCTGGACTGATTTCGAGGGAAGACATTCTCCTTGCAAAAGAAAAGAACGTTCTGCTTGAGATCACCGCAAGGAAGGGGCATTGCATCTCCAACGGCTATGTCGCAAAAGAAGCGCTCCGTTTCGGCGCCCCTCTCTGCATTAATACTGACAGTCACAGTCCTTCGGATCTCATAAGCGGAGAGACTGCCCGTCGCATCCTGCTTGCCGCGGGGATTGAGGAAAACAGGATCGACACGATCTTAGAAAATTCAAAACAACTTATAGAAAGAGCTTTAAGGAGGAATTAATGCCAAGGGCAATTAAAAAGAGGGCAAAGAAAAAGGGGTCCGACGAAATCGATGTCCAGGAAAAGCTTGCCGATATCAAGGACACGTTTGCCAGGAAGCAGAAGACCGTCATCATGTATGGCCTCGGGGCGTTGGCGGTTATTGTCGTCGTAGCCGGCTTTTTTATCTACCGATCTACTATGAAGGAACAGGCCCGTCAGCTCGAATACGAAGCCTACAAGGTCTTTTACAATGAGTATTCCAGCGGGCAAACCCCTCCGAAGGAACGCTTTCAGAAGGCTTTGGACCTCTTCAAGCGTGCATATGCCAAACACAACTCTCCCAGGGCACTGCTATATATAGCCAATTCGTATTACGCGCTGGGCGATTACGACAACGCTCTTTCGCAGCTGGTGGAATTTACCGGGAAGTATTCGGACAACAAGGACCTTTTGCCGCTCGCGTACAAGGAGATGGCGGACATCCAGCTTATGAAAGGAAACAAGGAAGAGGCCCTCAAGACACTGGATAAACTGTACCGCCTGCCAGGCAATATATACAAGGATTTTGCCCTGGTGGAGTCCGCAAGGATCCTCGAGAGCGAGGGGAAGCATGAAGATGCCGTCGCCAAGTACAGGGAGATTACGGAAAAGTTCAAGGGCTCTCCCTTTTATGACGAAGCCAAGGCAAAATTGGGCGAGAAAAAAGAGGGTTAAGTCAGGCCCTTCGCAATCTCTTGAGCCTTTTCTTTCTCGGGCTCTTCTTCTTGTGTGATTTGTAGGAAACCTTCTTGACGACTGCCCTGTCGTCGTGGTCGGGATCATAAAGCCCCTGCGGCGGCAGATAGATCTTGCTTCCTGCCTTGAGAGGAATAATCTTTTCCATTGAGTTCAGACTCAGGATGACCGATGACGGAACTCCGGTCTTCCTGGCTATCTTCTTGAACGTGTCACCCTTTTTCACGGTATATCTTTCTATCGTAAACCGCTCACCTTCGGGCAGGTCGGACAGCTTGTCGAGAAAAGCGGGTTTCGTTCCCTCCGGGATCCTCAGGGTATAGCCCTGAGCATCTGGAGGGGTGCACCAGCGTCTGAGTTCGGGGTTGAGTTTCTTGATAACGTCCAGTGTCGTGCCGGAGCACTCAGCAGCGACGCTCAGATCGACTGGAGAATCCAGTTCCACTTCGTCGTAGCGGAGGGGCTGATTGTATTGGATGTCCTCGAATCCAAAATCCTGAGGGTTGCTGGCGATCATCGTCGCAGCAATGAATTTAGGCACATAATCTTTAGTCTCGGCCTTTAAATGTTTCGTTTCCGCCAGAGCCCAGAAATTATCGGCCTTGCTCTTTTTCATTGCCCTCAGAACTCTTCCCTCGCCGGCGTTATAGGCGGCCATGGCAAGGTTCCAGGAACCGAACATACCGTAGAGGTCCTTGAGATAGTCTGCTGCCGCTGCAGTGGACTTCACGGGGTCCCGCCTTTCGTCCTTCCACCAGTTGATCTCGAGACCATATCTTTTCGCGGTAGACGCGATGAACTGCCACGGGCCGACCGCGCTCGCAATCGAATAGGCATAGGGGTTAAAACCGCTTTCGATAAGCGAGAGAAAAACAATATCCTCGGGCACATCTTTCTGCCTGAAGATATCTCTCATCAAGTCAAGGTACTTTCCCGAGCGGCTCAGCCACAGAGAAAACTTGTCCCTGATCCTCGTCGTAAACAGGCCGAGGTTCTTCTCGACAGCCATCGAACCATTCTTGTTTGAATCGTCCGGCAGCACTACCGACGACACGCTGAAAACCGCGTTTGGCAAGGGCTGTTCTCTGAGGTCTTCGTTATAAAGCTGCTCGTCTGCAAAACAACGGAAGGGAACTAAAAAGACGAGAATCAGTAGTGACGACATCAGCAGACTGAATCTTTTCATACGGCATAATTTTCACCGGAAATCCTTTTTTTGTCAAGAAAAAAAAGCTTTTCCGTGGTATTATCTCTGCAGAATCGATTTGGCCCCTGCGGTCTCTCAAAAACGCCGAATGATGACGGCCGGAGGGTCTTGTAATGATGACGTGGTTACGTTTGTCTGAAATATGGCCGCTGCTGCTTCCGGCGACACCGATGTATAGTGGAAAACAATCATTATGAAAGAAACTCTACCGGGAGAAATAAGGCGAGAGATCGAACAACTGGTCAGGGAGCTCAATGAGCATTCCTACCGGTATTACGTCCTCGATTCTCCTGTCATCTCCGACGCCGAATACGACAGGTTATACCGCCGCCTCAGAGATCTTGAGGAACAGCATGACTATATCCTGCCGGATTCGCCCACGCTCCGGGTCGGGGCTCCGCCGCTCGCGAAATTCGAAAAAGTCAGGCACAGAGAGATCATGCTTTCGCTTGACAACGCCTTTTCATACGATGAGGCGAGGGAGTTCGATAAGAGAATAAAGAGGCTGTTGGGCACGGACGCGGAGATCCAATACACTGTTGAGCCGAAATACGACGGGCTCGCCATCGAGCTTACCTACAAAAAAGGTCTTCTGCACAAGGCATCGACCAGGGGGGACGGCGCCGAGGGTGAAGACGTCACACAAAACATAAGGACGATCAAGTCTGTGCCTGCCAGAATAGAAGAGACAGGAAGGATACCCGAAGATATCGATATACGGGGCGAGGTTTACATGGACCTGGATGAGTTCGAAAACCTCAACCGTCTCAGGGAGCAGCGGGGAGAACCGCTCTTTGCAAATCCCCGGAACGCCGCAGCCGGCTCAGTCAGGCAGCTCGATCCATCAGTCACCGCCGAGAGGAAGCTCCATCTGGCCTGTTACGGCATCGGCATTGCGAGGGGGATCGGCTTCGAAAGCCAGTCCGACCTCATCTCATGGCTTCGCGAGGCCAGGTTTCCTACGCCCGCAAAGGTATCGGTGGTAACCGGCATCGAGGCAGCGGTGAAAGCGGTGCAGGAGATCGAAGGAGACAGGGGGGAATTCCCCTTCGAGACCGACGGCGCCGTGATAAAGGTGAATGATTTTGCCCTTCAGCGAAAGCTTGGGACAAAGACGAGGGAGCCCAGATGGGCAATAGCCTATAAGTTTCAGGCCCACCAGGGCACCACCCGGATACTGGACATTCAGGGAAGTGTGGGAAGGACCGGGGTGATCACGCCCTTCGCCGTTTTCCAACCGGTGAAGATCGGCGGCGTAACCGTCTCCCGCTCGACGCTCCATAACTGGGACGAGATCGAACGAAAAGACATAAGGATAGGAGATACCGTGGTTGTCGAAAGGGCCGGAGACGTCATTCCCCACGTCGTATCCGTCATCCCCGAAAAGAGGACCGGAAAAGAAAAGAGTCCCCCCATCCCGGAGAGATGCCCGGCATGCGGGTCAGAAGTGGCACAGGAGGAGGGCGAAGTGGCTGTGCGGTGCGTCTCCCTCCAGTGCCCTGCCCAGATACAGGAGAAGATCATCCACTTCGCCTCCAGGGGCGGCATGGACATCGAGGGTCTCGGGGAAAAGAATGTGGAACTTCTCTATTCGAAAGGTCTTATAGAACATTTCGAGGACATCTACCGGCTGAGAAAGGAAGACCTCATCGATCTCCCGAGGTTCGCGGAAAAATCATCTCAGAACCTGATAGAGGCGATTGAAAGGTCGAAGCATACGACACTTGCCCGGTTCCTTTTTGCCTTGGGCATCCTTCATGTGGGCGAATACGCTTCAAAACTGCTCGCACGAAAGTTCAGAACGCTCAATGACTTATATAGAGTTGGAAAGAATGATCTTCTTGAAATAAAGCAAATGGGAGAAAAAATAGCAACGTCTGTTTCGAACTTTTTTGCCGACAAAAAAAATCTGGAACTCCTTGATACCATGCTTGAAAAGCACGACCTGAAGATTTCGAATCCCGACTACCAGGCGCAGGAGAAGTCCGAAGGCCCGCTCACGGGCCTTGCCTTCGTAATCACCGGCACCCTTCCGAAATCACGGAAAGAGGTGGAAAAGCTCATCGAAAACGAAGGGGGCCATGCGGCCTCTTCCGTCTCGGCGAGCACGGACTTCCTGGTAGCGGGGGAAGACCCGGGATCAAAACTCCGCAAGGCTGAGGAACTCGGCGTCAAGGTAATCTCCTATCATGACCTCATGAACATGCTCAAAGAAAAGACCGCAAGCCCGAGGCTCTTTTAAGGGTTCCGCCATGTGTTCTCCATTTTCAAAGCCCTTCATACTACTCGTTAATTTTAACAAATTACATGCATAACTGCCGAATAAGGGAAGGCGTGTTGCCTTCCCCCGCTTATCCCGCTTACTCAGAAAATTATTTAAAGAACCTGCTTGTCGTTGAGAAACACCTCATACTTGTTTATCCCCTTTATAAAGGTCGGTATCCGTATAGGATGTTTCTTAGTCTTATATACGGGCTTAAATTCTAAGGTGCTCGTTTCTCCTTCCTTCAAAGAAAGCTCAACCTCGGAGGAATAGTTATCTTCAGGCAAACCGAAAAAAACCTTATGCGACCCGGCATGCAGTCTTATCTTTTTCTCAAGAACATATCTGTAGCCATCCCGCGCTTCGGGATCAAGGCTTGTTTTGCCTTCAACATCGTAAGCAGGCTTGACATCCTTAATGCCGTCGACTTCCCAGCGTGCAGCCTCCCCGTCAATATTGAACAGGAAGGGGTACTTCTGCTTGCCATGCTTCGATTCTTTCGATTCGAGCATGTAGTACCCCTCGAGATGTGTCTTTATATTCGCCTTGATTATCAGTTCGACAAAGTCTTTCGGTATGGCGCCCCCACCTTTTACTTCAGTGAAAACGCCGGCCTTTTCGCTCTGCGACCTTGTCTGAATTTCTTTTGCAGTGGTTCCGCATCCAATAACTGAAAGACCTGTGAGTGCAGCAATAAAGAGAATAAGCAGACGGTCCATAATCCATTCTCCTTTAGCGATGTTGTTAAATCGCATCTTTTCCCCTTTCATTTGTTCTTATTTTTACTACCTCTTCAACATTGACCACAAATATTTTTCCATCGCCGGGATTGCCGGTATGAGAGAATTTCTGAATCACGCGGACAACTTCATCCACCATCTCATCATTTACGACGACTTCCAATTTGACGCGTGGAATTAGTTCCACCATCTCATAAACGATTTTATCTTTTGCGTTTTTAGCCCTGCCTTTGCCGAAGCCTTTGATTTCAGAGACAGTCACGCCCGGCAGTCCGCCGATCTTATGAAGTTCTTCAGTTACCTCCAGCAATTTCGAAGGTCTTATTACAGCTTTTATCTCTTTCATATAATTCCCCCTATGGCCTTTCCTTGGTTTGCAAAACACTTATCACATTTCAGCATCATCTAATCTCTTTTCAAACCAGCTGTAAACCGAAGGAATGATTAACAGCGTAAGCAGAGTTGAACTGAACAACCCGCCCACAACAACCGTAGCAAGCGGCCTCTGTATTTCTGAGCCGGTCCCGCCTGCAAGCAGCATCGGCACTAAACTGAAAATGGATATTAAGGCGGTCATCAACACCGGGCGCAATCTGTCAAGACTTCCTTTTCTGATAGCTTCCTGCAATTCAAGCCCTTCTTCTCGCAGTTGAGAGATACGCGACACCAGTACAAGTCCATTCAATACCGCAACACCAAACAGGACTATAAACCCCACAGACGCCGGGACAGACAAATATTGTCCGGATATGTATAGAGCTACGATCCCCCCGATCAACGCAAACGGCAGATTGGAAATTACCAGCAACGCCAGGCGGACCGACCTGAACGTAACGTAGAGGAGAAGAAAGATCAATCCGATTGCCACAGGGCCGATAATCATCAGTTTATTCATCGCCCTCTGCTGGTTCTCGAATTGGCCGCCCCACGTAAGATAATAACCGGCAGGCAGCTTGACTTTCTCTTTTATCTTTTGTTTCGCCTCCGCAACAAAACCGCCGATGTCTCTGCCGCTTATATTCATCTCTATCCCGATTCTTCTAACCCCGTCCTGGCGGCTTATCTGGACCGGACCCTCAATCATCTCCACGTCGGCCAACTGTTCGAGCGGAATATTCATGCCCGATTTTGTGGTGACCAATACGTTCCTGATCGCTTCGAGAGAATTTCTTTTTTCTTCCGGCATCCGGACCGTTATATCAAAGCTCCGGTTCTCCTCGTACAATCTGGAGGCGGATTTTCCGGCGACAGCTATTTCGATTACCTCCTGAACGTCGCTGATATTCAGGCCATACCGCGCTATTCTTGCGCGGTCGATGTTGACGGTCAGATATGGCTGTCCCGAAACTTTTTCGGCGCTTAAATCCGTCCCCCCTTGAATGCTTGAAAGCACTTTTGCAATTTCAGCAGATTTATTGTTCAGCATGTCGATATCCTCGCCAAAAAGCTTGAGTATGAGTTGCGCGCGTGTGCCGGCAACGAGTTCATCAATTCTGCACTGTATAGGTTGGCTGAATCCGAAGGTTATACCCGGTATCGACTCCAGAGAGTTTCGCATTTCATTTGTCAGTTCTTCTTTCGAGATATCGCGTTTCCATAGGTTCTTTGGTTTGAATATCCCCACATAGCCGGTCTTGTCCGGCCCCCTGGTGTCAAGGGCAACGCCGGTCTGTCCGGTCCGTGACACCACAATATCAAGTTCCTGAAACTGCTTAAGCTTTTCCGCCGCCCTTTTGTTCACATCCATCGCCGTCGCAAGGGAAACGCCGGGAAGCATAGACACGTCCATATCAAAGGAACCTTCATCCATGGCAGGTATGAACTCCGTACCTAATCTTGTTGCGAGAAACAGAGAAAAAAGCAGGAAAATCCCGGCAATACTCAGTATTACTTTTTTTCTGTTCATTGCATATTCCAGAAGCGGCACATACAATTTATTGGCGTACTTCATTATCGGGCTTTCTTTTTCCCTCTGCGGTTTCAGAAACAGAAGGCAGAGGACCGGAATGACCAAGACAGAGAGAAACAGGGACGAAAGAAGGGCAATGGCAACTGTTACGGCAAGCGGTCCGAACATCTTGCCTTCAATTCCTTCCAGAGAAATAATAGGAAGGAAGGTTATGATAATGATCAATACGCCAAAAATACTCGGCTTTTGGACCTGGATGACAGCTTTCAGTACCGCAAAGACCGGCTGTTCGTTTTTATTCATCTCATCAAAGTGACGTTGAACATTTTCCACTGCGATTATTGTTGAGTCCAAAATCATGCCGATTGAGATAGCTATGCCGCCCAGAGACATTAAATTTGCGCTTAAGCCTACAAGCTTCATTACAGTAAACGTGACAAACAGTGAAAGCGGCAGGGCGATAAGCACGACGAAGCTCCCCCTGAAACTTCTCAGCAATAAATACAAGATAATGAGAACAAGAATAGCGCCTTCCATCAGGGCTTTGTTTACTGTGTTTACGCTGGCGTTTACGATATCGCTTCTATCGTAATAAGGGACCATTCTAATGCCTTCAGGGAGGATGTTGTTTTCATTGATCTCTTTAACTTTTTCTTCCACGCGGCGGACAACGTCACGGCTGTTTGCGCCGCGCAGCATCATGACGATGCCGCCGACACACTCGTCTTTGCCGTTTTTCATAGCCGCTCCCATACGCACGGCTTCGCCTACCTTTACCTGTGCCACGTCCCGAATATACGTCGGAGTGCCGCCCTGAGATTTCAGCACTATGTTTTCGATGTCGCCGATATCTTTTATCAGGCCGACCCCCCGGACAATGTATTGATCAGTGCCCCGTTCGATAATATTGCCGCCGACGTTTTCATTGTTGCTGCCGATGGCTGAGTACACATCGTCCACGGTAAGCGCATATTTCAACAGTCTTTCCGGTGACACGATCACCTGGTACTGTTTGAAATACCCGCCGAAGGAGTTAATCTCATTAACTCCGGCAACATTTTTTAAATTTGGGGTGACAATCCACTCCTGAATTGTTCTCAGGTTTGTAAGATATGGAATTTTTTGGAGCCGGTCTTTCGGCATTTCTCCTTCGAGAGTATATTGATAGATTTCCCCCATTGCGGTGCCGATCGGTCCCATAGCCACTTCAACGCCTTTGGGGACCTGTTCTCTTGCTTCCGCCAGGCGTTCAAAAACCAGCTGCCGGGCAAAATAGATATCAACATTATCTTTAAAAACAATCGTTACGATTGAAAGCCCGAACTTAGTAACCGAGCGCATCTGTTCAAGGTCCGGCAGGCCGCGCATAGCCATCTCGACGGGGTAGGTTACGTTTCTCTCAATCTCTACGGCAGAAAGGCCATCTGCGCGGCTAACTACCTCAACCTGAATGTTTGTTACATCCGGAAAGGCGTCAATCGGCAGTTTCAGATATGAATATGATCCGAGCGCAATGATCAGGAGCGAAAGAAAAATGACTATTCCTTTCTGCTTTAACGTATAAGCAATGAGTTTTTCTAACATTAGTGCGCATCTCCCTCAAGTTCGCCTTTTTTCAGTTCAGACTTAAGTATGAACACGCCTTTGACTGCAACCGGTTCGCCTTCCTTGAGTCCTGATTTAACTTCCAGCCAGCTTCCAAGTGTCCTTCCCGTCTCTATCTCCCTCATTTTGAATTTGTCCTGAGCGGTCTGAATAAAGACGTATCTCCTGGTCCCATCAACAAAGGACGCTTCTTCAGGGACGGCAATGAGCCTTTGGGCGCTACTGTCTGTAGTCTCGGCCAGCACAGTCGCAAACATGCCGGGTTTGAGCAGTCCGCTTGAGTTGTCTATCGTTACCCTCGCCTTTTCAGTCCTTGTCTTTTCATCAACCACGTCGCCGATATAGGAGATCTTGCCTCTGAATGTCCTGTCAGGAAACGCCGTGACAGAAACCTTTACCCCAGTGCCCAACTTAAGACGGGTAATATCTTTTTCATAGACATCGATAACTACCCATAGTTGAGAAAGATCGGCGACTGTAAAGAGCGCCTTTTCGGAATTGACCATCTCTCCCTGTGTGACTGCTTTTTCAATAACCACACCGCTCACCGGACTCGCCACAGGAATAAGAGGGTGATTCCCATTGCCGCTTGCTGCGCCAAACTCCGTGACATCGACTCCGAACAGCCTGAAGCGCTCCTTTGCAAGATTAATATCGGCTTCTGCCTCTCCCAGTTCCTGCTTCGCCTTCAGGACATCCTTTTCAGGTGATATCTTTTTCTCAAATAGGATTTCTTCACGCTGGAAGTTTTTTCTTGCAAGTTCGACCTTGCCCTGCGCCTTGATATAGTCAGACCAAGTCTGGTCAAGCTCAACACTGTCAAGATAAGCAAGCGCCTGACCGGCCTTTACTCTGTCGCCCTGTGACGCGATGATTTTGACTATTTTCCCTGTCACCCTTGGGCTGATCTTGGCAGCCCTGTCCATATTAATCTCTATTGCAGCAGTTGCGGACAGAGGAACAGCAATATTTTCAAGCGCAACTTGTCTGATTTCTATTCCCGAGGACTGCTGCTTTTCAGGTGAAAGCGTTACAACGTCGGGCTCTTCTTTTTCGTGTTCTTCCCCATGACCGGATTCTTTCTTTTCCTCCCCCGCTACGGCTTTAACTTCTTTGGCGGCTTCCTTTTTTCCGCATCCTATAGCCAATACCGCAATGCTTAGGACGAGAATAATTAATGCAAGCAGACTGTATTTTGCACGACATTTCTGTGTAATCATCTCACCGCACCTCCCGTGGTCTTTTCTATGGCATTTTGAGCAAGCTGTGCCCTCGTCTGCGCCTCAATATAGGCTAACTGCGCTTCGATGGTGTCTTTCTGCGCAAGCCGAACTTCAAAAAAACCGATCTTCCCTTCCTTAAAGGCAAGGTTCAGAAGCTTCAGGTTTTCAGCGGCCTTTACCAGTATCTCTTTTTTGAAGAGCGAAAGCTCCTCAATGGCAGACATGATGTCGTTAAACGCCTGATCTATTTCCCGCTCTATGGTATTTTTCAGTCCTGCCGCTTTTATCCTGGCCCCTTCAGCCCTTGCAAAGGCCTCTTTCTTCTCAGACTGCTTCCGGTCAAAAAACGGTAGAGGGGTTGAAATCTCCAAGCCTACGGCGTTGCGGCGCTCATCTCTATCGTAAAAACCCGCAAGTGTTATATTGGGGACAGCTTCCTTCTTCACCAGTTTTAGCGCAAGCGCTGTCTTCTCTATTTCAAATGCTGCTGCCTTTGAGTCAGGCCGGTGGGAAAGCGCCAATGCCTTCAACGCTTCCTTGTCAGGTTTCGGCGGCGCCTCTGAAGGCAAATCGCCTTCAATAGCAAAGGACATATCTGGCGGTAAGCCGAGAAGACCCTCTAAGGCAAGAATCGATTCCCTGTATTCCCGTTCAGACAGGAGAAGCTCTTTCTTTGCCTTGCTTAGTTCGAC
>Ga0055453_10000010_pt1 | contig 17865 bp, 22 predicted proteins | sample Goodyear_PhragA__FD_57741 | JGI IMG/M metagenome (GOLD analysis project Ga0055453, IMG submission 57741) | Wetland microbial communities from San Francisco Bay, California, USA, that impact long-term carbon sequestration - Goodyear_PhragA_D2 | ecosystem: Environmental > Aquatic > Marine >... | reverse complement strand
AATGAGCTACCATTCGAGCCTAGGCGCTCTTACGTGCGTCACTCGCACCAAAAACGCACGCGGTATCAGCACGTGCACGAAGTGGGGCTGCTCTTCTCCGGACGAGAAGCTCGTCACCGGCCGCACGGGCACCTACTGCATTCCCAAGAGCGGCGCCTCGAGTGTCAGCGTGCCCACCGTGCCGGCTTCGGTTTCGGTCAATGCGGGCGGATCGGCATCAGTGTCCACGTCCACTACCGCAGCGAGTGCCGCGAGCGCTAGCGTGCCGAGCCCGACCAAGGCGCCCACGACGGCGCTCGTCAACTACGGCGTCACGAGGAGCCTCACGGACAAGCTCACCGCGCTCACCACTTCGAGCCCCACGAACACGACCCGCGCGGCGCCCAAGCCCGGCTCGTCGCCTGCGGCGGCCGACGCCTCGATCGAGGCAGCAGAGCGCTCGACCGGCATGCACTGGCTGCCGTGGGCGCTCGGCATTGCAGGCGTGGCGGGGCTCATCCTGCTCGTGCGGAGGCGCGAGTGAGCTACTCCCTGGCGCTCGGCATCTCTGCGGAGGCCTCTGCTTCGATCGAGGCGGGGGCTGAAGCCACGCTGCCGAAAGAGACCCAGATCCCGAAGCTGCCCGACTGCTCGGACGCGGCCGTGACCGGCAACACCTACGTCGACAAGACGTTCGTGGAGTGCTGCATCGAGGTCAAAAAGAACTGGCACCTGAGCGCAGGCGATAAGGCGAAGGCGCTCGCCGAGTGCGGCGCTCGCGGCGCAGCGACGGGCGCCTGCGTTGCGGCAGGCGTCGTGACGTTCGGGATCACGACAGTGCTCGCGCCCATCTGCGGCGACATCGGAGCCTTCATCGCAGATCGCGTGATGGGGTACAGCGCGACGCAGATCGTCGGCGGCATCGTCGCAGGCGCGGCGTGCGCCGCCGTTTCTGCCGGCATCGCGGCGCCACTGTGCGCTTTCGTTGCCGCGGAGCTGATCGGGTGGCTGTCCGATGCCGTGGGGCCGCTCATCGAAGGGATCTTCGATCCGGGAGCGGCGCGGCGCCGCGAGCTGGCGGCTCGTGCCGCCTACCACCAGGCTCTCGAAGCGAACGAAACGGCCTGCCAAGAAGCCGACGATCGCTACCGGCTCGCCTGGGGACTTGGCGTGCACTCGCTCAAGGAGCTGTACACCAAGGCCTTCCCCACTGCGGCGCTCCAGGCAGAGGCTGCGAAGCACCTCGGCTTCGGTCCCGACTACGACGGCGTTGCGAAGGCGCTGCGCGCCGCAGGCGCAGCCACGCACACGCGACTCTTCAGCGGCAACAAGGGCCAGCATGGCTGCTACGGCGGGCACCCGACGTGGGAGTGTCCGGGCTGCGAGCGCTTCGATTACGTGCGTGATCCCGCGGTAGCCAAGGCGAGCGGCTCGCCGTGGAAAGGGACCGCGTGGCAAGACGTGGTTGAGTCCTGGGTGGCCGAAGGCCGCAAGGACGGCTGGAGCGACGTGTGTCCGTTCTCGGTCTACATGTTCTACCTGACCGCTCGCACGCAGGCGCCCGGCGACAAGCCCTCGCGCTCGGAAGTGACCAAGTGGGAAAAGTCGTTCGCGCCGCAGATCGCGCAGGTGGCCGCTGGCATCTACCCGGCGATGGTCACGGCGATTTCGTCGGTCGCGACCGCCATCACGGCCCTCGGCGCAGCGCTCAAGCAGCAGGAGCTGTTCAAAGCGGCAGATGCGGCCAGCAAGGAGCAGCTGACGGCGCGCATTGCGCGCGCCGCTTCGGCTGCTGAGGCGGCAGCGGATGCCGCGCTGAAGGGCTCCGCGAAAGAGGGGCGCCGCGCGGTGCAGCGAGCCAGCGAGCAGAACGAGATCGCCAAGAGCGCGTTCGGACTGCTACTGACGCGCTATGGCTCCGATAGCTCCGAGGGCGCGCGGGCCGCTCGCGCTGCCGCGTGCGCGCAGGACGTCTACTGCAAGCGCGGGACGCAGTCGGTAGCGCGAGCGCAGGTGGCCACTCAGAACGCCGCGCTGTTCTTCGCGAAGGCGCAACGCAAGCGCCTGCTTATTGGAAGCGCCATCGTCGCCAGCATTGCGGGCGGCGCGTACATGCTGTCAAAGAGGTAGACCATGACTTGCCTGAAGGGATCTGGATACAAGAGCAGCACGCACGGCGCGTGCGCGTGCGTGGGTGATGGCGAGTACCTCTGCGAAGACGGCACGAGGTGGTTCGATACGGGGAGCGCCGCGAGCACGGTCGACACCATCAGCGCGCAGGATCGCGCCCGCGCCGCGTCAGGAGACGCCGCGCGGACCTGGCTGCCCTGGGTGGCCGGAGGGCTCGCTGTGGGCGTCGCGGTCTGGCTGCTCCGGCGCTGACGGAAGAGCCAAATTTGCCTGGGATCGGCGCTCGATCCCTTTTGTTGGTGAATCCGCCGAGCTGCCCTAGGCTCCGAGATACCGCACCGCTTCGTGGTTCCTCTGCCCGAGACCCCAAGTGCCCTGCTGGAAAGGCACCGGTATGTCCCGAGTACGAGGCAAAACTTTTCCGATCACGAAGAATCAAGCCAAGGGCTACGGGTACGCACGCGCCGCGTTTCGACGTAACCCGGGCGTCACGAGCATTGCCGCCATCAACGGTCCGGGCGCGTACAGCAGCCGCCAGAGCGCCCGCAGCGTCATGGGGCGACTCTCGCGTAACAGTCGCCTGCCGGCCGCCCGTCGCGCGCTGAGTGCGTCGCAGAAGAAGGCGTTCCAGGCCAAGCTCTCCGCCAACGCGACGCGCGCCCAGCGCGCCTCGTCGCGCAAGAACATCAAGAAGGCCCAGAGCGCTCGTCGCCTGTGGGGCCGCAAGCTCCCCCGTAACCGTCGGTTCCGTGTCGGACCGGCGACCTACGGGCGTAAACCCAAGGCACGCCGCCTCAAGGCTGGCGTGTATGTCGCCAACCGAAGAAAGAAAGCAGGGACCAGTATGGCAGCACGACGTCGCCGCAAGAGCGCCACCGGCGCCACGAAGAAGCGTCGCCGCAGCAGCAAGCGGCGTCGCAAGACTACGGCCAGCGCCTCTCCGAAGCGCCGCAGGCGCACGAAGAAGAAGGCAAAAGCGACCACGAAGCGCCGCCGTCGTCGCAGCCGCAAGGTGGTCGCCAAGCGCAGGACGAAGCGCACGGCCAAGCGCCGGACGCGCCGAGCCGCGCCGCGCCGTCGTCGTCGGGTCAAGCGGACGCGCAGCGCCGCGCCGCGTCGTCGTCGCAGCCGCAAGGGTAAGCGCAAGGCGGCCCCGCGCCGCCGGATGCGCGCCAACCGTCGTCGGCACCGTCGCAACCCGAGCCGAAAGCTGGCGTCGAATCGTCGCCGTCGGCATCGCCGCAACGGCAAGATGAAGTCCAACCGTCGGCGTCGCATGCGTCGCAACGGCGCGGGCGACTTCATCAAGATGAGCGGCATCATCCTGCTCGGCTTCGGTGTGCACCGGCTGCTCACCAACCTGCTGGATCGGCAGCTGCTGGCTCGCATGATGCCGGCTCCTGCGGCTCCGGTCGCCACGAGCGGCTTCAACCTGTCGTCACAGACGGGCCTCATCTCCAGCCTCTTGGTCGGCGCGGGCGGCTCCTTTGCCGCCTCCAAGCTGATCAAGAATCAGGAGACGAAGAAGCTGGTCATCGGCGGCATGATCGCCTCGACCCTGCAGGGCGTCATCATGTCGCTCCTGCGGCAGTTTGCGCCGAGTGGCGCGGACATGCTGTCGGGTCCCGAGGACGCCACGGCAGCTCGGCTGTCGGCCATGTACGGCTTGGGTGCTGGCGCCAGCATCCAGCCGCGCTACGCGCCGATTGGCCAGTACTTCCGTCAACCCGTGCGCGGTATCGGTGAGTACTTCCGCGAGCCCATGAGCGGGCTCGGTGAGTACTTCACGGAGCCCATGAGCGGGCTTGGTGAGTACATCGCCGCCACCAACGGTCTGGGTACGTACGAGAACAACAGCGACCTCTATCAGGCCGCTGCTGGTTTCGGCAACCACGACTACAACGGCAACCACATCGATCCGTCGGGTGACTTGGATCGGCAGCTGACCATCGCGGAAGCGGCGGCTGGCGTCGGTCGGATCCCGTCGTTCGAGGCGTCTGCCGGCATGGGCGCTGGTCCCATGCAGGCGGCAGCTGGCTTCGGTGCCATCGACACCGTGCCCAGCGCCGACACGTGGATCCCCGGTACGACCGATCCCGAGCTGTGGGCAGGCGTCCGCGCTGTCACCGAGCCGCAAGCGGCCACGGAGATGACGCCGGCCGGCATCCTGCAGACCGACGGAGGCCAGGGCATCTTCGGCTGATCCCCGGAGAGCACTGAACCCCGGCTTCGGCTGGGGCAAGCCCGGAAGGCTGCGGAAAACCGCAGCCCCGGGCTTGCGGTGTCGAAACGGGCCGCAAGAGGAACCAAGCCTCTCAAAAAACGGAGCCCTGCTCAAAAAGGAAGAAGACCATGGCCAAAGTAGTGACGATGCGAGAGCGCGTGCACCAGCCCTTCTGGGACACGCTGATTCGAACCTCCGGTTTCGGCGAGCTGTCGCTCGGCGACAACATTCCGCTGTTCACCCCGAACGGTAACCGCAACGATGCGACCACCAACCTCGTCAACGGCGCCACGCTGCCGTCCGATCAGAGTTTCGTGGTTCTCGCGCTGCGCGTCTTCACCTGGTACCGCAACTCGATCCTCCGGATCAGCGGCGGCGCTGGCGCGGAGATCTCCGAGAACGGCGACTACAGCCTCCTGACTCCGTGGCTCGTCGGCGGCGCTGCCGTTGGCCAAGCTCCGGGTCAGATCGAGGACGTGTACCGCCTGCACTACCAGACGGAAGAGCAGCTGCACTGGACCTTCGGGACCGGCGAGAAGCCCTCGATCTCGAACATGCAGACCTGGTACTTCCCGGCGGGCGGCGGCATCTCCGGCGACATGGCCGGCGCGACCGACCTCATCCACTGGCAGAACAGCGGCTACGATGGCCACAGCGGGATCTTGCGTCTCGCCCGTGCCATCCTCTTGCCGCCCCGCCAGAACATCCAGTGCGTGGCGCGCATCTACGCGCTGCCGGACAACGGCCAGAGCCAGGTCGTGGGCACCACGCAGGGCTCACGCAACATGCTCTCGCTGCGTGACAACCTGAATGCCTACGATGGCATCAACAAGGTCGTCACCTTTACTTTTGACGGACTTTTCTCACGTGATGTTCAATGAGTTTCCTGAATGATGACGCTAACTTAGCGTAGTCGTTCAGTGAGACGAGTTGACTGCCGCCGGAGCTTCCACGGGGCTCCGGCGGCTTCACTGCTTCCACCGTGTGCTGTTTCTGTCGCCGGCCGATGCCGGTTGTCTCCTTGAAAAGGATGTCAGATGACCAACCAATACGACCTTTCAGCGATCGAGCGCAGTGCCAGCTACGCGGCAGGTGCCGCCCGCCAAGCGCTCGACATCGCGCAAAAGAACGCAGCCGCAGACGCCGCGATGCTGCGGCAGATGACCGAGCTAGTCAAAAACGGCCAGGACTTGGCGCGCACCGTGGCGCAGCTCAGCGCGCAGCGCACCGGCGGCAACCCGTCGCTGCAGTACATCGAGAACATTCCCGGCAGGCGCGTGCCTTTCGATGCGCTCGTCAGCATTCCCATCGGCGCGACGCTGACCTCGGAAGTGCAGAGCAGCTTCACCGTCAACCAGGACGGCCCCTTCGTGGCCGTGTGCCGCCAGGCGATCTTCCTGTCGCAGTACCAGTTTCAGTACACCGATCCCGAGACCGGAACGCCCACGACCTTCAACGGTCGCTCGTACGGCCGCTGGCGCCCGGTGCACTCGGCCTACGATCTGTACGACGGGCAAGCGCGGTCCGAAGTGTTCCAGGCAGTCGCGGCTCCCGGCGCGGGCGCTCCGCACATCATCTCGCCGTCCAACACCTCGAGCTGGCGCTCGATGCAGCCCGACTTCTCGATCCGCCTCGAAAACGAAGGCACGGCCTACCCGCGCTCGAACATGCCGGTGCCGAGCCCCTTCTGGACGAAGCAGATCAACAGCCCCTTCAACCTCGGAGCGCTCGACTTCTTCGAACGCGGCGAGGTCGTGACCTTCCGCGTCCAGCAGCAGCACCCCAGCAACCCGGCGTACGGCAACGTGCAGGCCTTCACAGGTCCCGGCAGCGTCTGGCCGTTTTTGGCATCGCAATACGACGCCGTCGAGGGCATCAACGACGAGGTGCAGGCCGACGTCACGACCGATCCAGTGACGCGGCTTCCCAACGGCTTTTTGATCGTGGGTCTGCACGGCTACAAGATCATCCAGCCGCCCGGTGCGGGGCCCTACTGAAAGATGCTAGGATCGGCTAAATGAACCCGATCCACGCTGTCGCGCAGGCAAATCCCGGCTTCAAGCTGGGTGCGTTGCCGCAGCCGCAGCCGGGCGCTGCGATCACCCGCATCGAGACGGTGCGGACGCAGCAGCCCGGCGGCGCGCTCATGGGCTACATGCAGTCGGCCTCGATCGTGTGGTTCGAGCAGCTGTACCGTAAGCTCTCGCCGACGGGCATGTTTGGGGCGACGCCCAACAAGCCCGTGACGTTTACGATGGGGTCGTTCCGTGTGCCGCAGTCGATGGTGCTCGTCATCGTCGACTACAGCTTCGACGTCTACCGCTTCTCGGGCGCGGCGGCCGCCGACTACATTCCTGTGGAGAGCCGTCGGCTTTCGACGCAGATCGGCTGGGACATCCTCGTCGATGGGCGACACCAGGGCCAGCTGTCCTATCAGATCATCCCTCAGCCGCAGACGCAGACGCAGCAGCCCTTCGCCAACTTCGTCCCGGGGCAGCCTGCGGAGGGCTGGGAGTTCGATCAGATCCGAGCGCTGCAGAGCCAGGTGCCGGCGGGCCCTGCGCTGTCGATGATGCCGCAGCGCCACCACCGCGACGGGCTCGTCAAGCTCGCCAACTCCTACGTAGCCATGTCCGGCAGCACACTGCTCGTCAACTGTTCGATCCTCAACCAGATCCCGATCCCCATCGCGTTCTTCGAGGCGGACATCACGGGCATGCTGATGCCGCAGACGGCCTACGACGCCTATCAGCAGATAGCGGTGGCGATGGGTAACCCCGTCGTGCCTCCTGTTCCAGGTGCACCATGATCCCCCGGCGCGACTGTCTGAGGAGTCAACGCTGGTCCGCGCGTGGCCCCCAAAAAACTGCGCGAGGTGCCGCATGATCTCGGGACAGAGAGGCGCGCCGGGGGGATTGCACCGGCTGTACCCGCGCCTGCGAGGCATCCCGGTGGGCATTGGCTCCTACGAGGCCGTGAGCGGCACACCTGACAAGCTCGGGCCGCCCGAGCAGACGCTGCTCGGCGCGGTCCAGGTGCTCGCTCCCGCAGGCCCGTACACAGTGTGGGCCGAGCGCTCGGGCACGAGCGCCTTCGCGGAAGAGTCGCCCAAGAACCGCCTGCTTTACCCGCTCAACGAGCAGCAGCTCTTGGCAGCCGAGAAGATGATCGGCGAGCCCGCAGGCTTTCTAGCGGTGTTCGCGGACGCGCCGGTCAACGGAGATGCGGCCGAGCAGGCATTCGCCGACACGCGGTATCGCTGGCTCAAAACGGAAGCCGTTTACGCGCAGGCCGACCCCAACCGCGTCCCCAAGATCCAGTTCATTCACTGGGCCGAGCTGCGTCCGATCGAAGAGTGGCAAGGCCGGTCCGCAGGCCCGCGCGCCGCGGCCACGCGCCTGGGCGGCGTGCTCGTGTTCCCGGTGCCGATGCTGGCGGGACCTGGGGATCGCGAGGCGCCCCAGAGCACGTTCGCAGCAGCGTTTGACGGGCAGTTCAGTGGTGGCGTGGTGACTCCTCGTGTCGTGAGCGCTCCCGAGGGGCCAGGCGACGTGCGCCAAGCAAGCGCGCAGCAGCGCGCCACCGTCTCGCTGCTCGTCATGGGGATCTTTGGGTGCGGCGTCTTGGCGACCTGGGCCGGCTACCGGCTGATGAGGTCAGCGCAGGGAGCACCGGCGTGAGCCGCGGCGTCGTGGCGATTGCCGGGACGCCCAGTGACCAGGCGGCGCCGGTGACTCTTCTCTGGATCGCCGTCATTGGCACCACGGTCGGCATCTTCGTGGGGACGCTCACGCTCAAGCCGAAGCGAGGGCGCTAAGTGGAGCTGATCGGCAACGTGACCTTGGGCGACGTGCAGCGCGCCTACGGCGCAGCGCAGGCCCTGGAGCCCCGCCCGCTGCGCCTCGTGGGCCGCCTGGCGGGGCTCGGCGCTTCGGAACTCGAGGCCGGGGTACCGACGTGGGCATGGGTCGTAGTGGCCTTCGGCGCCGGAGCCGCGGTTTCTCTGCTCTACAGTGATGACCTGCGCCGAAAAGTTGGTGATCTGCTGGGCTAGTGCGAGGATAGCTCCTGATGGCAAGCGCATACCGCGATGGCGTCTTTAGTGCCGCCTCTCCGGCTCCCCGGTACGGCTCGCTCCTGACCGCCTTCGAGAACGGCTCGCTCGGAGGGCTCGAGGAAGAAGCTGCGCAGGCGCTCGATCCGACGCTGGACGCCTTCATCGTGCAGACCGAGGTCGCCTTCGCCGATCTGCCGGCTCAGCAAAAGGGCGCTCGGCTCGCCGCGAGCACGGCGCTCGACTTGGCGCGCCATGCTCGCGCGACGCCCGCGACGGCGATCGATCGAAAGCTAGGGCTCACGATTGCAGCCGCTTACGCAGGCTCGAACTTCTCGCTCCCCCAGAACTCGCTGCTCGACGCAGTCGGCGCCATCATGGGCACCTTCGCGATGACGGCGCACCAACGTAACGTTCTCCGGCAAGAGGCTGCCGGTCTGTACCTCGAACATCTCACCCAGAACGCGAAAGGCAATGCAATGGCAGGCGGTATCCTCGGCTCGGTGTATCGTGATGGCATCTTGGGCAACACCCTCGTTTCTCAGCAAGGCGCTGTCCGAGATGGCACGCTCGGGCTCGTGCCGCAGCAGGGAGCGGTCAGGGATGGATCGCTCGGACGGCTGACCTTCATGGATCTCTTCAGCGGTCGCAACCAGCTGCTGACGCGCTCCAACTTCCGGTCGCCGCGCATGCGCATGCGCCACGTGTCGGGCCTGGGACTCACGCGAGCGCAGCGCCTGGCAGCGATGAGCGCCACGCATCGGACGCCGCACGTGCCCACGGTCTACGGCGCCATGCGCGCCAAGCGTCTCGCGGGCCTTGGCTGCGGCTGCGCAGGCGTCGGCGACGATGCAGCGCCGGCCGACGCGGTAGCCGCGCCGACGCCGCTCTACAAGCAGCCGCTCGTGATTGGCGGCGCCGCCGTCGTGCTGGGCGTCGTGCTCTACGCTGTCACGCGGTGATGGGTCGCGGCAGCCTCGGAGATCTGGTCGGGACGCTGTTCGGTGCCGTTGCTGGGGCGCCGGACGGCACGCACGTGCGCATCTGGAACGAGCTGCGCCCGTGGACGAGCACGCTGATGGCATCCGCTGCGCGCAAGTGGGTGCCGTTTCTGAGCATCGAGCAGCGCTGCAGCGTCCAGGTGATGCGCGCCGGCCACGTCGTAGGCGCTTGCGATCACCAGGCCATTGCCGCCTGCGACTGCTGCGGGCGACCCGTGTGCCTGCAGCACAGCCGGGTGGACCAGCACGCGGAGGCCATCTGCTACCTGTGCCTCGCGGAAGCCATGAAGATCCTGCGAGAGCGTCAGCAGCGTGGTGCCGCTGGAGGCGCGCCGCCGCCGCGCTCGTCGTCAGCGCCTACCGACGCGGCAATCGCTCAGGCGCTCAAAACGCTCGGTCTCAAGCGCGGAGCCAGCTGGGAAGAGGTCCGCGCGGCTCATCGCAAGCTCTCTGCAAAGCATCACCCCGACAGGCACCCCCCGAACAAGAAGGCGGCTGCCGAAGCGCGCTTCGTCAAGGTGCAGCAGGCGCTGGATCTGCTGAGGACGCAGTTTCCCGAGGCAGCCTAAGTGCGGATTGCGTCTGCCGAAAGGTCCAGCACCAGGTCCGAACATTGACGCCGTTCGGCGGGCTCTTTTGGGTTGGGTCAACGAGCTGCGAAAAGAGTCGTCTCCCAATCGCGCTGTCCGAACCGATACGCCGTTCGGCAAGCTCTTTAGGCAGGTCCCGCAACTGTGCGGTGTCGAGCGACGAGCCTGCGTCCGAACGCTCACACCGTTCGGCAGGCCCTTGGGGCAACTGGATCGCCGAGCGCATCGCCAAGATGTCCGAACGCACACGCCGTTCGGCAGGCCCTTGGGGAACAACGTCGCTCGCCGAAAGCCCGGTGCTCGCGCGTCCGAACTCTCACGCCGTTCGGCAGGCCCTTGGGGAAAGAACTCCCCCCGGCGTGCCAGTGACGACCTCCTCCGTCCGAACTCTCACGCCGTTCGGCAGGCCCTTGGGGTCGGTTTCGGTCCGCGCCTCAGTCTTGCCCAAATCGTCCGAACGCTCACGCCGTTCGGCAGGCCCTTGGGGGGAGTAAGAGAGTGAAAGCCAGACCCGAATCACGGGTAGTCCGAACGCTCACGCCGTTCGGCAGGCCCTTGGGGGGGGTAGCGTCGTCGGCGGTCGATGACGGCCCCCTTGTCCGAACGCTCACGCCGTTCGGCAGGCCCTTGGGGATCGATATAGCGACGGCAAGATCTGCTACCTGCATCCGTCCGAACGCTCACGCCGTTCGGCAGGCCCTTGGGGCTGTCCTGCAGTAACCAAAGGTTTTCAAGGAGCTGCGCTGCTATTTGCAAGCGCCTCTTAGTCGCCGAAGGAGGCGCCCAAGCATTTCAGACACTTACCAGAGCGGGAGCGCCGTCACCACCTTACCGCTCGCGAAAGCCAGATCCAGCACAACTGGACCCAGGGGACGGCGGGAAGGTTCTGGCATAGGCGTGGTATATAGAACAAGAATGTCGGACATGCAAACGGAGAAAACCCCGCCGCCGGGGGCCCTCGCCCCGGCCATGGCGCAAGCCCGCGATATTGCGTGGCCGGGCGCCGGGCGGGGGCTTGGCACGGGGAGTGCAATAGGTACCTGACAAGATGCACATCGCACACCCCGCCTACCGCCACCTCAACTACACGCTTTCGGACACGAGCACGATCGGTATGTTCAAGTTTGGTTTCGACCGGGCGCTCGCTTGCTGGCACTCAGGCTGCACCGTCGAGTCGATCACCCACACCGCGCAATCGGGCAGCCCGAAGGACCGCGGCGTGATTGCCGCCTGCGAAATGCTCATGGGCTGGCACGACGTTGCGGAGCGCGAAGCGCGCGCCCACGGCATGACCCGTAACGAGGCCTCGCGCTTCGTCGCAGAGAAGGTTGCGCAGGAATGCTGCTAACCCACCCCACCCCTTCCGCCCCGCCGCCTTCACTGGCCGCGGGGCTTGGGGCGTTGAAGGCACCCACAATGAACCACACGATTTTCTGTCTCGAGTGCGACCACGAAATCCCCGCCACCGTCGAATACGTCGAGGAGGGTTATTGCAACGAAGGCGAAAAATATCTCGATGTGCCCGACGAGTGCCCGGCCTGCGGCGCCCGCACGACCGACGGCATCGAACCGAGCACGCGCGAAGACTTCCACTCTGACGGCTGACCCGCCCACCCCGCCCACCCCCTTCCGCCCCGCCGCCTACCCTGGCCGCGGGGCTTGGGGCGTTATTGCGATCCCTCGCCGTATCCTGGAGGAGATGCCAGTGAGGCGTGCCGTGCTCGGTGACGCCAAGACGGTCGTCCGACTGTGGTTCGCGAACACCGTCTTCTGGGCGAAGGATGAGGAGGGCAACGAGGTGGGCGTCTGGGGCGGCGAAGACACCGCCTTCAGCAAGCGGGTGCTAGAGGCCGGCTTTCAGCTCTTCGTCGACACGCGCCCGCGGCTCTTCCACAAGGGGACTCACAAGTTTGCCTTGGAGGACGGCGATATGCTGTACGACGTCAAATTCAAGGAGGCGCTGGAGATCACCATCCGGGAACGGACGGAAGACGCCCCGAATGGAGCGCCTACGCCGCCCCGAGATGACGTGGCGAGGCCAGCCAGCGGCTAGCTCCGTCCCGTGGTAGACTGGCTTCTCGCGGGCGCCCAGGGCCGTCCACCCTCCTCCTGGGGTCTCTTGTCTCTCTGGGCGCCCGCGTTTTTCTAGGCACGTTTTCCACAGGCCTGTGGATAAACTGGACGTTACGGGGTGTTGCGCTGCTGTTACGGCTTGATTTGAGCTGTAAGTGCGCGGAACCTGGTAACTCGGAGCACGGCACGAAAACCGCAAGGAAGGTCTGGTATATACGGTCCGTATACGGGACCATGGAGACCACGATGAACGCCGTGAGCAAAGAGACCCAGGACAGGATAATTACGGACGCGCTGCGTTGGGTCGCGCAAGAGGCAAAAGCAGCAGTTATGGGGGGGCCACTCGCTCTCGATCTACCAAAAGGAAGCCGATTGCGCGAAGCACTGAAAGCTCTGGACGAGGCATATCACCGCACCACGACCGACTGAAGTACAGCGCTAGCCGGTTCGGGTCTGCCTGCCTGAAACCCACCCCACCCCTTCCGCCCCGCCGCCTTCACTGGCCGCGGGGCTTGGGGCGTTGAGGAACATGAAACCCACCGTCAAAACCGAAGCACAGCGCAAAGCCGCCGCTGCCCGTCTCGCGCGGCTTGAAGAGAGACTGGGCGAGCTAATGACACTACGCGCCGATCTGGAAGAGGCGATCGGCGCGTACGATTCCGACCGGTCAACCCCCGGCGTCGTCTCGAATCAAGAGAGCCAGTGCCAGATCGCGCCAGCCCAACCGGCGTAGCCGCGGACGGTGGGATGCAGGTGGTCGGGGCCGCGGGGGATCTGGAGCCGCTCGCTGTGAAAGTAGAAGAACCGCGGCGCTAGTGCGGTTCCTGCGGCGTCCTGGATCATCGGGACAATGCCAGGCGTCGCGGCTGCGGGAAGCGTGGGCGGTCCAATCCAGACGATGTCGCGACCGCGGAGCACTTCAAGCAGCTGTAGGAGCGCCGCATGCTGCTGGGCAATCACGTCGGGCCCGCGCATGTAGGCATCGTTCGTGCCGAGCGACACCAGCACGAGGTCTGGCTGGAAGCTCGCCAGGATCTTGGGCAGCTCCTTGCTGGAGGCCCACTGGTCGATGCGGCTTCCCGTGATGGCGATCGACTTGAACTCCGCCCCCGCCTCCTTGGCGAGAGCGGCGAAATGCGGAGCGGTGCCCACCCCGAGGCTGTCGCCAATCAGCAGGATGCGCAGGCCCCGCCGAATGCGAGGCCCGCTCATGAGCCGCACGACTCCGACGCCCGCGACGAGCGCCAGGCCCGCGTAGATCCATTGCTTCGAGGTCTTCACCAGAGCCTCCGAGTCAGCTGCGTGAGGTCACGGCGACGCTCGTAGGCGGCGACGCTCACGAGTCCCACCACGGCTGTTCCAAACATCCAGGCGAAGAAGCTGCTCCCCACGGGGACGTCGAGCGGGGGCCGCGTGCGGGCGCTCGCCACGACGCCGTCGACCGTCGCGGTCACGTCGCCGACCGTGATGAGCCCGTCGGCGTTGCGATCGAGCCCCGCGTTCTGGGCGTAGCCCGTGTCGCCTGCGCCAAAGATCACCGTGTCGGGAGATGCGCCGATGTAGGCAGGGTAGAAGACCGCCAAGTAGTAGTCCCCAGGAACGCTCGGACGGATGCGGGAGCGGTGCAGCTCGAAGAAGCGGCGCACGAAGTCGAGCTGCTGAACGGCCGTCATGCGGGCCAGCGCGTCAGTCGTGGTGCCGAGCGCCAGGGCCGTCGCCGGCATGAACTGAATCAGCCCCGTCGCGCCCGTGTAAGGATTGCGAATCGACGGCGAGAAGGTGCGACCCGTCTCGATGGCCATGACGGCGGCGATGTAGCTCGGGTCGAGCCCGAGCCCCAGGCTCATCTCTGCCAGCGCGCTCCGGAAAGCGGAACTGGTGTTGGCGAGGCCGGCAATGTCGAGAACGCGCACCTCGACGATGGTGCCTTGATCGAGAAAATCCCCCAACTTTTGGGACGCTCGCGCCGAGGGCCTTGTTTTGAGGCGCCGAGCGCGCTACCAGTCTTGACCAGAGAGATGGCACCAAAGATCAAGGTGGCGCCGCAAAAGCAGCTTGCGGCCGTCGTCAGGAGCAAGGGCAGCGGCGCGGCTGTCGCCAAGGAGCTGCGGTGCTCGCAGCAGTCGGTGAGCGCCTGGATGACGGGCGTCTCGACGCCGCGCCCGCGGATGCAGCGCAAGATCCAAAAGCGCTACGGAATTGCCTGGACACCATGAGCGACGACGCCAGCGACAAGCCTGCAGCCAAAACCGTCGAGGCGCCCATGATGTCGTGGATGCGCGGCGGCACGATGACCAGCGCGTACGAGCGCCAGCTCGCCCAGCAGAAGGCAGCTGCCGAGCGCGCCCGCGCGGTCGAGGACTCGAAGACGCGTGCGGCGGAAAATGACCCCGAGCACGCCAAGCAGTACAAGCGCGTGGTCGGCGGCAACAAGAGCTTCGCGGGCATCGTGCTCGAGGTGCGCCACCCGCGCGACAACGTGGTGCTCGATTACGTCGAGTGCGAGCTGACGCTCGACGAGGTCGGAGCGCTCGTGCTCAACATGGCGTGCCCCAAGTGCGCGCTGCGGGGAGTCACGGACAACTTCAAGTTCTCGCAGAGGCACAAGCGCTTCGAGCTGGACACCCGGCGCCAGGGCGAGCTGTGGGTCAATCCCAGAAACCCGCGGCATATCGTGACGCTGGCAGGCACGATCCAGCTCACCGAGGCCGTCACGTGCCCCAACCTCGGCTGCGGCTTCCGCTTCAAGATCGACAGTAGCGTGATCCGGGAGATCTGAGTGAGCGACACGGACGACGTTGTCGACGATCTGAAGGCGCCGCCGCGCATGAGCGACGTGCCCCCCGCCGAAAACTACGCCGCGCCGAGCACCCGAGCCGAACGGGAGTTCGGGGTGCTCTACCAGGGGGAGTTTGAGACGCCGAGCGACGGGACGGCCATTGCGGTGCGCCGCCACGCAGCGGCGCTCTCCGCGGCCGGCATCCCGGTGCTCCTTCGCTCCTTCTCGAACGTCGTCGTCAACGAGTTCGGGGTCGCCGAGCCGGTGCACCTCGCGGGCCTCGATCCCGACGTGGAGCGCGAGATCGGGCACCTGCGGCGCACGGACGTGAGCGCGCTGCGACCGGTCATCAAGCATGCTGTGATCCGCAGCGCGGAGCATTGCCGGCAGCTCTTGATCCCACGCGGGTTTTTGTTCAATAGCCCGGAAGAGCAGCTGCGGATGCGCGATGTGGTCTACGACAACACCATCGTCTTCAGCGTCTGGGAGCGCGACCGGATCGAAGAAGGGGTCGCTCGACAGCTCGCGCGTATCAAGCAGTGCTGGGTGCCCTCCGCGCACAACGCGCGCCTGCTCATTGCGGCTGGCGTGCCGGAGTCGCGGGTGCACGTGGTGCCGCACCCCTACGTCAACAATGACCTGATCCACCGGTGCCTCGAGCGCCGCGCTTCTAGCTTCGAAGGCTGGCGTCGGTTTTATTCGATCGGTCGCTGGGAGCCGCGCAAGGGCTTCGACGCGCTCATCGAAGCATTCCTGGGGGCGTTCAAGCCGGGCGACAAGGCGTCACTCGTCATCAAGTACTCGGGCAGCGGCCAATGGGGCGACTACCCGACCCCCGAAGAGATCCTCGAGCGGGTGCTCCTGACCGCGGGCGCCACAGAAAATGGCTGGACGGCAGAAAGCCTTGAGCGGCACGTCGCCTGCGTCGGTGGGCGCCTGCGGCGCTCGATGATCGCCAAGCTCCACCACGACAACAACATCTACGTCTCAGCGAGCCGCGGCGAAGCCTTCGCGCTGCCTCTCTTCGACGCGAAGCTCGCAGGCAACCGCTGCGTCTACGTGCCGTACGGCGGCCCCGCCGATCTCGTCGAGGCCACCGATCTCGCCGTACCGTTCACGATGGCGCCCGTGGATCCGAGCTACGGCTGGGAGAGAGACGCCCAGTGGGCCGTTTGCACGACTGAAAACCTAGCGCAGGCGCTCCGGCGCGTGGAGCCTCCGGATGAGTTCCGGCGCCCGGCGGCCTACGAGGAACGCTTCTCGATGCAAGCTGTGGGTCAGCAGATGCGGCAGCTCGTCGAGAGCGCCGTGGGGCCGGGGATCTACTGATGGGCGTACGGCTTTACGGGCGCGACATCGGCAACGGATCGCTCGTGACGCTTTCCCGAGGCTTTCAGCGAGCGCTCGGCGACAGGCTGGAGGGCTTCGTCGCGATCGATCGACGCGGCGGCTCAGAAGAGAACGACGCGCCGCCGGGCGCACTGGCTAGCGATGGCATCTTCGTGGCCGACCTCAACCAAGTGCGGCTGATGACCATCGGTGCTCGGCACGAGCGCCACTGGGTCCAGGTGACTCCCAATAGCACGCACATTCCACCTCAGCAGCTCCACGCCGTAGTGCAGCTTCCCGAGCCGCGCGTGCTGTCGTGCTCTCCCTGGGGCACCCGAGTTATCCTGCGAGCCCTCCAGGAGATGGGCTTCGAAGGAGCGCCGAGCCCGCTGCCGTGGAGCGCTGTCGCGGTGCACCGCGACAAGCGTGTGCCGGTGCTCACGGTGCGACACGGTATCACTGGGATCGTCCCGTCCGAGCCCTACCTCGAGCGCACGCGTCTCGAGTACCAGCAAGGACGCTTCACCGTCGTGCACTTTTCCACGAGCATCGGAGAGCGCAAGGGGACACTGGAGCTGGTGCAGGCCTGGGAGGCGCTGCAGCACAAGCCAGAGTGGCAGCGCGCCCAGCTGCTGCTAGTGCTCGATGTGCTAGCGCGCAGCGCTCTCGAGGAGCGACTGCACTTTAGACCCTCCCCGAACGTCATCTTCGTGCCGCGCATGAAAGCGTCGCCCGAGGACATGGCGCTCCTGCTCTGCCGCTGCCACCTGCTCGCCGCTCCGTCGCGCGGCGAAGGGTTTGGGCTGTTGCCGCTGGAGGCGCGCGCCTGCGGCGTGCCGGTGCTCGCTACCGTCACCACGGGCCACGGCGCCGGCCATGTCGTGGGGCGCGGCGTCGTGGCCGTGCCTCAGGAGACGGAGCTGAGGCCCATCGACGATGGCCCGGGTGCGCTGGCGCCTGCCCTCGATCCAGCGGTCATCGCCGCGGGGCTCCAGTACGCGCGAGACTGCTGGCTCCAGCTCCACACTGACGCGACGGCAGACTCGGCCGCGGTGCGCGAAGAGTGGAGCTGGGAGCGCCAGCTGGCGCCGCTCGTCCAGGCGCTGGAGGAAAGTTGGCCCTAGGTTGCGGGCTGCCTACGATGCGACCCATGAAGCTCCAGGACATCGCAACGGTGCTGCCGGGCGCCGACGTGCGCGTGCGCGTGCGGTCGCGCCATTTTGAGGTCGAATTGGTGCACGAGGGACGCCGCGGGCGCGGGTGCCACCGAAAGCTGACTTTCGCGACCACCCGCGCTATGCTCCGGCTGAAACATGGCCCGGCACCCGGCAGTTCGGTGGATCCTGTGGGAGCAGACCCCGCAGGGTTTTCTGGCGCGCTGTGAGGTCTGTGGCGCCGTCGTCCACGGCCTAGAGCCCGACGGCGTGGATGCGTTCGCGAGCGCTCACAGCGCCCACCAGAGCGCGTCCCCGCGCCACTTCGGCCTGGGCGACGTGGTTGCTGCCGGGACGAAGGCGCTGGGCATCCAGCCGTGCGCCCCGTGCGAGGCCCGGCGCCGCGTCCTGAATCAGGCCTTCCCAAAAATCTGGCGCCGCTGAAGGAAGAAAGTGGTATATACGTGGCGTATACCGCGCCATGAGCAAGCGTCGTCTCAGGTCACTAGAGCGTACGATCGGTGAGCTGCGCGCCACATTTATCAAAGCGGT
>Ga0055453_10000009_pt1 | contig 17879 bp, 14 predicted proteins | sample Goodyear_PhragA__FD_57741 | JGI IMG/M metagenome (GOLD analysis project Ga0055453, IMG submission 57741) | Wetland microbial communities from San Francisco Bay, California, USA, that impact long-term carbon sequestration - Goodyear_PhragA_D2 | ecosystem: Environmental > Aquatic > Marine >... | reverse complement strand
CCTTCCTGTTTCGACGGGTGTGCCCGATGGTTGTATCGGTTTCAATCTCATGTTCGGTACGGTCCGGAATCCGGATGAAGCCGGCAAGGACCTTGAATTCGAGGTTGAGGTTCTGGTGCCTCCCCTGACCGCGCCTCAGCGTCCGGAGCATCACGAGGTGAAGCAGCAGGAGATACACCTGAAGAGTACGACGACTACGGTGAGGGTCGATATTGAAAAACTCGATAAGATTCTGAACACTGTCGGGGAGCTCACGCTGGCCAAGGGCGCGGTCAGAAGAATCGGCGTAGAACTTGCCGAGTCCCGGGGAGATTCTTCGCTGGTGCAGGATATAAACAAGATATCTCAGACCCTCGAAAGGAGGCTTGCCGAACTGCAGGATCAGGTGCTGGAGATCCGGATGGTGCCGATAGGGCAGATATTCGGCAGGCTCGCTCAGGTCGTCAGACGGTTTTCGAGAGAGATCGATAAACAGATAGAACTCGAGGTTTACGGCGAAGAGACCGAGATTGACAAGTACCTGGCCGAGGAGATTGCCGACCCGCTGATGCATCTTATCCGGAATTCCATGGACCATGGGATTGAGTCCCCGGACGTAAGAAGGAGGAAGGGGAAGAAGGAAGCCGGCATGGTGACCCTTAAGGCCTACCAGAAAGGGAACCACGTCGTGATCGAGCTGGCCGATGACGGTGCCGGGGTGGACGCCGGGAAAGTGAAAAGAAAGGCGGTTCAGAAGGGTCTCCTCGAAGAAGGGGCCGCCATGGAGGATGGCAAAGTCATCGATTTGATTTTTACTCCGGGGTTCAGTACAAAGGATGTCGTCAGCGAAGTATCGGGAAGGGGTGTCGGACTTGACGTCGTCAAAGAGAAGCTTCTGGCCCTCGGGGGGTTTTGCGAGGTCGAGACCGTGAAAGACCGGGGAACGACCTTTATCCTCACCCTGCCTATTACCCTTGCGATTATCAAGGCGCTTATCGTGCGCATCGGAGAGGAAAGGTTTGCCGTCCCCCTCACCTCTATCTCGGAAACGCTGGTTATCGATAACAAGGACATTCAGACAGTAGAACACAGGGATGTCTATTATCTCAGGGGGAACATGCTTCCTCTGGTAAGGGTGGCCAGGTTCTTCGACCTCGCAGGTGATGAAAGCGACAGGTCTTTTGCCGTAGTCGTGGGCCTCGGGGACAGGCGCGTGGGGATCCTGGTCGACGAACTCTTCGGTCAGCATGAAATCGTCATCAAATCCATCGGTGGATATCTGAAGAAGCTGCGAGGATTTGCCGGAGCCGCCGAGGTCGGGAAACACGATGTGATACTCGTGCTGGACGTCGAGTCGCTTGTGGAGGAGTCCTTGATCAAACAAAAGGGGGCGGCTCATGTATGAAGAATTTTACGGTCTGAAGACCAGGCCGTTCAGCAAGACCCCGGACCCGAAGTATCTTTTCCTCAGCCGGAGCCACGAAGAGGCCCTCGCACGTCTGCAGTATGCCGTGGAAGAGAAGGAACTGATCCTGCTGACCGGCGAGGTAGGCTGTGGAAAGACGACGCTGACGAGGGCGTTGATGGACATTCTTGGTTCCGGGTACCGCGTTATCAACATCATCAACCCGAGGCTGACACCCTCTCAGTTTCTGAGGACTATCGCCATGAGAATGGAGCTGAATGTTTCTATGAAGCACAAGGCCGACCTTCTCGACGCCGTCCACCGGAGGGTCTATGAGGACTACGAAGCAGGAGTGTCCCTCGTGATTATAATCGATGAGGCGCAGCTTATTCCCGGCAAGGACACTTTCGAAGAGATTCGCCTGCTTACGAATTTCCAACTTGACTATACGAACCTTCTGAGTCTCATACTTGTGGGCCAGACAGACCTGAGAAAACGGCTGAACCACAAAACCTACCTGCCCCTGAAGCAGAGGATAGGCCTTTTTTACCATCTGGGTCCGATTTCGGAGGCCGAGATCAGGGAATATATGGCGTTCAGGCTTAAGGTGGCGGGCAGGGACGACATGCTTTTCTCAGACGGCGCATTGCAGGCTCTGCACCGCTATTCGGGCGGCATTCCAAGGCTTATCAACAGCCTGGCTACGTCGGCCCTGCTTGACGGTTTCGCAAGAGAAGTCAGGGTTATAGACGAGACTCTTATCGAGGATGCTTCAAGGGAACTTTCACTGGATGGATATAGCGAAAATTAGGAAAAAGGCGAGAGAGAAGGATGGGGAGGGACAAGTCCCGAAAAAGGAAGATCCGCGGCCGGACGGAGGACAGAATTTCTCAGCTCGGGAGCCGGAAGTTGTCCTGATACCTGAAGCCGCCGCACTGAAACCGGAAGGGGAGGTCGCTTTAATAACGGATGACGGGAGTCAAAAAGCTGAGGAGCTTAAGACGGAGAATCCCGAGGTCTCTGAGGAGAAAACCGAACTGCTCACCTTCAGGGCAGGGGGGAAGGAGTTTGCTTTCAGGCTTGCCTCAGTGGAAGAAATCGTGAGATATCAGCATATGACGAGGGTCCCCACGCTCCCTTCTTATGTTCGGGGTATAACTTCCCTCAGGGGTAAGGTCATACCGGTAATCGATGTCGGTATCCGGCTGGGGGCCGTGAAGGCGGGTTCCCCGGATGTTCGCGCGCGGGGAGAGGGGCAGGGAAATTCCGGACTCAGAAATGAAAAAATTATAATCCTGGCAGGACCGAAAGGGCTTATCGGCGCCCTTGTCGACAATGTGCTCGGTGTTGTCAGGTTTCCGGAAAAGGAAGTTCTTGCTCCGCCCGCACACCTGAGCGAGGAGGAATTGCGGTTCGTGGAAGGGGTGGCAATTCTGGATAAACGCTTCATCTCGATTGTGAGCTGCGGGGACACGATGGATTTAGAGGTAACCTAGGGGAGGGCATCTATGCGAAGGAAACTGGAGGTAAAAATACTGGCCCTGGTGGCGGTCCTTCTGATCGTGGGGATTTTTTCAGCAGGCTTTATGGTGATGACCATCGAAAAAAACAGCCTTTACGGCATTACGGAAGTAAGTTCGGATTCTGCGGCGACTATAATCATGAGAGATGTGGAGCGCACCATGCTCGAAGGCAGGGCTGATCTGACAAGACAGCTCATTGAGGACCTGAAAGGCGCAGGCGGAGTGGAACAGATAACCCTTCTGAATTTTGAGGGCCGGCAAGCCTTCGACAAGACCACAGAGGTCGACAAGACGGACGTGGAGAAAATGAAGAGGATGACCGGCACGAAGGCCCCGGAGGTGATAAAGGATGTCAGACGACTTATATTCTACAAGCCACTCGTAAATTCCGAAAGATGCCGGAGCTGCCATGCCGACGACCCGGAGATACTCGGGGCCGTGAAGACCTCCTTTTCGATCGAAAAGGAGTACGCCAAGGCAATGGGATTGATCAATTTTGTGATCTTTGCCACGGTCTTCGCCGCAGTCTGTTTCAGCCTCGTCCTTTGGTACATGATCAGGAAGACGGTGATCACCCCTATCAAGTCCCTCGAAACGGCAGCCGTCAGGCTCTCCCGGGGGGACCTTTCCTTCGAAGTGGACGTCAGGAGCAGCGACGAAATAGGCAGGTTCAGCTCGGCTATCCGCGATTCTCTGATGTCGATATCGAACATCCTCCGGAGGGTGCAGGATGTGACGGCAAGGGCCTCCCGCGTGACGGGCGATGTGGAGGAGGAGTCGCGCAAAGTGGTTAACGGCACAGCCCTCGAGACGGAGGCCATCGACAATATCTCTTCGTCGATAGAGGAGATGAAGGCCGGCATAGCCGAGATAGCCGAAGGGACGGACGGGCTGGCCGCCTCGGCGGAAGAGACGGCTGCGTCGATGGAACAGCTCGTGACGAGCATAACGCAGATTACCACGAGTACGGGGGACCTGTCCTCGGCAGTGGAGTCGACATCCACTTCGGTCGAGGAATTGTCCGCGACCATCAGCGAGGTGGCCAGGAATGCGGAGGAGTTGGCCGGGGCCGCCGAGGAGACGCAGACTGCTATTATCGAGATTTCCACGTCTATAAGGGAGGTCGAACAGCGGGCAAAGGAATCTTCGATGCTTTCAGACAAAGTGAAGACCGAAGCGGTCACTTTCGGAATGTCTTCCGTCGAAAAGACGATAGCAGGCATGAGGGACATCAAAGTCTCGGTCGAGAAGACCGCGGGCTGCATTTCTAAACTGGGCGTCAGATCTGAAGAGATAGACAAGATATTGAACGTTATCGACGAGATAACGGACGAGACGACAATGCTGGCCCTTAACGCCGCTATCCTGGCGGCTCAGGCGGGCGAGCAGGGGAAGGGTTTTTCCGTAGTCGCGGATGAGATAAAGAGTCTGGCAGAAAAGACGGCGGCATCAACCCAGGAGATCGCCGAACTCATCGAGGCGGTGCAGCGGGAGGTGAGTAATGCCGATTCCGCCATGAAGGAAGGGCTGAAGTCTGTGGAAATGGGCTTTAAACTGACGGGCGAGGCCGTGGACGCTCTCAGGAAGATAGTCGAAAGTTCGCGGAAATCGTCCGACATGGCTGCGGCCATCGAACACTCTACGACCGAACAGGCGAGGGCTGCCCATCTAGTTTCAGAGGCTATGGAGCGTGTGCTCGGTATGGTCGGACAGATAGCCCAGGCTACGACCGAACAGAATAAGGGAATTCAGCTGATCGTGCGGGCCACCGAGAAGATCAGCGATGTTACCGGCCACGTCAAGACCGCCACGGGCGAGCAGTCGCTGAACACCAGACAGATATCGAGGTCGATAGAGACGGTTTCTGAAAAAAGCCAGCAGATATCGAGGGCAATTAACGAGCAGAAGATCGGCTCCGGACAGATATGGGCCTCACTGGAGAAGATCAAGGACCTTCCGAAGGAGAACAGGGCGCGCGCTTTCAAGCTTAACCGGCTGGTGAAAGAATTGCAGAAGGATGCCGAGCTGTCTGTCACGGAGATGAATAACTTCAAGTTCGCCGAGGATTTGTCAGGGAAAGTGCTCAGAATGGGGATCGTCCCCCTTGAATCGCCGGCCGTCATGTTCAAGAAATTCTCTCCCCTTGTCGAATACCTTTCAGTACGGTTGAAGCGTAAGGTCGATCTCAGGGTGGCTGTCGACTTCGCAGCGGCCATTGAAGATCTCGGCAAGGGAGAAACGCAGTTTTGTTTCATGACGCCGTCGACCTACATCGAGGCCCATAAGAAATTCAACGTGCGGGTGCTGGTAAAGCTTCTGCGGGAAGGCAAGCCATTTCAGCACTCCGTTATAGTTGCTGGCAGCGCAAGCGGCATTGAATCGGTGGAGGATATCAAGGGGCGTTCCTTTGCCTTCGGAGACCCCCAATCGACTTCGAGTCACATTGCGCCGAGAGCCATGCTTTTGGACGCGGGCATCGATGTCAAGGACCTCTTGTACTATAACTATCTCGGCCACCACGACGACGTGGCAAAAGCGGTCCTCCATGGAGACTTCGATGCGGGTGGCATCATGGAGACCACAGCCCGTAAATTCGCTGATTCTGGTCTCAAGCTGCTCAAATTTTCGGAGGACATACCCGAATTTAACATCTGTGTTTCAGAGACGCTGGAGGCCGCCTTCGTTGAAGAACTCAGGAGTGTCCTCACTGCTGCCGATATCAGCACGAAGGAAGGTTCCGAGGCGCTCACCTCCATAAACGACAAATACACGGGTTTCATGGAGGCGGCGGACACGGACTACGACAACGTCAGAGTCATGATGAAGAAGATAGGTATGATCTGAGTGCCGGGCGGCGGCGCAGATTTATTTTGAAGGGTGAATACCGGCAGGAGATTGATTTGAAAGAAGGCGTTATTCGATTGGTCAGCGGTTTTAAAGGAGGATATTATATGAAGGTGGCGGTCTGCTTGTTGGCAAAGGCGGTGTGGGGATGAGGTTCAGGCATTCCATCAGGGGGAGATTTCTCGCTGCCTTGTTTCTGATTCTCCTCATAGGTCAGTCTGTCGGCGCCGTAATCCTCATCCTGTATACCAGGACGGCACTTTCGGAATCGCTTGAAAACAGGATGCGGAAGGCGGCAACCTTTGTGGCCGGGGTGAGTTCCGGTCCGTTGCTCAGCCACGAGTATGCGATGATCGACGCGTATCTGGACGAGGTCATGAAGGACGACGACATTTTGTCCGTGCGCGTTATCGACCCGGCCGGTAAAGTCGTGCGGGAGAGGACGAGGAACGCTGAAGTCACGCTCTCTTCCTTCAATCCCTTCCTCTTCTCAAGTGCCATGGCCGTCAAGACCCCCGTGGTCTCGGAAGGGTCAAAGTTGGGCGATGTGGCCGTCGATTATTCCGCGCAGACCGTAAATGGGAGCATATCCCGTAGTGTTGTTACCATATCGTTATATCAGCTCTTCATGCTCGTTACCGTCGGCATCGTTACGGTCGGCCTGTTCAACCGCAACGTGAAAAAGCCGGTGTCTGAAATAGAGAGGACGATAGCCAGAATAACGGAAGGTGACCTTTCCGCCGAGGTCCCGGATCTGGGTGACAATGAGATAGGAAGCATTGCCGGCGGCATATCGTTTCTGACCGAGCAGCTTTCCGGGACGGTCGCCAAACTTAACGGGACCGCAGCAAATGTCGGCATGGCCATCAAACAGGTGGATATGACCTACAAGAATGTTATAGAGGGGACCTCACGGCAGTCAAGGGCGGTCAAGGATGTTATGAAGTTCCTCCAGAGCGCCAACAGGTCGCAGTCGGAGATTAGCGATGCCACGGAAAATCTTGCGAATCTCTCGACCGAAAACGTGTCGTCACTCATAGAGCTCAAGGCCACTGCGGACGAAATAGCGTCGAATGTGCAAAGACTCTTCAAGGCCACGGAAGACTCCTACTCGGTGGTGGCCGAAATGGCCCATACGGCGAAGGCGGTGTCCAAGAATTGCGCGGAGGCATTGACCGCCGTCGAGGATACCTCCGCTTCCGTCGAGGAGATCGGGGCGTCGGTGCGGGAAGTTGAGGAACATGCCAGGGAGTCGTCGCAGATGGCCGAAGGCGTCAAGGAGATTACCTCGGAAAGGGGAATGCTGGCTATCGTGAATGCCGTCGAGGGGATGGACAATATTTCCTCAGAGGTGAAGAAGTCTGCCGAAATCGTCGAGCGCCTGGGTATGCGGTCGTCCGATATCGAGAAGGTCCTCTCCGTGATTAAGGACGTAACCGAGCAGACGAACCTGCTGAGCCTTAACGCGGCCATCCTTGCGGCCCAGGCAGGAGAGCACGGCAAAAGTTTTTCCGTCGTGGCCGACGAGATACGGGCCCTTTCGGAGCGAACCGCATCATCGACGCGTGAAATAGGCGTCATTGTCAAGACGATCCAAAGGGACATCCGTGATGCCGTCGAATCCATCGAATCTGCGACGGTGAAGGTGGACGACGGCAATACCCTGGTCGTCCGGGTCGGTGAGGCGCTCAAGGATATCCTGACGGCGTCGGAACATTCCAGCGAAATGACCAAGTCCATCGAGCGGGCCACTGAGGAGCAGTCTCTGGGGCTCAGGCAGATAACTGCAGCCATCGATGATATCAGGAAGATGATGAACAACATCGCAAAGTCCACGAGCGAGGAGGACCGCGCACTCAGTTATCTTCTTGAGGGTGTCGGAGAGGTGAAGGAAGTGGCCGACCTCAGCAAAAGGGGCACTGAGGAGCAGGCTGTGGGCACGCGCGGGATATCGAAGAACCTCGAACTTGCCAATGACAGGATATCGAGGATCAACCAGACTGCACTCGATCAGAAGAAGCTGAACGGCGACATCGTAGCCGCAGTGGAACAGATCAGCGCCATAGGGACGACGACTGTCAAGGATATGGAGGAAGTATCGGCTTCTCTCAATACCCTGGCCGGGGAGATAGAAATTCTTAAGAAAGGCATGGAGGTTTTTAAAATAGCCTAGATGCGTAAATTCGCTGTTTTCAGGATTGCAGGGGAGATCTTCGGCATCTCCCTCGACCGGGTTGTAGAAATAATCAGGAGCCAGAAGGTATTTTCACTTCCGGGTCTCCCGGCCTTTCTTACGGGGGTCATCAGTGTCCGCGGCGCGGTCATTCCCCTCATAGACCTGAGGAGGCGCTTCGGGGTGCAGCCTACGGGGAAGAAGGAGCGGATTATTATCGTGCGCTCCGAAAATGAAAAGATAGGGTTCCTGGTGGATGAAATGAGGGAGATAATGAACCTCGCCCCGGAGGACATATCGAACCCGCCCGCTCTGTTCAGGGGGTTCAGGGCGGATTATCTCTCAGGGTTGGGGAAAAAGGGTGAAGTCATTGTCATTCTGCTTCGGATCGACAGTCTCCTCACTTCAGAGGAGCGTATAAAACTTGCTGCGTCCATGGAGACAATAGGAGAAGTTGAAGGTGCAGGAATCCAGAAACCAGGGTTGTGATAGTACCGCAAACGGAGAAGCGAGACGCAATGCGGTCGAAAAGCTGAGGGGCGTAAAGAGGAGTAAATGCGTTGCCCTGCTTCTCGGGGCTTTGGGGGACCCGGACTGGAGGGTTAGAAAGACCGCCGTTGAAGTTCTCTTCGCCGACTATCCTGTCGAACAATTTATCGGGGGGCTGATAGACCTTCTCTACCGTGACGATAACGCGGGAGCGAGAAATTCCGCGATAGAGGCCCTTACCGGACTCGGGGGAAAAGCCACCGGGCCTCTCCTCTCCGCCTTCAAGACCGATAACCGGGACGTAAGAAAGTTCATCATCGACATCCTGGGAGAGCAGGAAGACAACAGGGAAGCTTTGCCCCTCATGCTTGAAGCGCTGCGGGATGAAGATGACAACGTGAGGGCAGCTGCGGTAGAACACCTGGGGAAAACCGGGGAAACATCTGTCGTCGACGCGCTGGTGGAGATGCTAGGCCAGGGGGACCTCTGGACGGCATATCCTGCTGCCGAGGCGCTTGGACGAATAGGGGACAGGAGGGCGGTCCCCCAACTGCTGCGGGCCCTTAAGAGAAAGCCGTTAAGAGAACCTGTTCTCAATTCTCTGGGACGTCTTGCCGACCCTTCGGCGCTCCCGGCCATCGTTGCTCTCCTTGAGGACACTTCCGTCAACATCCGGGCACAGGCGTTGAAGGCGGCGACCGAGTTATATCGCCGGGGAGTCGAAGGTGACCTTATCGCCGGTGAAATCCGGAAGACGCTTGGCGTTGGTGCGGTGCAACAGCTGGCAGCCTTTGCCGGATCAGAGAAACCCCAACAGAGATTGTCTGCCGTTGTTCTTCTCGGCCTGATGAAGGACCAGACGGCTTACGAACCACTCCTCCGAGTGGCGGAGGAGGAGGAGCTTGCCGATGAGGTCAGAAATGCCTTCGTCTGCATAGGGAGGGAAAGGCCGGAGTCTCTCTTAAGGCTGTTCGAGACGGACAATCCTTACCGGATGCGTTTTCTCTGTTCGGTTGCCGACATAATTCTCTCTCCGGTCTACTTTGGTGTCCTCGTTGGCTTGTTGACGCACAATGACGGCCACGTCCGTTCTTCGGCCGCGCTGAGCGTATCGAAGCTCAGTGATGTGAGAGCGGTCGATGGTCTGAAGCGGCTCCTCAGTGATCCTTATGAGGATGTTCAGGAGGCCGCGGTGTCAGCCCTGGCGAACCTTTCGTGGGGCGTGAAGCCGGAAGATATCCTGAACCTGCTGAAGGACAAGAACGCTTCGGTGAGGCGGAATGCGGCCCTGCTCTTAGGGAAGACAAAGGCTGGAGGCGCAGTTGAGGATCTCGGGTTTGCTCTGAAAGATGAGGATGTGAAGGTGAGAAAGGCGGTTATCCAGGCCCTCTCCGCGATAGGAACGGACGAGGCGGTGAGGTATCTCAGTCATGCTCTTACCGATGAGAACGCTGACGTCCGGATAAGTTCCATCCTCAGCCTCGGGGTGTCCGGCGGCCCGGGCGTTCTGGACTCCCTTGCCATCCTCTCGTCTGATCCCGACAATTCAGTGAGGGTGGCCGCGGCAAAATCTCTCGGTCTGCTGCGTCAGGAGCGCGCGGTCGAAACCCTGATCGGACTCCTTGATGATGTCAATGGGTTTGTTGTGGCCACGGCAATTGAATCTCTTGCCGCGGTGGGAGGCGAGGACGCAAAGAGAGCCATCACCAGCATGCTTTCCTCTGAAGATGAGGAAATCAGGCGGACTGCCATTACCGCTCTGGCGGTATTTACTGACACGGAAGAACGGATCATTCCCTTCCTGGGCGATCGGGATTGGGCGACCAGAGCCGCCGCCGCGCGGGCGCTCCAGGGAAAGACCGGAGACAGGGTCGGTCGGGAACTACGCAAACTCCTGGAGGCGGAAGAGGACCCCGCAGTTATCAAGGCTGTCGAGGAGTCTATGCGTGTTTGAACAGGAAGACTATATTCCCCTTTCGGAGGACGTCTTCAGACTGATAAGGGATCTTATCAAGGACTACTGCGGCATTTACTTCGATGACGGCTCAAAGTACCTTATTGAAAAGAGACTGACGAGACGGGTCAGAAGCCGCTACTTCACCAATTTCAGGGACTACTACAGGTTTATACGCTACGACAAGAATTCCGAACAGGAGCTTTCTGCCGTTATCGACCTGCTGACGGTCAATGAAACTTATTTCTTCAGGGAGCAAAACCAGCTCAGGGCCTTCAGCGGCGAAATACTCGAAGAACTGAGGGAAACAAAAAAGGAGAGCAGGAAGCTGAGAATCTGGTCGGCCGGATGTTCGACGGGGGAAGAGCCGTACACGATTGCGATGCTGCTTGCCGAAAAAGGATGCTTCGACGGTTGGGATATCGAGATACACGGCAGCGATATCAATCAGCGGGTCTTGCAGACGGCGAGGAAGGGGATCTACCGGAAGAACTCGTTCAGGACGATAGACCCCTACCATATGAACAAATATTTTGTCGAAGAAGACGGCCTGTACCGGATTCTCGATGTTGCAAAGAAGAGCGTGAACTTCAGCTTTCTGAACCTTATCGATCCGTTCAAGAGCCGCTTCCTGGGCAGGATGGATGTGATATTTTGCAGGAATGTTTTAATATATTTCGATAATGCTTCGCGGAAGAAGGTTATCGATAATTTCTACGAGAGACTAGCAGAAGGGGGATACCTGCTCCTGGGGCATGCCGAGTCTCTTATCAATGTATCGACGGCCTTTACCCTCAAACATTTGAGATACGATATGGTCTACGAGAAACCCCGGAAACGATGCGTCTTCGGAGGAGACCAAAAAATTTTGCAGCGGTAGCATTTTCGATCCCGCCGGGATAGTGCTTTATCGCAGGTGATGATACCCGGTGTTCCGGATTCTTCCCGAGAGGTGCAAGTGACGACAAAAATATTGATAGTTGACGATTCCGCTTATACGAGACAGATGATCAAGAAGACCCTGGAGAGCGATCCCGGCATGGAGGTCGTCGGAATAGCGCCCGACGGGATCGATGCGATGAAGAAGACCCTGAGGTTAAAGCCCGATATAATCACGCTCGATTTCGAGATGCCGGGGATGGACGGGTTTGGTTTCCTTCGATGGCTGATGCGTGAAAGGCCGACGCCGGTCATCATGGTGAGTTCATATGGGGATTCAAAGACCGTGTTCAGGGCGCTTGAACTCGGGGCCGTGGATTTCATTGCAAAGCCTACCCGTCGCGCTTCGGTGGAACTCCAGGCTATAGAGAAAGACCTTCTGAGAAAGGTCAGGGGGATCAAGAACATCCGCATGGATATTCTCAGCAGGAACCTGGCTCTCCTGGGAGGGGAGGAATCGCTGCTATCGCCGGATTTGAAAGTCCGGGGCAAGATAGAGGTGGTGGCTATAGGTTCTTCCACGGGTGGGCCGGCTGCGCTCCAGATAGTACTGACCAGGCTCCCGGCGGATTTTCCGGCGGCAATCGTCGTAAGCCAGCATATGCCACGGGGATTTACCAAGACACTCGCTGAAAGGCTGAATAAGTTGTCGGCTCTCAGGATAAAAGAGGCGGCAGACCTCGAGCCGGTTGAACCGGGCTCGGTACTGGTATGCCCGGGTGGCTGCCATCTGGGGTTCAAGCGGAAGGGAGAAAAGACGCTGGTCCTCCTGAAGGAGGGAAATGTCTCGGACAAATACGTGCCTTCCGTGGACTACATGATGGCTTCGGCCGCACAGACTTACGGTCCCCGTACGATGGGGATAATCCTTACTGGAATGGGGAATGACGGGAGCAAAGGGATGGTGGAAATTAAAGCGAAAGGTGGTTATACTATAGCCGAGTCCGAGGATAGCGCGGTCGTTTTTGGAATGCCGGGAGAGGTTATCAGGGCGGATGCGGCGTTGACCGTGCTTCCCGTTTCAGAGATCCCTGCTGAGATCACAAGGGTAGTAAATGATGCCTGGGGAAGGGAGACGCATTAGTGGAGAAAGAGACCGGATTAGTCAATAAAGCAGACGAATTCCTCCAGATGTTCAAAAAGGGCGAGGAGTTCACAAAGGAACTCCTTCGAGAAAATGAGAAGCTCAGATACCGCGTGGCGGAGCTCGATCAGTCCATTAAAACGTCCGGTGACGAGGCCAGGATAAAGCTCTACGAGGACAGGATCAATATCCTTGACGAGGAACTGAAGTCGGTCAAGGAACGGTTCAGGCAGGTCGAGGAGGAGAACAAGGACTTTGCTTCGAAATATATCGAAGTCGAGGAGGAAAACAATAACCTTGCGAACCTCTATGTGGCCAGTTACCAGCTGCATTCGACCCTGGATTTCGCCGAGGTCCTCCGCATCGTCCTGGAGATTGTCATCAATCTCATCGGGGCCGAAAAATTTGCCATTCTCCTCATGGACGAAAAAACAAACGAACTGGTCCCGGTTACGGCGGAAGGGATGTCTGTGGCGCAGGCGCCCAAAGTCAAGATCGGCGCCGGGATCATCGGATCTGTGGCCAGGGAAGGGGAGAGGTATTTTGCCGCCGACCTTAGCGGCTCAGAGGAGCTCAATGGGGCGGAACCTATCGTCTGCATCCCCTTGAAGATCAAAGAACATGTGATCGGTGTCATCTCGATTTATAAACTGCTGACGCAGAAGTCGAACTTCAGCAACGTGGACTACGAGTTGTTCAACCTGTTGGCCGGACATGCGGCAACGGCAATATTTTCTTCAAGACTGTACACGCAATCCGAAAGAAAACTTACTACCATACAGAGTTTCCTCGACCTTCTCAAAGAGAAGCCGAGAAAATAGGGGGAAGAAAACATGCCGAACATTCTTGTGGTCGAAGACTCACCCACGATGAGGCAGCTTATAAGCTTTGCCATCAAACGGATTCAGAATTCCCGTGTGATCGAGGCTACCGACGGCGTCGATGCGCTGAAGAAACTGTCGTCCGAAAAAGTCGACCTCATCCTCGCGGACATTAATATGCCGGTGATGGATGGGCTGAAGCTGGTCAGCCTCGTGCGTGGAAATGCGGCCTTCAAGGACATCCCCATAATCATTGTTACTACCGAAGGCGCCGAAGAGGACAGGAAGAGGGCTCTGTCCATCGGGGCCAATGCGTATCTCCCGAAGCCTATTCACACCCAGGAACTCCTGAAGCTGGTAAACCGCTTTCTGGCGGCCTGATAAACCGGGGAATTTTCCGTCTAGTCGCGAAGGACCCCGGGCCAGTTCTTGTCCGCCTTTTGTATGTATCCTTCCTTGTCTTTCTCCCAGAGCCTCTGCACGTCCTTGTTCAGGTTGAGATACAGTCTTCCCTCGAATATTGTCCAGGCATCAGGGTCTATGTCCGCGATCTTTCCCTGGCTCACTGCATAGGCGCAATAGCCTCCATATCTGGGGGCGTATTTCTCAGTGTCGTTTATGAACGTGTCCCGGCGCCCGGCGCTTGAAAATCTCCATCTGGCCCCGTGCCATGCGTACTCGAATTCCGGTGTGCCCCTGAGCGGCTTGCCGTCTGCAAAGTACCCCACCGGATCATAGCCCTTGATTGCCACACCTTCAGATGTAACGTTCACCGGAGGCACAGGTTTTTTCGCGCAGGCGAAACAGGTGCTCAGGAGAAGGACCAAAACAACGGTCAGCGCTCTCCTTGATTTCACGTCATTCTCCTTTCTAATCTCACCTACAGAGGCGCAAAATCCCTCCCCAGCAGTTCTTTGCCTATGATGATCTTCATTATATTCATCGCACCCTCCGCCCCCACCATATAGGACATGACGCCCCTCAGGCCCCTTTCTATCCCTGCTTCTTTTGTATACCCGTAAGCCCCATGCCACATCATCACGTCTTTGATGATCTCGAAGGCCGAGGGAGGAGCTGCGAGCTTTGCCGCGGCAACCGCCGCGTTCAGGGCGCCGTGGTCGAACCCTGTCTCTTCATAGTAGCGGTCGAGCATCCACGCGGCCTTCCAGACGAGGAGTCTTGCCGATTCCAGTTTAACGTAATCGTCTGCCAACTGGAATTGTATCCCTTCAAACCTGGCGATGGACCTGCCGAAGACCTCTCTTTCCTTTATGCGGGCCATGCCTGCTTCGAGCGCTCTTGTCGCAGCGCCTACGCATGCGGCCGCCACAAGGGTGCGCGCACAATTAAACCCCTCCATGGCGTAATAAAATCCCCTGTTCCATTCACCCAGAAGATAGTGCTCCGGTATGACGGCGTCTTTGATCCTGATGAAGCCGTTTGATATGCCTTCGCGCCCCATCTGCTGAGACGCACTGACCGTGACCCCTGCCTGACCTTTAACCGGCAGATAACAGAGAGAAAGCCCCTTGTGGCCGAGGCCCGGGTCTGTCTTTACAACAGTTACATATCCGCCCCCGTATTCCGCGGCTTCCCTTACCCCGCTTATATAAGACTTTGTGCCGTGTACTAACATCCTTCCCTTTTCCTTTTTAAGGGAGGTCGAGACCGACGCTATATCTGAGCCGCCGGTTGCCTCTGTGGAGGCTATTCCGAGGAATGCCTTACCCTTGGTCACCCGGGGCAGGATCTCTTCCTTTGCCTCCTCCGTCCCATGGCGTTCGAGGATAAACCCCCAGCCTGCTTCGACGAGATAGAAGACGGCCACGGCCATGCTCGTATCAGCGGCGGCAAGTTCTCCGGCAGCTATCGCCGCCTTCATGAACCCTGCCCCGGCCCCTCCGTATTTTTTCGAGACGGTGATGCCCAGAAGTCCAAAGCCAGCCAGTTCTTCGATGACGCTTCGGGGGATTCTGCCCTTTTCATCGATCTCCCGCGACAGGGGCTCAATCTTCTGCCGGCAGAAATCCCTGACGGATTGTCTGAAGCGTTCTTCTTCTTCCGAAAACGCAAAGTCCATGGCCGCTCCCAGCCTCTCCTTCCCGCATTGATGTTCATCCGAAACTTGATATACTTTGACTAATCACACTATATCACAGAAAAAAACGTTTGGAGAGAGTGGCATGTCTGAAGAAGTGGTCATTATAAGCGGTGTAAGGACGGCCGTCGGCAGGTTCGGGAGGTCTTTCAGACATGTTCCGGCCGTCCGCCTCGGCGCGGTCGCTGTCAGTGAGGCGATGAGGAGGGCTCGTATATCGCCCCGGGACGTAAGCGAGGTGATCCTGGGCAATGTGATCAGCGCCGGCCTTGGCCAGAACCCGGCCAGACAGGCGGCGATTTACGCGGGAATCCCGGTCGAAACGGGATCGTTCACCGTAAACAAGGTTTGCGGGTCAGGACTGAAGGCTGTCATGCTGGCTGCCCAGTCCGTAAAGGCCGGCGATGGGGACATCGTCGTCGCCGGAGGCATGGAAAACATGAGCGCATCGCCCTACCTGATAGGGAGTCTCAGGTGGGGAACGAGGCTCGGACACACCCCGGCCGTCGATGCCATGATCCATGACGGGCTTTGGGATGTATACAACGATTTCCATATGGCTATGACCGGTGAAAGGGTTGCTGAAAAATACGGGATTACGAGACAAGAGGCGGACGGATTCAGCCTGAAGAGCCACCAAAAGGCGATGTCCGCCATAAGGGAGGGGCGTTTTGCCGAAGAAATCGTACCGGTTGAAGAAGGGGGCGCTCCCATTATCAGGGACGAATGCGTCCGGGAGGACACTTCCCTCGAAAAACTGGCGAGGCTCCGTCCGGTCTTCAAAGAAGACGGTATTCTCACTGCCGGAAACTGCTCTAAACTGAGCGACGGGGCAGCCGCTTTGGTCGTGACTTCACGGCAAAGGGCGGAGGAACTCGGAATTGAGCCGCTCGCGAGGATTATCGGTTATGCGGTAGGAGGCACGAAGCCGGAGGATGTAATGGAAGCCCCAATTCCTACGGTGAGGGACCTGCTGAGAAAGACGGGACTTACTGTTGCCGACATCGACCTCTTCGAGCATAACGAGGCTTACGCCACGGCTTCGATTGTTGTGGAGAGGGAGTTGGGAATACCCGAAGAGAAGATGAATGTAAACGGCGGAGCGGTTGCGATAGGACATCCGATAGGCTGCAGCGGCGCCAGGATACTCGTGACACTCCTGTACGCCCTGAAGGAAAAGGGGTTGACGAGAGGCCTGGCCACGCTCTGCCTCGGGGGCGGCAACGCCCTTGCCATGGTCGTTGAGAGATAGCGTGTTTTATAACAGGGAACAGAAAAATATCATAGAAATGATCTTTCCAGGGTCCCTGCGGCATCACGAGTTGTTAGAATCGTATGCCGGTTTCTTTGAAGGGCAGATACTGCCGGGGGCAAAAAAGATCGACGAGGGGGAGATCTTCCCGAAAGAAAACCTCGGGAATCTGGTGGAGAAGGGCTTTTTCGCCCTCCCGTTTGCCGGGGAATACGGAGGCGGCGAAATTCCATTCCCTGTATATGTTGCGGGCGTAGAAATGCTCGCAAAAGCCTGCGCCAATACCGTTTTGCCCTTATCCATCCAGGGTATGGTCTGTGAAGGCATACTGCATTTCGGAAGCGACGAACAGAAGAGGCGCTTTCTTTCGGAGTACGGGTTTGTCACAGGGAGGAACCTTATAGCCTTTGCGCTTACCGAACCGTGCTGCGGCTCCGATGCGGGCGCCATCCGCACCGAGGCGGTTCCTTCGGGGGATGCCTATCTGTTGAGCGGCAGCAAGATGCTCATCAGCAACCCCGGTGAAACTGCCTTCGCGCTTGTCTTCGCCGCGACGGGCAGGGGCGTATCGTGCTTTGTCGTGCCCTCCGATACCCCGGGAGTTACAGTCATGCAGACAATACCTAAGCTTGGGTTCAGGGGGAACGGGCTTGCGGCAATCCGTTTTGAGAATTGCAGGGTCCCGGTTGAAAACCGCCTCGGCGAAGAGGGCAAGGGGCTTGAATACGCAAAACATATGCTTAACCACGGCCGTATTACGATTGCGGCCATCGGAGTCGGTATAGCCCAGGCGGCGTTCGAAAAGTCTCTTCATTACAGCAGGAGACGGGAGGCCTTCGGCAAGAGCATCTCGAATTTCCAGCTTGTCCAGGAGAAGCTCGCCGACATGGCAACGGAGATAAGCGCTGCGCGACTCCTTACCTACCGGGCCGCCTCCCTGAAGTACAAGGGAGAGGATATCGCAATGGGGGCGTCACAGGCCAAGCTCTTTGCCTCCGAGATGGCCCAGCGTGTCTGCGATCAGGCGATCCAGATACACGGAGGATATGGCTATACGGACGCATATGATATCCACAGGCACTGGAGAGATGCCAGGATGCTCACTCTCGGGGAGGGGACTTCGGACATGTTGAGGCTCCTGATCGCGCATCTGGCCCTGAAGGAGATATGAGGGAAAACCAATGGCAATAGAAAGGATCGCAGTTATCGGAGCGGGGATTATGGGGGGGGGCATTGCCCAGGCCGCCGCACAGAGCGGCTTCGCCGTCGTCATGGCCGATGTGAGCGAAGAATTTGCAATGAGCGGGTACGAGAGGAT
>Ga0055453_10000008_pt1 | contig 17916 bp, 15 predicted proteins | sample Goodyear_PhragA__FD_57741 | JGI IMG/M metagenome (GOLD analysis project Ga0055453, IMG submission 57741) | Wetland microbial communities from San Francisco Bay, California, USA, that impact long-term carbon sequestration - Goodyear_PhragA_D2 | ecosystem: Environmental > Aquatic > Marine >... | reverse complement strand
GATATCGATGCTATCGCGCAACTCGACTTTCTTGATGACAATTACGGTCTCGACACAATCGAAATGGGCGCAACGATAGGCGTGGCAATGGAGGCCGGTCTGGCAAAATTCGGCGATGCACAGGCTGCCATCAACCTTGTTCACGAGGCAGGCAAGGGAACATATCTGGGACGCATCCTCGGCAACGGGGCAGCCTTCACCGGGAAGGCGTTCGGAGTCGAGCGGGTCCCGGTGGTCAAGGGACAGGCCATGCCGGCCTACGACCCCCGTGCGGTCCAGGGCGTGGGGGTAACCTACGCCACAAGCCCGATGGGGGCCGACCATACGGCAGGGTATGCAGTTGCACAGAACGTTCTGAAGGTCGGCGGCGATGTCAATCCCCTCAAACCCGAAGGCCAGATCGAACTGTCCAGGAACCTCCAGATCGCAACCGCCGCCATAGATTCTACCGGGATGTGCCTCTTCACCGCCTTTGCTATCCTGGACCAGCCCGACACCTTCCAGGCCCTTCTGGACATGCTGAATTCCTTCTTCGGTCTGGATCTGACCGGTGACGGCGTTACCGAACTGGGCAAAAAGGTTCTGAGCATGGAACGCGACTTCAATGCCAGAGCGGGTTTCACAGCAGCTCAGGACCGGCTGCCCCGCTTCTTTAAGACCGAACCGGTTCCGCCGCATAACGTAACTTTCGACGTAAAAGACGAAGACCTGGACCAGGTCTTTAACTGGTAACAGGGAGGCAGGACAGTGAAAAGAGGAGAGACCCTTTGTCTCTCCTCTTTTTTACGCCTGCTGGAAGCCCAGTGTCTCTCAAAAGGAGGTTTTCCGGCATGAACTGCACTGAAAAAGGCGCACCTTATCCTCATATCTGCTTTGTCCTTCATGGGCCCGCGATATCGCGGTTCTACACGCTTTTGCAGCGCGGAGTCAGGATCAGGGGCGGCATCGGCTGCAGCGTCTCGGCCTTCCTCCGCGACACCCTCGGAGTAACGAACGACGAACTGGAAAAGATCCAGTCCATCTTCCTGGACGGCAGTCCCGTCGACGACCTCGATTCGGCGAAGGTCAGGGACGGATCCCGCCTTGCCCTCTCGGCTGCAATGCCGGGGCTCGTCGGAGCCACCCTCAGGAGGGGAGGTGTTTATTCATCCTTCCGAAGCACGATTTCCCACAAGGAAAGCGAAGCACCCTGCGAGGCCGGAGACGGCCTTGTAGAACTTAAAATCTTCAACCTCCTGATGGATGACCTGGGACCCGGCGTCCTTAGAAAAGGCGTGCTCGTGAAGTCTTCCGACTTGAGGGACTTTCTCGCCGCACTCCCCCCCGAGTTTTCAGGGGAATGCAGCAGCAGCATCCTTGACGGCAGACCGGTTGATGCAATGTCTTTAGCGAACGAAAAAGCGCTTTCCGGGCATGACATCGTGTCGCTATCCGTGATGGAGGAAGCTTGATCCGGATTAGTCTCAAATGATCCAGTTTGTTTTCTTCCTGGACTACGGGGCCAAAAAGAGGACAGGCTGCTTCTTCCACGCAGTCGGCGCTTGCGCCACTCTGCTCAAAAAGCAGTCTGTCCCTTTCCAGAACTGTTAATTGCCGCAACTCTGCGCGATTTCCGCTCTCCCGGTGAGGATGCTGGTGGTGCCGTCCTTCGCGTTTCTGATGATCTGTGTGTATCGATCATTCATGCCGTCAAAGACAACGTGGAAAACCACTTCCTTGATGCATTCACAGGTCGCGTCTTCGGCTGTGCCGGCAAGAGAGATCTCGACCGCCTGCGTAGTTGTAATATTTGCGGTACCGCTCAGGACGTAAGAGAGCTTTGTCGGAGGGAACGTAGCCTGGGTCGACGAGGCCGTCCCGTTCAGCCCATAGACCGCAGGGGCTCCATAGCTTGCAACTACGTCGAGCATCACCGTGGGAGCGCCCGGTAAGCCGGTCGACAGGCTGATGCAGACGTTTGGATCGTCCGCCTGGGCGGCGGGCAAAGGCAAAAGTGCAAAAGACACGAAAAAAGATATCATCACGATTGAGCACCTCATGACCTTCATCTCACGAATCCGGTTCATAAGCACAGCGACACGTCCCATCTTCTTCATCTCGAGCCCCCTTTTGTTTGCATTCAAGGGAAGATTCCCTGCCTTATTCTTAGCATATTATTTCCCCGCTCACAAGCAAGAAAAACGAAAAAAAGTCCATCAGATGAATTCTGCAGGATACAACTGGAAAGCAGAGGCGAAAAGTCACTCCTTGCTGACAGAATAAGTCCATTTGGGACACTACGTCCCGGAAGTTTCTCGTACCGGTGCTCAGGTAAAAGAAACTGATAAATGGCCGTGCTTGCGCGTATGTGATGCCTTCTTGACTATGATCTGCACATCGCTTCCCAACCGTGTCAGGCATTCCAACATCTTAACTTCTGAAATGCCGAGAAACCTACCACGCAGCATATTGGAAAGCTTGGGCTGGGGTATGCCGAGGACTTCAGCCGCCTGCGCCTGCTTCATTTTGCGATTTTAGGCCGCTGACCCGGTTATTGCATGGAAGGGGTCAAGAAATAACTGACCTGGAAGAAGCCTTTGTTGAGTATTCTCCTGCGGGGAATGATTTGATTGTGGTTTAATAATGTAATGGGAAATTTGGAAAAGCAATACGTGCATGGCTACCCGGCATCCACTGTGGAATTCAGATCATGCGGCGAACTCCGCAACTTCGGGAAGCCAAACCTGACGTTTGTTTCGGGAAACTACTAAGAAATCTTTTTTGAGAGTATCTTTTGGAGATCCGCATGAAGTCCCCTTCTCCGAGGGCGTTTGTTAGCGGGGGGACTCCACGTGGGACCTCAGGTGGAAGAACCGTTCAGTTCCAGCCGTAATCTTGCGTCTGTGGCAGAACATACCGGTGAGGAGGAAGAAAGCCTGGCAATCATCGCATGCTTTCTGAAGCCAACACCGCTGGAACTTGATATAATTGTAGATAATTGAGGGTAATTGGCGCCACAGCTCGAATACAACCCGTCAAAAGGAGAAGAAACCATGTCAACAAATACCATCCGTCTTCACCGTGTCCTCCGGGCCGCACCTGAGAGGGTATATAGAGCATTCCTCGATGCAGAGGCTATGGCGAAATGGCTTCCTCCGAACGGATTTACCGGCAAGGTTCATCACATGGACGCCAAAGTCGGCGGCACCTACAAGATGTCGTTCACGAATTTCAGTACGGGCAAGAGTCACTCGTTCGGGGGAAAGTATCTTGAACTAACGCCACACAAACGCATTCGTTACACAGACAAGTTCGACGATCCGAACTTGCCCGGAGAAATGCAGACGACGATTACTTTGAAGAAAGTATCGGTCGGTACCGAGTTGAGCATCGTGCAAGAAGGGGTACCCGGCATCATCCCAGCCGAGGCGTGCTATTTGGGCTGGCAGGAATCGCTCTCACTTCTCACTAAACTCGTCGAAGCCGAGATTCCGGATTAGTTTGGATCAGGATGAGTTGTCACAGTAAAGGGAGATCTCTACATATTTGCCTACAATCCCGCGGGGACAATCATAGCACATGGAGGCGACCCTAAACTCGTGGGACAAGACTTTATCGATGTGTATAAAAAGATTTCAAGGTGACCGGTATGAGGCCGGGCAGCAGTCACCTTGCCGAATGCGTCGAGTAAAGTTTTTAATCCTGCCCGCCCGCGATGGGCGGAAACAGGGCTATCTCATCCCCGTCCTTTAAAGGATGCTTCGGCGGTCGGTGCTCGCCATTAACGATCTTTAAAAGCGGATAGTTCTCAGGGAGATTCAGGAGCTTTATGGCGTCCGCCAGGGTAGCATGATCGGGTAATTCAACTACCTGCTCGTCGGGTCCGAATTTCCGCAGTGTCGCGAAGAGTTTGATCTTAACCTTCATAAATAAAATTATACCATCCAGTCGCGGTATTTCTTGCCCGCCGCCGCTTGAACGGACAGGATAAGTTTAAAAGACTCTTTCAACAGCGTTCTTTCCATCGAGCCGAGGCTGTCGGGATTGATAAAATTGTCAGGCTCGGCGTTTTGCCTCATCTGTTGAATCTGACGCCTCAGCCTCAGGGACATGAGGAACTCAAAGGCATGTTCCAGTTCGCTGCAGAATATGCTTACAGTGCTGTTGCGGCCCTTCAATTCCGCGAGCCTCTCGAGTGTAGAGGTGTTGTATACCTTCATTTCGAGTGAGGAAAGCCGGACGGCGTCGATCAGAGGGCCAAGGCCGTTGATCTTGATATCGAATTTGCCCTGGTGCTCACCCTTCTTACCGCAGATAAACCTCCCGAAGAAATCAAGAGGCGGCTTGTTTCCCGCCACACTGCCGGCCATATGGCCGAGGAATGCGTTTTTGTCCTTTATCTCACGACCCAGAAATGCCCTGAGTTTTTCTGCGAGCAGGACGTTGCCGTGGACGGGTCTGAAATCGAAGAAGATAAGGGACCGCAAGACAGCCTCGGGAGTGGGTGTGTTTATCCAGTCCGAGAAATAGGTCTTCCAAACCTTGAGCGGCTGGCGCCATCGTGGATTGCTCGCCATATAGTCCGCCTTGCAGGGCGGAAACCCGCACAGCACAAGGGCATCTTTCATCCGTGAGGCAAATTCGGTGAAATAAGCATCGGCGCTTTCGCCGGACACCTCCGGGTCTTCATAGATAATGGCGTTGTCCTGATCGGTCTTGAAGGTCTGCTCTTTTCTCCCCTCACTGCCGTAAACGATCCAGCAGTAACTGAGAGGAGGAGGCCCCAGTCTGGCCTCCGTGATTTCAAGAATCTTCTTCAAAAGGCGGTCGTTGATCTCGGTTATGATCCTCGTTATATTGCTTGCCTTCGCCCCTTCCCTTATGAGGATTGCGATCAGCTTGTCCATCTTCTTCGAGACGGGCACAAGGCCATCGATCGTATCCTGGTTCTCGATTTCCCTGGCGACGGCAAGTGGGGAAGACCCTTGAAGCACCATAAGGTCGTGGCCGGTCAGTATCCCCTTCATCTCCCCCTCCCCTACAACCAGCAGATGGTGTATGTTGTACCGGAGCATTTTCTGGAGGGCCTCGAAGCAGTAGTCTCCTGCCCCGGATTTTATTACGGTTACGCTCATGACATCGCCCACTCTCCCCGATATGTCCCTGCCCTTCGAGACCACCTTGTCCCTGAGGTCCCTGTCCGTAATCATCCCGGCCGGCAGCCCGCGGGAGTCAAGCAGCACGAGAGAGCTGACCTTATGGTCCGCCATTATCTCCGCTGCCTCTCTTATCGATATATCCTCTGATGCCGTGATCACCTTGCTTGTGGCCAGATCGCTTAGGATATTGGTAAAGAGGAGCTTGTCGCCGCCGCCGTAAAGAAGAGTCCTGTCATGGATCTCCTTATAGGTCATCTGGACAAGTCTTTTCACCAGGTTTCTGAGGAAGAACTCGGAAAATTCCGCATTCGTCTTCAGAAGCCTGAGGACGGTCTCTTTTTTTACCAGACAGCAGGTTGTGTCTTCGGTGCTTACGACATAGTCCATCGATACATCGCCGCAGAGGAACGAGAGCAATCCAAAGAAATCCCGGCTGGTCCTGTAGTCCACAAGGACCTCTTCCCCCTCGTTTGTCCTGACAAAAACCTTTACTGCCCCGCTCTTTATAATACTTAGGTGCTCCGCAGACGGCCCGTTTTGGTAGAGGATGGTGTGTCCCTTGGGGTAAACCGCGGAAGAGACCTCCGTGGCTATATCTTGCAGCGCGGGAACATCAAGGCAGCTGAAAGGAGGCGTTTCCCTGAGCAGACCCAATGCGTCTTCGGCGTTCATCTTCATCATACCTTACAACCGCCCACTGCAGGACCTCTATCTGTCAAGGGCGCTTCTCACAGCCTTCTTCATCTCGTCATGCATCAGCGGTTTGATCACGAAGTCACAGGCCCCCGCCTTGATGGCTTCGACAGCTGTGACCAGGGAAGCGTAGGCCGTAATGATGATTACCTTCTGAGAAGGGTTCTGCTTCCGGTATTTCGTAAGGAGCTCGATGCCGCTGATGCCGGGCAGGATGATGTCCGTGATAATGAGGTCATATGATTTCCCTTCGAGAAGTCTGAAGGCGGACTCGGCGCTGTCCGCGACGTCCACCTCATAACCCTCCCTCTGGAACACTCTCTGCAGAGACTCGCAAAGGGTGTCTTCGTCTTCAACGATGAGAAGTCTTTCAGCCATTGCATCTGCCGGGAGCTTCCGGTATGTGGAGTCCCTGGTAACTCTTGCCGTGCCACCCCCGAAATCCTCTCTGATCATACTATATCACATTTAGCCGTGACCCCGATGCCGGCGTATGTCGGCGAAAGCTCACGAGCGGCTGAAGCATGGCCAGGTGCTGGGCAGGATCGTCCTCCGGATCCGGCGCGAAATCCCTGAGTAATCGCAGCAATCCACTACGTTATGCGCTACTCAGTGAGCCAACGTTCTAAAGCAGACTTGATATCTGTCGCGAACCGGTCGATGTCGAATGCCTTGTGAAGAAAACCATCCGCGCCGGCGGCGTAAGACGCCTTCCTGTCCGCCTCAAGAAGGGAATTGGTACATATGATTACCGTGATGTTCTTCAAACGCTCGTCGGCTCGTATCAGCCGCAGGGTTTCAATGCCGCTCAAGCCGGGCATTTTCAGATCAAGGAATATCAACGAAGGCAAGTCGTCTTCTTTTTGCAGGAAGTCGAGCGCGGCCTCTCCGAAGGACACTGTCTCGACCTTCACAGGGAAACCCGACTTCGACAGGATCCTTTTGGTCATCTCTGTGTCGTTCGGATCGTCGTCGGCAATCAGAATTTTGTGTGTCGCAGTCTTTTTCATTGATCAGTTTAAGGTAAAAAAGAAGGCGGCCCCTTTTCCTCTTTCACTCTCTGCCCAAATTCGCCCGCCATGGCGGCGGATGATTCGCTCGACGATACTGAGGCCGATTCCCGTGCCCTCGAACTCCTTGTCGGAATGAAGCCGCTGAAACGGCGTAAACAGTCTTTCCTTATACTTAGGGTCAAATCCCATGCCGTTGTCCCTGACATAATAGACAGTCTTTCTTGCCGGGGACAGTCCCGCTTCTACGACCCCGCCGCTCGCCGTCCGTAAATCCGGGACAGTCCCCTCCTCGAAAGCGCCGAATTCAATGCGCGCGCTCTCCGTCTTCGAAGTGAACTTCCAGGCGTTTCCGAGGAGGTTGGAAAGAACAATCTCCGTCAATCCCGGGTCGGCGAAGGCGGCAAGTCCTTCCTCTATGCCGACCTCGACACTCCTGCCGGGATCAGTCTCACGCAAACCGACAACAATAGAGGCTGCCTTGTTGCTGATACTGAACTTGATCCGGTCGACCTCCTGCCGGGAGATCTGCGAAAGGTACAGGAGCTCTTCTATAAGCTTGCTCATCTTCTCCGAGCCTCCGTAGACGCGGTCCATATAATCTCTGGCCTGAACATCGAGGCGGTCGCTGTAATCCTGCACGAGGATTTTGATGAACCCGGAGATGGTCCGGAGAGGCGCGCGGAGATCGTGAGAAACTGAATAGATAAAGGATTCCAGCTCCTTGTTTGCCGCTGCGAGTTGAACGTTGGCCCGTTTAAGCGCCTTCTCGGCCTGTTTGCGCTCCTCGACTTCGGACAGCAATTCAACGCTCACCTTCTCGGCCTCCTGGCGGGCTTCGATAGCGTCCTCCATGAGATTGAGCGCGGCTGCTTCCGAGTCACTGAGGGTTTCGTTGGCCGCCCGGAGTTCCGCCGTCCGTTCGGAGATGCGCTGCTCCAGGGTATCGTTTAGCTCCTTCAGCTCTCTTGTGCGCTCTGAAACGCGCTCCTCCAGCTCGTCGTAAGCCTTATGCAGCACTTCTTCCGCCCTCTTGATCTCGGTGATGTCGTTATAGGTGACGACCACGCCCTCGATGCGGTTGTCGAGCGTTCTGTAAGGCAGCACGGTGCGCACATACCAGTCGTTGTCGATCCTGATTTCTTTCTTTGCCGGGACAAGATTCTCAAGCACGGATTGAGCATCGGCGATAAGATCAGGGCCGAGAAAATCCTGGGACATATCGATGATCTGGCGTCCCACATCGGACGGTATAAGCTTGATGAGCTTGGTGATTGCGGGCGTGTATCGTTTCAGCCTGAAGAGCTGATCAAGGAATATGGTCGGGATGTTTGTGCTTCCGAGGAAGTTGTTCAGGTCGTTGTTTGTTTCTTCCTGTTCCTCGACCTTGACCTGGAGCTGTGTGTTGACGGTAATCAGCTCTTCGTTCAGGGACTGGAGCTCTTCCCGTGAAGTCTCCAACTCCTCGTTTGCGGCCTGCAGCTCCTCGTTGGAGGATTGCTGTTCTTCATTGAAGCTTTTGAGCTGTTCGATATTGGTCTGCAGCTCCTGCCGGGTCGCGGCCAGCTCGATTTCGAGTTGGCGCACCGCCGGTTCTTCCACGCATACGGTTTCAAGGGCTTCCGACGAAGCCTCGGATGACAGGCCCGCCTTTTCCCTGAAGACTATCATGAAAAGGTTGTCCTTTATCCTGGAAACACGGATGGATACCTGCCGTCTTTGTCCTTCATCGCCGTCTATACCGGCACGGATCGAAACGGGTCTGGCTTCCTGTGTGACTTTGTAAATCGCGGCCCTGATCCTGTTTCGCAGATTTTCAGGTATGAGCTTGAGCAGGTTCCGGGTGGTGGCGCCGTGGGGCTGCTTGAGATATCTGCTTGTCGGACCATTATGGTAAAGGACCTCGTAATTCTGGTCGATCGTCACGGCGGCAGGAGCATATGCTTCAAGCAAGGTATCCTGACTTAGCTGGATGACCGATTGGATCTGATCTAAAGCAGGCGGCTGCCTGAGGGTCACCGCGGCCCGTTCGGCGGCAAAGGGGACGGACAGCGGCAGTCTCGACGGCGGCTCGACCTCAACCTTCTCATAAATGCGGCATTTTTTGTGGGCCAGGGATTTAAAGAGCGCGCTCATCCTGCCCGGAGACTCGGCATTTCCGAGAAAGAGATATCCCCCCGGCCTGAGGGCATAGTGAAAAAGCGTGACACATTTCTCCTGCGCGTCAGGTTCGAGATAGATCAGGAGGTTGCGGCAGATTACAAGATCGAGACGGGAAAAAGGAGGGTCCGTGAGAATATCCTGTTTTGCGAAAATGACATGCTGCCGCATATCCTTGCTGATGGTGACTGAAATACCGTCGTCCGAATATGTGAAGAACTTCCGCATGAACTCCTGCGGCACATCGGCTGAGATGCTCGCCGGATATCTGCCCTCTCTCGCTTTTTCGAGCGCCCTGTCGTTGACATCGGTGGCAAAGACCTGTACCTCCCGTTTTCTGCCGGCAAGGTCCAGCTCGTGGCGCAGCATCATGGCTATGGAATAGGCCTCCTCCCCGGTTGCACACGCAGGGGTCCAGACGCGAACGGGAGTGTCGTCTTTCTGGGCTGCAAGCCTTTCGACCACGCCTATCCGCAGGGACTTCCAGGCAAGGCGATCACGGAAAAAGGAGGTGACGCCTATCATGAGGTCTGAGGCGAGCAAGGCCGCTTCTTCATCTTTATTGGCGACCATATTCAGATACTCACTGACAGACGAAAACCCGTGAAGGTACATCCGCCTTCTGATCCTGCGCGATACGACGCTCTTTTTGTAATGGTTGAAACTGTATCCGGTTTTCTCCCGCATCAGAAGATAGAAAGGCTCAAGCTCCAAAGGAGTCAGGAGCTTGTCAGGGGCTTCAATTACGGCGCCCGACTCCAGGAGCTTCACTATCTCTCTTGCTATATCCGCGGGAGGAAGCACGCTGTCCACCTGCCCTGTCCCGGTTGCGGCAAGCGGCAGCTCGGGGAATTGTGCCGTGCCAGGGTCCTGGACAAATACGGTCCCTCCCCCGGTCTTGACTGCCTGAATTCCTCGGACACCGTCCGTGCCGGCGCCAGAGAGGATAACGGCAATGGCGCGTTCGGCAGCGTCCCCGGCAAGCGATACCAGAAACTCATCGATAGGGAAATGAATATGCTCATCAGGCCTGGGGATTACGCGAAACGCCCCTTCATGAATCCTGACCTCAACTGCCGGCGGGCATAGATAGAGCCTGCCGGGAAGCGGTTGAAGCCCGTCCTCAATCTCTATGAACTCAAGGTCACGCCGCTTCGAGCTGAGGATCTCAGGCATAAGGCTCTTGTGAGAAGGAGAAAGGTGTTGTATGAAGACGACGGCGAAATCGAAATCCCCCGGCAGCGCCTCCAGAAAGCATTCGAGGGCGTGAAGGCCGCCGGCCGAAGCCCCCATGCCGACGATAGGGAAAGGGACATCACGCTTCTTGTCTTTCACGGTCCTGTCAGGTCCCATCAGGCCTCGACTCCTTCACAAAATCGAGCTTATATCGCGGGGGCTGTCCCAATTGGGCCCGAAGTTCGTTAACCTCTTTTTTCAATGCGACCATGCGAAGCTCGCGCCCCACTGCGGCGCGGTTGAAGCGTTTCAATTTCTCATTGCTGAGGCCCAGTTTCTCCACATGCCGCTTGATTTCTTCCTCCGCAGCCTTGCGGATCTCTATTTCTTTCTTCAATTCCCGGTTCAGGTCCGATAATTCCGCAGTACGTTCTTCTACCCGCAGCTCCAATTCGTCATGGGCTTTCTTTAGCGCATCCCGCGCTTTTTTTCGCTCTGTGATGTCGGTGGCTATGGCAAAGACCGTTAAAACTTCATCCTCCACGCGTCTGTTGCATGACAGGTAAACCGGAAGCCCGCCGTTGTATTTCAGCTCGATCTCTCCGATTCCGGTCCCCTGAAGGGCATTCTTCCACAGGATGTCGAATTTCTCTTTGTCTTTTTCGGATACAAGGTCCCTGAAGGAGCCGGCAACGAGCTTCCCGCTCGGGACGCCTGACATTCCGGCAAAAGCCTCGTTGCAGTAAATAATAGTGCCGCGTTCCGTGAGAGTAAGCGCCCCTTCGTTTATCGACTCGACGAGCACCCGGTACGTATGTTCCGCCCCCTGCAGGGTATAAATCTGATCGCCGCTAGGACCGGAAACGACTAACGCGTCCACTTCACCCTGCCTGATCGCCCTGAGCGTCTCTTCGGCCTCCTCAAGCCGCAAGCGAAGCCCCGACTCTTCGCCAAGCGCATCTTTCTTTATTTCTTTTTTCCCAGCCACAGTCCGCTCCTCACTTCCCCATTTTCTTAGGTCTCAGATCAAGCCCGAGAAGGATCTTCTCCTCATCCGACATGTCGCCTATGAACCTTCGAAGCGGCAAAGGCAGCTTTTTGATCAGCGTCGGCGCGGCTATGATCTGTTCTCCTTTTGCGAGCACGGGCTGCTGAAAGATGTCGACGATCTCCAGCTCATAGCGGCCTTTCAGATGTTCCTCGCAAATCTCTCTTATGTTCGTGATTGCTTTCATCGACCTGGGGGTCATTCCGGTCACGTAGAGTTTCAGGATGTATTTCTCCTGCTTTAGCTCCTTAGCCTTTTTCTTCAGTTTTCGGACCGTATCATCAGTTTCATTTTTCATAAGGCCTCATTTCGCCGGCTTCAGATCGAGACCAACCAGGACACGCTCGGTGTTTGACAGGTCTCCGATTATCTTCCGAAGCGGCACAGGCAGATTTCGTACCAGTGTCGGGATGGCAAGTATCTGGTCACCCTTGGCCAGCTGGGGGTTCTTCAAGAGGTCTATCACTGTTATTGTGTATTTGCCCTTCAAATGCTCTTCGCAGAGTTTCTCGAGGTTGGCAAGGGCCGTGATGGATTTGGGGGTCTGGCCTGCAACGTAGAGTTTAAGATGCCAGGTTTCGCTCTCCGTCTCTTTTTTGGTCGATTTTGTCTTTGGGGTTTTTGCCGGGGTCTTTGGTGATTTCTTCCTGGTTGTCCTTGCCGTCATCTTTTCCTCCCGCTATTTCTTTATCAAAGTAATGTCCCCTCCCCCCCTTTCCGCGCCCGGGCGGATTCGCTCAGGCAAAGACCCAAGAGGGGCTATTTGTCCTCCCCTTGAGGTAAAGGGAGGTTAGGAGGGGTTATGAGGCCGACGCATCCGCCTTTCGAATGCCCGCTATGACACTGCGGTTCGCGGCAAGGGCCTCTTCCTTCAGCTGCCGTTCCTTAACACTCGCCAGCAGTTCCTCCCGGGCAGACTCGTACTCTGAGCGGATTTCATTTATCTTGGCCTCCATGATCAGCCGCTTTCTCTCGATCTCCCGTTTGACCCTTTCGAGTTCTTCCTTGCGGGCCATGGCCTCCGCCTCTTCCTTCATCTCCTGGACCTTGCGCGCTGCGCCTGTCAGGACCATACCCTGCCCCACGTATACGTCAGTGAGATCTATCCCTTTGTTTGTTATCAGGAACTCCCTTATCTGGTTGGAATGCGCCATGCCCCTTGATTTTAGCACGTAAAGCCCTCTTGTGCGCTCGCCGTTATATTCGATGTCCCGGACCAGAAGCCACGTGTCCATGAGAGATGTCAACGCAACCTCGGTCTGCTCCAGGTCGTGGCCTCCGTGTGTTAGGCTCGTGCAGAGCGTGGTGATGTAAGTGGATTTAAGCAGGTCGATCAGCCTCATAAGCATGGCCTTGACTTCCTCTACTGTGCCGATGTTCGTGAGGCCGGTTATCGGGTCGACAACAGCGATGGTAGGCCTGAATTCCTTGGTTCACCGTGACAAGATGCATCTCAAGTCCTGAGTAGGTGGGTCTCGCCACGTTAAAATGCAGAAGCCCCTTTTGCACCCAGTGCGCAAGGTTTAAACCGATGGATTTCGCGTTCCGGATTATCTGATTGGCCGACTCCTCGGAGGCCAGATAAAGGCAACGCTCTCCCCGGCTGCACGATTCGTTGACAAGGTGCACTGCCAGGCTTGTCTTTCCGGTGCCTGCCGTGCCTGAAACAAGTATGCTGCTCCCACGGTAATAGCCTTTGCCGTCGAGCATCGCGTCGAGCCTCGGGACGCCGCTCGGCACGCGTTCATCGGTGGCCTTGTGGTCGAGCCCGACAGAGGTAATGGGCAGGACCGAAAAGCCGGTCTCATCTATAAGGAAGGGATATTCGTTTGTGCCGTGCAGGGAGCCCCGGTATTTGACGATCCGCAGGCGGCGAGTCGATATCTGTTCCGTCACACGGTGGTCGAGCATGATGACGCAGTCTGCCACGTATTCTTCGAGCCCGTGACGGGTCAGTGTGCCCTCTCCCTTTTCTCCTGTGATGATCACGGTGACCCCTTGTTCTTTTAACCACCTGAAAAGGCGTCGCAGCTCAGCGCGCAGTATGTTGAGGTTCGGCAATCCCGAAAAGAGCGTCTCGATAGTATCGATCACCACCCTCTTTGCGCCTATGGATTTGATGGCATAATCAAGTCTTACGAAGAGCCCTTCCAGGTCATACTCACCCGTCTCTTCGATCTCGGACCGTTCAATATACACATAATCAACAGCGATCTTCTTCTTCTTTGCGAGGTCTTCGAGGTCGAAGCCTAACGAGGCAACATTCTTTGCCAGCTCTTCAGCGTTCTCTTCAAAGGCGATGAATACGCCCGGATCGTTATAATTGAGGGCGCCACGGACAAGGAACTCCATAGCCAAAAGCGTCTTGCCGCTTCCTGCACCCCCGCATACAAGTGTGGGACGGCCCTTCGGAAGCCCGCCCTGTGTGATCTCGTCGAGGCCCTGGATGCCGGTGGGCACTTTCGCAACTGACGCGGTCCGGATCTCCCTTGTCTCAGACTTTGTCTTTCCTGGCATAGTCATCTCCCCTCGAAACTATAAGATTCCAAACACTTGCCGAAATGTTCAATTTTATCATAGTTTGACCCTTTAGAAAAGTCGTTTATGAAGAAAAGCCCGCTCGACGGCGTCTATTCAAGATATCGAAAGTCTTATGGACGGGTCCACGACAAACAGCCACACTAGGTGAACTGCAGTCCTATCCTGAAGAGTACTTCATCGGATTTATTGAGGTAAAAGATCTCGTCATTTTTTTCGATCCAGATCACCACCGCCGCCTTGGAGGAAAGCCCACCGAAATGCTTTATCGTTATTTCCTGCCCCACGGAAAGGGGGGACGCAGACAGAATGCAAAGGCCGGTTTCGCTGGCATTGACGACGTCCGCTTCGAATAAATCATCTTCCGAAAAAGGGTCGAGCGAATACTCTACCTTATCATCCGAGAATTCATACCGGTCGCTTCTTCTGAGATCAAACATAATCTTCCGGTCCCCGGATGCACATCATTCTCATTATATCATCACCTCCAGGGCAGCCATACCCTCTTTTGCCCTCTCGTTGTCCTCTGAAATACTCAGCGCCCGATCGAAGAACCTCCTGGCCCTCACCTTCAGGCCGAGCGCCAAATATAGATGCCCCAACTCAGCAAGGTATCCGCTGTTTGCCGGGGCCTGCCGGCTGGCAATAAGCAGTGCCTCCTCGGCTTCCTTGTATCTTTTCATCTGTCTCAGGGCAATCCCGTAGCCGTAACGATAGTGGGCTTTTGTGCCGTCGAGATGCACCGACTGTGCAAACAGTGAGATAGCTCTCTCGACGCGGCCGGCCCTGTAGTCCATCTCTGCCTCCTCAAATTTCATCCTTGCCAGTTCGGACGCCGGCCTTTGCCTGGCGTCACCCCCGTGAAGAGCAGTGTCGATCTGATTCCTGGACAAAGCTGAATATGCCTGGTTCAGTCTGGAGAAGATCCGGGACAACTTGTTTTTCAGGTCCTCGTGATCCAGCGCGAAAAACCTGTCGGGATGATACCTCTTTACCTTCCGGTAATAGGCACGTTTAATCTCGCGCTCCGATGCGCCGCTGTCCACGTCGAGTATCTCGTAATGCCCCATGTCTTCACATCTCATGGAAAGCGAATCAACTTCAGCCAGAAAGTCGTGGTCGCTCACTATCTCCGAGACCGCTTCTTCCAACGACAGCATGTCAGGAATCTCCTCTGTCCCCGGTTCAATGATCCTGGCGCTGAGAAAGACATGCAGGGCCTTCAGGGTCGAAAAACGATCCAGAAGTGATCTATCAAGGATGTCCCGGATGTTGTTTTGACCATTTACCAGAAGAAGCACCTTCTCGTCGCCGGCATCCAGGGAGATGTCGTGGTAAAGATCAAACGGGTCGGCAGAAGGGGAAAGGACCGCATCCAGGGGAGGGAGCACCCTCTCCAGATATCCCGTGTCTTCAATTGTTTTTATGCCCTGGTAAATGATGTCGGCCAGGCTCAGTCTGAGTCGAATGATGTCCCGTATAGGAAGACTCCCCTCACTAAATTCGAAACTCCCCTCCACAATCCTGAAGGCCTTCCGTATTGTCATCTCTGTCTGTGTCTGCACGGCCTGCGGCAATTCAGAGGCCCTTAGGAAACCCAATTCCACCAGGACCGCCCCTTCCTTCTTTCCCGAGGCCCGGGCAATCGAGCGTACTCGCTTGCCCCCATCGGAAGTAATCCTGCAGCCCCCGACGAGCAGATCGACGATGGACACAACTTCAGGGGCAGACGAGGCAAATACTGGCTGCCCCTCATCGATGTAGATATTTTTTTCAACCTGTTCGGACGTGATCTTCAGCGTTCCTGTCTTCCCCGAAAGTTTCAGACCCATAAGCAGGTCGGCAAGAGCATAATTGCGCAGCAGCCCTCTATGCTGCTTAAAGAATTCGATCCCTGCAAGATTCCCCCTGACCCAGACAACATGCCCTTCTTCGCTCATCCCGTCGTAGACTATCCTGGCCGTTTCATGGACCCTGAGCTTCCTGGTCGACCGGACCTCCACACCGAAAGGCGAGTAGTCGAACAGTCGGGCAGCGAACACTCCTTCAGCAGTCTGGAGGAGAATCTTTTCGTCCTTCCTGTACCTTGCGAACCGCCGCCGCTCTCTTCTGTCGTCAGTCATGCTGCGGTTATATTCTACCATGAGTCAAAGAGCCTGCCGAAGTTCCGCCATTCCCCTGCCGGGCTGCCTGTTTTCGCGAACTGAAAACCACCGTATGTCCGGACATGCAGACCATCCTCCTCCTCCGTAAGCTTCACTGCACCGTCACGGTCAGTCCTGAAGGCTTGTTTGCCCCGAAGCAGCTCGAGCACCTCCGGGCTCGGGTGGCCGAAGGTGTTGTCCCTGCCCACTGATATGACGGCGAAAGAAGGGGCTACAGCCGAGAGAAAGGCCTCGTTCACGGAAGTGCGACTGCCGTGATGAGGCACCTTGAGGAGATCGCTCTGGAGCCTTCTGCCAAGGTGTGCCAGATCATTTTCCGCTTCATCTTCGATGTCGCCGGCAAAAAGGAAGCTGTTTTTTCTCCCCGTCACCTTCAGGACTACGGAGGAATTGTTCTCCTCGTCATAGTCGCCCCCCGACAGGAGATGGAATTCGGGATAAGGGTGAAAAACCGTGAACCTGATGCCGCCGGATTCGAGGATGTCCCCCCTTCTCAGTACCCGATGCAGGACTTTCACCATATTTCCGGGGGGGTATTCGATAAGGCCGTTGTCCCAGACTTCCTTCACCCTGAATCTTTCCATGATATAGGAGAAGCCCCCGCAGTGGTCCGGGTGGGCATGGCTTAACACTAGTGCGTCGATGACACCTTTTCCCCTCGACTTGAGGAAAGAGGCCACCTCCCTCCCGGTCCTGCCCGTGTCGATCACGACCGTCTTGCTGTCAGGCAGTTCAAGCACGGCCGCATCCCCCTGCCCCACGTCCAGGAAGGTGACACTCAACTCGCTTCCACCCCCTGCCTGCAGAGCCATATAAAAAATAAAAGGGAGAAACGGTGCAGACAGCAGCCACTGTTGCCTTCCGAAACTCAGATAGAGGAGAAAGCCGGCGTAAAAGGCCAGACAGAGAGCCGGAGGAAATACCGGGACACCCAGGGAAGCAAAAGGGACGCCGGACAGCCACTTTACGAGGCGTACCGCGAGGTCAGCAATCGCGCCGATTACAGGGGCAAGAGGATAATGACCAAACAGGATAAAACAGAGAGAGGAAAACAGCGACAGAGGCACCAGGACAAACCCGATCAGGGGTGTGACAATGAGGTTCGACAACGGCGAGACCAGCGACAGCGAATGGAAATGGTAGGCGACCAGCGGCGCCGTACCGACAGAGGCGGCAAGAGTGAGCAAAACCGAATCCCCGGGAATTCGGAGCAGCCGCCGGAGGCGCCCCACTGCCTCGGGGTCTTCGTCCTTTTCCCTGCCCGTCATGGCAAAACCGATGAAAAGTACGGCGATAAAAGAGAGTTGGAATGAAAGACCCATCATTACACCGGGGTCCCACAGGACCAGCAGGAATGCGGCAAAACAGAGGGAATTGAGCCAGAGCCCCTTCCTCCCCATGAGGAGTCCCACCAGAAAGAGCGTCACCATGACAAAGGAACGGACTGCGGGGACATTGGCTCCGGATAGCCCGAGATAAAAGATGAGAAAGGGGATGCAGAGAATCGCGGCAGCCTGTGAGGGCGCAAGATACATGGACAGCCTGAGCAGGATTCTGTATGGGAGCCTCTTCATCAGAAAGACGAAGCAGCCAAACAGTATGACGGAAAAGAGGCCGAAGTGAGTACCGGAGATGCTGAGGATGTGGGCAAGCCCTGCTTTGTTGAAGGCCCCTCGCATCTCCTCGGTGAGGCACCCCTTCTCTCCAGTGGTTACAGCAGAAAGCAGCGCGGCTGAATCCCCTCCGAACTTTTCACCGAGAAGATCGTTGAGCGCTCCGCGGTACCCGTTAAAGTTCATGAAGGCCCGCCCAAACCCATTGTCTTGTCCAGGGTCCGCCGAGATGAGCCTGCCGTAAACACGGGGCTCAGCAGACCCGCCCGGATTTCTCCTCGTCCCGTCTCTTCCGGTCCGCACCAGGATCTCAGACTCTCCTGCCTGTTGGCCTCCCTCATCGGAAAAGACAGTGACCTCACTGTCACGCAGCCC
>Ga0055453_10000007_pt1 | contig 19030 bp, 16 predicted proteins | sample Goodyear_PhragA__FD_57741 | JGI IMG/M metagenome (GOLD analysis project Ga0055453, IMG submission 57741) | Wetland microbial communities from San Francisco Bay, California, USA, that impact long-term carbon sequestration - Goodyear_PhragA_D2 | ecosystem: Environmental > Aquatic > Marine >... | reverse complement strand
CGGCGCGGGCTGGCCGGTCTGGGCCGGCGCGGGCTGGCCGGTCTGGGCCGGCGCGGGCTGCGGCGGCTGCCTCCCCGTCGTGTCCACGCTGCGGACGCTACGCCGACATGACTCGCTTCTCGACGACCTTCCACGCGCCGGCAGATATCCACTGCGGTGGACGATCAACGTCGTGCTAGCAGTCGTGCTAGCGATCGCAATCGCCCACGGCAGCGGATCATCGCCACAGCTTGGGGCGCGGGCGAGGTGCGGGCCGGAGGCCGGTCCGCGGAAGTGACGCGGCGGCGCTCAGCGGTCCAGGATCGCGGTGACGCCCTGGCCACCGGCGGCGCAGATGGAAATCAACCCGCGACCGGAGCCCTTTTCGGCCAGCAGCTTGGCCAGCGTCGCGACGATCCGACCGCCCGTCGCCGCGAACGGATGGCCGGCGGCCAATGACGAACCGTTGACGTTCAACTTCGTCCGGTCGATCGGACCCAGCGGCTCGCGCAGGCCGAGCCGCGCCTTCGCGAACTCCGGATCCTCCCAGGCGGCGAGCGTGGCCAGCACCTGCGACGCGAACGCCTCGTGAATCTCGTAGAAATCGAAGTCGCCGAGCGTCAGTCCGGCTCGGGCGAGCATCTTCGGCACGGCGAACACCGGCGCGGTCAACAAGCCGTCCGGTTCGCCGCCGGTCGACGGGTCGCCGTGCACGAAGTCGACGGCTGCGGTCTGCGAGAACGTCAGGTAGGCGAGCACCGGCAGCCGCCGCGCCGCCGCCCAATCCTCGGTCGCCAGCAGGACGAGCGCCGCGCCGTCGGTGAGCGGCGTCGAGTTGCCGGCGGTCATCGTCGGGTCGGGTCCGCGTTTGCCGTACACGGGCTTGAGCATTGCCAGCTTCTCGATCGTGGTGTCCTCGCGCAGGTTCTGGTCGCGGGTCAGTCCGAGATAGGGCGTCATCAGGTCGTCGAAGAACCCGCGCCCGTAGGCCGCGGCGAGATTTCGGTGTGACGCGAGCGCTAGTTCGTCCTGCTCGGCCCGGCCGATGTGCCATTGGCGGGCGGTGATCGCCGCGTGCTCACCCATCGACAGGCCGGTGCGCGGCTCGGCGTTGCGCGGCCGGTCCGGCCGGAACGCGGCCATCGGTCGCACCTTCACCGCGGCCCTCGCCCGGGCCCGGAAGGTCCGCGCGCGGCGGAGTTCCAAGAGGGTACGGCGCAACTGTTCGTTCAGGCCGAGCGGCGCATCCGAGGTGGTGTCCACCCCGCCCGCGATGGCGCAGTCGATCTGCCCAAGGGCGATCTTGTTCGCGACCAGGATCGCCGCTTCGAGACCCGTACCGCACGCCTGCTGCACGTCGTAGGCAAGCGTACGCGAGTCAAGTCGCGATCCGAGCACGCACTCGCGCGTCAGGTTGAAGTCCCGACTGTGTTTGAGCACCGCACCGGCCACCACCTCACCGATCACCTCGCCGGCCAGGCCGAACCGGGCGATCAGTCCGTTCAGCGCCGACATCAGCATGTCCTGGTTGGACGCCGTGGCGTAGCGGCCGTTGGAGCGCGCGAACGGGATGCGGTTGCCACCGACGATGGCGACCCGGCGGACGGTGCTCATGCATTCTCCTTGTGCGGTGGTCGCCGGCGCGTCACCCAGCGGGCACGCATCGGGCCAGCGGCTGCGGATCGGGCCGGCGAGTGTGCGTCGACCCGATGAGTGAGTGTCGCCCCGGCGGGTGGCTTCGTCGCGATCCACACACCCGTTGAGATAACCGTGGTCGAATCAATCGTCATCGACTGGGTAGACGTTTGTCGCGTTTGTTGGCGTGTTGTGCCCGGGCGAGTCGCCGGTGGCACGGCATGCGGCACTCACGATGACAAGGTTACCCGTGAGTAGCCCGACGTTCGGCAGGTTGAGAGCGTTGTTGCGATTCACGGCCGCCGCCACGAAGGGAGCCACCGTGTCCGACCGTTACGCTAATTTCGCCGCCTCCGGCGCCGGCCGCGCCCTGATCAAGCGCCTGGGCCTGCCGGATCCGCTCCGCCTGCGCCGATATCACCCCGGCGCCCGTGATTTGGCCGGCGCCGTCCTGCTCGGTGGAGACGGCCGGCTAGCGGAGCCGATCGCGCAAGTGCTCGCGAAACTCGACGCCGACGTACGACGGCCGACCGTGACGGCGCCCGGCGCGGCCGAGACCGCGGTGCCGGCCATGGCGGGGGCTCCCGCTCGAGTCGAGCCCGGCGTCGGAATCGCCACCCCGATCGCCCGCACTGACCACACCCCGTCGACGGCCATCGGTGATCTCGTCGAGCCGGCCCTATCTGGCCGATTCGGGGCGCTGATCTTCGACGCGACCGGGATCACGTCACCGACCAGGCTGCAGGACCTGTTCGCGTTCTTCCAGCCATACGCCCGGTCGCTCGTTGCATGTGGGCGGGTCATCGTATTCGGCTCGCCACCCGATGCGGCGACGACCGCCGATGAGGCGATCGCTCAGCGGGCGCTGGAAGGGTTCACCCGGTCGGTCGGCAAGGAGTTCGGTCGCGGTACCACGGCTCAGCTTGTTTACGTCGCGCCGGGCGCCGAACCGCGGATCGAGTCGACGCTGCGATTCCTGCTCTCGGGCAAGTCCGCGTACGTCTCGGGCCAGGTGATCCGCATCGGTGCGGCCGGCAAGCCGGCGACCGATCCGGAGATCTGGAACTGGGATCGTCCGCTCGTCGGCAAGATCGCCCTCGTCACCGGAGCAGCGCGCGGCATCGGGGCCTCGATCGCACAGGTGCTGTCGCGCGACGGCGCCATCGTGGTCTGCCTCGACGTCCCGGCCGCCGGCGACGCCTTGAGTCAGGTCGCAAACGAGATCGGCGGGACGGCGGTCCAACTCGATCTCACCGCCGCCGATTCCCCGGAGCGCCTGGTCGATTTCATCCGCGAGCGGTACGGCCGCATCGACATCGTGGTCCACAATGCCGGCATTACGCGGGACAAGACGTTGGCGAACATGTCCGACGCCATGTGGTCGACTGTGCTCGCGGTGAACCTGATAGCGCCGCAACGGGTCAATGACGCGCTCACGCAGGCAAACCTCATGCCGGCCGGCGGCCGGATCGTCGGGGTGTCATCGGTCGCCGGGCTCGCCGGCAACCGCGGTCAGACGAACTACGCGACGTCCAAGGCCGGTGTGATCGGACTCGTCACGGCCTCCGCCGTCGCATTGACCGCACGAGGCATCACCGTCAACGCCGTCGCGCCTGGATTCATCGAGACCGCGATGACCGCAAAGATGCCGATGTTCTTGCGCGAGGCCGGCCGGCGGATGAACAGTCTGGCCCAAGGCGGCCTGCCGATCGACGTCGCGGAGACGATCGCGTGGTTGGCGTCGCCCGGATCGGACGGCGTGACCGGCAACGTCATCCGCGTGTGCGGCCAGAGTCTGCTGGGGGCGTGATGGACGTCGAGTTGACCCGGCTGCCGGCGACACGCACGCTCTATCGCAAGGCGGTACGCGGGTCGGTGCGGCGACGCGAGGAGGACCCGGACCCGCGGCTGCCGGACACCCGACTGCTGTTGCGCGGCGTTGAGGCCGAGATCGAACGACTCTCGGCCTATGACCGCGTGTGCGGGTTCCGGCTGGCCGACGCGCTGCCGGTGACGTATCCGCACGTGCTCGCGTTTCCCCTGGCAATGGAGTTGATGAGCGCCCCGGCGTTCCCGTTCGGCGTGATCGGCCTGGTGCACATCGGAAACCGGATCACCCAGGCGCGGCCGATCCGGGTGGGCGAGCGGCTGGATTTCGCGGTACGCACCGAGTCCCTGCGGGCACACACCCGCGGCCGCCAATTCGATGTTGTCGCGACGGCCACCGTGGACGGCGTCGAGGTGTGGCACGGCGTGTCCATCTACCTGCGGCGAGACAAGCCGGCCGAAGCTCGACGGCACGGTGGCACGCCGGGCGATGGCGCGGGTCACGACGCGGTGGCCGATGGCGCGAGCCGGCCGGTCGAGGACTCGCCACCGACGGCGATCTGGCGGGTCGGAGCAGACATAGGGCGGGCGTACGCGGCCGTCTCCGGCGACCGAAATCCCATCCACCTGTCGCGGATCGGGGCGCGTGCGTTCGGTTTCAGCCGCCCGATCGCCCACGGCATGTGGACCATGGCACACGCCGTCGCCGCCCTCGAGGGCAAGCTCGGCGACACCTACACGGTCGATGTGGCGTTCCGGCGGCCGCTCCCGCTGCCGTCGACGGTGGCCTGGCGGGCGCGCCGGGACAGCGAAGGCTGGACGATCGCCGTCGGCGACCCGGCGTCGGGCCGGTCGCATCTCACCGGATCCGTGGCGCCCGCCTGAGGCGCCGGCGCGAGAGTCTCAGCCGCTCATTGACGGCTGCGGCGTCGGCACGGTCTGGCTGCCGCCGTCGTTAGAGGCGGTGCCGTTGGGTGCGGTGCCGTTCGGACGCTGGTTGCCGAAGCCGTAGCCGCCCCGACTTCCCGGGCCGAAGCCGTGACCGTCCCGGTTGCCGTACCCGGGTCCAAAGCCGTCGTGGCCCGGACCGAAGCGACTGACCGGCACCAGACGGTTGCCGTCGTCGCGCGTCGCGAGCGCGGTGATGCCGGAGCCGAGCAGGCCGCCGAGGATCAACCCCACGAGCCCGGGTACGAGGAATCGACGCCATCCCGGCCACGAGCGCCACGAGCGTCGCTCGGCCTTCGCGGGTGGCACGGCCCCGGCCGGCGCGAGGGCGTACCCGACCGGCACCCAGCCCGGCGGCGGCGCCCACGCTCCGGGCGGCAGTCCGGACGGCGTTCGGCCGGCCGGTGGCGGCTCGGCCGGCGCGGCTGGACCGGACTGGGCGGCTGGACCGGACTGGGCGGCTGGACCGGACTGGGCGGCCGAGACGGCCGGGGCGGCTGCCTGCGCATCCGGCCCGCTCGACGGCGCCGGGGCGGCGGTCGGGCCGGGCTCTTGTGCCAGTGGCACGGTCTCGTGGTCGGCTCTCGGGTGACCCGGTTCGGGTGTGACGGGATCTGGCTCGGGCGTACCGGTCATGACTGCCTCCTGCGGACGGCGACGGGCTGTGGGCGGGTAGTCGCCATTGCCAGGCTCGGCCACCGAACTTGGCCGCGGCCGTGACACCCCTGTGGGCTGGCTAGCAACCTCGGGCATGGACCGCGTGCCACAGTCCTGGGCGATCTTCGACGGTCAGCGCCCGCCCACGCCCGCCAAGGGCTCCCACGTCACGCCGTCGAGGAGCTGCCCGGCGCCGAGCCAAACGACGTTCATCAGGCGACCGGCGACCGACTCGGGCTGCTCGCCGGGATGGTCGGCGAGCCAGTCGGCGAGCGATTCGCTCGCCCCCACCAGCGCAAACGCGAGCGGCGTCAGGTCGGTGGATCGGGGTGACCGGCCACGGCCCTCGACCGCACGCGTGAGCATGCCAGCGACTACCTCGATCATCCGCGCGCGCATCGTGGCAACTTCGTCCGCGAACGGTCCTCCCGCCTGCCGATAGAGCACCGACCAGCCGTCACGATTGGCGGCGACGTACCCGAAGAAGGCCCGCATGCCGTGCCACAGCTGCTCGTCCGGCGCGAGAGCCGGATCGACGACGTCGACGATGGCCTGCATCACCCGGGTGCCCTCGCGATGCAGGCATGCCACGAAGACGTCGTCCTTGGCACCGAGGTAGGCGTACACCATCGGTTTGCTGACGCCGGCGCGGGCCGCGATGTCGTCCATCGAGGCGGCGTGGAAGCCGAGCCGGGCGAACTCCACCACTGCGGCGTCGAGCATCTGGAGCTCGCGCACGCTGCGGGGCAGACGTCGGGTCGACACGCTTGCGAGCATATCTACTCATGCGTAAGGTTACGCATCAGTAACTTGCGAGCCGCGTCCCGCCGGCGCCGCTCGCCACCCGACACCGCCGGTCGCCCGACGTCCACGTACGACATTGACGTCCACGCGCGACGTCGCCGATCGGCGCGCAGGAGAGGACACCCCGTGGCCGACATCGACCTGTCCAACTTCACGAGCGACGACCCGAAGCAGTTCGCCCAGATCGTCAAGGGCGCCTCGAGCGAGCAGCTGACCGCTTTGATGAAAAGCGACCAGCGGGAGAAGGTGCTGAGCGAGGTCTTCGGCCGCATGCCCGCGCTGTTTCGGGCCGACCGGGCCGGCACCACGAGCGCGGTCGTGCACTGGACCATCGGCGACCGGGCTGACGGCGGCAGCGACACCTACGAGTTGGTCATCGAGAACGGCAAGTGCGAGCTGTCCTCGACGCCCACCCGCGACCCGAAGCTCGCGCTGACCGTGGGCGGCGCCGACTTCCTGAAGGTCGTCACGGGCAACGCCAATCCGGTGATGCTGTTCATGACCGGCAAGCTCAAGGCGAAGGGTGATCTCGGTCTAGCCGCCAAGATCGGCGACCTGTTCGACATCCCGAAGGCGTGACGATGCCGGAGTTCTCCCTCGACCTGAACGAAGAACAGCGGGACCTCCGAAACTGGGCACACGGCTTCGCCGCCGACGTCATCCGACCGGCCGGCGCGGAGTGGGACGAGCGCGAGGCAACGCCGTGGCCGATCATCACGGAGGCGGCCAAGATCGGTCTGTACGGGTACGAGTTCCTCGTCAACGCGTACAGCGACCCGACCGGGCTGTCGCTGCCGATCGTCACGGAGGAGCTGTTCTGGGGCGACGCCGGCATCGCGATGTCCATCATGGGCACCGGTCTCGCTGTCGCGGCAATCTACGGCAGCGGCACGCCGGAGCAGTTCCTCGAGTGGGTGCCGCACTGCTTCGGCGACGCGGCCGATCCGAAGGTGGCCGCGTTCTGCTCGACCGAGCCACAGGCTGGTTCGGACGTCGGGGCGATGCGCACCCGGGCGCGTTATGACGAGGCGACCGACGAGTGGGTGTTGACCGGCCAGAAGGCGTACGCCACCAACGGTGGCATCGCCAACGTGCACGTCGTCACGGCGGTGGTGGATGCCGAGCTCGGGTCGCGCGGTCAGGCCGCGTTCGTCATCCCGCCCGGCACGACGGGTCTCGAAGGCGCGAAAAAGCTGCGCAAGCTCGGGCTGCGTGCATCGCACACCGCCGATGTGTTCCTCGACGACGTACGGGTGCCCGGATCCTGCCTGCTCGGCGGCAAGGAGAAGCTGGACGAACGGCTGGCCCGCGCGCGGGAGGGCCGCCGGTCATCGGGGTCCGCCTCGATGCGGACGTTCGAGTCGACTCGCCCGACGGTCGGTGCGCAGGCACTCGGCGTCGCCCGAGCGGCGTACGAGTATGCGCTCGACTATGCGAAGTCGCGTGAGCAGTTCGGCCGGCCGATCATCGAGAACCAGGCGATCGCGTTCACGCTGGCCGACATGCGCACCGAGATCGACGCGGCGCGCCTGCTCATCTGGCGGGCCGCCTGGATGGGCCGCAACGAGCGCCCGTTCGAGGCCGGCGAGGGATCGATGAGCAAGCTGAAGGCAAGCGAGGTTGCCGTGCGCGTGACCGCACAAGCCGTGCAGATCTTGGGCGGAGCCGGATACCTGCGCGATCATCCGGTCGAGCGGTGGTACCGCGACGCCAAGATCTACACGATCTTCGAGGGTACGTCCGAGATCCAGCGTCTCGTCGTCGCCCGCGCGATCTCCGGAATGCAGATCAGATAACCGACGCTTCGGTATCACTCCAACACGAAGTGCGCCGACCGTCGGTCCAGGCGCTTAGAAAAGCAGAGTGCGCCGACCGTCGGTCCAGGCGCTTAGAAGAACACGGTCCAGGCGCTTAGAAAGACGCTGCAGAGCGATACCATGCCCCAATGTCAGGTAGTCGCTGTGCCCATCACTCTGGACTGCTCGCGGGCCGGGTATCCAACGCGGACATAACGCCTGGTCTGGGGGGTTCTGTCCGGCATGCCACGAGGCGGGGGCCGGCTGGTCGGCGTACCCGCGCAATGGCGGTCGTGGCGGTGACGGCCGCACTCGCCCTGACCACCGCGGCCTGCTCCGGCAAGAAGGCGGCGACCTCCACCACGACGCTGCCCTCCGGCCCCACGCTAATGCAGCAGTCGGAGGCAGCGATGGCCACCGTGCAGACCGTGCACTTCGCGATCGCCGTCGACGGAACGCTCCCCGGCCTGCCCCTGTCTAAGGCGGACGGCGACCTGAAGGCGAGCGGCGACGCCAAGGGCAGCGCCAACATTAGCGAGTTCGGCGTCAACGTCGAGGTCGAATTCATCATCGCCAACAAGACCTTCTACCTGAAGGGTGTGACCGGCGGTTATTCGCCCATGCCCCTGTCCACCGCCTCGTCGATCCTCGACCCGTCGGCGATCCTCGATCCGAACCGAGGCGTCGTGCAGCTCATGAAGACGGCGAAGAACCCGACGACGGAGGCGATCGAGTCGGTCAACGGCCACGATGCGTACCGTGTCGCGGTCACTCCGGATCCAGTCGCGATCAAATCGTTGGTGCCCGGCTCGGGCGCCGGCACGACCGGCAAGATCTGGATCGACACGACGACCCACCGCCTGTCCAAGGGTGTGTTCACGGTGCCCGGATCGGGCTCCAACAAAGGGGCGACCGTGACCATCACCCTGACGAATTACAACGCGCCCGTCACCGTCAATGCGCCCTGACGCCGCGACCGTCGGCACACCCGCGACCTCCGCGGCGGGTGCGGGTGGCAGCGACGGCCGCGGTTCGTCCGCGGGTCGCCGGATCGCCGTAGGTGTCGGCGGCCTCGCCGTGCTGCTGGCGGCAATCGACGCGTACGTCGTGGTCAGCATCTTCGTACCGATCCTGAATTCGCTCGGCCTGCCCATCAACCGGCTCGAACGGGCCACCCCGATCGTCACCGGCTACCTGCTCGGATACGTGGCCGCGATGCCGCTGCTGGCACGGATCTCCGATCGCTACGGCCGGCGCATCGTCATCTACGCGGGGCTGGCCGGTTTCGCCGCCGGATCGGCACTGACCGGATGGGCACCGACCGAGAACTGGCTCGTGATCGGCCGCACCGTACAGGGCGTCGCCGGCGGTGCGCTGCTGCCGGTCACGCTCGCGCTGGCGGCCGACCTCTTCGCCGATCGGTCCCGCGCCCGGGTCCTGGGCGGTGTCGGAGCAGCGCAGGAGCTGGGGAGCGTGATCGGGCCGCTCTACGGCGCGTGGGTCGCCTCCCAGGTCGATTGGCGCTGGGTGTTCTGGATCAACATCCCGCTCGCCGTGGCCGCGGCCGCGCTCGTCCATCGCAGCGTGCCGGCTCATCGCCCGGACGACCCGGCCGACCGGCCGCGCGTGGACGTGGTCGGCGGTCTGCTGCTCGCCGCCTGTCTCGGCGTGCTCGTCGCCGCGCTCGACAACCAGCACCCAGAAAACGGGGTGCTGCCGCCGCACGGCCCGATCCTGCTGGCGATCAGCGGGGGGCTGCTCGTCGCGTTCGTCGTCTGGGAGATCACCGCTCGGACAAAGCTGATGGACCTGGCCGGCGTCGCGAAACGACCGTTCTTCGCCTCCATCGCGGCCAGCTTGCTCGCCGGAGCGGGCCTGCTCGCCACGCTGTTGTTCATCCAGCTCGACGCGCAGACGGTGCTGGAGAAGACGGCCGGCCAGGCCTCGCTGTTGCTCGCCCGCTTCTTGATCGCACTTCCGATCGGCGCCGTCATCGGCGGCTACCTGGTCCGGCGGTTCGGCGAACGCATCATCACCGTGTCCGGATTGGCGATCGCGACGTTCGGCTACTGGCTGGTCTCACGCTGGCCGATCGAGGTACTGTCCGCATCCCACCACATCGGACCGGTCCGGCTGCCGATGCTCGACACCGACCTAGTCATCGCCGGACTCGGATTGGGTCTCATCATCGCGCCACTCGCGTCGGCGGTGTTGCGCGCGGTGCCGGCGGCGCAGCACGGCATCGCGTCGGCGGCGCTCGTGGTCGCCCGGATGATGGGCATGCTCATCGGGGTGGCCGCGCTCGCGGCCTGGGGCCTGCACAAGTTCCAACAGTTGACCGCGCACCTCAACACACCGCTGCCGATCAACAAGTCGGCCGCCCAATTCGCGGCAGAGGAAGCCGTCTACGAGAAGGCTCTGTTCCACGCCCTTCAGCAGGAGTATCGCTCGATCTTCTTCGCAACCGCGATCGTGTGCGCCGTCGGCGCCGTCATCGGACTGGCGCTGGAGGGCCGGAGCCCGAGATCCACCGAGCTACCCGCGGCGGCCGTGGAAGGCGACCCGGAGCACGGCCTTGCCACGGACTGAGCGCATTCGCCACATCTGACGGATCGCGTCAGTACAGCCGTTCTATTGCGTCCATGTCCCACCCAAACGCCATCGGCTGTGCGAGTCTGGATCATGCGCAGAAACGCCAATGGCTAGCCCTGGGGGCGCCCGTTGCCGCTTGCCCGCCAGCGCTCGGCCAATGAGGTCGTCAGTGTCACAGCGCCGTGGCCGTAGCCCGGCAGCCGTCAACGACAGCGGGAGGAACCAGGTCTATGAGCAACGCCCATGACATGGAGCAAGTTGGCGCAGCCAACGCCTCGGGGCGTACGCCGGTCGTGTTCGTACACGGTCTGTGGCTGCTGCCGAGCAGCTGGGACCGCTGGGCCGCACTCTTCGACCAGGCCGGCTACGCGCCGGTCGAGCTCGGCTGGCCGGATGACCCGGATACGGTCGCCGAGGCCCACGAGCACCCGGAAACGTTCGCCAAGAAGACCGTCGGTGACGTCGCCGACTACCTCAGCGGCCTGATCGGCCAGCTCTCGAAGAAACCGGCCGTCGTCGGACACTCGTTCGGTGGCCTACTGACCCAGATCCTGGCCGGGCGGGGACTGTCGGCCGCGTCGGTTGCCATCTCACCGGCACCGTTCCGTGGCGTGCTCCCGCTGCCGATCTCGGCGCTGCGGGTCGCCTCCGTGGCGCTGCAGAATCCAGCCAACATTCACCGTGCCGTACCGCTGACGTACGAGCAGTTCCGCTACGGATTCGGCAACGCGTTGAGCGAGGACGAGGCGAAGGCGCTCTATGACGAGTACTCGGTGGCGGCCCCCGGTGCTCCGCTCTTCCAGGCCGCCTCGGCAAACCTCAACCCGTGGACCGATGCCAAGGTCAACAGCAAGAGCCCGGATCGCGGCCCGCTACTGATCATCGCGGGCGAGAAGGACCACACCGTGCCACCGGTGATCGCGAAGGCGTCGTTCAGGAAGCAGCAGCGCAACCTCGGCGTCACCGAATTCGTGCAAATGCCGGATCGGGGCCATGCACTCACCATCGACAGCGGCTGGCAGGAGGTCGCCACGACCGCGCTCGACTTCGTACGCCGCTTCGCCTGATCCGCCCTCGTGGTCGCGGATCCGGCCTCCTGTGCGCCCTCCCTCGTCGGCGATCCGCTCGCTGGCGCGCCTGACCACTCGCGCGTGGACGCTATCGTCGCGTTCATGTCTAGCGAGCCGACCTTCGCCATCTTGCTCCGCGGCTATGACCGTGGCGCCGTCGACGCGCTTGTCCGTCGCATCGCCACGGCCGGCGATGCTTCGACGGAAGAGCGTGCGCGCCTGCGCGACGAGCTCCGCGACCCACGACTGCCGAGGGCGCCACGCGGCTACGACTCCCGTGAGGTCGATCGCTACCTGGCCGAGGCGGCCAGCGAACTGAGTTGAACGCGGATCAGCCCGGCACGCGGACGGCACCGGCGATGGCCGCAGCGGCGATGTCCGTACGGTGCTGCGATCCGGCGAGCGCAATCGAGTCGACCAAGCGATAGGCGTCATCGCGAGCGGCGACCAGTGACACTCCGGTCGCTGTCGCACACACCACGCGACCGCCGGACGAAACGAGCGAGCCGTCCGCGGCCAGCCGGGTGCCAGCATGAATCACGCCCGGCCGGTCCGCGCCGCTGATCAGGTCACCCGTACGCGGTGCGGCCGGATATCCGTCGGCGGCCACGACGACCGTCACGGCCGCGCCCTCCCGCCAGACCAGGGGCGGTGCGGCGGACAGCGTCCCGGTCGCGGCCGCGTAGAGCACGCCGGCCAGCGGCGAGGCGAGCATGGGGAGCACGACCTGAGTCTCGGGGTCGCCGAAGCGGCAGTTGAACTCGACGACCTTCGGGCCGCCCGACGTGAGCGCGAGACCGACATAGAGCAGACCGGCGAACGGCGTGCCGCGCCGCGACATCTCCGCGAGGGTCGGCTCGACCACGGCGGCCATGACGTCGTCCACCAGCGACGGTGGCGCCCAGTCGAGCGGCGCGTAGGCGCCCATGCCGCCGGTGTTCGGGCCGGTGTCGCCATCGCCGATCCGCTTGAAATCCTGTGCGGGCAGGAGCGGGCGACCGACCGTACCGTCGGTGATCACGAAGAGCGACACCTCCGGACCGGCCAGATACTCCTCGACGACGACCCGGTGGCCCGCGGCCAGCACCGACGCACCGTGCTCGACCGCGACGGCGCGGTCGTGGGTGACCACGACGCCCTTGCCCGCGGCGAGACCGTCGTCCTTCACGACATACGGCGCTCCGAACGTGTCAAGCGCCGCGTCCAGCTCGGCCCGCGTCGAGCAGGTGTGTGCATCGGCCGTGGGCACGCCGGCGGCGACCATGACCTCCTTCGCGACGGCCTTCGAGCCCTCCAGCTGGGCCGCGGCGCCGGACGGTCCGAACACCGCAATGCCTTTGGCGCGTACGGCATCCGCCACGCCCGCGACGAGCGGCGCCTCCGGCCCGACCACCACGAGGTCGGCGTGCATGTCCACGGCGAGTGCGGTGACGGCGGCGCTGTCGTTGTTGTCGACCGGGCGCAGCTCAGGCGGGGCACCCGTCGCGGCCAGCCGGACCGACGCCATGCCCGGGTTTCCCGGGGCGCACCCCAGCGCGGTGACCGATGGATCCGCGGCGAGTGCCAGGGCCAGGGCGTGTTCCCGGCCACCGGAGCCGAGCAGCAGTAGACGCACCGCATCAGGCTACCGGTGGGCGGACCGACCGGTCGGCACCGGTGCACACATTTCGGGCCGATGTGACGGCGTCGGGCGGCTGACACCCTCGCATCGGATGCGAGTTCTTGACAGGCCACGATAACGATCGATCTGATGACCACAAGTCCAAGTCACGCCAGACTTGTGCCGCCCGTACATCCCCCGTACGGGCGGCATGTGTTGCACGGATCCGCGTTCCGGCGTATGGCGCCGTTAGCTCGCGGTCGGTGCCACGCACCGCATCCCCCAGGGTGCCCTCACAGTGGCCCCGTAAGTGCAAGGAAGGAGCTCCATGCGATCACCCCTTGCGCGCCGGACCATAGCCCGACGCGCGCTGGTGCTGGCCGGCGCCGCGGTACTCACCGTGCCGTTCGCGACCAGCAGTGCGTTCGCGGCGACGAGCAGCCGAGCGACACTCGCCGGAAGCGCGCCCTCCTGGGCGACGTCCGGTCGGATGGTCGGCTCGCCGTCCGCGACCGCCAAGATTTCGTTCAACGTTGTGTTGCCCCTGCGCGATGCGGCCGCGGCCGAAACGCTAGCCGCTGACGTCTCCAACCCGAAGAGTGCGTCCTACGGCCACTACCTGACCGCGGCGCAGTTCAACGCACGGTTCGCCCCGAGCACGGCCCAGGTCAACAAGGTCGCCGACTTCCTGCGCGCCGCTGGCCTCACCGTAAACGGCACGGCACCGGGCAACCGGTGGGTCCAGGCCAGCGGCACGGTTCGTCAGGTCAACACCGTTTTCGCCACGACCCTGCGCAACTACAGCTACAAGGGCCACGTGATGCACGCGCCGAGCACGTCAATGTCGGTGCCGTCGTCGGTCGCCAGCCTGATCGCGGGCATCGTCGGCGTGACGAATGACGGCGCACTGCGCACGCCGGCCAGCATCACGCCGGCTGGTAACGGCGCCGACTCATCGACCGGCCCGTCCGACGCTCTACCGCCGCCGTCGACCTGCTCGACATTCTGGGACCAGCACGAGCAGATCGGTCCCGAAGCGTACGGACGCACGTCGTTCCCGACGCCGAACTGTGGCTACTCGGCGCAGCAGATCCGCACGGCCTACAACACGCAATCCGCGGTCAAGGCCGGCAACACCGGTCGCGGAGTCACCGTCGCGATCATCGACGCGTACGCCGCGCCGAACGTCGTGGCCGACACCAATGCGCTGAGTGCCATGAACGGCGAGCCGCAGTTCACGGCCGGCCAGTTCACGCAGACCATCTTCACGCCGTTCAACCTCCAGACCGAATGTGGCGGCGAGACGGGCTGGAACGAGGAGGAGACGCTCGACGTCCAGGCCGTCCACGGCATGGCACCCGGCGCGAACATCCACTACGTCGGAGCCATGAACTGTGACACCGGCATCGACGACGCGGTCAACTTCGTGATCCAGAACCATGTCGCGAACATCGTCAGTAACTCGTACGGGTTCCTCGGCGAGGACGGACTGGGTGACGAGGTCGCCACCGAGCACTCGCTGTTCACCCAGGCCGCGATCCAAGGCATCGGTTTCTACTTCTCCTCCGGTGACTTCGGCGACAACACGACGATCGGCGCGCCGCACGCGGAGCCGGACTTCCCGGCCTCGGACCCGCTGGTCACCGCAGTCGGTGGCACGAGCCTCGCGGTGACGTCGTCGAACAACTACCTGTTCGAGACGTCCTGGGGCAACACCCTTTCGTCGGTCAATACGGCGACCTCCCCGTCGTCGTACAGCCCGGCGCCGCCCGGAGCGTTCCTTTCCGGTGCCGGTGGTGGCGTGAGTGCCCTGTTCAAGGAGCCGGCGTACCAGAAGCTGGCCGTCCCGAACAGCCTCGCGCGGTTGAACGGTGCCGGCCCGATGCGGGTGGTTCCGGACGTCGGTGCGGTCGCCGACCCGGAGACCGGCTTCCTGATCCTGTACAACGGGCACCCGGTGCAAATCGGCGGCACGAGCCTCGCCTGCCCGATCTTCGCGGGCGTTCAGGCGCTGGCGAGCCAGGGCCGCGTCTTCCCGATCGGTTTCGCGAACCCGTTGCTCTACACCATCGGGCTGACCGGCGTCGCATTCCGTGACGTCAAGGACCCGGGCACGCCGTTGGCGTTGATGACCGTGTCCGGTCGGTCGCTGTTGACCATGGCCATGGACACGTCACTCAAGGCCACGAAGGGTTACGACGACACGACCGGTCTCGGCACGCCGAACGGTCCGGGCCTGCTCCTGCTGGAGAAGATTCTGCCGTAACGCTCGTTAGCGGCTACGACCCGACGGGCCGTCCGTGGCACCTCGCCACGGGCGGCCCGTTGCGAAAGGGGCTATACGAGCTCGTGCCGGATGACGTTCTCGTCCCGACCCGGTCCGACGCCCACGACGCTGACCTGCGCGCCGGACAGTTCCTCGATCCGGTCGACGTAGCGCCGCGCGTTGTCGGGCAGATCCTCCGGATCACGCGCCTTCGAGATGTCCTCCCACCAGCCGTCCATCTCCTCGAAGATGGGCTTGGCGTGGTGGAAGGCGGTCTGCGTCATCGGCAGCTCGTCGTAGCGCACACCGTCGACGTCGTACCCGACGCAGATCGGCACCTTCGCAAGGCCGCTCAGCACATCTAGTTTCGTCACCACGAGATCGGTGATGCCGTTGACGCGCACCGAATAACGGGCGACGAGCGCATCGAACCATCCGCAGCGCCGTTCGCGGCCGGTGGTCGTGCCGTACTCCTGGCCGACCTTCAACAGGTGGGCGCCGTTGTCGTCGAACAGCTCGGTCGGGAACGGCCCGGCGCCGACCCGGGTCGTGTACGCCTTGATAATGCCGATGACCTGCGTGATCTTCGTGGGCGGTATGCCGGAGCCGACACACGCGCCGCCCGACGTCGGGTTGGACGAAGTGACAAACGGATACGTGCCGTGGTCGACGTCGAGGAGGGTGGCCTGCGCACCTTCCAGCAGGACCGTCTTGCCCTCCGCCAGGGCGCGCGCCAGCGCCAGCCGGGTGTCGGCGATGTACGGCTTCAGCCGCTCCGCGTACTCCAGGTATTCGGTCGTGACCGCGTCGATGTCGATCGCCTTGCGGTTGTAGACCTTCACCAGGATCTGATTCTTCTCGCGCAGCACGAGTTCGAGCTTCTGGCGCAGGATGCCGGGGTCAAGCAGATCCTGAACGCGGATGCCGACGCGGCCGACCTTGTCGCCGTACGCCGGGCCGATGCCGCGACCGGTCGTGCCGATCCGCGCCGAGCCGAGATAGCGCTCGACGACGCGGTCGAGGGCGCGGTGATGCGGCATGATCAGGTGGGCGTCCGTCGATATCAACAGGTTGTCGCAGGACACCCCCGCATCGGCCAGCCCGTCGATCTCGGTGAGCAGCACTTTCGGGTCGACCACGACACCGTTCGCGATGACCGGCACGCAGCCCGGCGTGAGCACACCGGAGGGCAGCAGGTGCAGCGCGTATTTCGTCCCATCCGGGGTGATCACCGTGTGGCCGGCGTTGTTGCCGCCCTGATAGCGGACGACGTGGCTGACACGGCTGCCGAGCAGGTCGGTAACCTTGCCTTTACCCTCGTCGCCCCATTGCGCGCCGATGACGACGATCGCTGGCATTTTCTCCGCCTCTCCGCGGGGCGTGCACGCGGCAGTGCAGCGCCGGGCATCCCCCGGTACGTCAGGCTAACAATCAGATGCACCGAGACCTGTGAGGAGGCCCGCATCGTGGGCGCAGGCGGTGGCCTTGATCGCGAGGTGATCATCCTCAGCCTCGGGTCGGCCGACCCCGCCTGTTCACATCCCGGTGACACGGCAACGATCCGCGTGCCCGTGCTGGCATGCCGCGATGCGCTCGTGGCCGGCGGCGCGACCGTCTCCACGGTGACCGCCACGTCGGACGAGCAGATCGACGCCGTGCTGTCCCGGCTCGACGGCCCGGCCCGGCCGGACGGCCTGACCTGGCCGGCCGACAGCGGCCACGCTCATGCGCTGATCGTCGCGGTGGAATCGGATCCCCAGCTGCGGGCCGTGTTGCGCCGGATGGTGCGCCGGTGGTCGCCGCCGCCGAGCCGCCGGCCGGCCGATCTCGTGGCCGGTCGTACGGTCCCGGACCTGCCGCCGGTCGGCGTGCTTGCGCTGGACGTGCGCGGCCCGGGCGCCGGCGCCGTCCCGGACATGGTCGACCGGCTCCGGCTGCCCCGCGATCCGGCCGACGTCGCGAAGGCGGTTCTCAGCGGCAAAGTACGCCGGGTCGACCTGCTGCGGACCGACGGCGGATCGGTCACGGTGCACGGAGCGCTCCTTGGCGGCGTGGACGCGACCGGCCACGCCGCGGCCTGGCGCGGGCGCGTCGAACTCGATGACACCATCCTGGCGGACGGCAAGGAGCCGGTGCTGGCGTGCGCGGTGGCCAACGCCAACGGGTACGCCCGACTCGATGACCTCCCGCTGGCGCCCGCCGCCGACCCGTGCAGCGGCACGGTGGCGGTCGCCGTTGCGGTGCCGATCCGGTCCGGATCGCGCTTCTCGCTTCGCCCTGGGGCCGCGGACATTCGCATCGAAGTGCGCCGGGCGACCGGTCGCGCGGTCTCGGTGACGCCGACCGCCGACCTGCCCTACGTCGACGACGGTGTCGAAGCGACTCTCAACCGCAAACGCGCGTGGTGGGTCGAGCCCGGTGCGTGGGCGGTCTACGGCGCCGAGCCGAACCGCCGTTCGTGAGCGGGCCCGCCCAGCCAACGCCGCGGGTCCGCGTGCGTCAAGGTCTCGATCACACCGCGTGCGTCAAGGCCTCGACGGCCGACGGATCGCAGTCGCGGAGAAACTCGGCGCATCGGGTCGCCTCGTCGGATTCGCCGATCACGCCAGCCGCCTGCCCGAGCACGTAGAGGCACTGGAGGAAGCCCTGGTTGCCCGGGTGCGACCACGGCACCGGGCCGAATCCCTTCCAGCCGTTGCGCCGGAGTTGATCCAGACCGCGGTGATAGCCGGTGCGGGCGAACGCGTACGCCGTGACCGTGTCCCCGGCCGCGTACGCACGGGCCGCCAAAGCACCCCACGCGGCGCTGTAGCTGGGGAAATGAGCGGCGACGTTCGGCAGTGTGGCATCGGTGGCGGCGGCCAGTTCGGCGGCTGCGGCCGGGTCGTCCGGAATCAGAGTCGCCGGCGGTTCCGGCATCAGGTTCTGCATAGCGATCATTCAACCCTGTTCGCCGTGGCCGCGTGCAGCGCTCCCGCAGACCGCACGGGCCGAAGGGATGAGTCGTAGCCCACACATCGGCCGGCGGCGATTGGTTGAGCGGAGGGGTGTAAGCCGCCGAGCGGCGTACCGGCGTAAGCGACCGGCCAGTAGTCAAGCGGCGACGGGCACGCGGAGAATGTGAAGTCCGGAGCCTCCCCAGGACCCGGCAAGGAAGCTCAGCGGCGCACCGCTGGGCTTCCTTCTTTTCCGCCCGGTCACCTTACGATCACCCCATGCCGACGCCGCGTCCTGAGGTCATCACTCCTGTCGACCACGGGATGCTGGAAGTCGAGACACTGTCGGATCTTGACCGGCACCTGGCCGAGGCGAACCTTCGCCGCGTTGCGTTGCAGGGCATCGATCTGACCACAGTGGACCTGGCCGACATCGACGTACGCGAGGCACTGTTCATCGGTTGCGCGATGACCACGGCACAGGCGATCGACCTCATTGAGCGGGGCGCGGTTGTCGTCCCACGCTTCGCCGACCTGCCCTACCCGACCGAGCCGTCCCGCCTCTACACCGCCGATGATTTGGCCACCGGGTTCACCACCGGCGGCTTCGACGCGATGTACGACACCCAGGTCTACCGACACTTCCTCGCGCACGGCGGCGCTATGCCGGACCTACGGGAGGCGCTGGCGCAACGGATCCACGATCACGGCATCGAGAACGCGCTGCGTGACGAGACGCGCGACTGGATCGCCGCGCACGGTCCGACGTCGGTCGTCGGCATCATGGGCGGCCACGCCGAGCAGCGCGGCACGCCGGGCTACCGAAACGCGGCCGAACTGGCCCGCGTGCTCGCCTCGGCCGGGCGGCTCGTGCTCACCGGCGGCGGGCCGGGCGTGATGGAGGCCGCGAATCTCGGCGC
>Ga0055453_10000006_pt1 | contig 19995 bp, 19 predicted proteins | sample Goodyear_PhragA__FD_57741 | JGI IMG/M metagenome (GOLD analysis project Ga0055453, IMG submission 57741) | Wetland microbial communities from San Francisco Bay, California, USA, that impact long-term carbon sequestration - Goodyear_PhragA_D2 | ecosystem: Environmental > Aquatic > Marine >... | reverse complement strand
GTTGTCCGCATCGAACGCACAGATCACCGCCAACCCGCGCTGCAACGACTGCACGAAGTCGGTCTCACGATCCGCCACTCCGACTCCCGCCGCGGTCATCGCGAAGCTCCCGGTCGCTGCGCCTCGAGTTCGCGCAGTACCTCGAGCTCCTCGTCGGTTGGCAGCTCGCTCGTCTCGAGCGTCGGTGCGATCCGGAGATCCCAACCCGTCGCAGCCTGCACCTCGGCCAAGGTCACGCCCGGATGCAGGCGCGTGAGAGTCAGTTCGCGCGTCACCGGGTCCGGTTCCAGCACGCCGAGATTCGTGATCACCGTCGTCGGCCCGGCGCCACGCAGACCGAGGCGACGGCGCTCGTCACGACCCTCGCCGTGTCCGAGGGAGGTCACGAAATCGAGTCGCTTCACGAACCGCTCGCGTGTCTGGCGGACGACGATGATGACCTGCGGACATCCGGCGGCGATCTCGGGGGCTCCACCTGCACCGGGGAGTCGCACGTCCGGCGATGTGTACGACGATCCGATGACTGTCGTGTTGATGTTGGCGAATCGATCGATCTGCGCGGCGCCGAGGAACCCGACGTCGATGCGACCCGGCTGCAACCAGTAGTTGAACATCTCGACCAGCCCGACCACTGCATCGGCCGTCTCGGCAAGGATCCCATCGCCGATCGACAGCGGGAGGTAGTCCGGCTTCGCGCCGATCGTGCCCGACTCGTAGACGAGAGTGAGGCGGGGTGCGTGGACTCGGCGCGCAAGGTTCGCGGCCGTGCTGGGCAATCCGATTCCGACGAGACACGTGACGCCGTCGGGAAGCGCGCGGGATGCGGCGATGGTCATCATTTCGTCCGCCGTCCAGTCGCCACCGGCTCTGTGGGGCTCAGCTCGAGAGGACATTGGCTTCCATCCAGCGTTGGAACGTGTCGCGGTCGCGGCTGATCGCATCCCATGCGACGTAGAAGTCGTTGTCCCGCTTCGTGTAGCCGAGCGTGTACGACGGGTGAGCGCCATCCGGCACGCACGACACGTAGTCGATCGTCCAGGACGGCAGCACGATCGCTCCGGCACGCGGCGTGAGCTCGTCGACAATCTCCTCGACCGTGACGACCACACGTTCCGCGCACAGGGCAGCCTCCTTCTGCACGCCGGTGATACCCCACAACTGCACGTTGCCGGTGGTGTCGGCCTGCTGCGCATGGATCACAGCGACATCCAGTCGGAGCGCACTCACCGCACTCAGGGCCTCTCCGGTGAACGGGCAGGTGATCGGCCTGATCGAGGGCGTGACGGGTACGAGGCTGCTACCGACGTAGCCGCGAAGCACAGCGAAGGGAAGTCCGGACGCTCCCGCGGCGTACCGATTGGCCATGCCGGCGTGGCTGTGCTCGTCCAACTCGAGTGGGTGGGGCCACCCGTTCTCGACTGCATCGCGAAACCGGTGGAGGCTGCCGACCCCCGGGTTGCCGCCCCACGAGAAGACGAGGCGGCGCGCGCACCCCATACCGATCATCTGGTCGTAGACGATGTCGGGGGTCAAGCGAACGAGAGTCAGGTCGCGGCGTCCGCTGCGGATTATCTCGTGGCCTGCTGCGAAGGGGATCAGATGCGTGAATCCCTCGAGCGCGACAGTGTCCCCGTCCCTCACGGTCCGTGCGATCGCCTCCTCGACCGGGAGGATCTCGACGGCTGGATGGGCCACGGTCACGATGTTCGTATAGCGCACCGACGTGCTCAGCACGAACCATATGTGGGTCGGTGAGGAGCGGTCAACGCGACGCATCGCAGGCGCGAGCCGCTGCGGGCGGGTGTACGTATGCCGGACTGCTGAACGCTTGACGCACAGAACGGCGCTGTGATTGAGTCGCGTAAGGCCGCGCCACTTCGGCAGCGCCCTGTCGTGCTTTCACCGCGCCACCTGGACGTCCTACCGGGAACGAGAGAGTCGACGACGATGAGGATCGGCGCCAAAGTGCCGAACAGCGGTCCGCTTTCCCAGCGGCTGGGCATCGGCACCATGGCGGCGGAGCTCGAGCGGGCCGGGTTCGAGTCGCTCTGGGTCAGCGACCACATCGTGATGCCCGACGCGATCGGGTCGAGGTATCCCTTCGCCGACGACGGGCGCGCAACGTGGTCGACCGACACGCCGTACGTCGACGCGCTGATCGCCCTGGCGCTGATCGCTGCGGCTACCGAGCGCTCGTTGATCGGCACGGCCGTCCTCGTCCTTCCCCTGCGACACCCCGTCGTCTTTGCCAAGCAGGCGGCGTCCCTCGACGTCGCCAGCGGTGGCAGGCTGCAATTGGGTGTCGGCGCCGGCTGGCTGGAGGAAGAGTTCGCCGCTCTCGCGGTGCCGTTCGAACGCCGGGGTCGGCGGCTGGAGGAGTGGGTCTCCATCGCTCGCTCGTGCTGGACAGGAGCCCCGGAGGCACGAACGTCGGAGTTCTACGACCTGCCGGCTGGCGTGCTCTGTCTGCCGACCCCGCTACACGATGTCCCGTTCCTCATCGGAGGACACTCGCGCGTCGCCCTGCGGAGAGCCGGCCGCATCGGTGACGGGTGGCTCGCGCAGCAGTCGCTCCCGGCCCTGGCGCCGGAGGAGCTCGCCCGCTCGGTCGGCGTCATGCGAGCCGCGGCCAGGGAAATCGGGCGCGACCCGAGATCGCTGCGGGTCGTGCTCCGGATCGTCGAGGCCGCGGGGCGGAGCAGTGAGCTCGCTGCGCGTCTTCCGGAGCTCGCGAGCCTGGGTATCGACGAGATCATCGTCGACGTGTCGTTCGAGGACGGTGAGCCGGCAGGCGTCTACGCGACCCTGCGCGAGGCGCTGCTGCCGTGACGCCCCTCGGAATGGTCAACGGTGACCTCCAGGGGCGGGTCGTGCTACTGACCGGGGCATCTGGCGGCATCGGCTCGCAAGCCGCCAAGGTGCTCGGCGCACGGGGAGCCTCAGTCGTCGCACACTACGGTGGCAACCGTGACGGCGCGATGCACGCCGTCTCGTCGCTGCCCGAGGCGCAGCGGCTACTCGTGCAGGCGGACCTGTCCCGTCCGGGAGCGGCTCGATCGCTTTTCGCCGACTCCCTTCGCTGGCGGGGCCGGATCGACGTGGTCGTCGTCAACGCCGCGACGCTGCTCGAGACTCCACTCGAAGGCAGCGACGACGAGTGGGACGAGAACTGGGAAAGGACGCTCCGCGTCAACGTCCTCGAGCCCGTCAACCTCATGCGCGAGGCCGTACGGCACTACCTCGGCGTCGGCGGTGGGACGCTCATCGTCCTCTCCAGCTGGGCCGCGGAGCGAGGGTCCGCCATCGCGAGCCTCTCTGCATACGCCGCGTCGAAGGCAGCCGTGCGGAGCGTCGCGCAAACGATCGCGCACAACCATGCCAAGGACGGAATCCTCGCGTACGTCCTCGCACCGGGGATCGTCCGGACGCCGATGTCGAAGATCTCCGCGCGCGCGCGCGGCGGCATCGAGGCAGTCCACGCAGCCCTCGCGATGGGGCAGATGGTTCCACCGAGCGAGATCGCCGAGCTGATCGCGTTCCTGTCGACCGGCCGTTGCAGACATCTGAGCGGCGCAACGATCGATGTCAACGGTGCCACCTACATTCGCTGAGCAGCCGCGTGGCGCGCTCGTCGTCGGCGGGGCGAGAGGCATCGGCCGCGGGATCGCGCGGGCACTCGCCGACCGAGGTGAGATCGTCGTCGTTGCGGACGTCGATCACGAGGCCGCCGCGGCGTGCGCGCGGGAGTTGCGAGACGGGGGGCACGACGCGAGCTCGGTGCAGCTCGACGTAACCGACGTCACGCAAGTACGTGAGGTCGTCTCCGCGATCGATCGCAAGACGCCGCTCGCCACGGTCGTCGCGAGCGCCGGCGTGGCGCTCAAGTGCCCCCTCGAGGATGTCGAGCCCGCAGCGTACGACCGGTTGATGGCGGTCAACGTCCGCGGTGTCTTTTTCGTCGTGCAGGCGGCGGCCCGCGCCATGATGCCCCGCCGCCAGGGCAGCATCGTCACCGTTTGCTCGACGTCTGGGTTCACCGCCTCGACGGGGCCGATGACGGTGTACGACGCATCCAAGGGCGCGGTACGGCTGCTGACGCAGGCGGCAGCGCGCGAGGTTGCAGCGAAGGGTCTACGGATCAATGCGGTTGCTCCCGGAACGGTGGAGACCGCGCTCACCCTCGGTCTCGCCTCCTCGAGCGAGCTCGACGCGCTCGGCGCGTCGCGGGTGCCCCTGGGGCGCCTCGGTCGAGCTGACGAGATCGGAGCCGCCGTGGCCTTCCTCACATCGGACGAGGCCTCGTACATCACCGGTCACGTGCTCGTGGTCGACGGCGGCTGGCTTGCGTGAACCGCCATACACCGGGAAGTTCGCTGGCTGCTTGACACCAGCACGTCGCGGGTTCACGATCCGCACATCGCAGCCGCTATGCGAACACATTCGGATCAGGTTCTCGCGCGTCCCGTGATCGACGGCGCGCCTCAGGAGTCGCTCGCACGCTCGCCGGATGGTTCGGCCGTCGTCGAGCTCAGAGGGATCAGGAAGTCCTACGGCGCGAAGGAGGTGCTCCACGGCGTCGATCTGACGGTGCACCAGGGAGAGCATGTCGTGATCTTCGGGCCGTCAGGCTCCGGCAAGTCGACGCTCCTACGAACGATCAATCTGCTCGAGGAGCCGAACGAGGGCTCGGTACGCGTGCTCGGCGTCGAGTACGGCCCGGGACTGGGCGGGAGCGAGAAGCGAGGCGGGCCGCTTCAGCTTCGGCGGCAAGTTGGCATGGTCTTTCAGCAGTTCAACCTGTTCCCGCACCTGACCGCGCTGGACAACATCGCGCGTCCGCTTCGCTCGGCCAAACGCTTGAGCCGCGCGGACGCGGACAAGGCGGCGGCAGCAGCGTTGCAGCAGGTTGGCCTGCTCGATTGGGCTGCGCACTATCCGGGGCAGTTGTCAGGCGGCCAGGCGCAGCGCGTCGCGATCGCGCGGGCGCTCAGTCTCGACCCGAAGGTGATGCTCTTCGACGAGCCGACGTCTGCCCTCGACCCCGAGCTCGTGGGCGAGGTGCTCGGCGTCATGCGTCAACTGGCCGAGTCCGGAATGACGATGGTCATCGTCACGCACGAGCTCAACTTTGCCCGCGAGGTCGGCGACTTCAACGTGTTCATGGATGAGGGCCTGATCATCGAGTCCGGTCCCCGCGGATTCTTCGAGACGTGCTCGAGTCCGCGCACGAAGCGGTTTCTTGCGGCGGTGCTCTGATGGTCGCGACGTATCAGTGGTCGCTCATCTGGGAGCACCGTGTCGATTTCCTGAACGGCCTCAAGGTCGCGCTCGAGGTCTCGTTCGTCGCCATGGTGTTGTCGATCGCGGCCGGCATCCTGCTTGCGCTTGCGCGGATGAGCAAGCCCCCGCTCTCCTGGCTCGCCGCCGCCTACATCAACGTCTTCCGCGGCGTGCCCGCCCTGGTGAGCGTCATCTGGGTCTACTTCGGCTGGTCCTTGCTGCTCGGCATCAGCTTCAGCGTTTTCCAGGCCGGCGTGATCGCGCTCACCTTGCTGTACGGGGCGTTCATCGCTGAGATCTACCGATCTGCGCTCGAGGCGATCCCGCGCGGGCAGCGCGAGGCCGGGCTCGCGCTCGGCATGAGCTCTGTCCGGGTCTTCGGTCAGATCGTCCTTCCGCAGGCAACCAAGATCGCGATTCCGAACATCGGGAGCATGTTCATCGGCATGGTCAAGGACACGTCGGTGTTCACGGTGATCGGGCTGCTCGAGGTCGTGCGCGTCACCCAGAACATCAATTCGGTCACCTTCCAACCGTTCGTGCTCTACACGGCGGCCGCGGGTCTCTATGTGATCGCAGCGTTTGCGATCGACTTCATCTTCCGGGCGATCGAGAAGTCCCTCACGACCCCGCCCAAGGGGCGGATCGCCCATGCGATGCACGGGCGCCGACGGCGCCGGGTCGAGCGAGTCGTCCGCGACTACCAGGCAGCAACAGGGGGTGCCTGACAACCCCGCCACCAAGACGTCACATCGTTCACCGAACCACGCTGGTGGTTCGAATCCCATGGCCCCACGGCCACGAGACGAGGGAGGGTATGTAGTGAGCAAACGGAAGTGGTTCGGCCGGATCTCGGTCCTGATCGGAGTCCTCGCGGTAGCGATAGGGTCGATCGCTAGCGCCTCGGCCGACAACACGGCGGCGAATCCGCACAACCTGAAGGACCCGGGAACCCTGACTGTCGGGATGACGCTCCAGTTCAAGCCGCAGATGTACTTGAACGCAAAAGGGAAGCCGGCCGGGTACGACGTCGTGCTGCTCAAGGCGCTCGCGAAGCAGTGGGGTGTGAAGCTCGACATCAAGAACCTCGACTTCAACGGCCTCATTCCGGGTCTCGTGGCGAAGAAGTTCGACGTGGTGTCGGTCGGTCTGTCGGCGACGCCGGAACGCAAGAAGTCGATCAACTTCAGCCGTGCGTACGTTCCCTACGCGCAGATCCTCGCCGCGGGAACAGATGACAACACGCCGGCGACGATCGCCGCGTGGAACTCGTCCGACAAGACGATCACGTCGTTGCAGGGGTCGACGGCCGAGCAGCTGGTGCAGAAGACGTTTCCCAACGCGACGTCCCGGTCGTTCCCCGACCAGAACGCCGCCTTCCTCGAGGTCGCAACCGGCCGCGCGGACGCAATCGTCGTCGAGAACTACCTGTTGGCGCAGTTCAACAAGTCGAACGGCAACAAGCTCAAGCAGGTCGCCTTCAAGAAGCCGTTGCACGTCGAGTACGGCTCGTATGGCGTCCAGAAAGGCAATGCAAAGCTGGCCAAGGGGCTGAGTGCCTTCATCTGCAAGATGCAGAAGAGCGGTCGGCTGGCAAAGGTCTACAAGTCCACGATCGGCGCCCCGCTCCCGCCGATGCCGCGCTGCAAGTAGTTCGGATCCCCTGTCGTGGCCGGCGACGATTCTGTCGCCGGCCACGACGTTTCATTCGCCTGTCATAGCTCCGAGATGCGCTCCATGACCTCCGACATCCTCGTGGTCGGTGGCGGGCCGGCCGGGCTCGCGGCTGGAACAGAGGCGGCCTCGAACGGCTTGTCCGTGCTCGTCGTCGACGAGCGGACAACACTGGGTGGGCAGATCTTCAAACAGCCTGGCGTCGGCTTCCGGGTCACGGACGCAAACGCCCTCGGGCACGACTTCGTGCGCGGGCGAACCCTCATCGAGGCCGCCGAGCGCTCGGGAGCCATGCTGATGACGCGCACGACGGTGGTCGCGATCCGAGGCACCGAAGTCGTGCTCGTCACCGACGACGTCGAGGCGCGCACCGTGAAGGCGAGACGCGTAATCGTTGCGCCGGGTGCACACGACCGACCGGTCGTCTTCCCGGGCTGGACGCTCCCCGGCGTGATCACAGCGGGTGGCGCCCAATCGCTGGTCAAGACGCAACGCGTCCTGCCCGGGCATGCGATCGCGTTTGCGGGCAGCGGGCCGCTCGCGCTCGCGTTCCCGGCACAACTGCGCGGCTACGGGGCGAACGTGACCGTCGTGCTGGAGGCCGGGCCACCGCCGGGGCTACGCGACGTTTCTCGCCTTGCCCGTGCTGCAAGAGGCAACGTACGGCTCTTGCGCGACGCTGTCTCGTACCGGGCGCGCCTGTTGCGAGATCGCGTTCCGCTGCGATACCGCAGAATCGTCGTGCGCGCCGAGGGCACCGACCGTGTCGAACGGGTTGTTCACGCCGCCGTCGACGACGCCTGGCGTCCGCTCGAGGGAACCGAAGAGGTGGTTGAGGCCGACACCTTGTGTGTCGGCTACGGCTTCGTTCCCTCCGTCGAGGCACTGCGGCTCGCACGCTGCGAGTTCGGTTACGACGAGGATCTCGGCGGCCCCGTCGTGATCAGGGACGGATGGCTTCGCACGACCGTCGACGGGATCTCGGCGGCGGGAGACGGGGCGGGTGTCCGCGGGTCCTACGCCGCGATCGACGAGGGGCGGCTCGCCGCCCTCGGCGCAGCCGCCGACCTCGGCGCGATCAGTGGGGACGTGGGCCGACGCCGCGCCTCTCCGCTGCACCGCCGGCTCGCCCGGCGTGAGGCGTTTCGTCGCGCCTTGAGGCGCCTCCACGCCGTGGGGCCGGGGGTCTACGAGCTTGCCGAGCGGGGCACGGTCGTCTGTCGCTGCGAAGAGCTGACGGCTGAAGAGCTCGATCACGCGATCGCGACCTCGGCGGACATCAACGCGATCAAGGCCGTGAGTCGCGTGGCGATGGGCATGTGTCAGGGGCGGAACTGCCAGCGGCATGTCGCCGCCTCGATCGCGCGCCGCCACGGGGGCTCGATCGGATCGCTGCCGGTCGCCACCCCGCGCATGCCGCTCCGTCCGGTGGCGATCGGGGCCGTCGCCGATGCATCGATCGAGGACGGAGGCTACTTCACTCGTGGCGAGTAAGCGCGCCGACGTCCACCACGTCCTGCCCGCGGGCGGCTGGCTGGGTCGCGAGGAGCTGGCGCAGCCGCTTCCCCCCACCACCGACGTCCTCATCGTCGGTGGTGGCCTCGCCGGCACCGCGGTCGCCTACTACCTTGCACGTGAGGGCATCGACACCGTTCTCGTGGAGCGGGGTGAGCTCAACCGCGAGGCGTCCGGAACGAACGCCGGAAGCTTCCACTTCCAGATCGCCATCCATCAGCTCACGGCTGCGGAGACCGAGAACGTCAGGGACCGCCTCAGTACCGAGGTGCGGCTCCACGCCGAGGCAGCGCACGTGTGGAAGGGGCTCGAGCGGGAGCTGGACGGCCTCCTCGACTTGCACTTCACCGGCGGGCTGATGGTCGCAGAGACCGCGACAGAGCTGCGCCTCTTGCACGACAAGCGGGTCATAGAGGAGGAGGCCGGGCTCGAGATCGAGATCCTCGAGGGAGACGCCTTGCGCGGGTTCGCCCCCTACCTTGCCGAGGACCTCCTCGGTGCCTCGTTCTGCCCCGACGAGGGACACGCCAATCCGGCCCTCGCCGCGCCGCTCTTCGCCCTCCGCGCCGTTCAGGCGGGTGCTGTCATACGAACCAACGCGGAAGTGACCGCGATAGAGCTCGCCGCCGACGGCGGATCGGGTCGTTTCGTGGTGACGACTGCCGCCGGCCGCATCCGCGCACACCGTCTCGTGAACGCGGCGGGTGCGTGGGCGAGCCAACTCGCGTCGCAGCTCGGTCTCGTACTGCCTCTGCGTTCCGAAGGGCTTCATCTGAACGTGACCGAGCCGCGGGAGCACGTGCTCGAACCCATGGTGCAGCACATCGGCCGACGTCTCACGCTGAAGCAGACGGCGAACCACAGCTTCATCATCGGAGGCGGCTGGCCCTCGCGGCCGGAGTCGCCGCCTCGACGGCACTCCACCCGGTGGGAGAGCATGGCCGGCAACGTCGCCGTGGCGATGCGGGTCGTGCCGCTCCTGGCGAACGTTCGCGTGGTGCGCACATGGTCCGGCGTGATGGCGTTCACGGACGACCTTGCGCCCGTGGTCGGCGAGTCCAGCCGGGTGCCGGGCTACCACACGCTGGTCGCGACGACGGGATTTACCCTGAGCCCGTTGCTGGCGCGCCTCCTCGCAGAGACGATGGCGAGCGGCCGCAACACGATTCCGCCGATGTTCTCAGTTGACCGCCCGCCGGAGCGGGTACCGGCCACATGAGGAGGCAACGATGAACCGAGACGATGTCAACTGGCAGGGGTACTGGCCCGCGTGTCCGACCCCGTTCACGCCCGGTGGCTCAGCCGTGGACACCGACGCGCTCAGAGCCCTCGTCGAGTGGTACGTCGGCGAGGGAATGCACGGGATATTCGTCAACGGGACGACCGGGGAGTGGTTCTCGCAGACACCGAACGAGCGTCGCTTTGTCGCCGAGACCGCAATCGAGCAGGTTGCCGGTCGCATGACCATCGTGATCGGCTGCACCTCCCTCACGGCGCGCGACGCGATCGAGCTCGGACGGCACGCGATCGCAGTGGGTGCCGACGGGATCGGCTCGACGCCGCCGCCGTACTCGAAGACCTATCCCGCTGAGACCGTGCGCTATTTCCAGGACCTATCCGACGGGGTCGACGGGCCGTTGATGGTCTACAACTGGCCGCACGGGACGAGCGTCGACATCGGGCCAGACCTCGCCGAGCGGATCGCCGCGGTCGACAACGTGGTCGCGATCAAGGACAGCACCCCGAACCTCGACCAGTTCTTCGAGACGACGAAGCGCGTCGTCGGCAGCACGCGCGTGTTCGGGAATTTCATGAGCGTCGTGGGTCTCGAGTTCATGCTCGAGCACGGTGGCGATGGCTTCATCGGCGGCGGCTCGCTGTGGGGCGCCCCGGACGCGGAGTTCTGGGAGGCCGTCTGGCGGGGTGACGTCGACGAGGCGCGAGAGCATGCGCGCCGCACGGACGAGCTCTTTCCCGAGCTGTGGCTCCCTGGAGGTTGGGGCGGTCACTTCGGCGCCTACCAGAGCCAGCTCAAGGCGCTGATGCACATGCTGGGCCAGCCGGGGGGCGATGTGCGACCGCCTCGCCTGCCCGTCACCGACGAGGCAAGCCTGCAGCGCATGCACGACGTCCTGGTCGGAATCGGCCTCCTCGAGCAGACGGTCGAGGCGGCGTGACGACGTTCATGGGGATCGACCACGTCGGCATCGGTGTCGGCGATGCCGACAAGGCGATCGACTTCTACGGTCGACACGTGGGCTTTGATCGGGTGCTGTTCGACTACCTGGGTGAGTTGCCCGGGCTCGAGGAGATCGCGGGCCGAACGCCGCGCGCGCGGGTCGCGATGCTGGCAAACGGCGCTGCGACGCCGATCGGGCCCGGGCGGGTGAAGCTCGTCCAGGTGCTCGACGGTCAGGGGCCGCCGGCGGCTCCCGACGGTCAAGCCTGGGGAGAGGTCGGAGTATGCGAGATCTGCCTGCACGTCCGCGGCGTGGCGACCGTGCACGACGCGCTGGTCGCTGCAGGATGCGAGTCGCTCATGGAGCCAACCAGCGCTGATGTTCCGCCGTCCGGCGTGACGCTCGATATCGCCTACGTCGCGGATCCGTGGGGAACGAAGCTCGAGTTGATCGAGTGGACGGGGTTGTGGCGCTCGCTCCCGGGCGTGCCCCGCGCCGAAGGTGTGAATCACGTGGCCTTCGGCGTCAGCGACATGGCACGAACGCGCGCCTTCTACGGTCGACTCGGCTTCACCGAGCTGCTCTTCGAGTCGGTGGACTTCTTCGATCCGATGGCGCCCTGGTACGAGCCGCCCTGGTACGACGCGGACCACCTGCCGACCCAGCACATGGCGATGCCGCTGTCACCCCAGGGTGCCGCGATCGAGCCGGTCGTGCTCGACCCTCCGGGCCACGACTGCCGTGGCTCCTGGGGGCACCTCGGCCCCATGGACTTCGGCGTTCGCGTCGCCAACCTCGACGTGGCCGCTGGACTGCTCGCCGCCGACGGGGTAAGGCTGCACGGTCAGCCTCGGTCGCTGGACGTCGGCGCGGGGGAGTGGCGCTACGTGTACTTCGAAGAGCCGGACGGCAACTACGTTCAGCTCGTCGAGGCGCGCTATTGAGCAGCGGACATCGGACCAAGGCCGCTTTGGCGAGTGACGTCCATGCCCGGGCGGACCCACGTCATGCACGCCCGTGTGTTCGGAACCCCGTCGACGACCACGAGGCAGTCGAAGCAAACCCCCATACCGCAGTACACGCCACGCGGCGCCCCACCGGGGGTTGTGCGTGTCGCGGGATGACCCTCCGCGAGCAGGACCGCGGCGACGGTCTCGCCCTGATACGCGTTGACCGTGCGCCCATCGATCGTCAGCGTGACCGCCGGGCCACGCTCGAGCCCGTGCCCGGAAGGAAGGCGCAAGGACAGATCGCTCATGGCAGCCATTCTCGCGGCGCTCGTCTCGCCTGGCAAACGAGATGACCATGTACGTCGCAGGAGAGTGGCGGCGCGCCGCCCGCGAAGAGGAAGTCCGCAACCCGTACGACAGCGACGTGGTCGGCGTCGCTTCCCTCGCCGGGGTGGACGACGCGGAGCTCGCGATCTCGGCAGCCGTCGACGGGGCTCGTGCGATGCGGGCTCTGTCGGCGTTCGAGCGCGCCGAGGCCCTTCGTCGCGCTGCCGACCTCATGGAGCAGTCGACCGAGGAGCTCGCCCGCCTGATCGCGCTCGAGGTCGGCAAGCCTCTTGCAGAAGCCCGCGGCGAGGCGGCCCGCATCCCTGCGCTTCTCCGCACGAGCGCCGCGGAGGGCGCGCGGATGCACGGGGAGACGGTGCCGGTCGACGCTGCCGCGAACGGGGCGGGGAAGCTGGCCTTCACGATCCGCCAGCCGTGTGGTGTCGTGGTCGCCATCTCGCCGTTCAACTATCCCGCGCTGCTCGTCATGCACAAGATCGGTCCCGCGCTCGCCGCAGGCAACGCGGTGGTGAGCAAGCCCGCCCGGCAGACACCGCTTACGGCGCTCTTCCTCACGCGTGTGCTCCTCGAGGCCGGTCTGCCCGACAACGCAATCCAGTGCGTGACCGGCTCGGGCGCGGAGCTCGGGCCCGCGCTGTGCGCGGATCCCCGGGTGCGGAAGATCAGCTTCACCGGGTCGACGGCGGTCGGTCGTGAGATAACGCGTGTCGCAGGCGTGAAGCGGATCTCGCTCGAGCTCGGCGCGAACTGCCCGCTCATCGTCCTCCCCGATGCGAACCTCGACATGGTCGCGCAGGCAACGGCGGCGGGCGGCTACGTCAACGCGGGTCAGGTCTGCATCTCGGTTCAGCGCGTGCTCGTCGCACGCGAGGTGTACGGCGACTTCGTCGAGCGCCTTACCCCGCTCGTCGAAGGGCTTCGCACCGGCCACCCGCTGGACGAGCAGACCAGCCTCGGGCCGGTGATCTCGGAGACCGAGGCGATGCGCGTCGAAGGCGTGATCCGCGATGCCGTAGCGGCGGGCGCGACTCTCGTGACCGGCGGTGAGCGCGAGGGAGCGGTCGTCGCTCCTGCGGTTCTCACCGACGTCGACCCGGCGCTCGACATCTCGCGGAGCGAGCTCTTCGGTCCCGCCGTGGCCCTCACCCCGGTCTCCGGCATCGACGAGGCGATCCAGCTCGCCAACGACAGCGACTACGGGCTGGGCGCCGGCTTGTTCACCTCAGACCTCGACAGCGCACTCCGATTCGCGTCGGAGGTCGACTGCGGCTCCATCCAGATCAACTCGTCGCCGCTGTGGCGCTCGGACCCGATGCCGTACGGCGGGCTCAAGGGAAGCGGGATCGGAAAGGAAGGCCCGCGCTCCGCCGTTGAGGAGATGACCGAGCTCAAGACGGTCGTCTTCCACCGTGGCTGAGCGGCCGCAGCCGCCGAGCGCGACGACCGCTCGGCCCCGTCTTGACGCTGCCGCGGCGAGCGGAGTAGCTTGTGGCATGGCGCATTGCGAACATCCGTGCGGCTATCGAACAAGGGCCGAACGCGGGAGCGCGTGTTGACCACCGATGCATCTCTGTCCACCGTCGAGGAGGCCGACCGCCGCTTCGTCTTCCATCCGTTCACGCAACTCGCGGAGCACGAGAGAGTCGGCTCGCCGAGCCTGATCGTCGCCGGCAGCGGGGCCCGTGTACACGACATCCACGGCCGGGCCTACATCGACGGCATGGCGGGACTCTGGTGCGTCAACGTCGGCTACGGCAGGGTCGAGCTTGCCGAGGCCCTGCGGAGCAATGCCGAGCGGCTGGGCTACTACCACGCGTTCTCTTCGATGGGGACGGACACGCCTGCGCTGCTCGCCGAGCGCCTCATCCAGATGGCGCCGCCGGGGATGTCAAAGGTGTTCTTCGGCTGTACCGGGTCCGACGCGAACGACACGCAGGTGAAACTCGCCTGGTACTACAACAACGTTCTCGGAAGACCGGAGAAGAAGAAGATCATCGCTCGCACCCGCGGCTACCACGGGGTCAGCGTCATGTCGGCCGGGCTCACCGGCCTCCCCGGCCTCCACGCCAACTTCGATCTGCCGCTGCCGATGATCCGGCATACCACGGCGCCGCACCGCCTCTGGGAGGCCGAACCCGGGATGTCCGACGCCGAGTTCGCACAGAAGCTCGCGGACGACCTCGAGACGCTGATCCTGTCCGAGGGCCCGGAGACGGTCGCCGCGTTCATCGCCGAGCCGGTCATGGGGGCCGGCGGGGTGCTCGTCCCACCCGTCACCTACTTCGAGCGCATTCAGACCGTCCTGCGCCGCCACGACGTGCTCCTGATCGCCGACGAGGTGATCACTGCGTTTGGCCGACTCGGCAGGTGGTTCGGCAGCGAGGTGTTCGGCATCGAGCCCGACCTGGTCACCGTCGCCAAGGGTCTTACGTCGGGCTACTTCCCTCTGTCGGGCTGCATCGTCTCCGACCATGTGTGGCGCGTCCTCGCGGATGGCTCCGCAGAAGGGCCGTTCGGCCACGGGTACACGTACTCGGCTCATCCGCTGGCGGCGGCCGTCGCGATGGCGAACCTGGATCTGATCGAGAACGAGCGCCTCCTGAGCCAGGCCGTGGAGCGCGGGGCGCTGATGCACTCCCTCCTACAGGATGCGTTCGGCGAGCACCCGCTCGTCGGGGAGGTGCGCGGGATGGCGCTGATCGGCGCACTCGAGTTCGTCGCCGCGAAGGACCCGCCGAAGCGGTTCGACCCGTCGGACAGGGTCGCGGCCCGGGTGACGCGTCGTTGTCTCGAGGCCGGTCTGATCACCCGGGCGCTGCCTGACGCGAACACGATCTCGTTCTCGCCGCCGTTCGTGATCACGGAAGATGAGATCGCAGAGCTCGTCCGCATCGCGAAAGGAGCCGTCGACGACGTCTGGGCCGAGCTTCGGACTGAGGGCGTGATTCGATGAGTCGCGTCGGCCTGATCGTGAATCCGATCGCCGGCCTCGGCGGCCGCGTGGGCCTCAAGGGCACCGACGGGCCAGGCGCGGTCGAGCAGGCACGGGCACTCGGGGCAGTTCCCGTCGCCGCCGACCGGACGAAACGCGCGCTCGCGCGACTCGAACGCGGCTGCGCCGACCTCCGTCTCGTCGCCGCCGCGGGAACCATGGGCGCGGACCTCGCCGCCGCGCACGGATTCAGAACCGACGTCCTCGCGGCAGGCGAGCGCGAAAGGCGTTCCACCACCGCTGACGACACGCGAGCCGCAGCGGCGGAGCTCGCCCGCCGGCGGGTCGACCTGGTCCTGTTCGCGGGCGGGGACGGGACGGCACGCGACATCAACGACGTCGTCGGCGAGCGCCTCCCGATGCTCGGCATTCCCACGGGGGTGAAGATGCACTCCGGTGTGTTCGCCACGACACCCGAGAGCGCAGGCGACGTCGTCGCGTCCTTCGTGGCGGCCACGCCGTCTGGTGCAGTGCGCGAGGCCGAGGTGATGGACGTCGACGAGCACTGCGTCTGTGAGGACCGCGTCGAGGCCCGCCTGTACGGCGCGGCGCGCGTACCCGACGACCGTGCGCGCGTCGCGGCGGCAAAGCTCGGAACCATGCCCTCCGACGAGGCGGCGCTGGAGGCGCTGTGTGCGTCCGTCGCAGACGCGATGGACCCGCGCCGCATCTACGTGCTCGGACCGGGCACGACCACGCGCCGAGTGATGCGCCGCCTCGGGTTGTCCAAGACGCTGCTCGGTGTCGACGCAGTGCGTGCAGGACGCTTGCTCGGCTCCGACCTCGCGGAGCGCGACTTGCTCGAGCTCCTCGAGCACGAGCCCGCAACGTTGCTGATCGGTGTCGTAGGCGGCCAGGGGGCTCTCCTGGGGAGAGGCAATCAGCAGATCAGCCCTGCCGTCCTTCGGCGTGTCGGGCTCGACAACATCGAGGTGATCGCAGGCATGAGGAAGCTGCTCGCGCTGGAGCCGCCGTTGCTCCACGTGGATACCGGTGATCCCGAGCTCGACTCGAGTCTGTCCGGCTACCGCCGCGTACGGGTCGCTCCCGGTCGGGCGCTCGTCTATCGGGTGGCGGCATGAGCGCGCATCCCTACATGCCGAACTCGACGCCCGAGATGGAGCGAGAGCTGCTGGATGCCGTGGGGGTCGCGGACGTCGAGTCGCTCTTCGCCCAGATCCCGGCGACGCATCGCATGAAAGGGGAGCTTGAGCTGCCACCGGCCCTCGTGTCCGAGGTGGCACTGCGGCGGCACATGCTCGACCTGCTCGCCCGCAACGAGACATGCGAGCAGAATCTGAGCTTCCTCGGCGGCGGCATCTGGCAGCACCACGTGCCCGCGATCTGCGACGAGATCGTCCGCCGCAGCGAGTTCCTGACCCCCGTCTGGGGCACGCCGTCCTCCGACCACGGCCGCAACCAGGCCTGGTTCGAGTTCACGAGCCAACTGGCCGAGCTGGTCGGCATGGACTTCGTCGGGCTACCCGTCTACAGCTGGGGTTGCGCCGCCGGCTTCGCCGCGCGGATGGCCGCCCGGATCACCGGGCGCGCCCAGCTTCTCGTGTCCGACACGATCAGCCCCGAACGTCTTGCCGTGATCCGCACGTACTGCGACTCAGATGCGCTGCCCGGTCGGATCGAGGTAGAGCTCGTGGAGCACGAGCCGGCCACCGGGGCCGTCGACCTCACCGACCTGCAGCGGAAGCTCTCCGAGCGAACAGCCGCCGTGCTCGTCGAGAACCCCTCCTACCTCGGGATCATCGAGTCACAGGCCGCCGACGTCGCCGCGCTCGCGCGCAGTCACGGAGCCGAGACCATCGTGAGCGTCGACCCCCTCTCGCTCGGCATCCTCGCGCCGCCCTCGGACTACGGCGCGGACATCGTGGTCGGCAGCACGCAGCCGCTCGGCGTGCACATGTCGTGCGGTGGAGGCGCCGGTGGGTTCATCGCCAGCAGGGACGATCCCCGCTACGCGCATGAGTACCCGACGCTTCTCTTGAGCATCAGCGAGACGGTCGCCGGCGAGCACGGCTTCGGCATGGCCCTCTTCGAGCAGACGTCCTACGGCGGCCGCGAGGAGGGGAACGACTGGACGGGCAACTCGGTCTACCTCTGGACCGTGGCCAACGCCGCGTACATGTCTGCCATGGGCCCCGAGGGGTTCGCGGAGCTCGGCCGGCTGATCATCGCGCGCAGTCACTACGCCGCGAGCAAGCTCGGCGCCCTCGCCGGCGTGCGGCTGCCGTTCGAGAATGGGTTCTTCAAGGAGTTCGTCGTCGACTTCAACGGGACCGGCAAGACGGTGTCCGAGATCAATCGAGCTCTCCGCGACCGGGGCATCTTCGGCGGGCTGGATCTCTCGCACGACTTCCCGGAGTTCGGACAGAGCGCGCTCTACTGCGTCACCGAGATCCACACGCAGGCAGACATCGACACCCTGGTCGCCGCGCTCGAGGAGGTCGTCACGTGACGCCTCGGCGCTACCACGCGGCCGTCTGGGACGAACCGCTGGTGATGGAGATGGGGGCGCCCGGTCGGCGTGGTGTCGTCTTCGACTCCCCGGAACCTCTCGTGGCGGCGGCCGTCGGTGACCCCGACTCGCTGGTGCCAGAGGGGATGCGCCGGGTCGAACGTCCCGTCCTGCCCGAGCTCTCCGAACCGGAGGTCCTGCGCCACTACTTGCATCTCTCACAGGAGACGCTCGGGATGATGGGGGTGAGCCTGTTCGGCACGTGCACGATGAAGTACAACCCGCGGCTCGCAACCGAGCTCGCCGCCCGCCCAGAGATCGCCGAGCTCCACCCGGCCCAGGACGACGACACGCTGCAGGGCGTCCTCGAGCTGGTTCACGGGCTCGATCTGATCATGCGTGGCCTGTCGGGCATGGACGCATTCGTGTTTCAGCCGGGTGGCGGGGCGCATGCCGCCTACACGCACGCGGTCATCGCGCGTGCGTGCCACGCCGCACGAGGCGAGCTCCCGCAGCGGAACGAGATCATCACGACGATCCAGGCACACCCCTGCAACGCGGCGACGGCCAGTGCCGCCGGATTCGACATCGTCACGCTCCCGCTCGAGGAGAACGGGTACCCGTCGCTCGACGCCCTGAAGGCGGCGGTCTCGGAACGCACTGCCTCCCTCATGGTGAACAACCCGGACGACATGGGGGTCTACAACCCCGAGATCGACAAGTGGGTCGAGGTCGTCCATGACGCCGGCGGCCTCTGCTTCTACGACCACGCCAACTTCAACGGCGTCATGGGGAAGATCAAAGCGCGTGAGCTCGGGTTCGACGCGTGCATGTACATGCTCCACAAGACGTTCGGCGCGCCGAAGGGAGGCGGAGGCCCCGCCGTCGGCGCGTACGGGTGCACCGAGGAGCTGGCGCGCTTTCTGCCCGAGCCCGTGGTCGTTCACGAAGCCGGCCGCTACCGGCTCGATCGAGACCGCAGCGAGTCGGTCGGCAAGGTGCGCGAGTTCTGGGGCAACGTCCCGCAGCTCGTCTACGCCTACGTCTGGAGCCGAGCGATGGGGGCCGACGGAATCGAGCGCGCCGCCGACATCTCGGTCCTCGCGAACAACTACATGGAGAAGCGTCTGCTCGCCGTTCGCGGGGTCACCAAGTCGCACCCACACCTCACCGCTCCCCGGATGGAGATGACCAGGTACAGCCTCGAGACGCTCGAGCGGGAGACCGGCGTCACCGTGCTCGACGTCCAGAACCGCATGGTCGACTTCGGCATCGATGCCTTCTGGCTCAGCCACGAGCCGTGGCTCGTCCCACAGCCCTTCACGCCCGAAGCGGGGGAGATGTGGTCGAAGGAGGACCTGGACCAGTGGATCGACGTCCTCGCGCACGTCATCGAAGAGGCCTACACGGATCCCGAAAAGGTCAAGACCGCACCACACAACCACCCGATCCGACGTCTCGGCGGCACCGATCTCAACGATCAGGCGAACTGGGCGACGACATGGCGTGCGCACGCTCGCAAGCATCCCGGGGCCGCAGCCGTCGCTGATTCGCTCGCTGCCTCGCCCTAGGCGTGGACACGCCTCCCGTTCCTCGGCTCCTCTCGGACCGCGTCGCACTCGTCACGGGAGGCAGCCGAGGGATCGGCGCGGCGATCGCTGCCGCGTTCTCCGCGAGCGGTGCCCGTGGCACGGTCGTCGACCTGGAAACGGGTCTCTGTCCGGACGAATGGATGACGCGCGAGGCGGACGTGACGGACGAGGATGCGGTCAGCCGTGCGATCGCCGCGACGGTGGACAGGTTCGGCCGAATCGACATCGTGGTCGCGAACGCCGGGATCGTGCCGCCCTGGAGCGACACGGCCAATCTCGACCTGGCGACGCTCGAGCGAACGCTCGACGTGAACGTCCGAGGCGTAGCGGTCACCCTCAAGCACGGCGCGCAGGCGCTGCAGGCACACGGCGGCACGATCGTCGTGACGGCATCGATGAACGCGTGGCACGCCGCCCCCGCCCAGGGCGCCTACACCGCGTCGAAGCATGCCGTCCTTGGTCTCGTCCGGGCCGCGGCACTCGATCTCGGTCTCCACGGCATCCGGGTGAACGCCATCGCGCCAGGGCCGGTTCTCACCGACGCGTTCCGTGAACGTCTCGCTCACCGTGAAGCCCATGGCGGGCTTGCAGCTGAGGACGCACTTCACCAGGCGGCGCTCGAAACCGCGCTCGGAAGAATCGTCACCGAGGACGACGTTGCACGCGCGGCGTTGTTCCTCGCCTCGGACCTATCGTCCGGGATCACGGGGGCGCTCCTTCCCGTCGATGCCGGCCTGCGCTGATCGCCGAGTGGAGGCCTGACCGATGAGTTTCCGTTCCCGCCGGGATCACATCAGTGCCCATGACGTTGGAAGGAGTGGCCACGGCGACGAACGCGATCGAGGAGCAGGTGGTCAGCGCGGCGACCGCCGGCGACGACGCTGCGTTCACGCAGCTGGTCGAGCGCTACCGCGGCGAGCTGCACGTCCACGCTTACCGGATGCTCGGCTCGCTCGAGGACGCGCAGGACGCGCTCCAGGAGGCGTTCGTGCGT
>Ga0055453_10000005_pt1 | contig 20227 bp, 22 predicted proteins | sample Goodyear_PhragA__FD_57741 | JGI IMG/M metagenome (GOLD analysis project Ga0055453, IMG submission 57741) | Wetland microbial communities from San Francisco Bay, California, USA, that impact long-term carbon sequestration - Goodyear_PhragA_D2 | ecosystem: Environmental > Aquatic > Marine >... | reverse complement strand
CCCGCCACGCCGTGCCGGTGCAGGGCGGCGACGACGCCGACGTGCGCGGGCGCGCCGCCGTGCCGCTCGCGCCGGCCGACGTAGACGGTCAGTTTCACCTCCTCGTGCGGCTCGGCGGCCGGGCCGTGGCCGTCACCGGCGAAGCGGGCGCGCTCCAGCGTCAGCAGCCCCTCGCCGGAGATCGCGGTCAGCTCGGGCGCGAGGGCCTCGATCCGCTCGCGGGTGTCGACCCCGATCGCGACCAGCGGCAGGTCCTCCGACAGCGAGAGCAGCCGGTCGGTCTGCAGGCGCCGGCCGGCGCCGAAGCCCTCGGCTCCGCGCAGCAGGATGCTCGTGGCCAGGCCGCGGCGCTCGAACAGGTCGAGGACCGCGGCGGAGAGGAAGCGGCCCGCGTGGCGGTCGTGCTCGCCGAAGTAGAAGGCGAGCTTGAGCGCCTCGGCGCCCGGCTGCGGCCCGTTCACAGCGCTCCCCCGAGCCAGTGGCCGAGCGTCACCGCGAGCAGCCCGGCGAGCAGCGAGAGGCCGATGTTGAGCCAGAGCAGGTTCGCCCGCCCGGCCTCGCCGAGCCGCTGCGACTCGAACATCCAGGTGGAGAAGGTGGTGTAGGAGCCGAGGCCGCCGCCGGCGACGATCGTCAGCGCCGCGCCGTGCAGGGCGAGGCCGGCGAGCAGCCCGAGCAGCGCGGCGCCGCTGAGGTTGACGGCGAGCGTGCCGGCCGGGAAGGGGCCGGCGGCGCCCTCAGCGACGGCGGCGTCGAGCAGGAAGCGGGCCAGGGCCCCGACGCCGCCGAGCAGCGCCACGCCGATCCAGGCGGGCGCGGTCACCGGACCAGCCTCGTCCGCCGCACCGTCGCCGTCGCCAGGTGGACGCAGGCGAAGCCGCCGGCCAGGGTCGCCGCGACGTAGCCGGCGGCGAGCCCGAGGTGCCCGGCGTCGAGCATCTCGAACAGCTCGAGCTGCACGGTGGCGAAGGTGGTCAGCGCACCGCAGAAACCGGTGCCGAGCAGCGGCCGGCGGTAGCTCGAGGGCGGCAGGCGCTCCTGCAGGCGGGTGACGAAGTAGCCGAGCAGCAGCGCGCCGAGCATGTTGGCGGCGAAGGTCGGCCAGGGGAAGCTGTCGACCGCGTGCGGCGCGGCTTCGGCGAGGCCGACCCGCGCCAGCGCCCCGAGCACCCCGCCGGCGTAGATCGCCGCCAGCTCGCGGCCGTCGATTCGGGGCAGTCGCATCGGGTGGGTCTCCTATCAGCGTCGCTGGACGTGGCAGGGACCGTCAGCCGAACCAGCGGCGCTTATGCGGGAGCGAGCCCCATCGCTCGACTCGAACTATATGCGACTCGCCCTGCTCGCTCGGGGTCCGACGGCGCATCCCTCAGCGGATTTCCTCGAGAATCTTCCTCCGCTCGTCTTCCCGAAGCACCCACCTTCGCCAAAGCACCCCGTTCGCGGGGCTCGCGCGCTCGGTCAAGCACCTCAGCGTTGAGCCGCTCGGCTCGTACGACCGATTTTCGCAAGCTCGAGGGTCACCTTGCCTTCATTGACATACATCAATTAAGCAGATAGCGTCCAGTCCATGCCCGTGACCGAGCTGCCGGCGATCGAGTGCTGCACGCCGCTTGCGGGGTCTTCGCTCTCCGAGGAGCGGGGGGCCGAGCTGGAGACCGTGCTGAAGGCGCTCGCGGACCGGCACCGGCTGCGGATCGTCAACCTGCTGCTGCGGGCCGGCGGCAAGCCAGTCTGCGTGTGCGAGGTGCAGCCGCTGCTGGGGCTCTCGCAGGGGACCGTCAGCCACCATCTGAAGCTGCTGGTCGAGGCGGGTATCGCGGCCCGCGAAGCCCGCGGCACCTACAGCTACTTCAGCCTCGTTCCCGGGGCGCTCGACGCGGTGCGGGACGTCTTCTCCGGATGAGCGACCGGCCCGACCTGGCTCGACGCGCGGCTGCCGAGGCGATCGGAGCGTTCGCGCTGGTCTTCGCCGGCTGCGGCGCGATCGTCACCGAGGCCGAGCACCCGGGGGCGCTGGGGACCGTCGGCATCGCGCTCGTCTTCGGTCTTGTGATCATGGCGATGGTCTACGCGACCGGCCACCTCTCCGGCGCCCACCTCAACCCGTCGGTGACGCTGGCGTTCACGCTGACCCGTCACTTCCCGGCGCGGGACGCCGCCGTCTACGTCGGCGCGCAGCTGCTCGGCGCGCTCGCAGGCGCAGCGCTGCTGCTGGCCGTCTGGCCGGGCGAGCCGGCCTCGCTCGGCGCCACCGTGCCCAGCGTCGGCGCCGGCAGCGCGCTCGTCTACGAGGCCGCGCTGACCGCCTTCCTGATGTTCACGATCATGGCCGTGGCGACCGACACGCGCGCGGTCGGCGCCGGGGCGGCGATCGCGATCGGCGGCGTGATCGGCCTCGACGCGCTGTTCGGCGGCCCGATCACCGGCGCCTCGATGAACCCCGCGCGCTCGCTCGGCCCAGGTCTCGTCTCCGGCGAACTGCACCAGATCTGGATCTACGTCGTCGGCCCGATCGCGGGCGCCGCCTTGGGCGCCGTCGCCTACCAGCTCGTCCGCGGCGCCCCGCCGTCGAGCTTTTCGCCGCCTGGCGACACAAACCTCGACGGCGCCGGGCGGGAAGACCGGGCCGAGGTGCGGACCTGATGGCGCGGGCGCTGTTCGTCTGCCTGCACAACGCCGGGCGCTCGCAGATGAGCCAGGCGCTGTTCGAACGCGCCGCGGACGGCCGCCACGAGGCCCGTTCGGCAGGGACGACGCCGGGCGGGCGCGTCCACCCGGAGGTGGTCGAGGCGATGGCCGAGCTCGGCATCGACCTCGGCGACCGCGTCCCGCACGAGCTCAATCGCGAGGACGCCGAGTGGGCCGACGTGGTCGTGACGATGGGCTGCGGCGACGAGTGCCCCTACATCCCCGGCAAGCGCTACGTCGACTGGGACCTCCCGGACCCCAAGGGCCGCCCGCTCGAGGAGGTCCGCGCCACCCGCGATGAGATCGCGCGGCGGGTGGCGGCCCTGGCCGAGGAGCTCGCCTGACCCGCACCGCCGTAGAGCTTCAAACCCCATAGCGACTCAAACCTCTACGGCGTCCGGGCCGACGAACCTGCGCAGCTCCGCCTCGTAGGCGCGGGCCAGGCGGGTGGGGTCGGGGATCAGGGCGGCGTCGGTCATGAAGCCGACCGTCACCTCGCCGTCGTAGCTGAAGATGCTCACCGTCATCCCGAGGCTGCCCGAGCAGGGGGCCCAGACGAGGACGCCGGCGATCGGCGCGCCGGCGAAGTGGAGTCGGCCGCGGGGGCCGGGGACGTTGGTGACGACCATGCTCGCCTTGTCGGTGAAGAAGCCGATCAGGCGCTCCTCCACCCAGGGCGGCGTCAGCCCGATCGCGCTGAGGATCCCGTAGGCGATCGGCGCCTCGTGGGTGCTCTTGATCCGGTCCATGCGGCTGCTCACCTCGCGCAGCCGCTCGGCCGGCGCGAGCCTGCCGACCGGCAGCTCGAGCAGGATCAGCGCGAAGTCGTTGCCGAGGTCGGCGGGGACCGGCTCGTCGAGCGGGCGCAGGTTGAAGGGGATCATCGCGTGGATCTCCTCGGGCGGCTCCTCGCCCTCGGCGAGCAGCTCGTGCGTCGCCCCCGCCAGGGCGCCGACCAGCAGGTCGTTGATCGTCACCCGGCGCCGGTGCGCCACGTCCCTGATCCGGTCGAGCGGGAAGGGCTCCGACCAGGCGACCCGGCGGATGCCGGAGAGCGGGCCCCGCAGCGCGCTCGGCGCGTCCGCCGGCCCGGCGAGCAGCTGGGCCGCGGTGGAGGCGTCGCGCAGGGCCGTCCCCGCCAGCTCGCGCAGGTGGTCGGGATGGGCGAGCGACTCCATCCCCTCGTGGGCCGCCGTCGCGCCGATTCCGCGGGCGGCCGAGAGGGCGCCGAGGGGGATGCCGGCAAGGCGCCGCAGGGCGCTCCTGGCCGGGGGCGGCGGCGCCGGCGGCTCGCCCGGCTCGCCCCCGTCGGTGATCGAGAGCATCACCCGGGAGAGCGCGATCCCGTCGGCGATGCAGTGGTGGATCCGCCAGAGCAGCGCCGCGCCCCCTTCGAAGCCCTCGATCAGGTAGACCCGCCAGAGCGGCTTGTCGCGGTCGAGCTGCGGCGTGACCAGCTCGCTGACCAGCCTCTGCAGGGCGACGCGATCGCCGGGCGGCTCCAGGGCCAGGCGACGCAGGTGGTTGCCGAGCTCGAAAGAGGGATCGTCCTCGAAGGCCGGCGCCCGGCCCGGCGACTCGACGATCCGCCGGCGGAAGCGCGGGAACTCTGCGACGAGGCGCTGCTCGAGCACCTCGGCGACGGCGTCGGGGTCCGGCCGCTCGCCGAGGATGACGACGCTGTTGACGACCATCGGGTTGGTCGCGCTGTCCATGTGCAGCCAGGCCGCGTCCGCGGCCGGCAACGCGTGGCGAGAGGCCGGTGCCGATGCGCCGTTGGCCATGGACCGATCATGCTCCCGCGCGAGCGCGGTCGCATCCGTACTTCCCCGTCCGGTCGGTGCGGGGCGTCCCGCTCGGGATCAGCTGACGAGTGCGCCCCAGGAGATGCCCGGCACGGTGTAGGAGCCGTCCTCGCCGCGGAAGGGCGCGAAGCTCTCCTCGATCGCGGCGCGGGTCGCCCGCAGCTCGTCCTCGGGTAGCGACTTGACCGCGCGGGCCAGGGGGCCGGCGATGCGGACCAGGACGTCCCACATGTCGTCGGCATCGGCGTAGCGGAACTCGAGCGGGATCTCCTCCAGCTCGGGCTCGCCGAAGCCCGCCCCGGCCACCAGCGTGCGGATGCGCTCGGGGTCGGCCATCGCAAAGATCCCCGGGGCGCCCGGCTCGGGCGGCGGCAGGTGGCCGCGCTCGACCAGCACCTTCGCCGGCAGCGCCGCCCAGGGGTTGCGCTCAGGCGCCGCCCAGACGGCGAATGCCAGCGGGCCGCCACGGTGCAGGACGCGCTTGGTCTCGCCCAGCGCCGCCGCGGGGTCGGCCATCAGCATGTAGCCCCAGCGGCAGACGACCCGGTCGGCGCTTTCGTCCGCGAGGTCCATCGCCTCGGCGTCGAGCACCCGGTACTCGACGTTCGTCAGCCCGCGGCGGTCGCCAAGCCGCCGCGCGACGCCGACCATCTCGGGCGAGAAGTCGGTCGACAGCACCCTGCCGCCGTCGCCGATCCGCTCGGCCACCCGGAAGCCCAGGTCCCCCGGCCCGGCCGCGAGGTCGATCACTGTCTCGCCGGGCTGCGGGTCGGCCTTCTCGACGATCCACTCGTTCACCCGTCCCGCGACCTCGTTCATCCACTCGTTTCGCGCCTCCCAGCCCGGCGCCATCTCCGCCCAGGTCTCGTGGCTCTGCTCCCTGTAGGCGTCCCGATCCATTGCCATGCAGCTACCTCCGCTCCTTCGCTTCCTCGCTTTCGCAACCGACCGTACAGAACGCGTTGCCGAGCCGCGCTTGTGAGAGAGTTCCGCCGCGATGAGGCTCTGTCGGTTCGCAGGCGAAGACGGCCCGGCGCTGGGGGTCGTCGAGGGCGAGGAGGTCGCCGACCTCGGCGCCGCCGACGCGCCGCCGGAACCGGCGCGGGCGCTCGAGGCGCTCGGCGAAGACGGCCTGGCGAAGCTCGCCGCGGACGCGCCGCGCCGGCCGCTCGCCGAGGTCCACCTGCTCGCCCCGGCGAGGCCGCGCAAGTACCTGGCGATCGCCCTCAACTACCGCGACCACATCGCCGAGATGGGGATGGAGGCGCCCGAGGTGCCGGTCTTCTTCAACAAGCAGGTGAGCTGCGTGGTCGGCCCCGGGGCGGGGATCCACATGCCGAAGGTCTCGACCTTCCTCGACTACGAGGCGGAGCTGGCGGTGGTGATCGGCAGGCGCTGCCGGCACGTCCCCGCCGAGCGCGCGCACGAGGTGATCGCCGGCTACACCTGCGCCAACGACGTCAGCGTGCGCGACTGGCAGGGCAGAGCGCAGACGATGACGATCGGCAAGTCCTTCGACACGCACGGGCCGCTGGGGCCGTGGCTGGTCACCGGCTCCGAGCTCGGCGACCCGCAGGATCTGGCGATCCGCTGCTACGTCGGCGACGAGCTGCGCCAGGACGCGCGCACCGGCGAGATGGTCTTCGACTGCTCCCAGCAGGTCTCCCACCTCTCCGAAGCCTTCACGCTAGAGCCGGGCGACACGATCGCCACCGGCACGCCGGCCGGCGTCGGCCTCGGCCGCAAGCCGGTGCGCGACAACCTGCTCCACGTCGGCGAGACCGTGCGGGTAGAGATCGAGCGCATCGGCGAGCTCGCCAACCCGGTCATCGAGGAGCCCGAGGGCTACCTCGCCCCCGCCTGAAGGGGCCGACGGGCCGAAATCCCACGGTATGGGTGGGAAATCGGCCCGTCGGCGGTCAGGGGTTGGTCAGGAGGCGGCTATGCCCTCGCCGCCCGCGGTGTCGGGGACGAGGATCGAGCCGAGCGGGGCCAGCGAGCCGTCGCCGTTGACGGCGTACTCGTCGACGCCGCCTTCGGCGCCCGTCTGCACGTAGAGGTACCGGCCGTCCGAGGAGGCCGCGGCGTCGACCGGCGCCGGGCCGGTCGAGGTGTCGCCGAGCGCGCTCAGCAGGCCCGCGCCGTCGGTCGTGTAGCCGGAGAGCGTGTCGCTGCCCGTGTTCGAGGCGTAGAAAGTCGAGCCGATGCCGACGATCCAGCAGGTCGCGGCGCCGCCGGTTTCCTTCAGGTCGACCGCGCCGAGCGTGCCGTCGCCGTGCACGTCGAAGGTCGCGACGTTGCCGGCCGCCTCGGCGAGCACCAGCCGGCCCTGCGGGTCGAAGGACATCGCGAAGGGCACCGTTTCAGGCAGCTCGTTGACGACCGGGTCGTGCGAGAGCCCGCCGCTGCGGCGCACCCCGAACACGTCGACCGCGTGGCCGTTGGCCTTGGTGGTGACCAGCAGCTCATGCCCATCGGGCGTGAAGGCGACCTGCCCCGGCGTGCTGACGAACTCCGGCGCCGCTTCGGGGTCGAGGCCGAGGTCGCGGTGCCAGAAGCGGACCGGGAACAGCTTCGCGCCGAAGCGGATGAAGCCCTGGACGGAGCCACCGTCGCGCGCGTTGAGCACGTAGACGAGCCTGCCGTGCACGGCGACGCTGACCGGGAAGTCGCCGCCCGAGGAGACGACCTGGCGGCGCTGCAGCCCGTTGCCGCGGACCGCGAACACGGTGAGCGTGTCGCTGCCGGCGTTGACCGCGTAGAGCAGCCCGGCCTCGCGGTCGAGGGTCAGCGAGCCCTGCGAGGCGAGCCGGTCGACGACCGCCCCTTCGAGCGCGCCGCCGAGCCCGCCGGTGGCGTAGGAGCCGGCTTCGCTGAGGCTGCCGTCGCTCGCGCGGTCGTAGGCGACGACGGAGTTGCCCGCCGGGTCGTTCGTCTGCACGAAGACCGCGTCCGGCAGCGGGTGCGGTGGGTGCTGCGGATGGTGAGGCTGGTGGTGGCCGGGCGATGCGGCGGCGACGCTCGCGAACAGGGCGGCGAGCGCGAACGCGAGCACGGCGACGCCGGCCAGGCGTGCGGTGGCTTTCATTGGTCCTCCTGGAGAAAGTGGCTTACTGGTCACAGGGCTTTATGCCTGCGAGGCCGATGCTAGGAGGCGGTTCTTACTGCGCTGTGACGGAGTCCTTACGACTTTGTGACGGCTGCCGGCCACCGGAGGCGCGCAAGCCGATGGCGGCGCCCCGCTAGCCTCGGTCCCTCCGACCATCGAGCAAGGAGGCAGAGGGATGACCGTGGACGGGATCGGGCTCGGCGACGCTGCGCCGGAGCTGGCGCTGCCCGACACCGAGGGCAGGGAGACGACACTGCCGGGACCCGGCGAGGCGCGGGCGACGGTCGTCCTCTGGACCTGCAACCACTGCCCCTATGCGCGCGGCTGGCACGGCCGGCTGACCGAGGCGGCGCGCGAGTACGGCGAGCGCGGCGTCGCCTTCTTCGCCGTCAACTCCAACGACGCCGAGCGCTACCCGAGCGACTCGCCGGCGGCGATGGCAGAGAGCTACGACGCCGAGGAGTGGGGCATGCCCTACCTGCACGACGAGAGCCAGGACGTCGCCCGCGCCTACGGCGCCAAGACCACGCCCGACCTCTTCGTCTTCGACTCCGAGCTGCGCCTGCGCTACCGCGGCGCCCCCGACTCCGACCACCGCGACCCCTCGCAGGGCGCGGCCTGGCTGCGCTCGGCGCTCGAGGCCGTGCTCACCGGCTCCGAGCCGACGCCCGCCGAAACGCAGCCGGTCGGCTGCTCGATCAAGTGGCGCGAGTAGCGCCGTAGAGGTTGCGCCCGCATGGCGGTGACAACCTCTACGGCGGCCGTCGAGCGAGGGCTTGCGGGCTTTTACACACCCCAGATGTGCAAACATAGGAGGCGGTCATGGACCTGCCAAGCGGCAGCGACGGCGTCCTGGGGCAGAAGACCCGGGCGCGCATCTTCGCGCTCCTGGTCGAGCGCCGAGCGGCGATGAGCACCGAGGAGCTCGCCGGTCCGCTGGGCATGCACGTCAACGGCGTCCGGCGCCACCTCGAGCTCCTCCACGACGCGGGGCTGGTCGAGCGGCGGCGCAGCCGCGGCGCGAGGGGACGGCCCGGCGACAGGTGGCTGGTCGCCGCCGACGCGCGCCCGGGCGGCGAATCCCCCAGCGGGTACGCCGACCTGGCCGGCTGGCTCGCACGGACGATCCCGAGCGGACCGACCCGCCTGGCCGCGATCGAGAGGGCAGGGCAGGAGATCGGGCGCGAGCTCGCGCCCGACACGACGGGTGACCCGCTCGAGCGCTTTCGCTCCGCCCTCGCGGCGCTCGGCTTCCAGCCGGCGATCGAGCGCGACGCACACGGCTTCGCCTGCCGGCTGGGGAACTGCCCCTACCGGGAGTCGGCCCGGCAGAGCCCGGAGGTGGTCTGCACTCTGCACCGCGGCATCACCGCGGGACTGCTGGCGGCCCTCGACCCGAAGGCGAAGCTGAGCCGCTTCGAGCCGCACGAGCCGGCCCGCGCCGGCTGCCTGGTCGAGGTCGAGGGGGTCGGCGCCGCGTGAAGCGCACCGAGGCGGCGCAGCGACGCTACGCCCGGTCTCTGAAGTGGGCGGCGTTGATCTCGATGTATTTCTGCCACTCGGGCGGCACCTGGTCCTCCGGGGTGATCGCGTCCACGGGGCAGGCCTCGACGCAGGCGTCGCAGTCGATGCACTCGTCCGGGTCGATGTAGAGCTGCTCGACCGAGTCGTAGTCGGGCTCCTCGGGGGTCGGGTGGATGCAGTCGACCGGGCAGACCTCCACGCAGGAGTTGTCCTTCGTCCCGATGCAGGGCTCGTTGATCACATAGGCCATCGTTCACCTCCGGCTTCATTTACACATAGCGAATGTGTAAATGATAGACACGCCGGCGACCTGGGCGTCACCGCTCGGACGGGAGCAGCTCCTCGACCCTCTGCCTGAACACCCGCCAACGCCGCTCGTTGCCGTGGATGAGCGCGGCGCTCTGGGCCGCCAGATCTCCGGCGTGGTCGATCAGGTCGCAGGCGGAGTGCAGCAGGAGCGGAAACGCCCTGGCTCCCTCGAGGTCCCCGCGGACGGCGGCAGGCGAGAAATCGAGCGCTTCGAGAATCGCCAGCGCCCGCTCCAGGTTGCGCCGCCTTGCAGGGCGGCGCATTTGGCTCTGCGAAGCGATGGCGAGGGTGGGAATCAAACCCACGACACCACGATTTTCAGGGACGCCGAACGATCAGGATGATTTGCCCTGGTTGCAGGGCTTGTCGTAAGAGGCGGGTGGCGGCGCCTGCCCGTGGTTTCCAGGGGTTTTGGGTGGCTTTGGGCGACGAGATATGGGCCGTCGCCCAATGGCGAGGCAAGGCGAGTTGGCCCATGACCGCCGCTCAGAACGACGGAGCCCCAGGGGGTTCACCGCCGAAGCGGGAGAGCCTTACCTGGGGCATACGCGGAATAGCCTATGCGCGAACGTCGGTTCCGGTTCGCAAGAAGCGCGTGCGGCTAGCTCCCACCCTATGACGGCTGATTTTCCGTACCGACGATCGTCGCGATCCTGGGCCTTATGACCAACTCCACACGTGCCCGCGTCTCGGGGCTGGATGGAAGGGCTCCCTCGAGCCCGTTGTCGAAGACCGGATGGCGGGACAACTCGCTGAGCTGACCGGCGACGTACTCGCGCAGCGCTGCCGGAGCGTTTGCCACTTCCTCGATCAACTCCTCGCGTCCGTCGATCAAGGAGACCACGTCGCTGAAATCACGGCTTCCGTAGAGGTCGCCCTTGCCGCGAATCTTGAACGCCTCCAGCTTGGTCGCCAAGAGGTAGGGCGGCGGGATGACCCGGATCGATCTGCCCGACGGCAGGCCCACCTCGACGGCGTGAGGAAATGCCTCGCCCTGCCAGCGGTTGTCGAAGCCTAGGATCGAGGCCTCAGTCGGCATCACGTCCAGCAGCAGGGCCGAGTCGGGATGCTTGAAGCGACAGATCACTCCGCTCTGTTGATCGTTTTCGAGTCCCAGCTTTCTGACCCGCTTCTCGAAACGGTGGTAATCCCTCGCGGTGGTGATCTCGGCGATCACGTCGATGTCGTCGGTGGGCCGAAATTCCGGCGCTGCCTCGTCGCTGATCCACAGCTCGACCGTGGCGCCACCGACGAAGACCACCTTCCCGAGCAGGCTGTCGAGATGCTCGGCTGCGAGCTCGAGCATCCTGATGTTCTCGCGATTCATGCTGGAACCGAGGCGCCGAGGCGCCGGCCTAGCTCTTCGACCGCCAGGGCCCGTTCGCGAGCGCCGCCGATCCGAATCGCGTCGAAGAGGGCGAGCGCCTCACCGAGCTGGCGATCCCGGCCGGCGGCCTCGGGAACCACAGGATGCAGAGGCTCGAGAGCTATGCCGCGCACCTTGCCAAGAGCGTGCGGCCAGACAGGGACGTTCTCCCTGGATGAGGAGAGGCGATCCGCCAGCGGCGGCGCAGCCCATGCGGTCGGAACCCCCCGGGCCTCTCCATGCCGGACTGCCGGAAAGACATACCTGGCGCCATGAGTCAGGAACTCGAGCAGCGCGTCTGGATTGACAGCCCTGTGACGCGCGTCGTAGAGGCCGGCCTGCTTGGCGCGATCGAGGCTGCGATGTACCGCGGATGGGCTGAGACCGAGCTCAACCCCAATCTCTTCGAAGGTCCAGCCAGGCTCCTTGCCGGCCAGCTTCAGCAGCACGACGATGTCCTGGGGCTTCACCATAAAGCCGAGAATAGCAGGGAATTCCAAATTCCAGAATTTGGAATACACCCTAGCCGGCTTCGTCGGCCGGTTGGCGCCGACTCAAGCCAACAGCGGCTCCATAGTCGCCGAAACGACTGAGGCGATCCGCAGCCGGCGAGAAAGCGCGAGCAGCTCCCCCGGCTTGGCATCGGCGCCCTTCAGGTACCTGCGAAGCGCCCCAAGCGCCAGATCGCGCCCCACGCGCGAGCGCAAGCGCATGAGGTCGACCACCGTCCGCTCCCTGGAGCTGATCGCGATCGTCTCAGCCGAATCAACCTTCTCCATCTCGCGCCCGAGCGAGAACGTCGCGGCGGCGAAGACATGGACTCGCGTGGGTGGGTAGACGATCCTCGGGCGATACTTCCCGCGAGCGATCGCCAGGTGGACCGCGTCGGGCATCTCGTCGCTCAGACCCCAATAGCTGGCGGCGGAGTTGAGGCAGATCATCCCCTCCGGCGCCCGACGGCACACGGCCACCAGGTCGAGGTGCGCAATCGCCGGAGCATCGGCGACGCGGAACACGCCGCGGGAGAGCTCGATCAGCTCACCGCTATCCCGCAGTCGGTAGAGATCGTCCCAGCGGGCACCTCGCTCGATCAGCTCTGCGGCCGACGAGATCCCTCCGGCATGACGCACGATGCCGAGCACTTCGCTGGATCGCATACCCAAAAAATCTACACACTTAGGAGCTAGATATGTAGGATTTCATCCAGCAGCGATTTTTCGGATCCGGTTACTCTTTCCTGCGTAAATATGCGTTCCTGCAACATTGCGCAGGGAATCATGTTTACGCAGGAGGCCGTCCTGACCACGCGTGTTCGTGTTGCCGGCTCGAACAGGAATACCTCGGATTCCCCCTTCGAGAATCGTGGTCGCCTCAGTTCGACCTCCAGGCACGAATCGGGCTCCACGGTCTCGCCGATCACGGCTTCGCATTTGGCGACGGCCGCCCGTGTCGTCGCCCAAACAGAGCCCAACAGGCGTTTCTTTGTCGTCAGCGTGGAGGAACCGAAAACACGCCACGTGCAGGGAAGACAACGAATGGCGAGGGTGGGAATCGAACCCACGACACCACGATTTTCAGAGACGCGGGAAGGGCGATGTGAGGGGCGGCAAGCGACTCCTCCATACCGGCGGATTCGGGCGGATCGGAGCGGATTCTGGACTCCACGGGCAGCTGGAGTCCAAATAGGGGAGGGCCGGCGGCTCAGGCCGTTTTGCTCCTCCCGGCTGCATTTCCTGCGTAAATCCCCCTTCCTGCTACATTTCGCAGGTTCCTGTATTTACGCAGGAAACTGCTGGCACAAGGAATCGAGGCATGGCCCATGCAAGCTAGCGCGAAATCCCTTGAACGAGACGCAGTTCGCCGGATTCCCGGCCTCCTCGCGGAGCTCCTCGACGAGCCCGATCTAGAGCTGGCGACCGAGACCGCCCCGGCAGACTCACGTGTCGACTTCTCGGCCCAAGACACGAAGGGCCGGCGATGGCTGTTCGAGGTCAAGGGATCGAGCGGTCCCGGCCAGGTGGATCGAGCCGCAAGGCAACTGAGGGCTTTCGCTGACGCTGACCCGGACGCGATCCCGATCCTCGTCGTCCCCTACATGTCCGAGGCGGGTGGCGAGACCGCGGAGCGGGCGGCCGTGAATTGGATCGACCTCTCGGGCAACGCCAGCATCCGAGACGAGGGCCTGCGGGTATGGGTGCGCGGCAGACCCAACGAGCTGCGCGCCGCAGGCCGGCCCTCCTCGCCCTTCGCGCCAAAGAGCGCCCGGATCTCGCGGGAGCTCCTGCTTGAACCCGAGCGTTGGTGGCGGCAGCGAGACCTCGTGGCCGCGACGCAACTGGACGACGGCAACGTCTCGCGCATCGTCGGTCGGCTTGACGAGGCGGCTCTGCTCGAGCGTCGTGACAAGGAGCTACGTCCCCGCGATCCCGACCTTCTCCTTGACGCCTGGGCGCAGGAGTACCGCTTCGATCGCCACGACGCTATCCAGGGCCACATCAGCGGCAGCGGGATCGAGGTCGCACGCAGCCTCTCCGCGAACCTGGCCAAGCGACAGATCGCGCATGCCTTCACCGGCCTCCCTGCCGCCTGGGCGATCGATCGCTTCGCTCGCTTCAGGCTGACCTCGGTCTACGTCGACGGAGATCCACGGGAGATCGTCGAGCGACTCGACATACGTCAAGGCTCCAAAGGAGCCAACCTGCAAATCCTCGGCCCAGACGACGCGGGGGTCTTCGCCGGGGAGCAGGAGTGCGACGGGCTGCGCTGCGTCTCGACCGTGCAGACGTATCTAGACCTTCTTAACCTTCCCGAGCGTGCCGCCGAGGCCGCGCAGCATCTCCGAGATCACCACCTCAACTGGCATGGCCGCACCCGATAAGCCCAGGCATCGCAGCGGCTACAGCCGCGAGGAGACCGAACAGGTCGAGGCGGCCTGCCTGACCGTCGCTGTAACGCTCGGCGCCTTCATGGACCGGCTTTGCATCGTCGGCGGGCTGGTGCCGAGCCTCCTGATCGACCGGGAGATCGGCCCCGACCCAGAAAGCGGCGCCGGCCATCCTGGCACGAACGATCTCGATGTCGGCCTGGAGATCGCGCTGCTCGACGACGAGCAGTACGCGGAGATCGGCAGACGGCTGCGTCAGGAGGGCTTCGGGCCTGACCGCAACGAGCAGGACAATCCGACGCCGCAGCGCTGGAAGCTCGGCGACCTCGAGGTCACGATCGACTTTCTGTTGCCCCCGATTCCGGGGGCCGAACGAGGCGGCAGCATCCAGCCTCTGGAGGGAGACCTCGCCGCGCTGATCGCGCCCGGGCTCCAGCTTGCCTCAGACGAGCGCGAGGAAATCGAGATCGCGGGCCACACCCTGAAGGGCGAGAAGGTGGAACGCACGGTGCCAGTCTGCGGTCCAGCCACCTTCGTAGTCCTCAAGGCGCTCGCCTTCGGCGACCGTGCCGAGCCGAAGGACGCCTTTGACTTGGTCTACGTGCTGCGGCGCTGGGTCCGAGGAATCCCGGACATAGCCGAGCGTCTGAGGCAACATGCCGATCGCAACAACGCAGTTGTCGGACATGCCCTCGATTGCCTCGCTCGAGACTTCGCCGACCCCGAGACCATCGGACCCCGCCGCGTCGCCGAGTTCGAGGGGGAGACCGGAAAGGACTCAGACGCCATCGCCGCCGATGCCCACGGCTACGTCGACGACCTGCTCAAGATCTGCTCTCAATCGGGCGCGTAGCGATAGAAGCCCACCCCGAACGCGGCACCGCAGGAGTCGCGCCCTATGCGTTCCACTCCTCACTGGCGAGCGGAGAGCCATTGAGTTGATCGCGCCGCGTTCGCCAGTCAGGCATGAAGCCATCCATCAGCTTGACGAAACGCCTGCCGTGACCGCGCTCGAGAAGGTGGGTCATCTCGTGGACGGCGATGTACTCCAGGCTGTCGGGGTGCTTCTTGGCCAGCTCCACGTTGAACCAGATGTGCCCACTCTCGCTGTTGCAGGAGCCCCACTTGGTCTTCATCCGCCGCACGCTCCAGCGCGACACACTCACACCCGTCGTCGGCTCCCACTTCGCGATCACACCGGGGATGGCTTCGCGGAGTCGCTCCCGATACCAGTCGTCGAGCAGCTTGCGGCGTCGCTCGGTCGAGGTGTCCTCGGGGACGTAGAGCACCAGCCGGTCCCCGTCGATCTCGACGTGCCCGCGACCGCCTCGCTTCACAACCCTGAGCCGGTAACGATCGCCCCACACGTAGTGCGACTCGCCGGTGACCATCTGGCGCCGGGACTGGCGCTCGGCTGTCAGCAGGCGCTCCCTCTCACCCTTGATCCAGGGGAGACGCTGAACGAGCGCCAGGCGCACCTGCTCGTCGTCGAGCCGCCGCGGTGCCGCCACCCGGACTCGTCCGACGGGTGGGTAAACGCCTATGTGGAGGTTCTTGATGTCCTTGTAGACGACGTCGACCCCGATGCCAGCCACGGTGAGGTAGGCGCTAGCGGTACTCATCTCGGGCCTTCACCAGGTCGAACAGCTCGTCGAGCCGGTCGAATCCGGCAGGCAGGGCCGACTTGATTGCGAGCTTGACCTTGCGTTCCTTGAGGTGATTGCCGACCCATGAGTCTGGCTTCGAGCTCATCACCGCCTCGTCGACCCCGGCAGCGAGGCCGTCGCTGGAGCCGAAGAAGTCGACCAGCGCTCGCCGGCCGCCGTTGTCTGCCCACTCCGGGTACTCAGTCTCCGACTCTCCCCTACCAAGCTTCGTGGCGTGGTCGAGCAGCTCCGCCAGGTATTGCTCGTAGTCGAGGGCGCCCTGTCGCCGTTCCTCGAGGATCGCGTCGAGCAGCTCCGACATGCGGTCGTAGTACTTCGGATTCAGCGGACGCTCGTCGACGATCACCTTACGGACGTTGTTGGTGATCGTCTCGGCGACGGCTTCCGGGTCGTCCTTGATCCCCTCCGGCAGCTTGTCGATCGCCCCAGCTCCGAGCTTCACGATCAGCTCGATGAGGCCGGCGTCGCCGAAGTCGGCGATGACCTGCGAGGGGTCGGCGCTGATGTAAGTGTCGAGCAGTCGACGCATGCCCGCCTCGTACTGCTTGAAGTCGACGTCCTCCCCGGCGCCCAGCTTCACCTCGGCGCGGACGTTGGCGTAGTGGGCCACCTCGGACCTGATCGCGGCGGCTTCGGCATCTGAGTACCCGGCCTCACCCATCTCATTCGCGAGGTTCGCGTAGGCCCGGGACACGCGAGCGACCGCCTTGTACAGCTCGACCCGCCTCGGCTCGTTTGCCTTGAGCTGCTCGGCGTTCCCCTGCTCCTCGGCGCAGAAGTAGCGCTGGTACTGGAGCGTGTCCTTCGGCGGCTCGATTGCCTCGCACAGCGCGCGGATCAGCTCGAGGGCCTCGTCCAGGTCCTCGCGCGCCCTGGCGACCCGATCGGAGAGCAGGCCCTCGACATCCTTCTCCTCGTAGCCGTCGAGGGCGCCGCCGGTGTAGTCGGTGATCGCCGACTCGAGCGAGTTGAAGAGGTCGCGGTAGTCGACGATGTAGCCGTAATCCTTGTCGTCTCCGTCGAGCCGGTTCACCCGGCAAATCGCCTGGAAGAGGCCGTGGTCCTGCATCTTCTTGTCGATGTAGAGATAGGTCGCGCTCGGCGCGTCGAAGCCGGTGAGCAGCTTGTCGACCACGATCAGCAGCCGCATCTGGCCCGGGTTGGCGACGAACTGCTCCTTGACCTGCTTCTCGAACAGCTCGACCTTGCGCTCGGCGACGTCGACGGGCTCGTCGAAGTGGTCGGCCAGCATCTGCCGGTAGATCTCGTACCGGCGCAGACGCTCGGTCGCCCCCTCCCCGGAGTCCTCCTTGGCGATGTCTCCCGCCTGCGGGTCGTACGAGGTGACGATCGCGCATTTCCCCTCGAAGCCCGCCTTGCAGAACAGCTCGTAGAACGTGCAGGCCTGGTAGATGCTCGACCCGACGAGGATCGCGTTGCCGCGACCGCTCGCCAGGCGCGGCTTGCGCTCCATGTCGAGGAGGATGTCGTCGACGATCTGGCGCGCCCGCGGCTCGGAGCTGACGACCTTCTGCAGCGTGCCCCAGCGCCTCTTCAGCTCGGCCTTGGACAGGTCGGTCATGCCCTTGGTCTTGGCCTCGAACCAGGCGTCGACCTTCGCCGGGGAGGTCAGGTCCTGGTCGATCGTGCGCGCCTCGTAGCGCAGGTCGAGCACGACCCCGTCCTCGACGGCATCGTCGAACTTGTAGGTATGGATGAACGAGCCGAAGGTCTCGATGCTCGTCTCCTTGTCGCGCCGCAGCAGCGGGGTGCCGGTGAAGCCGATGAACATCGCCCCCGGGAGCAGCTGCTCCATCGCGGCGTGCAGCTTCCCGGACTGCGTGCGGTGGGCCTCGTCGACGAACACGAACAGGTTGCCCTTGGCCCTGAAGTCCGAGGGAAGCTTGGCGTGCAGCTCGGCGATGAAGTCGGCCTCCGCCTCGTCACGGCGCTCGTCGTCCTCCGAGCCGCGGAACTTGTGGATCAGCGAACAGATCAGCCACGGCTCGCTCTGGTTCAGCGTGGCCAGCAGATCGGCGCCGCTGCTCGTGCGGTAGATCTCCTCGCCGACGCCGTTGAAGACCCCCTCGATCTGTTCGTCCAGCTCGGTGCGGTCGGTAACGAGGAGCACGCGGGCGTCCTTCTGGTTTTCCCGGATCCACTTCGCGAGCCAGACCATGGTCAGCGACTTGCCCGAGCCCTGGCTGTGCCAGACGATGCCGCCCTCGCGCTTGGCAACCCGGTCCTGCGCGGCCTTGACGCCGAAGTACTGGTTGTGTCGACACATCTTCTTGACGCCGGCGTCGAACACCATGAAGTCGTGGATGATCTCCAGCAGCCGCTCCTTCGAGCAGAGCTGCGTCAGCGCCCGATCGAGTGGCTCCTCGATCTCGCTGTCCTCCTTCCAGGCCAGCCAGTACTTCTCCGGCGTGTCGATCGGCGCGTAGCGCAGGCCCTCGACGTCGTTGCCGGCCATCGCCAGCTGGACGGTGGTGAAGAAGGGGCGGATGAACTCCGGCCTCTGGTTGCCAATCGTTTGCCGGATGCCCTCCGAGACCGCGATCTTCGAGCGCTTCAGCTCGATCGTGGCGAGGGCGATGCCATTGACGTAGAGGACCAGGTCCGGACGCTTCGTGTGCTGGCCGAGGACCGTGACCTCCTCCGCCAAAGCGAAGTTGTTGGCCTCCGGGTACTCCCAATCGATCAGCCAGACCGTCTCATTGGGGTGGCCGGCCTCCGGCTTCACCTTGACGCCGTAGCGCAGCAAACGGTAGACGTCCTCGTTGGCCTCGTACAGATCCCGGCCCCCGCCCAGCGAAGCCTCGCTCTTCAGCCGTTTGATCGCCTTCGTGATGTGAACCGCCCCGTAACCGCGCTTTTCGAGGTTCGACCCGAGCAACTGAACCTCGACGTTGGAGTTGCCCTCACGGTCCTGCCAGCTCTCGAGGTAGCCGTAGCCGAGCGTGTCGCGAAACAGCTCCACCACCCGATCCTGCGTCCTGCGCTCGGGCTGTCCGACATTGCTCATGTCACGGCCTCCTGAACCGGCAGATGGGTACGACCGGAGAGAAGCTCCTGCATCATTCCCTGCTTGATGTCCTTGGCCTTCTTCAGTCTCTCCGAGAGGCAGTTGAGTTCGTGCTCGGCAGTGAGCAGAACCTCTGCGACAGCATGTTGCTCCGATATCTCCGGAAATGGCACCTCGAGGGACTTGATGATTGTGAGATTGAGACCTCCGCGTCCGCCATCGCCAGCGGACTCCCCCCTCAACTCGGCGTAGCGCGAATCCAGGTTGAAATATAGAAAGTCGGAGTCGTGCTCAGAACTGGGATAAATGCCAGCAATAGATTGATTGGTAGACAGTGGGTTACGAGAGATTGCAATGGTCCCACGAGTCTTCCCCTGCCCGGCGAGCGCTATCAAGACCGTGCCCTCTGGGAAGAGCTGGGCACTGGACTCTTTTAGCCCGCTCATCGTGATACGGCCATGCACGTTCTTGCTCCACACCTGCTTCTGATGAACCTCTCCGGAACTCATCCAAGGCACGTCACCTCCCCAGTACCGCTCAACCGCAGTTGAAGGCGTGCCACCAGCATGCACTCGCGTAAAGTCCCCGATCCTCTTTTGACTCCAGGGTCCAGAAAACCCTTGAAGTCGCGTCTTGCCGCTCAAAAGCCGCTGCACCATGCCCTGCTTGATCGCCTGCTTCTTGGCGATCAGCCGCTCCAGCGCGGCGATTCGGTCGTCCGCATCCTCAAGCATCGAGGCGATCAGGGCCTGCGTATGGACATCCGGAACGCAAATTTGAAGCTGACGAACATCGCGGCTCGACACAGCGGGATAGTTCGAGCCAGCAATAAGCTGCTCAACCTGATGAGACACCTCGGAGCCGAGGATCCATTGCGCCAGGAAGCTGGGGACCGCCACCCCGGGACGGGCGCGGATCACGGCAAAGCCGGTGGATGCAACTGGGTTCCTGAACCCACCCTTGTATTGGGCATGTGACTTGAGACTTGGACGAACGGTGCCGAACAGGACATCTCCGACCCGAATCCTCCGTCTCGCCCGAGAAGGAGCATCCGCGAGCGGAACCTGTGTCATCGCGGCAATTCGCCCGCTCGTCACGTCGTCTAGGGAGATGTAGTCGATCAGCTCGTCGCCGCCTGCGGTAATTGACTCTGGATCGACGCTTGCCACATCGGACAATTTCGTCGTTCTCCACCCTCGAGTTTCCTTCATTCCGCGACACCCATTTCCGCAAGGTGGCCGGCAACCTTGGCCTCGAGTTCCTCAAGCTCCGCGTCAAGGACACCGACCGTCTCCGCATATCGCTCACCAAGCTGCTGGATCCTCGCGACTAGTGCGAGCGTCAAGGCGTTGGCCTCGTCCGCAATGCGGTCGCGGACGGTCGCTGCCCACTTGTCGTCGAGCACCAGCTCCTTGGCGTCGGCCCCGGTCAGGTCACCGTACTTCTCGAGGGTGTTCTGGTCTAGATCCGCCCGTGCCTCGTTGGCCGCAACCTTGGCGGACTTCTCATCCGCGTAGAGCTGGATCAGGCGCTCCAGCGCCTCGACCTCGTCGGGATCCGGCTTGTCTTCTCGTTTGACCTCACGAAGACGCGCGGTGGCCAGCGTCTTGCTGATCTTCTCGTCCTCCATCGCCCCGGCGAGAGCGCCTTCCTCGCCACTGTGTTCCTCGACGTGCTCGCCGATTGCCCGTGCAGCGGCCTCTGCCTCGGCATGGAGATCGTCGACCCTCACCTGCTCGTCGGCGAAGTAGCGCGCGACGATCAGGGCCGGTGGGATCAGGTCCATCTTGTGGTCCTCCTGGCGTTCCCGTGGGTCGAACAGCGCCTGATCTGACCTGAAGGGCCTG
>Ga0055453_10000003_pt1 | contig 22383 bp, 23 predicted proteins | sample Goodyear_PhragA__FD_57741 | JGI IMG/M metagenome (GOLD analysis project Ga0055453, IMG submission 57741) | Wetland microbial communities from San Francisco Bay, California, USA, that impact long-term carbon sequestration - Goodyear_PhragA_D2 | ecosystem: Environmental > Aquatic > Marine >... | reverse complement strand
CCTGTTCGGCGGCGCCTTCCTCGCCCTGGCCGATCTCGGCGCCCGGACTCTCACGGCGCCGGACGAGATCCCGATCGGCGTGGTGACGGCGTTCTTCGGCGCGCCGTTCTTCATCGTCATCCTGCGCACGTCACGGCGGTTGTGATGCTGTCCGCCGAAGGCTCCGAGACCAGCATGCATGCCGTTGCCGTACGAGACGTCGGCGTCGTCCTCGACGGCACCGAGATCATTACGCGCGTCGACCTGGATGTCGCGGGCGGCGAGTGGCTCACGATCATCGGGCCGAACGGCGCCGGCAAGTCGACGCTTCTGCGTACGGTCGGCGGCCTGCTCGACTTCACCGGCACGATCGAGATGTTCGGGACGTCGTTGCGGCGGATGCGCCGCGGCGACCGGGCCCGGCTCGTCGCGAGTGTGGCGCAGGATCCGGTGGTCCCGCCCGGGATGGCGGTGATCGATTACGTGCTTCTCGGCCGTACCCCCTACATCCCGATCCTGGCGAGTGAGTCGCAGGCGGACCTCGACGCGGTCGACGAGGTGCTGGCGCGGCTCGATCTACAACGGTTTGCCGGGCGCCGTCTGGAATCGCTTTCCGGCGGCGAGCGGCAGCGCGTCTTCCTGGCCCGGGCGCTCGCCCAGGGCGCCAAGTTGCTGCTGCTCGACGAACCGACCAGCGCGCTCGACATCGGCCATCAACAAGACGTGCTCGAGTTGGTCGACAAGCTGCGCCGCGACCGCGGCCTCACGGTCCTGGCGACGATGCACGATCTGTCGATCGCGGGTGAGTACGCGGAGCGGATGGTCTTGATGGCCGGCGGCACGGTGGTGGCTGCCGGCACCCCCCGCGACGTACTGACCCAGGAGCTGCTCGCCAGGCACTACCAGGCGCAGGTCCGGGTGATCGATGGCGAGCAGGGTCCGCTCGTCGTGCCCGTCCGCCGATCGCGCTGACGCCTTATTCGTTCATCTGCATGATCGAGAAAGATGCGCCCTGTGGGTCGGTGAGCACCGCGAAGCGGCCGATCGGGATGTCGGTCGGCGGCACGACCACTGTCCCGCCCAGTTCCTGGACCTTCGCGCAGGCGGCTTCGCAGTCGGCGACGTCGAAATAGACGACCCACTGCGGCGGCATCTCGGCCGGCCACTGTGGACCGCTGATGTCCATCAGCCCAGCCACGGATGCGCCGTCGACCTGCAATTCCGTGTACGGCACCTCGGTGCCCTCGCTCGTCTTGGACGTGAGACCGAGCGCGGCGCGGTAGAAGTCAATCGATGCCGGCGCATTGCGAGTGAGCAACTCGTTCCAGATCATCGCGCCCGGTTCGTTGACCAACCCCGCACCCGCGAACGTGCCCGCCTGCCAGATCCCGAAGGCGGCGCCGGTCGGGTCGACGAACACGCCCATGCGGCCAAGATCCATCACATCCATCGGTGGAACGATTGCCTGACCGCCGGCGTCGCTGATGCGTGCCGCCGTCGCGTCGGCATCGTCCACGGCGAAATACGACGTCCACACAATCGGCTGGGCCTCGGACATCAACGGCGCCGCCCCCGCGACGTCGGCCCCATCGATCTCGTAGCGCACGTAGCCACCCTGATCCTCGCCCGTCTCGGTGGCCTTCCAACCGAACAGCCCGCCATAGAACTCGGTCGTCGCGTCGATGTCCGGGGTGCCGAGATCGACCCAGGTCGGCGTGCCGGCCAGGTATGAGGTCTTGCGCATCAGCCGTCCCCTCTCGCGTACCTGCTCCGCTCCGGCCGCCGGGCCACTGATCGATCCGGCGGTGCCTCGGAATGGCGATGATTGCACCGATTGTCGGTCCTCGCGCGGCGAACGCCACGAACGTGGAGGGCTTTCTCAGCCAGCCGCGAGCGCCAGGTCAGGCGATCGGGGCCGGCAGCGGCTCGGCGTGCACGATCGCGAGCCGTGACACCGCGCGGGTCAGGACGACGTAGAGACGGTGCAGTCCGCGCGCTTCAGCCGCCACGATCGCGGCGGGTTCGACGACGATGACATGGTCGTATTCGAGACCCTTGGCGACCGTCGCCGGCAACACGCTGATCCGGTCGTCGGCCTCGGCGTCGCCGGAGGTGATGCCGGCGGCGGCGAGCGCGGCGACGAAGGCCGGCACCGCGGCGTCGGCCGCGATGACGCCGACCGATCCATCGAACGTCAAGGCGTCACGCACCTGCGCCACTACCGCCTTCGCGACATCCGCGGCCTGGTCGATCACGAGCATTCCGTCGTGGCGGAGCGAGCGCGCCGCCGGCACATCAACCTCGAGCGCCGGCAGCAGCTGGTTGGCAAGAGCCAGAACCTCCGCCGGTACGCGGAAGCCGAGCGTCAGCGGAACGATCTCGCCATCGGGCTTGCCGAGATGTCCGAGCGTGTCCCGCCAGTTCCGCGACGACCATGGCGTGGTGCCTTGAGCCAGGTCACCGAGGAGCGTGATGGCCGAGTGTTCGCTGCGCCGGCCGATGACGCGCGCCTGCATCGGTGACAGGTCCTGCGCCTCGTCGACGACGACGTGGCCGAAGCTCGAGCTGCGTTCGATCAGGCCGGCCGCCTCGTCCACAACGACCGCCTCGGCCGCAGTCCACTTGATCGATCGGATCGACCGTGGCGGCTTGGCCCACACCACCGCGGCCTGTTCGTCCGCGTCCAGGATGCCGTCGGCCGCCCGAGCCAGAGCGTCTGCGTTGCCCAGCAGGCTCGCCACCAGCCCGACGGCGGTGACCGCCGGCCAGACGTGATCGAGGAACGCCGTCACGGGCTTGGCCCGGCCCATCCGGCGCAGCCAGGTTTCGCCGGGCGACTCGCCGCTGCGTGCCTCGGCCTGCCGCTGTAGCAACGCGACCGTACGAGCCCGGACGCGTTCGCGACCGGTTCCGTACGGCGGGTTCTCGCGCCGTACGTCGTCGACCACCCGACGGAGCGCGTCGACCGAGATGCGCCACCGGTACGAGCCGTCCGAGATCTCGATCGGCTCGACCGGGCGCTGGACGATGGTGGCCAGCGCGCGGTACAGGACCTGGGCCATCCGTACGTCGTGCAGGATCGGCGCGGCGCCCGGCCGCTCGATGCCGGTCACCGCCACCGGCAGCAGATCGTCGACGGTCGCCTGGGTCACGTCGATCTCACCGAGGGCCGGCAGGACGGCCGCGATGTAGTGCAGGAACGCGCGGTTCGGTCCGATCACGAGCACACCGGACCGGCGCAGCCGCTCGCGGTGGAGATAGAGCAGGAATGCGGCACGATGCAGGCCGACCGCCGTCTTTCCGGTGCCGGGCGCACCCTGTACGCAGATCGTCGTGTCGAGGTCGGCCCGGACCAGCTCGTCCTGCTCGGGCTGGATCGTCGCGACGATGTCCCGCATCGGCCCGACGCGAGGCCTTTCGATTTCCGACGTCAGGATCTTCGAATTCGTGCCAAGTTCCTCACCGCGATCGAGGTGCTCATCCTCGAAACCGGTGATCTGAGCCGAGCCCGTTGTGGCGCCAGGGGAGGTCCAGCCGAACCGGCGACGTACGGCGACGCCCTGCGGCTCGCGCACGCTGGCGCGGTAGAAGGAACGGGAGATCGGTGCGCGCCAATCGAGGACGAGAGGCTCACCGACGTCGTCGACGACGTGGCGCCGGCCAATGTGATAGCTGTGTCCGGCATGGTCTTCGAGTGCGGTGCCGAAGTCGAGGCGGCCGAAGAACAGGGGTGCGGTCGGGTCGTCGGTCAGCTCGGCAATGCGTCGGGCCAGCTGGCGGCCGAGGCTCTCGGCCGCGAATGGGTCGCCGGAGACGCTGCCGCCGGTGGCGAACAGGGCCTCGGCTCGCTCGCGCATCTGGCCGAGCGCGGCTCGGGAGGTGGCGAGGTGAGCGCGCTCCGCGGCGAGCTCGCGGGACAGGTCGGTGTCGGACGCCGGGTCGGTGGACCGGGTCGGGACGGTGCTGCGGGTCGGGTCGGTGCTGCGGGTCGGGTCGGTGCTCGTCGGATCAGTGGTGTCGGTCGGGGAACTCGTCTGGTCAGTCGAATGGGTCGACATGGACACGTCAGGTCCTCGTGTTTCGGTTCGGATCGCGACACGTACAGGCCGCCCGGCGCTCGCCTGGTAACGGCGACCCCGCCTTGGAGTCGCGGTCGCACCGCAACGACGTCGGCCCTGGGGGACCGGGCGGCGGTTCGGCGCGGCGGCGTGCCGGCTGTGCCCTCGCCTGCCGCACGGCAGGCGGAACCGCCCATGATACGCCGGGCGCGACACGGACGCCGCCGAGTTTCGTCCCGGCCGCAGCCTGCGAGATCATCGGGTCATGACCAAGCCGCACGCCGCCCGTGACAGCAACGGCCGCCGGCCCGGCCCGGCGGGCGACCGGCCGGCTGACGCCGCCCCAGAGCCGAAACCTGGCCAGGAGCCGCCATCTCTCGCTACGTCGGAGGCCGCCGCCGTGGGCGCCTCCGATGCGGCGGACGGGCCCGGTGCCATCGCCGAGCGGCGGTTGGAGATCACCGAACCGGCCAGCATGCGAGCAATATCACATCCGGCACGGCTCGCGGCGATGCAACGGCTGATGATGATCGGGCCCGCCACGGCCACCGAACTCGGCGAGACGGCCGGCCTCAGCGCCAGTGCCATGAGCTATCACCTGCGAAGTCTGGAGAAGGCCGGGCTGATCGAGACCGCGCCGAGCCGCGGCGACGGCCGGGAACGGGTCTGGCGCAGCGTGCATGAGGGCTACACCGTGGACACGCTCGAGGGCGATTCGCCAGAGATGCGGGACGCGTCGCGTGAGCTGATCGAGTCCGTACTCCTGGTGCAGAACATGCGCGTCCGCCGGTGGCTCGCGCTGAGCGAAACCGAGCCGGGCTGGATCGACACCGGCTACTTCTACGAGACGCTGTTGAACGTGACACAGGACGAGTTGGCCACGCTGAACCGGAAGATCCAGGAGCTCTTGACGCCGTACCGGCTGGGCCGGCGCAAGAACCCGCCACCGGGCGCGCGTCAGACATCGTTCGTGTCGCGTGGCTTTCCGCTGGCCGATCCGGTGCCCCTCGATCGCTCGGATTGCCCCGGTGCGGCCCGTCCATATCGGTCCGACCCCTTGCCTAGCGGAGATGTGAAGCAGTAACTTCGAAGTGTGTCCTTCGCATCTCCGCCGGAACCGGCGGCTCCGATCGCCGCGACGGCGACGGCGCCGCGCTGGTCCGACGTCTACATCGCGGCGCTGGCGCGGGCGGTGTCGGGCTGCGGGGACATGCTCGCCGCGACCGCACTCGCGTTGATCCTGGTGGCGAGGGGCGAGAGCGGTCTCGCGGTGGCCGGCATCCTGCTCGCGGCGGCCGTCCCGCTGGTGGCCGTCGGACCCCTCGCCGGACGGCTCGTTGACCGGGTCGACAGCCGTACGCTGATCGTTTCGGTCGGGCTCGCGCAGGCTGGCGTCTGTGTCGCACTTGCGTTCGCGACCGAGCCGATCCTGATCATCGCGCTGGTCGCGGTGCTCGCCATCGGACTCGCGATCACCGGTCCGACGATGAGCGCGCTCACGCCCCTGATGGTCGGCCGCCAGAACCTCGCCAAGGCAGGCGGCATCTCGCAGACCGCGGCCACGATCGGCATGCTGATCGCGCCGGCACTCGGCGGAGTGCTCGTTGGCGCGTTCGGATCGCGGGTGCCGCTGCTGATCGACGCCGGAACGTATCTGTCGATCCCGATCGCCGGTCTGCTCATCCGTACCCGTCGAGGTGGCCACTTCCGGGACCTGCCGGTCGCGACGAGCTCAAGCGGCGCGGACGTCGCGGCCGCCGCGCCCGGCGGACGCCAAGCGGTCTTCCGCATGCGGTCCGACGCGCTGCTCTGGCCGCTCATGGTGATGATCGGTGCGGTCATCGGTGCGATCAGCGCGGTCAACGTCATCGATGTGTTCTTCATCCGGCGCACGCTGCACGGGTCGGCGACCGTCTACGGCCTGGTCGCCGCGGCCTGGATCGTCGGCATGGTGTTCGGCGCGGTGATCCGTGGCCGCCAGCGCCGCGACGACGTGGGCACGGCCAAGGCACTACTGCTGAACAACCTGGCGACCGGCGTCGCGATCACTGTCGCCGGTCTCATGCCGCACGTCGGCTGGCTCGTGCCCCTCTGGCTGCTCGGCGGCGTCCTGAACGGGATGGAGAACGTGGCCATCGGCGTCATCCTCGGCGCTCGCGTGCCGCCCGAGGTCCGCGGCCACGCCAGCGCGATCTTCAACAGCATCGCCAGCGGCGCGAACGCATTCGGTTATCTGGCCGGCGGCGCCTTGCTCGTGATCGCGTCGCCGCGTCTCCTGGTGGTCGCATGTGGGCTGGCCGGCGTCGCCGCGGCCGCGATCTTCGGGCTGCCGCTCGCGCGCGCGATGCGGCGCGAACGAGCCGCGCACGGCGTTCTGGTCGCCGATGATCCGCTTGCCGGGACGATTGCGGCGGCATAGCGACTGGGATCGTCCACATCAGTGGATCATGGTCGCCGCGTGAGTGGACACGGTATGTGAGCACGCCCACTCGCATCGTCCGCGTAACGTGCGCAGACATGAGCGCACCGCAAGCACCCCAGCGTCCCCGCGTCGGGCACATCCAGTTCCTCAACTGCCTGCCGATCTACTGGGGTCTGATGCGCTCGGGTGCGCTTCTCGATGTCGACCTGCGCAAGGACACCCCTGATCAGCTGAATGCGGCCCTTGTCTCGGGTGACCTCGACATCGGACCGATCTCGCTCGTCGAGTACCTGCGCCACGCCGACGAGCTGCTACTTCTGCCGGATCTCGCGGTCGGAAGCGACGGCCCGGTCCTGTCGGTGAACCTGGTGTCGACCAGGCCGCTGGCCGATATCAAGCGCGTCGCACTCGGCTCGACGAGCCGGACCGGCGTGCTGCTCGCGAAGATGTTGCTGGCCGATCGGTACGGTGTCCGCCCGGAGTTCTTCCGGTGCCCGCCGGAGCTCGGCACGATGCTGCTCGAGGCGGATGCCGCCGTGGTGATCGGTGACGTGGCGTTGCGCGCGCTCTATGAGGCACTGTCGTCCGGCCTCACCGTGACCGATCTCGGAGCCGAGTGGCGCGACTGGTCGGGTCTGCCGATGGTGTTCGCCGTGTGGGCGGTGCGTAAGGACTTCGCGAGCGCACATCCGGGCCTGGTCAAGGGCGTACACGAGGCGTTTCTGCGCTCGCGGGATCTCTGCCTCGACGAGCTGGACGAGGCCGCCGAGGCGGCGGCCCGGTGGGAGCCGTTCGACGCGGCCACCCTGGCGAGCTACTTCCGCACCCTTGACTTCTCGCTCGGCGCGCGAGCGATCGAGGGCGTACGGGAGTTCGCCAGGCGCGCCGCCGTCTTCGGTGAGGTGCCGGCGCTGCCCATCGACGGTCCCGCCTTCGCCGCGGTCTAGCCAGCGCTGCCGGCCCGCCGGCGCTGTAACAGTTCGGTTGCCTAGCTTGTCATCCGCTGTAACACTTGGAGCGTGTACGGCAACGACTTCGGTCCAGACCAGAGCCTGCTCGATCAGGTCGCCGACGCCGAGCGCGCGCTGGCCGAGGCAGCCGCCCGGGGTCGCGACGGCGCGCCCGACACCGTCGAGGAGCAGGCCTACTTCGACCAGATCGTGGCGGCCGAGCAGAAGATCGAGCCACGTGACTGGATGCCGGCGGCCTACCGCAAGACGCTCATCCGCCAGATCGCCCAGCATGCCCACTCGGAGATCATCGGCATGCAGCCGGAGGGCAACTGGATCTCTCGCGCGCCGAGCCTCAAACGCAAGGCGATCCTGCTGGCGAAGGTGCAGGACGAGGCCGGTCATGGCCTCTACCTTTACGCCGCCGCGGAGACGCTCGGCATCGACCGTGACGAGCTGGTCGACATGCTGATCGACGGTCGGCAGAAGTACTCGTCGATCTTCAACTACCCGACGCTGAGCTGGGCCGATGTCGGCGCGATCGGCTGGCTCGTCGATGGCGCGGCGATCGTCAACCAGGTGCCGTTGTGTCGCTGCAGCTATGGCCCGTACGCGCGGGCGATGATCCGGATCTGCAAGGAAGAGTCATTCCACCAGCGGCAGGGTTACGAGATCCTCTACACGCTCGCGCACGGCACGCCGAAGCAGCGCGCGATGGCGCAGGACGCGGTGAACCGCTGGTGGTATCCGTCGCTCGCGATGTTCGGGCCCCCGGACGCCGACTCGACCCACTCCGAGCAGTCGATGGCCTGGAAGATCAAGCGGTTCTCGAATGACGACCTGCGCCAGCGGTTCGTCGACATGTGCGTCCAGCAGGCGTCCGTGCTGGGGCTCGACCTGCCCGATCCGGATCTGCGCCGCGACGACAAGACCGGGCACTATGCGTACACTCAGCCCGACTATGACGAGCTGATGCAGGTCATCAAGGGCAACGGGCCGTGCAACCGGGAGCGTGTCGCCAACCGCAGGCGCGCCCACGACGAGGGGGCCTGGGTCCGCGAGGCCGCCGCGGCCTACGCCGCGAAAAGGACCGCAGGGGTACGGCCCGAGCCGGCGCCAGTGGGGGTGGCGTGATGGCGGCCGGCGAACTCTGGGAGGTGTTCGTGCGACCGCGGCGCGGTCTCGCGCACGTACACGTCGGCAGCCTCCACGCGCCGGACGCGGAAATGGCCCTGCGCAATGCCCGGGATGTCTACACGCGGCGTCAGGAAGGCGTGTCGATCTGGGTCGTAGCGGCCGGCGCGATCACCGCGTCCAGTCCGGATGAGAAGGACGCGTTCTTCGATCCAGCCGCCGACAAGGTCTACCGGCACCCCACGTTCTACGACGTTCCGGAAGGCGCTGGTCACCTGTGACCGCAGCACCCGGTGGCGAGCTGTTCGCCTACCTCCTCCGGCTCGGCGACGATGCGCTGATCGCCGCGCAGCGGCTCGGCGAGTGGTCGGCCCGCGCGCCGGAGATGGAACAGGACATCGCCCTGTCGAACATCGCGCTCGACCAGCTCGGCGCGGCGCGGCTGTTCCTGACATACGCGGGCGAGGTCGAGGGGGCCGGGCGGGACGAGGACGCTCTCGCCTATCTGCGGTCCGACTTCGAGTTCCGCAACGCGCAGCTGGTCGAGCTGTCAGACACCGACTTCGGCACGGCGATCGCGAAACTGCTGTGCCTCGCGGCATTCCAGCACCTGCTCTACGAGGCGCTGTCGTCGAGTGCCGACGAACGAATCGCCGGCATCGCGGCCAAGGCGGTCAAGGAGTCGGCCTACCACCTCGACCACGCGACGCTCTGGACCGTACGACTGGGCGACGGGACGGCCGAGTCACACCGCCGGATGGCCGACGCGCTCGACGAGGTGTGGCCGTACACATTCGAGCTGTTCGAGTCCGACCGGGTCGCCCGGCATGTGGCCGCGGCCGGGATTGGTGTGGACCCCTCGTCGTTACGCGACGGTTGGCTCGACACGGTGACCGGCGTGCTGCGGCGGGCAACGCTTGACGTGCCGGTCACGGAATGGCGGCCGACCGGCGGCCGGTCCGGCCGGCACACCGAGGCGCTCGGCTACCTACTGGCCGAGATGCAGGTGCTGCACCGCGCCCACCCCGGGGCGACGTGGTGACGGCGCAAGCCCTTGACGTCAGCCGGATCCGAGCCGCCGTCACGAACGTCGTCGACCCGGAGATCCGTGTCGTGACGATCGAGGATCTCGGCATCCTGCGGGACGTGGCCGTGGACGACTCCGGACATGTGACGGTAACGATCACGCCGACGTACGCCGGCTGCCCGGCGATGGACGTCATCCGGGCCGACGTGGCGGCGGCGGCACGCGCCGCCGGCGCGCCCGACGTCGACGTACGCACCGAGCTGTCGCCGGCCTGGTCGACCGACCGGATCAGCGCGGCCGGAAAGGCGAAGCTGGCCGCGGCCGGCATCGCGCCGCCGTCACCGGTGCGCCCGCCAGGCCAGGTCCTCATGCAGATCGCCGTACGCTGCCCGCGGTGCGGGTCGCCGGCGACGCAGGAGCTGTCGCGATTCGGGTCCACGGCGTGCAAGTCCCTTTGGCGCTGCACCGAGTGCCGGGAGCCGTTCGACCACATCAAGGCGCTGTAACCATGTCCATCACCATCACGCGGCCGGTGCGCCGCCGCCCGCAGTTCCACGCGCTCGAAGTGGCCGACGTGACGCAGCTCATCGAGGACGCGGTCGCGATCACCTTTGCCGTGCCACCGGAACTTCGCGAGGCGTACGCGTTCCGGGCCGGGCAGCACCTGACCGTACGCCGGATCGTCGACGGCGAGGACATCCGGCGCTCGTACTCGATCTGCTCGACCCCCGACGAGCTGGCGACACGCGGCCTCTTGCGGATCGGCGTCAAGGCGGTCGCCGGCGGCTCGTTTTCCGGATTCGTCGCATCCCAGCTGCGCGTAGGCCACGCGATCGACGTGATGCCGCCGCTCGGCCACTTCACGACTGCCTTCGAGCCGACCCGCACCCGGCACTATGCCGCCGTCGCGGCCGGTTCCGGCATCACGCCCGTGCTGTCGGTGATCGCGACGGGTCTCGCGGTCGAGCGTCGATCCCGGTTCACCGTCATCTTCGGCAACCGCTACGCCCGCTCGGTGATGTTCGCCGAGGAGCTGGCTGATCTCAAGGATCGCTATCCGACCCGGCTGCACCTTGTGCACGTGCTGTCCCGTGAGCCGCAGGACGCCGAGCTGCTGTCCGGTCGGGTCGACGCGGACCGGTTCGCCCGACTGATCGGCGCCAACGGGCTGCTCGATGCCGACGATGTCGACGAGTGGTTCCTCTGCGGCCCGTACGGGATGGTCATCGACGTACGAGCCGTTCTGGCCGACCGCGGCGTGCCCGACGAAGCCGTACACACGGAGCTGTTTCACGTGGCCGATGCCGCGACGCCCCCGCCGACGCCAAATCATGACGCCTCGCGGCTGCCGCTACGCATCGGCGTGACCACGCCGGACGCCGGGCCGACCGCGGGCGAGGCCGAGGTGACGGTCCTACTCGACGGCAGGGCGTCGACGTTCACCATGCCGCGCGACGGTCGCGTGCTCGATGCGGCCCTCAAGGTGCGCTCCGAGCTGCCGTTCGCGTGCAAGGGTGGAGTGTGTTCGACCTGCCGGGCCAAGGTCACGAGCGGCCACGTCCAGATGGCCCGCAACTACGCGCTCGAACCGGACGAGATCGCGGCCGGCTACGTGCTGACCTGCCAGTCGAGCCCCACGACCGACACCGTCACCGTCGACTACGACGCGTGACCCGGCCGGACGCTCGCGTCGACCTGTACCCGGACGCCGGTGTTGACCTTGGTCATGTGCACCTATCACCACGTTCCGATGGGTGCACATGACCAAGATGATCTTGGAGCTCGCCCCGAGCCTCAAGCCGTGATGTCGCGCAACTCGGCGAGATCGCCGTCGGTCGGCACCCACTCGCCGGCGGCGACGTTCGCGGCGACCTGCTCCGGCCTCGTTGCACCGGCGATGACCGACGCGACGGCCGGCATCGCGGCGAGTCCACCGATGGCGACGTCCAGCATCGTCACCCCGCGTGCGTTCGCGAACGCGTCAATCGCCTCGAGGGCATCCCAGTTCGCACCCTCAAGGCGGCTCGCATAGCGCTCACCGGCCAGGCGTCCGTCGGCCGGCGCGGCCGACCCGCGCTTGTACTTGCCGGTCAGCAGCCCGCTCGCGAGCGGGAAGAACGGCAGCAGCCCGAGACCGAAGTGCTCGCACGCCGGCACCACGTTGGCCTCGACATCGCGCTGCAGCCAGTTGTATTCGTTCTGCGCGCTGATGAACGGCGTGCGGTGTGACGTCGTGGCGGTCCAAGCCGCGTCGGCGATCTGCCAACCCGCGAAGTTCGAGTTGCCGAGGTAGCGGACCTTGCCGGCCCGGACGAGATCGTCCAGCGCCGCCAGCGTCTCGTCGATCGGCGTCGCGTCGTCCGGCCGGTGCAGCTGGTAGAGGTCGATGTAATCGGTGTCGAGCCGGCGCAGTGACGCCTCGACGGCGCGCGTCACGTAGCGGCGGGAGCCCCGAGCGCTGTGGTCGACACCGTTGAGGCCATGCATGTCCATGCCAAACTTGGTGGCGATCACGACGTCGTCGCGCCGACCCCGCAGCGCCTTGCCGAGCGCCGACTCGGAGCTGCCCTGCGGTTCGCCGTAGATGTCGGCGGTGTCGAAGAGGTTGATGCCGTGGTCGAGGGCCGCGTCGACGACCAGCTTGGTCCCGGCGTCGTCGACCTTCCGTCCGAAGTTGTTGCAGCCGAGCCCGACGACCGAGACGACGAGTCCCGAGTTACCCAATCTGCGATACCGCATGTCAGCCATGGCAACGACCTTACGTTGCTGGTCGGTGCGGTTGGAGGCGAGATCGGGAGTGGACCACACCACATCTGCGACCACCTCCGAGCCAGTGGCACGGCGACGTCGTTCACGCCGGTGACGGTGGCACCTAGAGCGCCCGTGCCGGTTGCGCAGGTAGGCTCGGGCGCGTGACGGACGACAGCACGGCACCGGTCAGCGGCGAGATCGACGGCATTCTGCGGCGAGCCGCAGACGGTGGACGCATCACGCCGGATGAGGCACTGCTGCTCTACACGGACGCGCCGTTCCACGCGCTCGGCGAGGCGGCCGATGCCGTACGCCGCCGGCGTTACCCGCACGGCATCGTCACCTACATTATCGATCGCAACATCAACTACACGAACGTGTGCGTCACGGCCTGCAAGTTCTGCGCGTTCTACCGAGCACCGAAGCACGCCGAGGGCTGGTCGCATTCGATGGACGAGATCCTGCGGCGGTGCGCCGAGGCCGTCGATCTCGGTGCGACCCAGGTCATGCTGCAGGGTGGCCATCACCCCGAGTTCGGCGTGGACTACTACGAGCAGCTGTTCTCGACCGTCAAGGCGGCGTACCCGGATCTGGTGATCCACTCGATCGGGCCGAGCGAGATCATCCACATGTCGAACGTGTCCGGGGTGTCGATCGAGGACGCCATCACCCGGATCAAGGCGGCCGGCCTCGACTCCATCGCGGGCGCGGGCGCAGAGATGCTCCCGGCCCGGCCACGGACGGCGATCGCGCCGCTCAAGGAGTCCGGCGACCGCTGGCTCGAGGTGATGGCGACCGCCCACCGCCACGGCGTGTCGTCCACGGCCACGATGATGATGGGTACGGGCGAGACGAACGTCGAGCGCATCGAGCACCTGTGGATGATCCGTGACGTGCAGGATCTCGCGGTCGCGCGGGGCTACGACGGTGTGGCGGAGACGGCGAACGGCGCCACCGGCGAGGTCGGCGGTTTCCGGTCGTTCATCCCGTGGACCTATCAGCCCGAAAACAACCACCTGAAGGGCAGGACCCAGGCGACCAGCCTCGAATACCTGCGCCTGGTCGCGGTCGCGCGGCTGTTCTTCGACAACATCGAGCACCTGCAGGCGTCGTGGCTGACCACCGGCAAGGACATTGGTCAGATCGCGCTGCACATGGGTGTCGATGATCTTGGGTCGATCATGCTGGAGGAGAACGTGATCTCCAGCGCGGGTGCGCGGCACCGCTCGAACCTGCACGAGCTGATCTGGATGATCCGGTCGGCCGGGCGCATTCCGGCCCAGCGCGACACGCTCTACCGGCACATGGCCGTCCACCACACGCCGGCCGACGATCCGACCGATGACCGCGTGGTGTCGCACTTCTCCTCGATCGTCGCGCTTCCGAAGCGCCTGGACCTACGGTCGGCGCACAGCTCGTGACCCGCCCGGTCGAGGCTTGGCCGATGACCCGTGTCGCCGCTCACACTGTGACATAAGGCCTGTTCGGTGCGGGTTCGTGCCCGGCAGAATGCGACGGTGAGCAGTCTCGAAACCGGCCGGCCGGGCACCGTGTACGGTGCCGCATCGGTTGGCCCAGCAGCGCGCATCAGTAGGCGCCTGCATCGCGACGGGCCCCGCCTCATGATCACTATATCGTCGGTCATCGCTGCGTTCCTCACGATGCTCGGCGTGGCTTCGATCCTCGCCGGCCTGTCGGGTGTCGTCGGCATCGAGCCGCTCGGCTTCGTACGCACCGCCTTGTACCTGGGCCTCGGGTTCGCTGGAGCGGGCTCGGGCGGGCTGCTGCTGCTGATCCTGAGTGACCTTCGCAAGACCCACGACGCCGACGTGTCCGCCGACGCCGCCAGCGTCTAACCGCCGGCCGGACCTCGGGTGCAGGCCGCGTGCGCTCGCCGTTGACGCTGCTGGCAGAGTGACCAGTGTGACCCGTGCCCAACTGGACAAACGGCCGGACGAGATCGCTGCGATGTTTGACGGTGTGGCGGACCGCTACGACCGCACGAACACAATTCTTTCCTTTGGCCGGGACCGGATGTGGCGCCAGGCGACCAGGTCAGCGCTCGCTCTCGGCCGCGGCGATCTAGTGCTCGACCTGGCCGCCGGTACCGGCGTGTCGACCCTGGAGCTGTCCCGCTCGGGCGCCCGGGTGATCGGGCTCGACATCTCCCTCGGCATGCTGCGGGCCGGAAAGAAGGCGCGCCCGGACGCGACGTTGCTCGCCGGCGACGCGTTGGCGCTGCCGTTCCCGGATGCGACGTTCGACGCGATCACGATCTCGTTCGGTCTGCGCAACATCCACGACACCGCGGCGGCGCTGGCCGAGATGGCCCGCGTCACGAAGCCGGGTGGCCGCGTCGTCATTTGCGAGTTTTCCCACCCGACCAACGGCGCCTTCCGGCACGCATACCTGGCCTATCTGATGGCGGCTCTGCCCTCGGTGGCTCGCAAGATCGCATCGAACCCCGACGCGTACGTCTACCTGGCCGAATCGATCCGGGCGTGGCCGGATCAATCCGGTTTGGCCGAAAAAATGGCGGCGTCCGGCTGGACAAACGTCGCATGGCGGAACTTGACCGGCGGGATCGTCGCGCTTCACCGGGGACGGCGGCCGGACGCTTCGAGCCGACCGTGACCTCGCTGTGCGACATGGTCCCGGACAGTTCTAGACTGCTGGCCGACGGCCTTGTGAAGACTTTCACGAACGGCGTCTACCGTGACAAGCTGTAAGCAGAGGCGGTGAGGGACGTGAGCGAAATCCGAGCGGCTGACGTGATCGTCGTCGGCGCCGGGCCGGGCGGTTCGGCCGCCGCGTTTCACCTTGCCCGCCACGGTCTGACCGTCGAGTTGCTGGAGAAGGCGGAGTTCCCCCGCGAGAAGGTCTGCGGGGACGGACTGACCCCGCGCGCCGTTCGCCAGCTCGTCACGATGGGTGTCGACACGCAGGCACCCGGGTGGGTCCGCAACAAGGGCCTCCGCGTGATCGGCGGCGGGATCCGGATGGAGCTCGACTGGCCGGATCTTGCGAGCTACCCGAATTACGGCCTCACGCGCACCCGGATGGATTTCGACGAGATCCTCGCCAAGGCCGCGGTGGCGGCGGGCGCGACACTGCGTACCAGCACGACCGTCACGGGCCCGGTGCTCGACGACACGGGTCGCGTCGTCGGCGTCTCCGCGCAGGTCGGCGACGACAAGGAGCCGGTGGAATACCGGGCGCCAGTGGTCGTCGCGGCCGATGGGGTCTCCGGACGCTTCGCGCTGTCGCTCGGCGTCGCCAAGCGTGACGACCGGCCGATCGGGGTGGCCGTCCGGCGCTACTACAAGTCGCCCGCGAAGCACGACGATGACTACCTGGAGTCATGGCTGGAGCTCCGGTCGCGCGAGGGTGGAGATACGCTGCTCCCGGGTTACGGGTGGATCTTCGGGATGGGCGACGGGCGGGTCAACGTCGGTCTCGGCGTGCTCAACTCGTCCACCGCGTTCGGTAAGACCAACTACCGGAACATGCTGACCGACTGGCTGTCGACGACGCCCGACGACTGGGCCATGAACGACGAGGTGAACGCGGACGGCCCGATCATGGGCGCGGCGCTGCCGATGGGCTTCAACCGGGTGCCGCACTACACCCGAGGCGTGCTGCTGGCCGGTGACTCCGGTGGCATGGTCAACCCGTTCAACGGCGAGGGCATCGCGTACGCCATGGAGTCCGGTGAGATCGCGGCCGGCGTGATCGTGCAGGCGCTGGCCCGACCGGCCGGCCCGGAGCGAGAGCGGGCGCTGGCGGGTTACCCGACCGAGTTGAAGGCCCGATTCGGTGGGTACTACCGTCTCGGCGGCTGGTTCGTGAAGCTCATCGGCAATCCGCACATCATGCGCGTCGCCACCAAACACGGACTGCCGCATCCCACACTGATGCGGTTCGTGCTGAAACTGCTCGCCAACCTGACTGATCCAACCGACGGCGACGCGATGGATCGGATCATCAACGCGATGACGCGGGTGGCGCCGGCCGTGTGATCACGCGCAGAGCGGCCGGCATTTCCCGACCGCTAGAAACGGCAACGTCACCACAGTAAGGCAAGGAAGGACGGAGTCTCGCAGTCATGTCGCTATCCGCATGGGTCCCGCTGATCGGGCTCTTCACGCTGGCACTGCTCTTTGCACTGTTCTCCGTGACAGCGGCGCGGTTCACCGGCCCGCACCGCTACAACCGCGCCAAGCTCGAAGCCTACGAGTGCGGGATCGAACCGACACCGCAAGCGGTCGGCGGCGGCCGCGTGCCGGTCAAGTTCTTCCTCGTCGCCATGCTCTTCATCGTGTTCGACATCGAAACGATCTTCCTTTATCCCTGGGCCGTCGCGTATCGGATGCTCGGTGCGTTCGGCTTCTTCGAGATGCTGGTCTTCATCGCCACCGTCGGCGTCGTGTACGCCTACGTCTGGCGGCGGGGCGGCTTGGACTGGAACTGACATATGGGAATCGAAGAGAAGCTCCCCAGTGGCATCCTGCTGACCTCGGTTGAGAAGCTCGTCAACTGGTCGCGTAAGTCGAGCTTCTGGCCGGCGACGTTCGGCCTGGCGTGCTGCGCGATCGAGATGATGGCCAGCGGCGCGGCGCGGTATGACCTGGCCCGCTTCGGCATGGAGGTCTTTCGCGCGTCGCCCCGGCAGGCCGACCTGATGATCGTGGCCGGCCGGGTCAGCCAGAAGATGGCACCGGTGCTGCGCCAGATCTACGACCAGATGCCGGACCCGAAGTGGGTGCTGTCGATGGGCGTCTGCGCGTCGTCCGGCGGCATGTTCAACAACTACGCGATCGTGCAGGGCGTCGATCACGTCGTGCCGGTCGACATGTACCTGCCGGGCTGCCCGCCGCGGCCCGAGATGCTGATCGACGCGATCCTCAAGCTGCACGAGAAGATCATGGCCGAGCCGCTCGGTGCGCGTCGGGTGAAGCAGCTCGAAGCAAAGCGCGAGCGCGATGGCGCCCCGATCCTCGAGGCCGGTTCGATGCCGTCGAGCTATCGCTTCAACGCCAAGAAGAAGGCGGAGTGGCTGAAGGCGGTCGAAGAGGGCCGCGAGGAGCAACTGCGCATCGAGAACTGGATGAACGAGGCCCACAACATGCCGGGGGCGAAGCGATGAGCGAGCCAATCGAAGGCCGCGAGCCCGCGACCGGCCGCCGGTCCGACGCCGCCGTCTCCGGCGACGCCACGAGCCGCGGCATGTTCGGTGTGGCCGGCACCGGCGACACGTCCGGGTTCGGCGGGCTGGTCCGGCGCCGGACGACGGTACTCGACACGCCGCGACCGTACGGCGGCTACTACGACGACGTCGTGGACGCACTCGAAGACGCGTACGCACGATTCGACGACGCGATCGAGAAGGTCGTCGTCGACCGGGGCGAGTTGACGCTCTACATCAAGGCGGACCACATCGCCGAGGTGTGCCAGACGATGCGCGACGACGACGCACTGCGCTTCGAACTCTGCTCGTCGGTGTCGGGCATCGACTACCTCGGCACCGACGCACGACGGCTGCACGTTTGCTACCAGCTCACGTCGATGACGTACCGGCGCCGGATCCGGCTCGAGGTCTCGGTCACCACGGACGATCCGCATGTGCCGAGCGTCACGAGCGTCTACCCGACGGCGGACTGGCAGGAGCGGGAGGCGTACGACATGTTCGGTGTCGTCTTCGACGGCCACCCGGGCCTGACCCGGATCCTGATGCCGGACGACTGGGAAGGCCACCCGCAGCGGAAGGACTATCCGCTCGGCGGCATCCCGGTCGAGTACAAGGGTGCCGAGATACCACCGCCGGACGAGCGGCGGGCGTACCGGTGATCGATCCGCCAGCGGCCCGGCGAGTGCGGGCCGAACTCGTACCAAGAAACACCGCACCACCGCGCAACGGAAGGAGCACACAGTGACCACGACCGACGCCTACGCGACCGAGCGGGAAACTACCGAGGGCCGCGTCTTCACCGTGACCGGCGGCGACTGGGATTCGGTGCTCGGCGGCTCCGATGACCCGATCCACGACGAACGCATCGTCGTGAACATGGGCCCGCAGCACCCCTCGACGCATGGTGTGCTCCGCATCGTGTTGGAGCTCGAGGGCGAGACGGTCACCGAGGCCCGTACGGTCGTCGGCTACCTGCACACCGGCATCGAGAAGAACCTCGAATTCCGGAATTGGACGCAGGGCACCACGTTCGTGACTCGGATGGACTACCTCGCACCGATCTTCAACGAAACCGGTTACTGCCTCGCGGTGGAGAAGCTGCTCGGCATCGAGGATCAGATCACCGAGCGTGCGCGCACGATCCGCGTCCTGATGATGGAGCTCAACCGGATCTCGTCGCACCTCGTCTGGCTGGCCACGACCGGCATGGAGCTCGGCGCGCTGTCGATGATGATCTACGGCTTCCGCGAGCGCGAATACATCCTCGACATCTTCGAGATGTGCAGCGGCCTGCGGATGAACATGGCCTACATCCGTCCCGGCGGCGTCGCCCAGGACGTGCCGGATGCCGCGATCGCGAAGATCCGCGAGTTCCTCGACTTCATGCCCAAGCGGATCGACTCGTACGAAAACCTGCTGTCCGGCAGCCCGATCTGGATCCGGCGGACGCAGGGCGTGGCCGTACTCGACGTGCAGGGCTGCCTCGCGCTCGGCATCACCGGCCCGGTGCTCCGGTCGGCTGGACTGCCGTGGGACCTGCGCAAGACGATGCCGTACTGCGACTACGAGACGTACGACTTCGACGTGATCACCAGCAAGGACGCCGACGTGTGGGGCCGCTACCAGGTCCGGCTGGGCGAGATGCGGGAGTCGCTGAAGATCGTCGAGCAGGCGCTGGACCGGCTGCGGCCGGGTCCGGTGATGGTCGACGACCGCAAGATCGCCTGGCCGGCACAGCTCGCCATGGGCGCCGACGGCCTCGGCAACTCGCTGGAGCACATCGCGAAGATCATGGGCCAGTCGATGGAGTCGCTGATCCATCACTTCAAGCTCGTCACCGAGGGCTTCCGGGTGCCGCCCGGTCAGGTGTATATGCAGATCGAGGGGCCGCGCGGCGAGCTCGGTGTGCACGCCGTTTCGGACGGCGGGACGCGGCCCTACCGCGTGCACTACCGCGAACCCAGCTTCATCAACCTGCAAGCCATCCCCGCGATGGCCGAGGGCGGGCTGCTGGCCGATGTCATCGCCGGGGGCGCTTCGCTCGACCCCGTCATGGGTGGGTGTGATCGTTAAATGGATTCAATTGAGGTTGACCGTCGGGAGGCGGATTCCGCCGAGGCGGGCCGGCGCGAGCCGGTGTTCAGCGATGCGACCGTGGCCCGGGCACGCGAGATCATCGCGCGCTACCCGGCCGGTCGGGAGCGCTCCGCCTTGCTGCCGCTGCTGCACCTCGTACAGGCCGAGCAGGGGCAGGTCACGCCGGCCGGCGTCGAGTTCTGCGCCGAGCAGCTCGGCATCACGAAGGCCCAGGTCGGCGCCGTCGCGACGTTCTACACGATGTACAAGCGCCGGCCGACGGGCGAATACCTGGTCAGCGTGTGTACGAACACGTTGTGCGACGTGCTCGGCGGCGGCCACATCTTCCGGCAGCTGTCCGAGGACCTCGGCGTCGGCCACGACGAGACGGCCGCCGACGGGTCGATCACGCTGGAACACGCCGAGTGTCTGGCCGCGTGTGACTACGCCCCGGTCGTGACGGTCAACTACGAGTTCTACGACAACCAGACGCCCGAGTCGGCCAGCGCACTGGTCGCCCGTCTGCGGGCCGGCGAGCGGCCGGCCCCGACGCGCGGCGCCGGACTCTGCACGCTGCGCGAGATGGCGCTGCAGAACGCCGGGCTCACCGACGACCGCGCCGGGGCGGTGGATGCGGTCGCGGCGAGTGCGCCGACGATGCGCGGTACGCGCCTCGCCGAAGACAACAACATCACCGCGCCGCGCTACGACGTGAACGCGCCGATCCCGGCGGCGAAGGCCGTGGAGGGAGCGAGATGACCGCGCCATCGGCCGAGGCCCTGGCGGCGCTGACGCCCGTGCTCACCAAGCGCTGGACGAATCCGGACGCCTGGAAGATCGACGTGTACGAACGGCTCGAGGGTTACCTGGCGCTCAAGAAGGCGCTGGCGGCCAACCCGGACGACCTGATCGCACTGATCAAGGACTCGGGTCTGCGCGGCCGTGGCGGCGCCGGCTTCCCCACCGGCATGAAGTGGGCCTTCATCCCACAGCACGACAGTGCTGAGGATGGCACAGCCAAGCCTCACTATTTGGTGGTCAACGCGGACGAGGGCGAGCCCGGCACCTGCAAGGACCTGCCGTCGATGATGAACGACCCGCATGCGTTGATCGAGGGCATCATCATCGCCAGCTACGCGATCCGGGCCAACCGCGCCTTCATCTACATCCGCGGCGAGGCCGTGCACGCCGCACGTCGGGTGCAGAACGCGATCGACGAGGCGTACGCCAAGGGCTACATCGGCCGCGACATCCTCGGATCGGGCTTTGACCTGGAGGTCGTGTTGCACCGCGGCGCCGGCGCCTACATCTGTGGCGAGGAGACGGCGCTGCTGGACTCGCTGGAAGGCTTCCGCGGTCAGCCCCGGCTGCGGCCGCCGTTCCCGGCCACCCACGGTCTCTACGCCTGCCCGACGGTCGTGAACAACGTCGGCACGATCTCGAGCGTCCCGCACATCGTGCTGGGCGGCGCCGCGTGGTGGAAGCAGATGGGCACGGAGCGCTCGTCCGGCCCGATCATCTACTCGCTCTCCGGTCGCGTGACCAACCCGGGCCAGTACGAATGCGGCATGGGTACGACGCTGCGGACGCTGCTCGACCTCGCCGGCGGCATGCTGCCCGGCCACAACCTGAAGTTCTGGACGCCGGGCGGCTCGTCCACGCCGCTGCTCACCGCCGAATACCTCGACCTGCCGCTGGACTTCGACAGTGTGGCGGCGGCCGGCTCGATCCTCGGCACCACCGCCGTACAGATCTTCTCCGACCTGGACGACGTTGTGTACGCCACGTACAAGTGGCTGGAGTTCTACTACCACGAGTCGTGCGGCAAATGCACCCCGTGTCGCGAGGGCAACTACTGGATGGTGCGGATCTACCGGCGGATCCTCGCCGGCGAGGGGACGTACGAAGACCTGGACACCCTGCTCGACACGTGCGACAACGTGCTCGGCCGGGCGTTCTGCGCCCTAGGCGACGGCGCGACGAGCCCGGTCACGTCGTCGATTCAGTACTTCAAGCAGGATTACGTGGACTACATCGAGGGGCGTACGCCCCCGAGGCTGCGTAGCGCCGATCTGGTGGGAGCGCACTAACGATGACCGACCTCGAAAAGCGCAGTGACACCGTCACGCTGACCATCGACGGGGTCGAGGTCACCGTGCCCAAGGGCGAGCTCGTGATCCGGGCGGCCGAGCGGATGGGGATCGCGATCCCGCGGTTCTGCGACCACCCGTTGCTCGCTCCGGCCGGCGCCTGCCGCCAGTGTCTCGTCGAGGTGGAGGGCCAGCGTAAGCCCATCGCATCCTGCACGCAGGCGGTCGCCGACGGCATGGTGGTGAAGACTCACCTGACGTCGAAAATTGCCGCCAAAGCGCAGGCTGGCGTGATGGAACTGCTGCTCATGAACCACCCGCTCGACTGTCCGATGTGTGACAAGGGCGGCGAGTGCCCGTTGCAGAACCAGGCGATGACAACCGGCCGCGTGGACAGCCGATTCCGCGATGACAAGCGAGAATTCCCCAAGCCGGTAGCGATCTCGTCGCAGGTGTTGCTCGACCGTGAGCGCTGCGTGTTGTGCCAGCGGTGCACGCGGTTCTCCGACGAGATCGCCGGCGACAGGTTCATCGACTTGATGGAGCGCTCCGCGGCCGAGCAGATCGGCGTCTACCGCGAGGCAGCGTTCGAGGGGCCAATCGGTCGCGGGACGCCGCCAGGCGGCCCAGACCAAGACAGAGACGTCATCGGCGAGACGGCGTACGTCGAGGAGCCGCGCGAGTCGGGCGACGTCGAGTTCAACTCGT
>Ga0055453_10000002_pt1 | contig 23909 bp, 20 predicted proteins | sample Goodyear_PhragA__FD_57741 | JGI IMG/M metagenome (GOLD analysis project Ga0055453, IMG submission 57741) | Wetland microbial communities from San Francisco Bay, California, USA, that impact long-term carbon sequestration - Goodyear_PhragA_D2 | ecosystem: Environmental > Aquatic > Marine >... | reverse complement strand
GTCCCGGACGGTGACACTGGCACGAATCTCGTGCTGACCTTCGCGGCCGCCCACGATCACCTGTCGGGCGAGCCGCCCGCGGACCTCGCCACCACGATGTCCGGCTTCGCTCGCGGCGCGCTGCTCGGTGCACGCGGCAATTCCGGCGTGATCATGTCGCAGCTGCTGGCCGGATTCGCGCGCACCTGCGGCCTTGCCGCGGCGGGTGGACGCGACCTCGCCATCGGTCTGCGTGCCGCGGCCGACGCCGCGTACGAGGCGGTCGCGGCACCGGTCGAGGGCACGATCTTGTCGGTCGCCCGCGCGGCCGGACTGGCGGCCACCGACGCCGACTCCGATGACCTCGAAGCGGTCGCCGTCGCCGCGGTCACGGCCGCGGCCGGAGCGTTGGCCAAGACGCCCGACCAGCTGCCCGAGCTGGCGCGGGCCGGAGTGGTGGACGCCGGCGGTCGTGGCCTGCTTGTGTTTCTCGATGCGCTGGTCGAGGTCGTGACCGGGCGACCGGCGCCGTCGCGGGCCGGGTCGGAGCGGCGGTCGGCCGGTGCCGCCGCGCGGTCCAGCGGCCTGGCCCGGGAGACGGGTTCGTCGGCGTACGCCTTCGAGGTGCAATTCCTGCTCGATGCGCATGGCGTCGCGGTCGACGCGCTGCGAACGGAGTTGGCCGGCCTCGGCGACTCGCTGGTGATCGTCGGCACCGGTTCGCACGGGAGCGACGACTCGATGCTGCCGACATGGAACGTCCACGTGCACGTCAACGACGTCGGCGCCGCGATCGAGGCAGGAGTGCGGGCCGGACGGCCGCGCCGGATCTCGGTCACGCACTTCGACGATCAGATCGCCGCTTCGTCGCGCGAGGCCGCGTTGCCACCGGCCGCCGTTGCAGCGGAGCGCGGGTTGGCCGTACCGGCGAATGATCTTGAGCCGGCGGACGCCTTCGAACCGGCGGCGATTGCCTCGCCCGAGGCGGCGGATCAGGCGCGACCCCGGCGTGCGACCGTCGTGGTGGCGACCGGCGGCGGGTTGGCCGCGCTGTTCGACGCCGAGGGCGCCGCGGTCGTCCGTGGTCCCAACCCGTCGACCGCGGAGATCGTCGCCGCGATCCGCGGCACCGGTGCGGCCCGCGTCGTTGTTCTGCCCGACGTCGCGGCCACGCAGGGCCCGGCGTCGGCGGCCGCGCAGGAGGCGCGCAAGGACCACATCCGGGTGGCCGTCGTGCCCATCCGGTCGCCCATGCAGGCGCTGGCGGCATTGGCCGTGCGCGATTCCGGCCGGCGCTTCGACGACGACGTCATCGCGATGGCCGAGGCCGCCGGCGCGTGTCGCTACGCCGAGGTGACCTACGCGAGCCGCGAGGCGATCACGGTGGCCGGGCGCTGCCAGGCCGGTGATGTGCTTGCGCTCGTCGAGGGAGAGGTCAACCTGATCGGTACGGATCTCGGCCAGACCTGCCGCGACCTGCTGGACCGCCTCCTCACCGCCGGCGGAGAATTGGTGACGCTGCTGACCGGCAAGCAGGCGCCGACCGACCTCGCGCCGATGCTCGAAGCACATCTGGCCCAGCATTGGCCGTTCGTCGAGGCGCAGGTCTACCACGGCGGCCAGCCGTACCATCCGCTGCTGGTAGGCATCGAATGACCGCGGTGGCCGGCGTCACCGTAGATACCCCGCTCGCCAAGGTGATCGGCGGCAAGACGGCGAAGGGCCTCGCCGACCATCTCGAACTGACGACGGTCGGCGACCTGCTCTACCACTTCCCGCGCCGCTACGACGAGCGCGGCGAGCACACCGAGATCCGTACCTTGTCGGTGGGGGAGCAGGTCACGGTCCTCGCCCAGGTGCGGTCGACCAACCTGCGTCCGTTGCGGCAACGCAACAGCACGCTGCTCGAGGTGACCGTCGGGGACGGTTCGGGCGGCGTGCTGACCCTGACGTTCTTCGGTCCCAAGCAGGCCTGGCGCGAGCGCGACCTGCGGCCCGGCCGGTGGGGCATGTTCGCCGGCAAGGTGACCGAATTCCGCGGCAAGCGCCAGCTCAACAGCCCCGAGTATGTGCTGCTGGGCGACGATCTCACGGGCGAGGCGGCCGGCGAAGTCGAGGAGTTCGCCGGTGCCCTGATCCCGGTCTACGCGGCCGCCGCCGCGGTGCCAACCTGGGTGATCGCGCGGTGCGTGCGCGTCGTCCTCGACGTCTTCACGCCGCCGCCGGACCCGATGCCCGCGGCCCTCTTGGGCGAACGCCGGTTGGTCGACCTCGGTACGGCAATCCGCGAGATCCACCGCCCGGCGAGTCGTGAGTCGCTGGCCGCCGCACGCAAGCGGCTGAAATGGGACGAGGCGTTCGCGGTGCAGCTGACGTTGGTGCAGCGCAAGCACCGGGCGGCCGAGACGCCGGCCACGCCCCGCCCGATGCGCGCCGGCGGCGCGCTGGCCCGCTTCGACGCGACCTTGCCGTACCAGTTGACGGGCGGCCAGCAGGCGGTCGGCGTACAGATCGCGCACGACCTCGCATCGAAGCATCCGATGCACCGCCTGCTCCAAGGCGAAGTCGGCTCCGGCAAGACGCTCTGCGCGTTGCGCGCGATGCTCCAGGTCGTCGACGCCGGTGGGCAGGCCGCGCTGCTCGCGCCGACCGAAGTCCTCGCCACGCAGCACCTGCGGAGCGTTCGCGAGCTGCTCGGGTCGCTCGGCCGCGCCGGCGAGCTGGACGGCGATCCGGACGGCACCCAGGTCACGCTCGTCACCGGGTCGCTCGGTGCGGTCGTGCGCCGGACCGCGCTCGCGTCGATCGCCTCCGGCGAGGCCGGCATCGTGCTCGGCACGCACGCCCTGCTCTACGAGGGCGTCGACTTCGCCGATCTCGGACTCGTCGTGGTCGACGAACAGCATCGCTTCGGTGTCGAGCAACGCGACGCGCTGCGGGCGAAGGCCGCCGTTCCGCCGCACGTGCTCGTGATGACCGCCACCCCGATACCCCGTACGGTCGCCATGACGGTGTACGGCGACCTCGACACATCGACCCTCGCCGAGCTGCCATTGGGTCGGTCGCCGATCGCCTCGCATGTCGTCCCGGCGGCCGAGAAGCCGGCGTACCTCGACCGGGCATGGCGCCGGTTGCGCGAAGAGGTCGAGGCCGGCCACCAGGCGTACGTGGTCTGCCCGCGGATCGGCGACGGCGCCGGAGACACCCCGGACGACGACGTCGAGCCGGGGATAGACGCGGACAACGCGCGCCGGCCACCGCTGGCGGTGAGCGAGATCGCGCCGCTGCTCGAAGCGGGTCCGCTGGCCGGGCTTCGGCTCGGTGCGCTGCACGGCCGCCTGCCGTCCGAGGAGAAGGACGCCGTGATGCGGGCGTTCGCCGGCGGTGAGATCGACGTGCTCGTCGCGACAACCGTGATCGAGGTCGGCGTCGACGTGCCCAACGCGACCGTCATGATCGTGCTGGACGCCGACCGGTTCGGTGTGTCCCAACTGCACCAACTGCGCGGCCGGGTCGGTCGCGGCACGGCACCGGGCCTGTGCCTGCTCGTCACGGAGGCCGGGGAGGGCACGCCGGCGCGGGAGCGGCTCAACGCGGTGGCCGGCACGCTCGACGGGTTCCGGCTGGCCGAGATCGATCTCGAACAGCGCCGGGAGGGCGACGTCCTCGGTCAGAGCCAGTCCGGCCGGCGCTCGCACCTGCGGCTGCTGTCGCTGCTGCGTGACGCGGAGATGATCGGCGAGGCCCGTACGGCGGCGATCGAACTCATCGACGGAGACCCCGAGCTTGATCGCCATCCGCTGCTGCGCGAGTGGGTCGCTGATCTGGTCGATGAGGAACGCGCCGAATACCTGGAAAAGGGCTAGCGAGGTCGCGCTATCGCCGTCGGCCGGAGCCCAGCGGCGTGCGCGGTCGCGTCGTTGCTGGCAGTTCAGCGTTGCTGGCAGGTCAGCGTTGCCGCAGTATCAGCAGTATCAGCGTTTCTCGCAGGCGATGCCGTCGTGGTCGGTGTCGAGCTTCTTGTTGGCGTTGTAGAGCCCGATGCTCAGGTGGAACGTGGTCACCGGCCTGTCCTTCTTGTTCGCGACATGATCGCTGGCGAACAACTTGCCGACGCCGTGCGGCCAGTCGGCGTGCATCGCGGCGCAGTTCTTGTAGTGCGTCGCCGAGTCCGCGCCGGGCGACGCCACGGCCAGCATCGAGCCGGCCGCGACTGCGGTCACCACAAAGATCGCCACTCCGGCCATTACCGACAAACCTCATTTGAGGACATAAAGGAGATATAGCAGCGGGTCTGTTCCGCCGCAGCCGAATGGGTACGGATGGCACGCGACCGTTGGCAACCGACCACCGCCGTACGCGCCGGCCGGCCCGGTGTACGGCGGGTAACGTCTGGATCCGTGACCAGGATCATCGCCGGCACGTACGGCGGCCGCCGGCTCGCCACTCCGACCGGCCCGGACACGCGTCCGACGGCCGACCGCGTACGGGAGGCGATGTTCAGCGGCCTGGACGCGACGCACGTGCTCTATGGCCGCCGGTTCCTCGACCTCTACGCGGGCAGCGGCGCAGTTGGACTCGAGGCCGCCTCCCGCGGCGCCGAGCACGTGCTCCTCGTCGAGTCCGATCCGAAGGCCGTCCGCGTGATCAGGCAAAACATCGCCACGCTCGGCGCGAGCGGCGTCGTCACGCTGGCCACCCAGCGCGTCGCGACCGCCCTGGCTGGTGGCCCGCCGGCGGTCCCTCTCCCGAGCCACGACGCCGGCCGGGGGTCCGGCGGCCCGGGCAAGGGCTACGACATCGTGTTCGCCGATCCGCCGTACTCCCTCGGCGAGCAGGAGGTGACCGCGATGCTGGACGCGCTCGTCGAACGCGGCTGGATCAACGATGGCGGCCTCGTCATCCTCGAACGATCCAAGCGCTCCCCGGAGCCGACCTGGGTGCAGTCCGTCACCGGCGAGCGGTCTCGCCGCTACGGTGACGCCGTGCTTTGGTACGGTCGCCGCTCATGAGCACCCGCGAGCCAAGCCGGGCCGTGTGCCCCGGCTCGTTCGACCCCGTTACCAACGGGCATCTGGACATCATCGGCCGCGCCAGCCGGCTCTACGACGATGTGATCGTGGCCGTGCTCGTCAACCAGTCCAAGGCCGGGCTCTTCACCCCCACCGAGCGCATGGAGATGCTGCGCGAGGTCACGAAAGGTCTGGATAACGTACGGGTCGCGTCGTTCGAGGGGCTGCTCGTCGACTTCTGCCGCGCCGAGGACGTCAAGGTCGTCGTGAGGGGCCTTCGGGCCGTAACCGACTTCGACTATGAGCTCAAGATGGCACAGATGAACTACGGCCTGTCCGGGCTCGAGACACTCTTCATGCCGACGAATCCGCTCTACTCCTTCCTGTCGTCGAGCCTCATCAAGGACGTCGCGAAATGGGGCGGGGACGTGTCGTCGCACGTACCCGAACTGGTGGCGGCCCGGCTCGTCGAGCGGCTGGCCGAGATGTATCCCCGTACCCCGGGGATTGGATCTGCCGGCGAGTAGCCGCGACCCGCCCACGCGGCCCTCGCAGTTGCCCAGGTCGCGGGCGTTTTCCAGCCGCTAAGCCGGACGGTCGGTGTCGTGCATGTCACGCTGTGGCCGCCATCGGCTCAGCGGTTTGGTCAGTCGCCCCCGGCGCGCCGGGACGTCATGATGATTGAGCCGCGCATCATGGGTAGGTAAGCATCGCGCTTCGCGCCGACCGCGCAGCGCAGCCGCGAGGCTCATAAGGGCCGCGCCGATGCGAAGCGCAGCCGCGAGGCTGATGAAGGTATGGCGTCGGGGGGTGGCGGCACGGTGAGCAATGTGACGGGAGTGTTCGTGGATCCGCTGGATCGCATCGACGAGATCATCGCGCTGGTCGAGGGCGCCCGCTCGATGCCGATGTCGCGCAACTGCATCGTCGACCGGGGCGAGCTGGTCGCGATTCTCGATCAACTGCGCGTCGAGTTGCCGAGCGAAATGCGCCGGGCGTCGGCCCTGCTCGACGAACGGGACAAGATCCTCGACGCCGGCAAGCGTGAGGCCGACCGGATCATCAGCGAGGCGGAGAGTGAGCACGCCCGGCTCGTGTCGGTCAACGAGATCACCGTGTCCGCCGAGCACGAGGGAGCGCGCCTCATCGCAGACGCGCGCGCCGAGGCGCAACGCCTGCGTGATGAGGTTGACGACTACGTCGACACGGCCCTGGCAAACTTCGAGCAGTTCCTCACGCGGTCGCTGGCCTCGATCGAACGCGGCCGCGACAAGATGCACGCACTGCGCGAGATCGGCTCGTTCGTCGGCGACGCGGACGAACGCCCGCTGCCGTTCTGATTCTCGGTTTGGTCCGCGCCGGCTGATCTTGACTGTAAACCGGCGCGATTCGACGCGTCCAACCACGCTCGGGTACGCTTTTCGTCGGCCTGTGCGCCGACATTCCCGCACCGAGATCGCTAGGACAATGCGCAACCATCCGACTCACCACCTCGACGCCCGGGCGCCGCTGGTCCTCGACACGAGGGACCTGCCGCGTAGCCCGGGTTCGATGCGTGAGGTGCGCCTGGTGGTGCCGGCTCCGAAGGACCTTGGCCTGGCACTGATCGGCGTTCCCGCCGGCGCCGACCTCACTGTCGACCTGACGATGCAGTCAGTGACCGAAGGCGTGTACGTCTCCGGTCACGCGAGCGGTCCGCTGGTCGGCGAGTGCGGCCGATGCCTGCGCCCGATCGAGGACACCGTCGACGTCGACGTCGCCGAGCTGTACGCCTACGCCGACAGCACTACCGACGAGACGACGGCCGAAGACGAGGTCGGCCGGATCGAGGGCGACCTCATCGATCTGGAGCCCGTCGTCCGGGACGCGATCGTACTGGCGCTGCCGGTCAATCCGGTCTGCGACGAGGACTGCCGCGGGCTCTGCCCGGACTGCGGCGTACCGTGGGACGACTTGCCCGCCGATCACGGGCACACCGTGACCGATCCGCGGTGGGCCGCATTGAGCAAGCTTGGCTCGGCAGACGCCGGCCAGGGCAACGACCGTTCGACGGGTACGTCGCCGAACGGTCACACCGTGACCGAGAATTAGGAGTACAAGGCCGTGGCCGTCCCCAAGCGCAAGATGTCGCGCAGCAACACCCGGTCCCGTCGGGCCAACTGGAAGGCTACGGCGGTCGTGACCGTCGCGTGTCCGCAGTGCAAGTCGCCGAAGCTGCCGCACGCGGCGTGCTCGGTCTGTGGCACGTACAACGGCCGTCAGATCATCGAGGTCTGACGACGATCGTCACATCGAGACCTCGCCGGGACGCGTCACGCGGCCGGCGAGGTCGTTGGTCTGACGGCGGCACCACCGCGAGCGGTGGCCCAGGCCGCGGCGGACCCGCGCAGCACGATTCAGCGAATCGCACGTCGGCGCAGCAGATGCCGGCGCACCAACAGGAGACGTCATGAAGTCCCGCCCACCGGCGACGCTGCTCGAGGCGGCCGTCGGTGTACGGCTCGATCCCGACCTGCTTGAGCGGGCATTGACGCACCGGTCGTATGCGTACGAGAACGGTGGGCTGCCCACCAACGAGCGCCTCGAATTCCTTGGTGACGCCGTGCTGAGCGTCGTGATCACCACGTCGCTCTACCTTGAGCATCCGACGCTGCCCGAGGGAAACCTGGCGAAGCTGCGCGCTAGCGTGGTCAACATGCGCGCGCTCGCCCAGGTCGCTCGCGGCCTCGGCCCGGAGGGGCTCGGCGCGCACCTGCGGCTCGGCAAGGGCGAGGAGTCGACCGGCGGCCGCGACAAGGCAAGCATCCTCGCCGACACGCTGGAAGCGCTGTTGGGCGCGATCTACCTGGAGCACGGCCTACCGGTCGCGACGAAGGTCATTCACAAGCTGTTCGACCCGCTGATGGCCGAGGCGGCCGGGCGGGGCGCCGGGCTGGACTGGAAGACGAGCCTGCAGGAGCTGACCGCGTCGCTCGGTCTCGGCGTGCCCGAATACCGCATCGAGGACGCCGGCCCGGACCACGCGAAGACGTTCACCGCGTGGGCGGTCGTCTCCGGTCGGGCGTACGGCGGCGTCGAGGGTGGCAGCAAGAAGGAAGCCGAGCAACGCGCCGCCGAGGCCGCCTGGCAGGAGTTGTACAACCCCGCCGCGCACTCGGACGCGCCCGCATGACGCGCGGCGAGCGATCCGGCCATGGCTGACATCCGCGAGACCCGCACACCGCCGTCGTCGGCGTCGAGCGCCGGCGGGGCGTCGCGTGTCGAGCGCGCGTCATCCGACCGCAAGGGCGACGACAACGCATCGGCGATCGCGTGGGGGCATACCGGCACCGTGGCCATGCCCCGGTGGGACTGGGTGCGGGACGCCGGCATCCCGCTGGCGATCTTCGCCGTCACGCGGGCGCTGCAGATCGCCATCCTCGAGTGGATGCTCCCGCCGGGCTCGACGCTGTCCGGGCGGCTGCTGAGCTGGGACGCCGACTGGTTCATGCGGGTTGCCACCGACGGCTACCCGCACACCTTCACCTACGACTCGGGCGGCAACCTCACCGGTAATGAGCTGGCGTTCTTTCCGCTCTATCCGTGGCTCATCCGTATCGTCGACCATCTCGGCGTCACGCCGGACAACAGCGCCCTCGCCGTCGCCTGGTTCGCCGCCGCCGTCGCTTCGGTCCTCGTCTACGCCCTCGTCCGCCGCATTGCGATCGGCACCGGGCAATCCGCGACGGTGGCGCGGCGGATCGGATACGCGTTCGTTGTCCTGTGCTTCGCGCAGCCGCTGTCGGTCGTGCTCTCGATGGGCTACAGCGAGCCGTTGTTCCTCGCGCTGGTGGCCGGCATGTTTCTTTCGGCGTACCGGCGCTGGTGGTTGGTGGCCGGCCTGCTCGGAGCGGCAGCCGGCCTGACCAGGCCGACCGGCGCGGCGGCGGCCCTCGGTCTGGCCGTCGCGGCGGTGATGTGCCTCGCGGACCGCACGCGTGGTAGGCGCGAGAAGGCGTCCGCGGTGCTCGGTGCGTTGATCGCTCTCGCCGGCGTCCCCGCCTACATCGGTTGGGTGGGCCTACGCGTCGGCGATCTGGGCGCGTGGTTCAAGATCCAGACAGCCGGCTGGGGCACCACATTCGACTACGGCCGATCGACCTGGGATTTCGTTACGACCACGGTGCACACCGGTGCCGACTGGGTGGCCATCAGCGTCGTGCTGATCCTGATCGCCGCCACGGTCGCCTTGGTGATCGGCGCACGCCGAAACGCGTGGCTGCCGCTCACGGTCTACGGCGTACTCGCCTACGTGCTCGTGGTCGGGCAGGCCGGCTTCTTCCACTCCAAGCCGCGGCTAATCCTGCCGATCCTGCTGGTGCTGTTGCCCGCGGCCTGGGCGGCCGGACGGGCCCGACCGACTCGGGCGGCGTGGTGGCTCGCCGGCTACGCGCTGTTCGGCCTGTGGTACGGCGCTTACATGATCACCGTGTGGCAGTACGCCATCTGATATGCCCGAGTTGCCGGAGGTCGAAACGGTCCGCGAGGGCCTGGCCGCGTGGGCCGTCGGTCGACCGATCGACGCGGTGGAAGTGCTGCATCCGCGCGCGATCCGGCGCCATCTGCCCGGCGCGCTCGACTTCGTCGGCGCGCTCGCCGGCCGGACGATCGTCGACGCACGTCGGCGCGGAAAGTACCTGTGGCTGCCGCTCGACGACGGCGCGGCGATCCTCGCGCACCTCGGCATGTCGGGCCAGTTCCGGCTCGGCGCTGCCAGCGCGCCGGACGAAACCCATCTGCGGGTGCGGATCCGCTTCGCCGACGGCGACCCGGAGCTCCGGTTCGTGGACCAACGGACATTCGGTGGCCTCTCGATCAGCCCGGGCGGTGCCGAGCTGCCCGAGGAGATCGCCCACATCGCGCGCGATCCGATGGATCCGCAATTCGACGACGCGGCGTTCGTGTCGTCGATCCGGCGGCGGCACACCGAGATCAAGCGGGCGCTGCTCGATCAGTCGCTCATCTCCGGCGTCGGCAACATCTATGCCGATGAAGCGCTGTGGCGGGCAAAGGTGCACGGTGCGCGACCGACCGACGCGATGACGAAACCGGCCGTCGAACGCCTGCTCGGTCACGTACGCGAGGTTCTCGGGGAGGCACTGAAGGCGGGCGGCACGAGCTTCGATGCGCTCTACGTCAACGTCAATGGCGAGAGTGGGTACTTCGACCGGTCGCTGCACGCATACGGGCGCGAGGGCCGGCCATGCGACCGGTGCGGCGCTCCGATCAGGCGCGAATCGTTCATGAATCGATCGTCATTCTCGTGCCCAACCTGCCAACCACGGCCGCGCAAGGCCATCCGGCGCTGAGCCTGCCACCCCGCTGGGCGCCGAGTCCGGCGGACTGCTGAGCCGACCCGACCGCAGAGCCCGCCGGACCGCTGAGCCCGGTCAGCACGGGTCGGCGCTGAGGCTCAGCACGGGTGGGACGCCGCCACGTCCGTCGGCGCCGCCAGCAGGCTGACGGTGATGCCGTACGTACGGGCAAGTGGACACACGTCATCCGGCGCCGACGCCTCGACGTCGAACACGGCTTTGCCCGCGGCCACGTAACTCAGCAGGCTCGCGCAGGACCCGGCGCCGAAGCAGCCGGACGCGATCGCGAAGTCGACGGCGGGCAGCAGGCTCACGGCGACCGGCGCCGTCGTCCGGACCCCGACCGCGAGACCAGCATCGTGGGCGAGGGCGGCGACCCGGCGGTCATAGGTCAGCTGTTCGGCCTCGGTCAGCCCGAAGCCGGTCGCATGGGCGTACCCGTCGCCGAAGTCCGCGTCGACGGCCTGGAAACCCTTGGCCCGGCAGAGATCCAGCCGATCGCTCAGCACCGGGGCGATCCGGTCCCATTGGCGGATGTCGAGCCACCAACCATGCACCGAACCGTCCGGCTCAACCACCGGTGCACCGAGCAACCGACCGCCCAGTCGAGGCGCGTCGGGCAGATCCGCGTCGGCGACGCCGACATCGAGGTGGCACATCGTCTGGTTTCCGTGAGCGCGGAGATCGCCGACCGTTTGCGTCGCCGTGGCATACGGATCGAGGTCGTAAACGTTGGCGCCGAGGTTGTCCATCACGGCGCCGGTGAGCTGCAGCTGCCATCGCAGTCCGGCCCGGGGCGCCCATCCGCTCCGAACCGGACTCGAACTGGCGGCACCGGCCTGTCGGCGCGAGACGCCGTCGGGTCTCGTCGCTGTTGATGGACGCGGTGTGGCCTGGTGCCGGCTGGACGTCGACGGATTGGTCAGCTCGGCGACGCCGGAGAACGACGCGGCGTTGGGACGGCAACCGGTGGCGATCGCAAGCACGATCAGCGCGAGAACACCGAGCCACGCGAACGGGCGGAGCATCCGGACCGGCACCGACCGACCGCTCATGAGGCACGGTCGCCGATCGGGCCGCCGACGAGGTCGTTGGCGATGTCGGCATCGGTCAACGTGATGCGGCGGGCCAGATCGGCCGGGTCGATGGTCGCCTCGGCGTACACCGTACGGACGGCGTCGATCGTCGTACGGAGGGCGAAGAGACTCCGGGCGCGGTGGGAACCGGCGGTCGACTGGCTCCGGCGGCGGTCGGCCGAGCCGAGCAACGCGAGGCACGCGGCGGCAAGCCGATGCTCGTCTCCGTACGGCACCATGGTCGCCGCCGCGCCGGCCACCGCACTCAGCGCGCCGTCGTCGAGGCAGATCGTCGGGCGGCGGCACATCATCGCCTCGATCAGCGCGTACGGCGCCGCCTCGTCTCGGCCCGACACGACTATGACCTGACCGGTTGCGTACGCCGACCGCCGGTGGTTGACCGGACCGAGGAAGAAGACCGGATCACCGGGCTTGATCAGATCGGTCTTGATGGGTGGTGCGGCCACGATCAACCGGATCCCGGGGTGGACAGCTCGAAGCCGGGGCAGCGTGCGAAGCAACGTGACGGCATCCCGGTCCGGGCCGAGAAACATGATCGTCGGCTCGCCCGGTTCGCCCCGCAGCGGTGGGCAGCTGTGTGGATCGACGCCGTAGCCGACGACGGTGACGATCGCCGGGTCGGCGCCGTGATCGACCGCCCAGCGGCGGAGCCGCTCGGTCGGCATGGCGATCTGGGCCGCCTCTTGGTAGGCCAGGCGAGCCAACGCACGGAGAAATCGCAGGAGTATGGCGCGCACGGCCGGCCGGCCGGACGTCTCGGCCAAGATGCCCGCGTTCAGGTACGTATCGTGCTCGGTCAGGACGAACGGCGTCCCGGCGCGCCACTTCGCTCCGATCGCGACGAGCGCACTCAGATTCGTGTCCGTCACATGGTGGAGATCGGTCGTGGCGACGGGCACGGACAGCACGCGCAGGGCGCGTTCGAGCATCTCGGCGATCTTCTCGGCGTCGGCCATCGTGGGTTGCGGGAGTGCCGTCTGTGGCAAGATCGCCTCGGCGTTCGTACGGGCGGCTCGCCACGCGTCGAGCAGGACCGAAACCAACGGAGCGCCGTGCAGGGGGTGGGTCCCGGTGACGCTCGCGGTCGCCAGCCGCCGCAGCGAAGATCGGAACATCGCGAGGCTGTGCGGCGCGTCCGACATCATGCCTCGGCAGAGCAGGACCGCGGCATGCGTGGCGAACCGGCGATGTGCGAGCGCCGCGCGGCCGCGATTCGGCCCGACCGGCCGCCCGACCGTCGAGATCGATATGAGCCGCCTGATGTTCGTCGGCGGCTGATACGCCAGCACCGCGGCCGCGTCGCCGATCGAGATGAGGTCGAAATCGTCGGCCGGCAGGCCTCTGATCAGCCGGTGAGACCAGGTCGCCGCGACGCATTGGCGGTGGGGGTAAGCCCCGTCATTGATCATTCCGACCCGCACCGTGAGTCTCGCCTCTCACCAACCACGCCACGCCCTTGCCGGAGCGGCCGATCGCGCCAGACCGGTCCGGTCCGACCCGGTCATCCCGGGCTCGTCATGGCAAGTAGGGGCAATTTCCGTCAAATATGCAACGAGGCACGATAGCGCACGACATCGTGTGACTAGCCGGGAATGCGGCACGACACCCCAAAAGCCGTTTTCGTGCGACCGATTGGGTGGCGCGTGCCAACTTGACAGCCACCTGGGGAGTCAATCAGAATTCGCCATGAATGGGACAGATTCGACTTGACTGTCACGTCCGGACGGCGGACCATAGAGGAGTCGCCAGTCGCGCTTGACTGTGCCCATTGCTCAGCGGAGCCACTGCTCTCAGCGAGCCACGCTTGATAAACGCAAACGTGCCTCAATACTGACTGTGCCGTGCTCGCCGGTTGAGCGCGCGTGTTGCTGGCCTACCCGGCGACAACGCATTCAAAGGAGAAGATATGGCGAAGGCCCTCTTCGGCCACGTAGGTAGCGCGTCCGACCGGCGCCTACTCGACGAGGTCACCCTTTTGCGTGCCAAGGTGCGCAATCTCGAGTTTGAGCTCACGCGGCTCCGGGCGGAAAACGATCGGCTCGCCGCCGCGTCGGCCGAGGCCGATGAGTTGTTCCGGCTCCCCGAGCCGGCGCTGACCTGATACACCGGCCGATAGACGGCCAGATCGGCCGCCACCTCGGCCCATCGGCAGCGGAACAATTCACACTCGAGGCATCGCCCACAAGGCATGCAGGGACGTTGACCCCGGTGTCGGATCACGGATTTGTTGCTCGAGGCCTCGCGGCTGACGCGACGCATCAGCCCGATACCGGCCAGACGTTCGCCGGGCCGCTCGTAACAAGGGTCATATCGCCGCAGGCACCGCTGTTGCGGTGCCGATAGCCATTGGCAATGACAGCATCCGGGTCCATGCCGGACATCACCGCCGATGCGGTTCCGGCTACCCAAAAAAATCCCGCCACTACTGGCGTTCGCCGGCCCGTAGCCGCCGCTCTTCCGGATCCGGCGCCAGCTCCCACCTCCCGTACATTTTCGCGCCGCCTCTTCTCGGCGGGTCGTCGCGCCAGCCGTGCCCGCGGCGCTCGGCCCGCTCCAAGATCCGCGATCTTGCAGTACCAGTGGCCCGATCTTGGTTTCGAGCGGCACTTCCCGCTGCAAGATCACGGATCTTGAAGCGATCGCAATCACACTCGCGCGCCGACACCCAGTGGTTCGGCGCGCGGCGTATGTGCTGGCAGTCCTGCGTGCCGCCGGAGACAATAGGCGCGACGACCGACGCGGGCTGATTGACTAGACGTACGCCTCGGTCGACATCCGACGAGCGCGGCCGAGCCGACGACCCCACGAGCGGAGATTCGTGCATCTCAAGAGCCTGACGGTCAAGGGCTTCAAGTCCTTCGCGTCCGCGACGACGCTGAAGCTGGAACCGGGCATCACCTGCGTGGTGGGTCCGAACGGTTCCGGCAAGTCGAACGTGGTCGACGCGATCGCCTGGGTGCTGGGCGAACAGGGCGCGAAGGCGCTGCGGGGCGGCAAGATGGAGGACGTCATCTTCGCCGGCACCACCGGCCGGGCCCCGCTCGGCCGGGCGGAAGTCACCCTCACGATCGACAACACCGACGCGGCGCTGCCGATCGAATACACCGAGGTTTCCATTACCCGCCGGATGTTCCGATCCGGCGAGAGTGAATACGAGATCAACGGCGACTCGTGCCGGCTGCTCGACATCCAGGATCTCCTCTCCGACTCCGGCATCGGACGCGAGATGCACGTCATCGTCGGCCAGGGCCAACTCGACGCCGTCCTGCACGCGAAGCCCGAGGATCGACGCGCGTTCATCGAGGAAGCCGCCGGTGTCCTCAAACACCGCAAGCGCAAGGAAAAGGCGCTCCGCAAACTCGACGCGATGGAGACGAACCTCAATCGCCTGACCGACCTGACCGGCGAACTCCGGCGCCAGCTCAAACCGTTGGGCCGCCAGGCCGAAGTGGCCCGGCGCGCGGCCGGCATCCAGGCCGATCTGCGCGATGCGCGACTTCGACTACTCGCCGACGACTTCGCGACGCTGCGCGACACGCTCACCAAGGAGATCGCCGACGAAACCGCGCTGCGATATCGACGCGAGCAGGTCGAGGCCGATCTGGCCGCGGCCAACAACCGGCTGGCCACACTGGAGTCCGCGCACGCGGCCGACCAGCCGGTGCTCGCTCGGGCGCAGCAGACGTGGTACGAGTTGTCGTCGCTACAGGAGCGCTTCCGCTCGACCGAGCAGCTGGCTTCGGAGCGGCTGCGGCACCTGTCGGCGACGACCGACGACGAGCGGCCCGGCCGCGATCCCGATCAGCTCGACGCCGAGGCGCAGCGTATTCGCGAGCAGGAGGCCGCCCTGCGGGCCGCCCTGGGCGCCGATGAACAGCGCCTGCGCGAAGCGGTCAACTCTCGGCAGAAGCTGGAAGGCGACCTCGCCGACGCGGAACGGGCGCTGGTCAACGCCGTCAAGGCGATCGCCGACCGGCGCGAGGGCCTGGCCAAGCTGACTGGTCAGGTCGACGCCGCTCGCACGCGGGCGCGCGCCGCCGAGGAGGAGATCGAGCGGCATCGGACGGCACATGAAGAGGCACGCGCGCGCGCCGAGGTCGCCGAGGAGCAGTTCGAGATCGAACAGGCCGAGACCGAGCTGATCGAGGCCGGCGACGCCAATGTGGATGCTCGCCACGCCGAAGCGGTGGCCACGCTCGAGGTGGCGACGGCGCGCGCGACCGAACTGGACGATGCCGAGCGGGCGGTCGAACGCGAGGCGTCCGAATGGCGCGCTCGGGAGGAGGCCCTGGCCCTCGGCTTGCGACGCAAGGACGGCGCCGGCGCGCTGCTGGCCGCCGGTGATGTCGTACCCGGCCTGCTGGGTTCGGTCTCGGCGCTGCTGGCGGTCGAGCCGGGGTATGAGGCGGCGCTGGCGGCGGCACTCGGCGGTCTGGCCGATGCCGTCGCCGTGGCGAGCGTCGACGACGTCGCGACGGCGATGCGCCTGCTCAAGGCACAGGACGCCGGCCGGGCCGAGCTGCTCGTCGCGTCGCCGGAGCATGCGCCGGGTGCGTCGGCGGCCATCGCCGCCGGCATCTCGCTCCCTGCGGGCTCGCGCTTCGCCCACGAGGTGGTACGGACGACCGACACGCTCCGGCCCGCGCTCGAGCAGGCGCTCGCGGGCGTGGTCTTCTGTGGCGACCTGGATGCGGCCCGGGATCTCGTGCGCGCCCATCCGCAGCTGCGCGCGGTCACCCCGGACGGCGACGTGCTCGGTGCGTTTGCCGCGGCCGGTGGTTCGGCCAAGGCGACCAGCTTCATCGAGGTGCAGGCGGCCGTGGACGAGGCGCGGCAACGACGATCCGAGGCCGAGTCCCGTCTCGCGACGCTGCGAGCCCAGCTCACCGCGGCGCGAGCCGATGTGGCGATGCGCGAGGAAGCGGTGGCCGCGGCCGTTGCGGCCCGCCGAGAAGCCGACGGCGCCCGCAACGCGTTGGCGCGCAAGCTGGCCGAGCTCGGCGCGGCCGCTCGATCGGCCCGGGCCGAGGCCGACCGGCTGGCGGCGGCGCGAACGAACGCGGAAGCGGCGCGGGAAGACGGGTTGACCGGCCTCACCGACCTGGAGGAGCGGCTTCGGCTGGCCGAATCGATCCCGCTTTCCGCCGATCCGTCCAGCGACGAGCGCGACCGGCTGGCCGCGTTGGTGCCCGGGGCCCGACAGAACGAGATGGAGGTGCGGCTCGCCGTCCGTACGGCCGAGGAGCGGGTCGGCGCGCTGACCGGTCGCGCCGATGGCCTCACCCGGCAAGCCGCCGCCGAACGGGCCGCCCGGGAGCGGGCCGCGGCCCGCCGAGCCGCGCGCGCCCGCGGCGCCGCGATCGCCCGACTCGTCGCGGCCGGTGCCGCGACCGCGCTGACCCGCATCGCCACCACCCTCACCGTCGCTGCCGAATACCGCGACGAGGTTGCGGCCACGCGCAGCGCGCGGGAGGCCGAGCTTGCCGAGGTTCGCGGCACGACGAGCCGGCTCGGCGGCGATCTGGAACGGCTCACGTCGGCCGTGCACCGCGACGAGGTCGCTCGGGCCGAGCAACGGCTGCGCCTCGAACAGCTTGAAGGCAAGGCGGCCGAGGACTTCGGACTCGACGTACACACGCTGCTCGACGAGTACGGACCGGCCGCGCCGGTGCCGCCCACCGCCGCCGAGATGCTCGCCGCGGAGAACGCGAACGAGCCCGAGCCCAAACCGCAGCCGTACGATCGGGCGATCCAGGAGAAGCGCGCGGCGCGGGCCGAACGCGAGTTGACGTTGCTGGGGAAGGTGAACCCACTCGCGCTGGAGGAGTTCGCCGCCCTGGAGGAGCGCTACAAGTTCCTCTCCGACCAGCTCGAGGATCTCAAGGCGACCCGGCGCGACCTGCTGACCGTCGTCAAGGACGTCGATGAGCGGATCCTTTCGGTGTTCACCAGTGCGTTCCAGGACACCGCGCGTGAGTTCGAAGCGGTGTTCAAGGTTCTCTTCCCGGGCGGCGAAGGCCGGCTCACGCTGACCGATCCGGAGGACATGCTGGCCACCGGCATCGAGGTCGAGGCCCGGCCGCCGGGCAAGAAGATCAAGCGGCTCTCGCTGCTGTCCGGCGGCGAGCGGTCGCTTACCGCCGTCGCCTTGCTCGTGGCGATCTTCCGCGCGCGGCCCAGCCCGTTCTACATCATGGACGAGGTGGAGGCGGCACTCGACGACATCAACCTCGGCCGGCTGCTGACCCTCATGCGCCAGCTCCGCGAAACAAGCCAGCTCATGATCGTGACCCATCAGAAGCGCACGATGGAGATCGCCGACGCCCTGTACGGCGTGACGATGCGGGGCGGTGTCACCGAGGTCATCAGTCAGCGCCTCGACCGAGACGAGGACGGCGAATGAAGCGACAACGCCCGACCGCGCTCCTCATCGACCTCGATGGCGTGTTGCGCAGCTACGACCTGCGCGTCCCGGGGCCGCTCGAAGCGGCGAACGGGCTCGACGAAGGCGAGATCCTCGCGGTCGCGTCCGATCCGGCGCTGTTGATCCCGGCCATCCTCGGTCGGGTCAGCCGGGCCGGCTGGCTCACCGACATCGCGGTCGCGCTGGCCGACCGCGTCGGTGGCCTCGAAACGGCGGAGAAGCTCGTGGCCGACTGGGACACGTACCGGGGCGAGATCGTGCCCGAGGTGCTGGACACCGTCGAGTTCCTGCGCGCTTGCGGTGTCCCGGTCGCCCTCTGTGCGAACGCGACCGACGACCTCCGGGACGACCTCGAACGGTTCGGCCTGTCGGACGCGTTCGACGCGGTGGTGAGCTCGGCCGAGATCGGTTCGGTCAAGCCGATGCCCGAGTTCTACCGGGCCGCCTGCGACGCGGTCGACACGGCTCCCGCGTTCTGCCTGCTGGTCGACGACACCGTACGCAACATCGCCGGCGCCCGTGCCGCGGGACTGCTCGGCTTTCGCTACACCGGCGTGAACGACCTGGCCTACGTACGGGCGGCGTTCGACGACTGAGCACTGCGCTCGCGGCGCCGTCGTTGGTACTGGCGGTCGATTTCGCTCGATGGGATGACAGCAGCAACGCCCACAGACCGATCGACGGGAACGCTATCGCGATCACGAAGGCGATCGCCATCGTGATCGTCGTGCTTACGCCCGACTCCAGACTGAGCTGACCGACCGCGGACTCGTTCACGAGATGCGGCGGTCTTCCGTCGACCGCTGGGCGCGACTCCGCATTTTGGCAGGTCACGTCGGTGGTTCCGGTTACGTTGGGGACGTGACCATAAGCCCGATCGCACCGGCCGTCCCGACTCGGACTCAGGTGCAGACCGCCTACCGCGAGGAGCTTGGACCGCGCGAGCAGTCCGCCCTATGGGCCTGGATCGGGTTCACGGCGACGTTCGTGACCGTCCGCGGGATCACCTACAGCATCCATGCCGGTGATGGGCCGTTTCGTAACGTCAGCATCGGCGGCGAGCACCTGCATCACTACATGTGGGGCATCGGCATGGTCAGCGGCGTCGGCGCGGTGGCCGTCGCCGGCAGCGAGCGCGCTCGACGGCATCCGCTGATCGGCCTGACGTACGGCGCCGGCATCGCCCTCATCGTCGACGAGTTCGCCCTTCTGCTCGATCTGAAGGACGTCTACTGGGCGAGACAGGGCCGGCTGTCGGTCGACATCGGCGTCGCGTTGACCGCCCTCGGCGGAACTGTGCTGAGCGCCGTACCGATCATCGGGCGTCTGGCGCGGGACCGGCGGCCGTCCCGCCGGCCGCACTGATCGTGGCGGCGGTGGTAATCGGGATCAGAGCGTTGTGCGCTTCTTGTAGAACTGCATGACGTAGTTGCACTGCGTGCAGATCATCATGGTCAGCCGATGGTGCCCGATGCCGGCCGGGATGCGACCCTCTTCCTCGCGAAAGGCACGATTCGAACACACTGGACAGACGAGCTCCTGCTGCGGCATGGCGTCCAGTCTACGAATCCGGCACCACGTGGTGTGCGATGCCGGCGCCCGGCCGTATGCGAAGCCGCCGGCTCATCGGGTCGACGAGCGTCGGTAGCGGCGGACCGCCAGCGGCACGAACACCGCAAGCAGCAAGATGGACCAGCCGAACGACATCGTCACCGGGTGGTCCAACGGCCACGCGAGGCGGTTCGGCGCCGGACTCGGGTTGCCGAACGGGTGGCGCATCGACGCGAGCCGTTCACGATACTTGAACGATGTTAAGCTGTCCAGCATGGCGTTGGACCGAGCCCAGGTCGTGACGGCCGCCATCGAGTTGCTCGACGAGGTCGGCCTCGACGGGCTGACGCTGCGCCGGCTCGCGCAGGAACTCGGCGTGCAGGCGCCCGCGCTCTACTGGCACTTCAAGAACAAGCAGGAGCTGCTCGACCAGATGGTCGTCACGATCTCGGCCACGGAGGCGCCGGTTCACCTGCCCGTCGACGGCCAGTCGTGGGACGACTGGCTGGCCGAGCGGGCGCGCGACATTCGTCGGTCGCTGGGCAGCCATCGCGACGGGGCGATGCTCGCGGCGTCGACACACCCGCAGCCGAGCCAATGGCGGGACATCGAGGCGCAGATCTCGGTGCTGGTCGATGCCGGCATGCGACCGGCGGACGCGATGCACGCCATGCTGACGGTCCGCAACTATGTCTCCGGCTTCACGTTGGAGGAACAGGCCGACCGCATGCGTGGTTCGATGGCGAACGACCTCGATCCGGCTGAGTTTGAAAAGGCGCTTCGCGCCTTCGCCGACTACCCGCGATTGTCCGAGGCGCTGCGTGATGTCGGCGACCCGCGAAGCGACAGCGCGTTCGAGTCCGGACTAGCGGTCGTGCTCGACGGGCTCCGGACGCGGGCGCAGCGTTCGGCCGACACGACGCCCTAGCGGGCCGGCTCACTCAGACGGGCGTAGGCGATCGGCACCAATGTCGCCTGCTCGTCCGTACGCTCGATCGTCACGGACGCCGACGGGCCGTCGAGACACAACGTCGAGATCGCGTTGCCGAAGAACGGGCCGGCGAGCTTGCGCCACGACACGAGCGGCCGCACCGCACCGGCCCGGCGCGCAAGAACCCGGCCGATCCGCTTGCCCCGCCGATGCCAGGCCGACCGCATCAACGGCTTGATCGCGCCGGGTACGCGATTGTGCACCGGGGAACACGTCAGCTGATACACCGGCGTACGGACGTCAGGCCCGTACGTCGCCCGGGCCACGTACGAGTGGTGTACGTCGCCGGAGAGCACGCTGATGCTGGCCGGTCTCGCGTCGCCGCTGCCGATCGTGGCCAGGGTCGCCGCCAGGTCGTCGAAGGACGCGCCGAACGCGGCCCAGTGCTCGAAGTCCATCGCTCGTCGGGTCCGTTCACCGATGCTGGCGACGACTCGGGAATCCGACTCGGCCCACCGCTCGCTCGCTGCCTCCAGGTCATGGATCGCGTACGGCATCAGCCACGGCAGCGAGCTCCCGATCACGAGGTGTTCGTAGTCGACGCCCTCGCCGGTGACGACGCTCGCGAACCAAGCCCATTCGGTCGCCGAGACCATGGCTCGACGCCCCGGTGTCAGCACCCGAGCGTAGCGATTGTCGAGCATCACGACCTTGGTACGCCCTAGATCGAATTGATAGCTCCAGCGGTAGGCGCCGCTCGCCGCGTGGTCGGCCACCGCGACGGCGCTCGCGGTGTCCGGCGGCGCAGTGGCGGCCTGGCCGATCGCGGCCATCGCCTCGGCGAGCGCGCCGGCGGCACGTGCCGCGCCGTCGGTCTCGGCCACCGTCGGCACGTCACCGGCCGCCGCGTCGCTGGCCGCATCCGCGGCGAGTGCGAACTCCCGCAGCGCCGTCTTCGCGTCCGCGCCGTCCAGGGCCACGATCCGCTGGTACATGGGATCGCTGGCCAGGTGGGTCGGTTCGAGGTTGCCGGCGTGCTGGAAGACCCAGTAGGAGCCGAGCCCGGCCGCGATCCGGTCGGACCACCAGTCCAGTTCACGGACCTCGCGCCGCCACGACAACGAGGTGTTCCAGTCGTCGATGATCTCGTGGTCGTCAAAGATCATCACCGTCGACACTGTTGACAGCAGCCATCGGACGTCCGGGTCGGACCACGACTCGCGATAGAGCCGGGCATATTCCGGGAACGTCACGACCTGTGTGGGCGGCGCGTCCGCGCGGTAGTGCTCATGCCGATGCCGCTTCAGCCACGCCCGCGTGGACTTCGACGTCACATCCGCGTAGACCTGATCGCCGAGCAGCATCAACACATCAGGGTCCCCCGCGTCCGATCGGGCCAGCCGGGTGGCGAACGCGTCCAGCGCATCCGGTTCGAGGCCCTGGACGTTCATCGGGCTCGACTCGCGGCAGGAGCCGAAGACGATCCGCACGGGTGCGTCGTCGTCGCCTCGCGTACGGATCACGGGGGCCGGGTAGCCGTAGTCGGCCGGCGGCCACGCGCGCTCGCCGTTGAGCTCGACCACGTACGGCGTCGCCTCGCCCAGCGGCAGGCCGTCGAGCACGACGAGCGCGAAGTGCAGGTCATGGGCGCGGAAGGTCCGCGTCTCGGCGGTCACTGCGCCGGCCCGAACCCGTACTGTCCCAGCGCTCGCGGTCTGTACCCAGATCGTGGCCGAACCGCCCCGTACGCGGCGCAACACCGGCCCGATGACCAACCGCTCCGTCTCGTTCTCCGCGGCCGTCCGTTGCCGTGGTGCACGGGATTCGACGTCAGGCACCCGCTCATCCTGCCCGGTCGGCATCGATGTCGCAGCGCGAGCGTCCCTACAGCGTGTCAGATGCGCGATGCGGTGTTCATTTGGTGGTCGATGACGGATTTATGACCTGCGCCTCGGCTGCCATGACACCGGCGCCACGCATATCTGTCAGGATTGCCGCCATGGAGTGGCAGGTCTACGTCCCGATCATCGTCGGCATTTTCGTCCTCCTCGGCGTCATCCTCGCGGCGATTCCGCGCACCCGGCGCCGCCCGGTCCGGCGGCCGAGTGACACGACCCGGCCGCCGACCCGTGAGGATGCGGCCCGGCCGGGCGGTGTAGCCGCACCAGAGCGTCCCGCGGAACGGGCCGGCGCCCCGACGACGGTGCCGCCGCCGGCCGCCCCGCCGGTAGAGGCACCGACCGCGCCGCCGACCGAAGTGCCCGCCGCACCGGAGATCGAGCGGCCGGCCCCGACCGCCGGGCGGCTCGTCCGCCTCCGGTCCCGCCTGTCCCGCTCGCAGGGCGTGTTCGGCAAGGGCCTGATCGCCCTGCTGTCGCGCGACCACCTCGACGAGGAAGCCTGGGAAGATCTCGAAGACACGCTGATCACCGCGGATGTCGGCGTCGACGCGACCCGCGACATCGTCGCCCAGATCCGGGAGCGCTCGCGCGTGCTCGGCACCCGGTCGGGCGCGGAAATGCGCCAGCTTGTCGCCGATGAGCTCCTGGCCGCGCTCGACCCCGAGATGGACCGAACGCTTCACGCCACACCACACGAAGGCACTCCCGCCGTCGTTCTGGTGGTCGGCGTCAACGGCTCCGGAAAGACCACGACCTGCGGAAAGATCGCCCGAGTGCTGATCGCGGACGGGCACAGCGTCGTGCTCGGTGCCGCGGACACGTTCCGGGCCGCCGCCGCCGACCAGCTGGCCACCTGGGCCGGCCGGGTCGGGGCCGAAGTCGTGCGGGGCAGGGAAGGCGGCGACCCGGCGGCGGTGGCGTTCGACGCGGTCAAGCGCGGCATCGACACCGGTGTGGACGCCGTCCTGGTCGACACGGCCGGACGATTGCAGAACAAGATCGGCCTGATGGACGAGCTCGGCAAGGTGAAGCGGGTGGTCGAGCGGCACGGGCCGGTCGACGAGACACTCCTTGTGCTGGACGCCACGACCGGTCAGAACGGTCTGGAGCAGGCGCGGGTGTTCACCGAGGTGGTCGACATCACCGGGGTGGTGCTGACGAAGCTGGACGGCACGGCCAAGGGCGGCATCGTCATCGCCGTACAGCGCAAGCTCGGCATCCCGGTCAAGCTCGTCGGTCTCGGGGAGGGCGCGGACGATCTCGCGCCGTTCGAGCCGAAGGCGTTCGTGGACGCCCTCCTGGGCGGAGACGAGCAGTGAGGCCGTTCGTGGACGCCCTGCTGGGCGGAGACGAGCAGTGAGGCCGTTCGTGGACGCCCTCCTGGGCGGAGACGAGCAGTGAGGCCGAGCGTCGACGCGCCCCTGGGCGGAGACGAGCAGTGACGGACGGCCGTCGACAGGTTCTATCGACGGAGGTCAGCCGGTATATGTCGACACGCCGTCGCTGCCGCGATCAAGTAGCCTCATTGCGGTGACCCTCCCCGAGATCCCGCTTCTCGGCGGCAGCACCAGCACGGTCGTCCGGGTCGGCGACACGGTGCGCCGCAACGCCGGGCCATGGACGCCGGCCGTCCACGGACTGCTGCGCCACCTAGAGGCGG
>Ga0055453_10000001_pt1 | contig 25124 bp, 23 predicted proteins | sample Goodyear_PhragA__FD_57741 | JGI IMG/M metagenome (GOLD analysis project Ga0055453, IMG submission 57741) | Wetland microbial communities from San Francisco Bay, California, USA, that impact long-term carbon sequestration - Goodyear_PhragA_D2 | ecosystem: Environmental > Aquatic > Marine >... | reverse complement strand
GATCTTCTTCGGCCAGTACGGCTTCTACGGCGCCAACCTCGACAACTACGTCCAGTACATCGGCGCCAAGGGACCGCGCGGCACGTACAGGCTGGCGACCAGCTGCCACCAGTTCCGCAAGCTGATCAACGAAGGCCGCTACGACTACCTGATCGTCAGCCAGTACACCCAGGATTCGCCGGAAGCCGAATACTGGTTCCCGATCTACGCCTGGCTGAAGAACGCCCGGGCGCTCGAACAGATCATCGAAGAGCCCGCCATCACGCCTGAGCCCGACTACGTCTTCAAGGTCAAGGGCAAGCTCGACACGAGCTGCTCGGACGTCGGCACCGGCTGACCTCAGGCCGGCGGAAGAGCGTGGTCGCGCACCAGGGCGGCCGAGCGCTCGGGCTGCTCCCACCAGAACATGTGGCCGACGTCCTCCAGCAGCCGCGGCTCGACTTCGAGCAGGCGGCCGATCAGCAGGCCGTTGTTGACCCCGAGCAGACGGTCGGCGGTGCCGTGGATCACCTGGGTCGGGACAGAGACCTGGCTGAGCCTGGCGCTGGTGTCGTGCTTGCCGCAGGCCCGCATCTGTTCGAAGATCACGTCGCCGCGCGCCCGCAGCTCCGTCGCCATCTCGTAGAACGCCGCGTAGCGGCTCTCGTCGGCGCGGAAGCCGGGGGAGAGGTTGATCTCCCACATCGCCCGCAGGACCTGCTCGCGATCGCGCGAGGCCATCGCCGCGCCGAGCATCCGCAGGTCGTCCTCGACCATCAGCGTGGCCCCGGGCCCGCCGCAGTAGGTTGCGCCGAGGCTGAGGCTGAGCAGCCGCCCGGGATGGGCGAGCGCCAGCTCCTGCGCGATCATCCCGCCCATCGAGATGCCCAGCACGTGCACCCGCTCGACCTCCAGCGCGTCGAGCAGCGCCGCCACGTCGCCCGCCATGTCGGCGATCGAGAACGGCATCCGCGCCTCCCCCGAGAGCCCCATGCCGCGGTTGTCGAAGACGATGCACTCGAAGCTCTGCTCCAGCGGCGCGAGGAAATCCCGCCCCCAGGCCCGGTGCGTCGCGCTCATCCCCTGGATCAGCAGCAGCGGCTCGCCGCTCCCGGTCCGCTCGAAATACAGCTCGCTTCCCCCGGCATCGACACTCGGCATCCACCGATCCTAACGCCGCCGATGCGCCCCGCAACGAACCGGGAGCCGTAACCTAGGCCCACCCGCCCCCGTAGCTCAGCGGACAGAGCGACGGCCTTCTAAGCCGTGGGTCGCTGGTTCGAATCCAGCCGGGGGTACTCCGAGCATTCGGCTTTGAAAGCACAAAACCCCGCTTTGCCTTTGCCGGGGTTTTCTCGTTCGGTGGCGGCAACAGCCCGGCAACAGGCGTCTCCCCCGGTCGTCACGAGCATGCCGAGACCGAATCGAGATGCCCCACGTTGAAGCGGTTTCGATGTCGCCGCGCGGCAACAGGCGGCAACAGTTCGCGGCAACGGCCACGGGACGACCGTCCTGGTGCTCACCCTCGTCGCAAGTGGCGGCGGGGGAGGACCGTGATTGCGAACGTCGAGGAGGCTTCGTGGATCAGGTCGACAGGGATGGCCATCGTCTCGGCGGCACTCCGTGGTGGTTTGTCTGAGCCGAAGAGAGCGATGGAGATCAGTTGCCCGCGCGGGTCGTGGCGGGCCTTGCAGCGGAGGCCTGCGTAGCCGGCCTCCTGTAAGGCGAGCGCCCATCCCTGGGTCAGGTCGTAGTCGGTCGTCGAGTGGGTCTCGGCGGTGAGGCCGACGAGGCCGAGGACGGTCGGGTCGGTCAAGTCGACGACCTCTGCCTTGGGTGGGCGCAGCCTGGAAAGACGTTGCGAGTCGACCAGCGGCTCAGGGATCACTCCGCCCGGCCGCAGCAGGCGCCCGAACTTCTCGACGAAGGCCCCGATCGGCTCCTCGGCGAGGTAGCAAGTCCCCGACTCGGCGAGGTTGAACCTCCCATCGGGGCCGGTATCGAAGAACCAGGGAGCAACGTCGGCAGCATGGATCCGCCACAGGGGCTCCGCTCCGAGCCTTGTGCTGGGAAGCTCGGGAAGTTCGTCTGGGGGAGCGGGGAGCCCGCGCGGCGTCAATGCCTCAACTCGGCCACAGCGCGGTGAGCTGCGAGAAGCAGCGGCTCGAGGTCCGCGTCGCCGAAGGCGTCGACCGGAGCCCGGTCACCGAGCTCGGGCTGCGGCGCGGTTGCAAACGCCGCGAGCGTCCACGCATCGAGCCCCGCATCGCTAAAGACCTCGTTGAGCTGCTTGACCGCTCCAAAAGGCGCCCCGCTGGCCGCATTGAACTGCCAGCGCGGATAGCGGATCAGCCCAGCGTCATCGCGCAGCGCAATCACCGACCCGCTGACGACCCGCTTGCGCAACGCCTCCCGGCTGATCCCCCCGAGCAAAACCCGCGCCTCAGCGCTGGTCAGCAGCTCCCCAAGCGCCCGCTCCCAAGCCCCACCGGCAAGCACAACCATCGCCGCCCGCCGGCCAAGCACCTCAGCATCATCAGCCGAGCCCGGCTGCCCTCCGATCTCGGTGAGGGTCCGCCGGAACTCCTCGACAGTGCGATCTAGGAGGGCTGGATTGGCTGCCATTAGATTAAGGAGGATAGCGTCAACGCCGTCAACGGTCAAGGAGTTGATGCGCTGCCTCGTGGGGAGAAGACGTCCGGCGTGGACAGGATGATGACTATGTATCGGAACTCAGAAGCACCGAGCCGCGCCCGGTAGTCCAATGGGTGGGCCGCGCCACCGCGCCGCTCGCCCGGGACCTGGCCGAAGTCGGGCCAATCGGAGCGATCGCCACCTCGATCCGGGGTGCCGCCCACCTGCAGAACACCATCACCGTCGTCGGTAACCGCGGCCTGGGTGTTTTCGTAGATACCGAGGCCTGGCGCATTCAACTGGAACCCGATGACCCAGCACGTGCGGAGGAGTTCAGGCGGGTTGGCCTCGATTGGATGCCGAAAGAGCGCTTCGTGCCGAGTGAGGCGCGGGTGTCCGCTGCTGATCGCAACGAGATCATCGCCCGCCATCGCGACGCCCAGGTCGCCGCCGGGGGCACCTTGCTGGCTTCACCTTGCCACCGGGTGCGCGAGGGCGCGCCTCTCAGCCCCGGCCGGCGATTCGATCTCGACCTCGCCCACGATTTCACCGACCTCGCCCGCGGTTCCGGTGCCACTCATCCCAACTCTCATCGCGGGGAGCCGACATTTCAGTCCAGCGAAATCGCGCTGACCTTGATCCGGGCCTGGTTCGACTTATGTCTGGCCGGGGGTATGGCAGCGCGGTCGGAGTCAGCCGACCAGCAGCCGGTACGCCTGTCTGGCACGTTCGACGTCACTGGCCGGAAAGGCGGCGGTCAGCGCCGCGTCATCGAAGGCCGTCAGCGGCGCGACGTCTTGTAGCCATCTCTTCTCGGTGGATCGCAGGCGCTCTTCGTCAGCAAGGGCCCGCGCGTCGTGGACAAAGGTCAGAAGGCGGATCAGGTCCTGGCGGTCGGAATCGAGCCTGTCCCGCCGGGCGGCAACGGCGCGAGCCTTGATGAGGATCGCGCCGAGCAGGCTGGGGCGCCGCAGTTCGACCGGTGGGTTCCCGTCGAGGGAGACGCGAACGACCTCGGTCCTGGATAGGGCCTGGCTGCCACCGGGAACCTGGAAGGTCGTGTACTTGCCGAGCGTCTTGGGGTTGCGCCGGACCCCCTCGGAGCCGACGACCTCGACGACCTGCCCTTCGACCTCGAACCGGTAGCCGAGATTCTCGTCGCTGACTGGCGGCATCGTCATTTCTCCGCCCCGCTCGACCAGAACCTCGGCGATCCGGGCCGTCACCGGCGGGCGGCGGCGAAAGTCCCCGAGGACGTCGATGTCGACCGTCGGCCGGGAGCCGGCGCCGCGCTCGAAGGCATGGAGTTGCACCATCAACCCACCGATGAGGCTCCAGCGCTCATCGGCTCCAAAGCTCTCGGCAAGTTCGAGCGTCTTCGTCCAGAGCGTCTTTGCGGCGAGCGTCGCCGGGCTGATGCCGATGACCTTGCTTTCCGAGGTCATGCACGCCGCCGCCGACCGGGCAGTTTGGCGTGGCGGTCACGATTCAGGTCGTGAAGCGCCATGCGGCCCGCCCGCGCCGACCGTGGGTCAGGATCCTCGGACAGGTCGAGGGCCACCGGGGCGAACGGGGCGACCGACCTGTCGGCGAGGAAGCGCCAGCTCTCGTTCGGCACGAGCCTCAGGCGGACGTTGCCCGCCGGGCCGGCCGAGGAGAGGGCGTGTGAGGACGCGAATCCTTCGAGATCCCCCGCCCGTAGGTAGCCGTCGACCTCTTGGCCCGAGACCAGATCTAGGCCATGCTCGGCGGCGTACTTCTAACAAATAGGTTGCGCTGCGCTACCGTGCCAGCGAAACAGACCCGCCGGCGATGCTTGACGCGTTCGTCTTCGGTTCCGCTGAGGGGCTCAGGCACGGCCTCCTGACGGTGGTCGAACGGAGGGCGTGCGTGGTAACCCGGGTCGTGTTTTATAACGTTTGACTTCTACAATGTAGACATTATAATCTCGCGGTGAGTTGGGCTGCCGAGAGAACCGACGAGTTCCACGAGTGGTGGGAAGGCCTGACGGACCAAGAGCAGCGCAAGGTCGTCGCCTCGGTGGAGGCCTTGCAGGAGCTCCCGGTCGCTGACCGGATCTACGATCGCCACCTTCGGGAGCTCGCCGAGCACGGGGGTGGCAAGGAGCACCAAGATGCCGAAGAAAAGAAAGCCGTTCAGCGAGCTGAGCAAGGAAGTCAGAAAGCGTCCCGGCGCCGCCGCTGAGATCGACGCTCGCAAGCGCGCAATCGTCTCTGCGGTCCGCCTGGCCGAGCTGCGGCAGCAGATCGGAAAGACGCAGACCGAGCTTGCCCAGGTGCTGGGGATGACCCAGGCCAACGTCTCGCGGATCGAGCACACGGAGAACCTCTATCTGCGCACCCTGGCCGACTACGTGGGTGCTCTGGGCGGCCACATCGAGGTCAACGCCGTCTTCGACGACGACGTCGTTCCGCTCGGCCTGGTCGAGAAAGACCGGGGCTCGGCCGCCGCCCGAGCCTGATCGACCGAAGCGCTACCGCGCCAGCGAAACCGGCTCGACGGCGATCCGCCCAACGCGGTTCGAGTTATGTCTCGGTGGGGGTATTGAGGCACGGCCTTTTGACGGTGGTCGAACCGGACCAAAGGCGGGCGTGGGGGTGAGGGTGCCCATGGGCCTGACCTGTGTCAGTCGGCATGGATCTCGCGTCGCACGTAGGCCGCGAACAGCGGGTCCGCCAGCACCCATGAACCGCGCCCGCCGGGCCTGATGACGATCGACGCATCCGCAAGCGAGTTAAGTGCGCGATTTGCGGCCTTCTTCTCAAGATGCTCGTATGGCGACCGTTGGTGGGCGAGGCGCACAGAAACCTCGACTGCCGTATTGCTGATCGACCTGATGCGGTCCATCAGGTCGGCGTGGCGGCCGGCGTCGGCCGCGAGCGCTCCGCGATAGCCGCGCTCTGCAATCGTGCCGTCGATATGACGAGTGCTCTCCTCGACTGAAGCATGGTGGGCTTGCTGGGCGATCAGCATCGTCGAGCGGGGGTGTCCCTCGCCTGCCGCCACGATCAACCCCAGGGCCTCCTCGTCGATGGCGCAGTCGTCCTCTTCGAACCGCTGGCGCAGTCCTTGGCGCCACTCGTCCTCGCTGATCGGGGAGAGCTCGTGGAAGCCGCCGAACTGGTAGAGCGCGCGGCGCTCGTTGCTGAACATGTCGCGCATCAGGTGCTCGACGCTTCCGGCGAACAGGCAGGTGACGCGAGGCGAGTCGTGCAGCGCCTCGCGCAGTTGCTGGGTGGCTTGTTCGGGGTCGCCATACGCCCCGCTGGTCAGCTGTTGGAGCTCATCGATGAACAGGATCAGCTGCCGCTCGTCGCGCGCGGCGATGCGCTGTGGTAGTTCGAGGGCCAGGCTGAGTTCCTGTAGTGGGTCGTGGCGTCTCCGAGTCGGTTCGAGAGCGATCTCCACGGCGTCGCCAAGCTCGGACTTCACTCGCAGAACGGTGGTCAGCGATCGTCCGGCAAGGGCACGGGAGGGAAGCCTGCGCGCTCCCTCGACCAGCCGCTTGAGCGCCGAGCGGTTGGCCAGCGTTTCCTGGGCGAGCGTTTCCGCGAGCGCGGCGGCGTTCGTATCCCTGAAGAGGCTGACGCTCACGGCGTAGAAGCGCCGTCGGCGAAGAGCTGCGACGGTTGCCTCGCAGACCGTGCTCTTGCCGGTGCGGCGTGGGGCCGCCACGATCCGGTGCAGCCCATCCGCGAGCTCAGACGTGAGCTCCTCCAGATCGCTCTGGCGGCCAATGAGCTTTCCAGGGGGACGAATCGGCTCCTCCGATGGGAAGAGGTTTCGCGAGCGTATCCGAGGCATGTTGGCAATTATGCCAACTTAGGTTGACGGATTCGCCAACTCGCATTGCGATGAGTCGGGATGTCATGCCGGCGAGATCACCCTGGCCTCGATCTGCGCCCGGTTCGAGTTATGTCTCGGTGGGGGTACTGCTCGCGCGGATGGTCGAACCCGCTCCCTGACCTATTCCGTCGGCTGGCGTCCACAGGGCCGACACCGGCAGTGCCCATAGGTTCGGTCCGAAGGGCAGCGTCTCGGCGCCGGTATGCACGACCGCTCCGAGTTTGAACCGCGGGCCTAGCTTGTCTTGCAGGTGCCGGAGCGCGCCGAAGTCGTGAGAGCGTGCAGTTGCCCCCAGCTTGACCTCAATTCCACATACCGCCCCGTCTCCTCGCTCGATCAAGATGTCGACCTCGCGCCCGCCCGCAGTCCGCAAGTAGTGGATGCGGACGTTGGCTTCGGCCCACGTCGCATGCTTGATGAGCTCCATCGCGACGAAGTTCTCGAACAGGGCACCGGCGAGAGCCGTCTCGTCTGTCTCGAACCGGGTCTGGTCGTAGTCGACCAGTTGACAGGCCAAGCCGGTGTCGGGAAGCCAGACCTTCGGAGCCTTGATCAGGCGTTGACCGATATTCCGACTCCATGCCCTGGCGCGGATCAACAGGAACAGCTGCTCGAGCAGTGCGAGGTAGCGCTGCACAGTCGGGCGGCTCATCCCCACGTCGCGGGCGATCCCGGTGGGGGAGAGCAGGCCCGAGATGCGCGTCGCGGTCAGCTGGAGCAGCGTTGGGAGCTCATCGAGCTGTCGTGCCTTGCGGGTCAGGTCGCGTACGTCGCGCTCCAGCGTCATCGCGACGTACTCCTCGAACCATCGGCTTCGCCTCTGGGCGTCCCCACGAGCTACGGCCTCGGGGTACCCGCCTGCACTGAGCGCTGATGCGATAGCCGGGCGCCCCACCGGCGCATCGACGACCTGGGCCACGCGCCCGGCGAAAAGGTCGTCGATGAAGGTCTCGCGCCGGCCGCGGAGCTCGCCCTGTGAGAGCGGCCACAGAGTCACCCGCTCCGCCCGGCCCACCAGGGACTCGGAGATGCGAAGGGTTGCCCAGACGTTGGCCGATCCGGTGAGCATGAACATCCCGGCCGGGCGTTTCCCTCCGGCCCGGGCGCGATCCACCCGAGCCTTGATCGCCGGCAGCAGGCCCGGCGCCTTCTGGAACTCGTCGATGCAAAACGGGAGCGCCGCGTTCTCGACGAACCCGGTCGGGTCGTCGTTTGCCGCCTGGCGAGGCCCATCGTCGTCGAAGGTCACGTAGCGGGCTCCGCGCTCGTCGGCGATGGCAGAGGCGAGCGTGCTCTTGCCGGCCTGCCGGGGGCCGACGACGATGACGACGGGAGTGTCGTCGAGCGCGGCGTCCAGCCCGGCCTTGATATGCCTGGGGTAGAGTGTGGGCACCTGATAATCGCCCAGATTATATCTGATATACGCTCAGAAAGAGCCTGACGATAGATCAGTTGGTTTGTGCGTCAGCGAAACCGGGTCAACGACGACCCGCGCTACGCGCTTCGCGTTATCTCTGGGTGGGGGTATTCGGGCACGGCCTCTTGACCGTGGTCGAACCACATCGAAGAGAAGCGAGCCTGTCAGGCAGCGGATCGGGGCGGCGGATTTCGCTGGATGGCGGGTGGCGGAAGCGGCTTCGCGCCGTCGACCTTCTCGCGTTCGCGGAAGAGGCAGAGGATCTCGCCGCTTCCCGGTCTCGCTGCGCTGACAGTTCGCACGCCCTTCCATCCCTCGGCGTGGAGCTGCTCGCCGACGTCCTGGAAGGCCGGCCATCCATGGCGGCGGGGCAGGGGCACTGCGAGGCCGACTCGCGCGAGCTGTGCCTCACATCGCAGGTCGGCGATTCCATCGACATCCACTTCGAAGCGCCACAGGTCTCGCGGAAGTTGATCGGCGGGCCGCAGCGCCAACTCCTCGATCTGCCGGTACCACTCGGCCCACGCTGTCTCGCGGGAATCGGCGAGGTAGAAGCCGGCTACCGCGGAGCCGCGCTGCCAGCGGCCATCTGGCGGCGGTTCCGAGCGCCACCAGACCGCGCCGCTGTGGGGGAGATGGCGGTACCAGACGCCGGCGACGTCGATGCGGTCGACGTCGAGCGCCAAGGCTCAGGTCGCGACCGGTTCCTCGAGCGCGGAGACGATCCGCGCCACGCGCAGGTACTCGCCTCTGGAGATCAGCTCGATCGGCTTTCTGTCGTCGAGCGCAGGGACCGGCTTGTTCATCCAGACCGGGATGTACTCGGGGTCCATCACCCGCAGCAGCCGCTCGCTGATCGAGGAGAGCTCGGCGATCCGCTGCGCGCGCGTTCCCGACGGGATGCGCTTCAGCGCCACCCAGGCCCGCGCGGTGCTCGGCGCGGCGCCGGTGGCCGTGGCGATGTCCTCGGAGCTGAGATGGGCCTCGTCATGGACGAAGGCCGCCTCTTTGGCGAATGCAGGTGACGACACGAGCGCAATTGTAGCGCGTTTGTGCAACCCCTTGAGGAGCATCGGCTACCGCGCCGGCGAGATCGGCTCGGCGGCGCTCCAGGCCAAAATGCTGTAAGGTTATGCATTCGATGAACGCAGTAATTGACTGCGAAGGAGAATGGCGATCAAGGCATTGACGATCAGGAATCTGCCTCCAGGCATCGCTGACGCCTTGGAGCGCGAGAAGCGCCGCCGGGGGAAGTCTCTCAACCAGACGGTCATCGATCTGCTCGGCCAGGGACTGGGCGCGCAGGGCGAGCGCTCCAATGGACTGGGTCGCTTGGCCGGTAGCTGGAGCGAGGATGAGTTCCACGATTTTGAGCGGGCGACCGCGCCGTTCGAGGGCGTTGATGAGGGGCTCTGGCGTTGAGCTCCTACTGCCTCGATACCTCGGCCTACAGCAACTTCAGGCGGGGGAACGAAGAGATGGCGGCACTGCTCGACAGGGCTGAGTTGGTGGGCGTATCGACGATTGCGCTCGGGGAGTTGCGCACTGGCTTCGTGCTTGGCGGCCGGCGAAAGCGCAACGAAGCGGAGTTGGACGCCTTCCTCGACAACCCCGCGGTAGAAGTGCTGCAAGTCGACTCCGAGACCAGTCGCCACTACGCGGAGATTGTCGCCGAACTGCGCAGGGCAGGAACGCCGCTCCCCACCAATGACATCTGGATCGCCGCCGTCGCAAGTCGAAACGGCACCACGGTCCTGACCTGCGACGATCACTTCGAGCGCATCGCCCGGATCGGCTCGGTCGTCATCGACGGCTGAAACGTCGTCCACGCGTCCGCTCGGCATCTCTATTGGAGTGACACAACGTCTGCGTCGATCCGTGCTACGCGGTTCGAGCTATGTCTCGGTGGGGCTGGGGGTACTCAGGCACGGCCTCTTGACGGTGGTCGAACCGGAGAGGGCCGGCGGCTTCGCACAACGTTTGACTTCTACAATGTAGACATTATAATTTTGCCGCGAGTTGGGCTGCTGAGAGAACCGACGAGTTCGATGAGTGGTGGGCAGTCCTGACAGACCAAGAGCAGCGCAAGGTCGTCGCCTCGGTGGAGGCCTCACAGGAGCTCGGCCCGAGTGCAGGCCGGCCGCTCGCCGACACCGTCGAGGGCTCCCGGCACCCCAACATGAAGGAGCTGCGGATAACCCAAACGATGCGGGTCTTCTTCGCCTTCGATCCCGAGCGGACGGCGATCCTCCTGAGGGGGGCGACAAGGCAGGGAAGACGATGCTCGCGCGCGTCTTTGGCGCGACGAGCCAGCGCGCTGAGGCTTTGGTCGAAGTCCCCGGGGGCGACGAACACCTGGCTGAACAGCGTCCAGGTGCCGCTGTGAGCCTTTGCGAGCTCGCCGCGCTCTGACAACGCGGCTTGGGCGGCGTAGAGCATTCCGTAATAGGGGGCGCTGACTACCGCTGCCGGGTGTCCTTCTCGTTCTGGCAGTAGTGGCGGGGGGCCGAGGCGGGCAGCTTCGGCTGGCTGTAGTTGCCGCAGAAGATCTTCGTCACGGGCGTGCGCCAGAGAGGCTGCTCGCTCGGCGTCTCCGGGCCGTGTCCCCGGCCGAGCTCGGTCGCCTTGAAGAACCCGTACAGCGTCGTCCCTTCGCTCGCCCCCCAGTAGCCGGGGAAGCTCATCGGCGCCTCGCTTTCGGAGACGAGATGGATGCCGCCCTCCGCCGGGTACCACTCCCACCCGTATTCGGTCTTGTCGCGGATGTTGGAGGCGTAGCTGAGCAGCGTCGTCGTCCCCGCGGGCGCCCCCTGGCACCCCGCCCAGTCGGGTGAGCGCTTCTGGTCGGCGCGCGGGTAGTTGGCGTGCGACCCCTCCGCGACCGCGACGAGCGGGTGCGTGCGGCTGCCGAGCCGGTCGGACAGCTCTGCTTCTTCCCAGGGCACCCAGGTCCCGGCGCAGTGGGCCGAGTAGGCGACGAAGAGCGGTTCGGCCTCCGAGAGGCCGACCGTCACGGCCTCCCAGTCGCCTTCGTGGCGCTGCACCAGCTTGCCGGCGAAGACGTGAGTTTCCCATTCGTCGTAGCGGTAGAAGTACCAGTACTGGAGCAGGATCGAGAGCCTCTTCGCGTACGGGCCTTCGCCCCGGAACAGCTTCGGCGGCCAGCGGTCGGACCTGCGCACGTCTTCGGTGTTGCGCCTTTCTTCGAGCTGTTCCTCGGCTCCACGGCGGGCCACGCGCACGTAGACGGCTCCTTCGCGGTAGAGGCCTTCGTCGCTGCGTCCGTGGTGCGGATTCGGCTCGGCGCAGGCCCGGTTCCCGGCCGGGCAGCGGATCGAGAGCCGAAAGCAGGGCGCCGAGGAGAGCCGCGGGCAGCTCACGTCGAGCTTCTCCGCCGCGCTCTGCCCGGCTGGGGGCGGTTTCGGCAGCGGACCGCTGAGCACGGCCCCTTCGGCGTATCCGTCGAAGGGGACCGGCGACCACCGCTCGCCGCGGGTGAGCGCGAGGACCGGGCTGTAGGCGGCGGCGAGGGCGTCGTCGGACGCATAGCTGCCCGGCGCGGGCGGCGGCGTCGCTTCCGCCGCTTCGATCGAGGTTTCGGTGCTGAGCCGCTTCCCCGGCCGGTCGGTCTCCGCCATGCCCGTCCAGGCGGCCGCCAGGAGGGCGACGACGGCGGCGAGCAGGGCGACGCCGAGGCCGAGACCCTGGAAGAGCCGCACGCGCGCCGAGCCCAGCCCGCCCCCGCGGATCCAGTGGACGGGCCCGGGAGGACTCTCCGCTTGCCCCGCCGCGGCCGCGTCCCACCGTAGCCTGGCCGCGATCGTGTCCAGGACCGCCTCGGCGAGGATCAGCGCGGCGGCGACCGCGGGCAGCAGCCAGTCGAGGAAGGCGAGGTGGTCGGAGATCAGCTCGCCGCCGGGAACGAGGCCGATCGCCGCTCCCAGGCGGTAGCCGGTGAGGGCGACGAAGAGCGCGACGCCCGCCCGCAGCCAGGAGGAGCAGTGCGAGAGCAGCCGCAGGCCGAAGGCGAGCAGCCAGAGGACGAGGGCGAGGACGAGCAGGACCGAGGCGGCGCCGCCGATCGACTGGAGCGAGCGGTTGGACGCCAGCAGCATGCCGCCGGCCGTCAGCGCGGCGGCCAGCAGCGCGAGCCAGGGCCCGTGGCGGCGCAGCAGCCGCAGGTCCCAAGCGCCGGCGGCGCGCAGCTGTGAGGCCTCCGGCACGACGAGCAGGCTGCCGGCGGCGAAGGCCAGCAGCGCCGCCCCCGCGAGCAGCACGAGGCTGCCGAGATGGAACAGCCCGACGAGCGCGGCGGCGAGCAGCGGCAGGGCCAGCGGCCGGAAGGTGACCAGCAGCGAGACGAGCGGGACCGCCGCCGGCGCCGGCGAGAGGTGGTGGCGGGCGAGCAGGTAGGCGCCGAGCGCCCCGACCGCGATCCCCGCGAGCCCGAGCGCGACGATCGCCGGGGGTGAGATCGTCGCCACGTCCTACCCCCCGAGCGCCGGCCGGCGCTCGGGCTCGCGCACCAGCCGCACCATCGTCCACGTCGCATCCACCGCTGCGACGAGCAGGGCGATGTTGCGGATCAGCATGACGAAGGCCGGGCCGTAGACGTTGTAGGTGGTGCCGTAGGCGCCCATCGGGCCGTAGGCGGCGGTGGTCAGGATCGCGGCCGCGACCACGGTCCAGGCGGGGCGCTTGAGGCTGCTGTCGCGGGCGGCGAGCACGACCGCCGAGAGGCCGAGCATCCAGATCATGTACTGGGGGCTGAGGACGCGGCTCGTCACCACCAGCAGCAGGACGACCGTGAAGACGAAGTCGCGGCTGACCGACGCCCTGCGCAGCGCTTCGCGGCCGCGGCGGATCGCGCGGCTGCGTGCCAGCCACCAGAAGCCGGCGGCGATAAGCGCCGCAAGCGAGAGCCACTCGAGCACGCTCGCGGTCACGTCGGCGCCGTGGTCTTCGATCTCCCACGCCCGGTAGCGGATCCCGGCGTCGATTTCCTGCCCGGTTACGTACTGGCGCAGGTGCCAGGGCAGGCTCGCCACCGATTCGACCTGCAGGCCGCGCCCGCTCTCTTCGCCGAGGAAGCCGAGCTGGTCGCCCTCGAAGGAGAAGGCGGAGAGCACGAAGACGAAGACGACCGCCGCCGCCGCGCCGGCCGCGGCGCGCAGCAGCCGGCCGCGGTCCCACTCGCCGAACAGCAGCGCGACCGGCCAGGCCTTGATCATCGCGCCCATCCCGGCCAGGGCTCCGAACAGGCCCGGCCGCCGGTGGACGACGAGCAGCGCGCCGATCGCCAGCACGGTCGGCGCCAGGTCAAAGCGCAGCACCGGCAGCGCCCGCAGCATCGGCATCGCCAGCAGCCAGACCCAGACGCCCGCGTCGCTGCCTTCGCGCTGCCCGAGCCGCGCCAGCAGGACGAGGCCGATCAGGTCGAGGATCAGCATCGTCGCGACGAAGTCGTAGCCGAAGGCGGCCCAGCCGACCCGCGGCAGGACCAGCAGCAGCGCCGCGCCCGGCGGGTACTGCCAGGCTTCGCCCGCCGGCAGCACCCCGTGGCCCAGTTCTTCGGACCAGACGCCGAAGATGCCGACGTCTTCCCACTGCGGCCCGATCGCGTCGTTCCAGAAGCCGACGTGGGCGACGATCAGGAACCGCGTCGCCAGCCAGACGGCCGCCCAGACCCAGACCTTCCTGCTGCGCAGCAGCTCGCCCCAGCTCATCGCGCGGCAGGCTATAGGCGATCGAGGCGAGCGACCGGATGGCCGGCCCCTCTCTATTCGGTGCGTTCGCGGGGTGGCCCGCGGAATTCCGTTTCTACGACGCGATCCCGGTCCATCGTGACCGTGCAGGTGCTTTCGCCGCAGTCTCCGGTGAGCTCGCCGGAGAAGCCGCCGAATTCCGAGAACTCACCCGTCGTCTTCGCCGCCAACTCCACCTCTTCGCCGGCCTGGAAGGGCGCGCTGCAGGCGCCGGAGGCCCCTTCCGGGCCATTGCGGCAGTCGATCCCCTGTGGCACGCTGGTGATCGAACCCGTCCCGGTGCCCGCGATCGCTATCGACAGCTCGACCGTGGCGGGTTCGAAGCCGGCGGTCACGGTCTGGGCTTCGGTCATCGCGACGATGCAGGTATCGCCGCCGGTGCAGTTATCGGAGAAGCCGGCGAAGATCGACCCTTCGTCGGCTTCCGCGCTCAGCGTCACCGCCCTTTCGTCGGCGAAGGCCGCGGCGCACGTTTCCGGGCAATCGATGCCGGCCGGGTCGCTGCGAATCGTGCCGGAGCCCTTGCCGGCGAGGGAGACGGTCAGCGACCTCGTCCCATTGCCTTCTCCGCCGGGACGTTCTCCGCCGGGACGTTCTTCCTTGGGGTGACCCCCACCGCCGTGTTTGGGGCCTCCGCCCGTGTCCGTCGGTCCCTGTCCGCCGCCTTCCTTCGCGCTGGAGCTGGAGTTGCCTTTCAGGATCGCTCCGGCGACGCCCCCCGCGCCGAGCAGCAGGAGAGCGACCGCGGCGAGCACGATCGGGCTGAGCACCGCGGGCCGGAAGAGCCCCCGCCTCTGCACGAGCTCGTCCTTCTGCATCATCTGGCGCAGCTGCCGGCAGAGCGCCTGCAGGTTGCGCGTGGTCGCGGCGAGTCCCCGGGAATCGCCGATCTCCTCCCGCATGCGGCGCGCATCGCCGAGGTCGCGGTCGGCTCCCTTGAGGTCGCCGCGGATCAACCGCGCGGTGCCCAGTTCGTGCTTCGCCCAGGCGACCGCCGCCGGCTTTCCGATCAGCTCGCCGGCGCGCTCCGCCTTCAGCAGCGACTCGATCAGCGCCGCCCAGCGCCGCGCCAGGGCGAGAAGCTTCGAGAGCGTGCGGGCGACCCGGAGCGCGTCCTCGTATCTCCCTTCCTTGTCGAGGCGGCCGAGCAGCGCCAGCAGCGAGTCGACCGAGCTCTGCACCTGGGCGACCTCCAGCGAGCCGTCAGCGAGGTCCTTGTAGAGGAGGTCAGCCTGTTCGACCTTCGCGGTGACGCCTGCCGCCCGGTCGACTGCGTCCTCGGCGACCCGCCCCCCGGCCTTCTCCGGCTCGGTGACGCCCGCCGCGCTTCGCTGCGGCGCCTCGCCGCTGACGACCATCCCGGCCGACTGGCCGATTTCGATGACGTAACCGCCGTCTGCGACTCTGCAGACGGGCGAGTCCGAGTCTGGGCCTTGGCTGTCGCTTGGATCTTGGTCCACTGAACGCTCCGCGTCGCGGTGAACGCTGTTCGGCTTCCCATCAGCGCCCAGTCGAACCTAATCGATAGATAGACAAACTTGTGTTAAGAACGATCCTCGTCGTCCCCAGGGGCGCTTACGCGATGCTGACGAGCCCTGCCATCAGCGCCACTGCCTCCTCGCCGCTCAGCCCCTGCTCGCGCACCAGCGAGCGCCAGGTGGGGAAGGAGAGGGCGTGGCTGATCGCCGCTCGTGCCAGGCGCCGCCGCCGGCCGCGCTCGCGGCGGCCGCGCACCAGCGTCTCGGCGGCCGCTTCGGACCAGATCGCCGCGCGTTGCATCGCAGGCCGCAGCGCCGGCACCACGGCGACGTCGCGGGTCGTCCGCTCGAGCATCGCCTCGCCGCGCTCGAACCAGGCGTAGAGCTCGGCGAGCGCCGTGCGCAGGCGCTCCTCCGGGTCGGCGATCGCCGCCCAGGCATCGAGGTCGGGCAGCGGGTGCTCGCCCAGCCAGTGCCCCGAGCAGGCGGCGAACAGCGCCTCTTCGTCCGGGAAGTGGCGGTAGACGGTCGCCCGCTGCACGCCGGCCCGTTCGGCGACCGCGCTGACCGTCGTCTTCGCCGGCCCGACCGAGCCGTGCAGGTCGACCGCCGCTTCGGTGATCCGCCGCCGCGTCGCGTCCTCCTGGGCGGCGCGCCGGCGCTTGCGGTAGCGCCGCGTCCCGTCGCGTCCGCCCCGCTGTCCTCTCTCTTTCGTTGACATAGATGTTCAACCAATGTTGACAGATGGCTCGGACGTCTGCTACGTTCACCGCACACTATCGTTCAATGAAATGGAGGTTTCAGGATGTCACCCACTCAGATCGTCGAGGCGCTGCGCCGCTTCGACGCCTCGCAGGGCCCGCGCAAGGTCGGGCCGGGGGAGGGCCACGTCGCCGAGCTCGGCGGCTGCGACGCCCGCTTCCTCGTCTGGAGCGAGGAGTCCGGCGGCGGCTTCTCGCTGGTCGAACACCCGATTCCGCCGCGCTCGCTCTGCGCGCCGCTGCACCGCCATGCCGGCGTCGACGAGTACAGCTTCGTGCTCGAGGGCAGGATGGGGGCGCTGCTCGGCGACGACGTGATCTACGCCGAGGCCGGCGAGCTCGCGTTCAAGCCACGCGACCAGTGGCACACCTTCTGGAACGCGGGCGAGGAGCCGGCGCGCATCCTCGAGGTGATCTCGCCCGGCGGCTTCGAGCACTTCTTCCGCGAGTTCGACGAATCGACCAAGGACGGCAGCTTCGACCCCGAGGCGCTGGGCGAGAAGTACGGGATCGAGTTCGACATGGAGGCCGTGCCGCGGATCTGCGCCGAGCACGGGCTCACGCACCCGCTGCTGGGCTGACCCCCGGCTATCCGCCGAGGCGGTAGGCGACGATTTCCGGCGTCTGCCCTTCGGCGGAGGCGAGGCCGGCCGGGGCGACCACCGTTTCGCCGGCGATCGTCACGCCGGCGTTGCTGCCCGCGGGGAGCTGTTCCTGCCAGAGCTGCTTGCCGCTCTTCGTGTCGTACGCCCACACCTTGCCGTCGAAGGTGGTCGCGAAGACGACGTCGTTGCTCACCGTGGTCGCGCCGAAGGCGGGCGCGGTCGAGAATTCGTGCTTCCAGGCGACCGAGCCGTCCTTCACGTTCAACGCCACCAGCTCGCCCGCGTTTTCGGGGCTCGTTTCTTCGATTTTCTCCCCCGCGGAGTCGACGGAGACAGGGTGGTTCACCACCGGGACGAAGACGTGCGAGCCGTCGGTCGACATCGGCGCGATCACGCCCCCCAGGGTGCCGGGGTAGACTTCGAACGGCGGCTTCAGCTGCGACGTTTCGCCGCGCATCGCCAGCGCTCCGTCTTCGTCGTGGCCGTTGTGCTTGCCGACCGAGCGCTTCCAGACCAGCTTGCCGCTGTTCGCGTCGAGCGCGATCACGAAGCCCGACTTGCCGGCGGCGACCACCAGCTCGCGGCCGCCCGCCTCGATCAGCATCGGCGGCCCCTGCAGATCCCAGTCGTAGAGATCGTGCGGGGTCAGCTGGAAGTACCAGTCCATCTTGCCGGTCTTCGCGTCCATCTTCACGATCGAGTCGGTGTAGAGGTTGGGGCCGGGGCGGCTCGAGCCCCAGGGTTCGCCGGCGGTGCCCGGGAACGGCGCCGGGTTGCCGACGCCGAAGTACATCGACCCCTTGCCGTCGAACGCCGGCGTGTACCAGACGCCGCCGCCCGCGTTCACCTGCGGCTTGCCCCAGAGGCTTTTCGGCACCGTGTCGAAGTGCCAGACCTTCTTGCCGGTCTTCGCGTCCAGGGCCCAGAGCGTGCCGACGCCGCCGCCTTCGTAGTAGGAGGCCGCGTTCCAGGGCACGGTCGAGACGAAGACCAGGCCTTCGGCGTAGCCCGGCGCCATGTCGATGCCTTCCTCTTCGTTGCGGGTCAGCTGCGTCGACCACAGCTGCTTGCCGGTTTCCCGGTCGAGCGCGAAGGCCGCGGTCGCCGTGCCTCCGTAGACGCGGCCGCCGGCGGCGAGGACGCCGTTCGGGCCCTGGTCGGCGAATTCGTACTTCTTCGTCCACAGCACGTTGCCGCTTTCCAGCTCGATCGCCTGCACGTCGGACTCGAGGTCCTGCGAGTAGAGCACCCCGTGGCTCACCGACGGGGTCGAGGCGTAGGCGCCGAAGCTGCTCTGCGCGGTCAGCGGCAGCGTCCAGGCCTGCTGCAGATCGGCGACGTTGGCCGCTTTGATCGGCCCGCTCGTCCGGCGGCTGTTGGCCGCGTCGCCGTTGGGATAGGCGGTGCCGGTGAAGCCGATCTCGCCGGAGGAGCCGCCGCTCCCGCCGCAACCGGCCGGCAGGAGCACGACGAGCAGCGCGGCGATCGCGATGGTCGCGACCGCCGCGTACGTGCTCCTGCCCGCCGTTCGCCCGTCTCCCATTGCCGCGACCCTACGAGATGGAAAAAAACTTGTCAAGTGGTTACCGAAGCTTGAATGAAGCTCTCCGTCTGTCCACGGTCCTTCAACAGCGGTTGCAGCACCCGGTTGGCGAGCAGCCCGAGCGCGCCGAGGTTGGCGAAGCCGGGCCCCTGGCTGAGGCCGGCGAGGCCGGGGATGTGCAGGCGCGGCGCCATCCCCCGCAGCTCGAGGTGGCGGCCGATCGGCACCTCGCTCCCCGCCGGCGCGTCCCAGAGCGGTCCGACGCGACGCTCGATCTCCGCCCGCGTCGCCTCCGGGAAGAGCCCGCGCAGCTGCGCCAGCAGGTCGAAGCCGGTGCAGTTGACGACGAAGTCGTGCTCGGGGCCGGCCTCGCCGTGCGGCGAGTGGTGCCGCAGCCGGACGCCGCTTCCGCCGCGCGCCGCGAAGACCTCGCTGACCCGGCCGATGACGAAGCGGCAGCGCTCGTCGTAGGCGATCGCCCCGAGGCTCGGCGGGTCGAAGACGCCGCGGTCGGAGTGCTTGACGAAGTCGCGCCGCGTCGTCCGGTCGAGCGCCTCCCACTCGATCTCGTCGGGGTTGGAGAAGACGCGGTTCTCGAGGAAGCTCTCGCCGCGGCTCATCGGCACCATCGGCGTGTAGATCGTGAACCGCGAGCGGGGCCGGAATCCGCGCAGGAACATCATGCAGCTGAGCGCGCTCTCGCCGCCGCCGACGATCGCCACGTCGCAGGCGCTCTCCTCCGGCAGTTGGGCGAACTCCTCGCGCCGGCTGTCGCAATGGAAGACGCGGCCGCCGATCGCCGGCTCGTGCGGGAGCTCGCGGTGCACGCCCGGGCCGGTGAGCACCAGCGCCGCCGCCGTGTGCCGGGAGACCCCGCCGGCCTCCTCGACCTCGACCGCCCAGCGCTCGCCGTCCTCCAGCGTCACCCGGGCGACCCGGCCGTCGACGTGGCTGACGCCCTCGCGCGCCCGTCCCAGCACCCAGCCCAGGTACTCGCCGTAGTCGCGGTGGCGCACCGAGGGCGAGCCGGCGTCGATCCAGCGCGCGTAGCGGCGCCGCGCGACCATGAAGCGCTGCCAGGTGAACTGCATCGTCGCGTCGTCGATCGCCTCGCCGGCCTCGCCGAACTCGCGCCAGCTCTGGTACGGGAAGCCGATGTCCTTGATCGGCGTCACCGCCAGCGGCTCCTCGCCCGAGGTCATCCCATTGAGCCCCTTCCACGAGGCGGCGACCTCGGTCGCCTCGACCGTCTTCAGCCTCAGCGGGCCGAGCCCGAGCGTGTTGAAGGCGTGGACCTTCGCCGCCAGGCCGGCCGCCTTCGCACCCGCGCCGACTACGAGTAGATCGGACTCGGCTGCCATGGCTCGCTCGGCTCCCCGGCGACGGCCGGGACGGGGGTGCGCGGCTCGGCGATCACGCGGGCGCGCTTGTCGGGGCTGAAGGAGATCGCGCTGCGCCGCGCCCGCTCGGAGTCCTCGTCGGCGGGCCGCAGCTCGACCTCGCCGAGCACCGTGCGCAGCACCCGCTTCATCTCCAGCTCGGCGTAGCTGGCGGCGAGGCAGCGCCGCGTGCCGCCGCCGAAGGGGATCCAGGTGTAGGTCCCGGGCGGCTGCTCGAGGAAGCGCTCGGGCAGGAAGCGGCGCGGGTTCGGGTAGATCTCCTCGTTGCGGTGGATCAGGTAGACGCAGGGCGCCACCACGGTCCCCGTCGGCAGCGCGTGGCCGCCCAGCTCCAGCGGCTCGAGCAGCTTGCGCACGACCACCGGCACCGGCGGGCAGAGCCGCAGCGTCTCCTTCACCACGGCGTCCATGTAGGAGTCGTCCTCGCCCGCCCAGACCTCCTCCTGCAGGCGGCGCAGCTTCTGCGGATGGCGCAGCAGCCGCTCGAACACCCAGGCCAGGGACGACGACGTCGGGCCATCGGTCAGCAGGGTCATCAGTTCGTCGCGCAGCTCGCGCTCGTCCAGCGGCGAGCCGTCCTCGCGGCGGGCGTCGATCAGGATCGAGACGATGTCCTTGCGGCCGTCCTCGCCCGCCCGCCGGCGCCGGTCGACCTCCTCCAGCAGCGCCGCTTCGACCGGGGCCATCGCGGCGCGGAATCCCCTGTCCCGGGCCAGCCGGCGCGGGCCGAGCGCCGCCGCCAGGCGCAACCTGCCGGGGTCGTTGAGCGCCTCCGTCAGCCGCCGCAGCAGTGTCCGCAGCTCGCCCAGGCGCGGCGCTTCCTCGGCGCCGAAGACCGAGCGCATGATCACCTCCTGGGTGATCGCCTGCATCTGCGGCCACAGCTCGAACGGCTCGCCGGCCGGCCAGGAGCGCACGATCTCGCGCGCCGCCTCGGCCATCGTCTCCGCGTCGGCCTCCATCCGCTGTCCGTGGAAGGGCGGCAGCATCGTCCGCCGCCGCGCCATGTGGTCCGGCTCCTCCAGCAGCATCACCGAGCGCGGCCCGAGCACCGGCAGCAGCAGCGGGTTGGCGAGCGCCACGCCGAGGCTGCCGGCCGGCGCGGTGAAGACCGCTTTCACGTCGGCGGGGTCGCAGAGGAACACCCAGGTGCCGCTGTGCAGGATGCGCAGCGTGAAGACGTCGCCGTAGCGCTCCTGGCAGCGCTTCATCAACGGGTAGGGGCGGGTCGCCCAGCCGAGCGCCTGCAGCGCCAGCGGCATCCGCGGCCCCGGCGGCAGGCTCATCGCCCCTCGCCCTCCAGGGCCGCCATCAGCTCGTCCTCCTCCTTGCAGGTGGCGGCGATCAGCAGCTCGAAGAGGTCGCCGGCGAACTCGGCCGGCAGCTTCGCCTCGGCGCCGCGCGCCAGGTAGCGCTCGCGCACCGCGTCGACCCGCTGCGGCTGCATCATCGGGATCTCGTGGGCGAGCTTGTAGCGGGCGATCTCGCGGCAGACCTCGAAGCGCTCGCCGAGCAGGCGGGCGATCTCGTCGTCGAGCCGGTCGAGGCGGCGGCGGTAGGGCTCGAGGCTCATAGCCCCTCCTTCCGGTGCGCCTTTGCCACCGTATGCGTGGGAAAGGCGCACCGGAACGTCATGCGGGCACCACCGCCTCGTCGAGCAGGCCGGCGGCGAAGGCATAGCTGCAGGCGGCGAGCGCCTGCAGCGCGTAGCCGCCCTCCTGGACGACGCAGACCGGCCGTCCGCCGGCCGCCAGCAGGCGGCCGACCTGGGCGAAGATCGCCGGCGAGAATCCCCAGCTGCCGTGCGGGTCGCCGGCGATCGTGTCGTAGCCGAGCGAGACGACGAGCGACTCGCACTCGGCCGCCAGTGTCCTCACCGCGCGCTCGACCGCGTCGAGGTAGGTCTCGGCGCCGGGGCTGCCGCTGAACTCGACCACCCGCTCGCGCTCGTTGCTCGGCGTCACCGTGCGCGCGGCGACGTTGGTCACCGGCCAGGCGTGCAGCGACTGCAGGCGCACGTCATCCATCCGCGCGACGATCGCCGCGGTGCCGTTGGGGTAGTGCAGGTCGAGGTCGAGGATGCCGACCGGGCCGAGCCCGCGCTCGCGCAGGGTCAGCGCCGCCGCCGCGGCCGAGTTGAGGTAGCAGTAGCCGGCGAACCAGTTGGGCCCCGCGTGGTGGCCGGGCGGGCGGCAGAGCGCGTAGGCGAAGCGGGCGCCCTCGGCGAGGCGCGACGCCGCGGCGATCGCCGTGCGCACGCCCTCGACCGCGGCGGCGACCAGCGCGGCGCTGACCGGCACGTCGGGCGGTAGCCCCGGCGGCGAGAGCTCGGGCATCGTCACCGGCTCGGAGGAGCGCAGCCCGCGCAGCGCCCGCAGGTACTCGTCCTCGTGCAGCTCGGCGAGCGTCCGCTCGACCTCCTCGATCGCCGCCTCGGCGGCGACCGCGCGCACGCCGCCGTGGCAGACGAGCCCGTTGCGCAGCTCGGCGATCCGCCGCCGGTCGTCCATCCCGCGCAGCCGCCGCCCGCCTTCGAGGATCCAGGCCGGCCCCTCGCGGTGGGCGCCGCGCTGCTCGACCATCAACAGCTCGGCGGTCACGAGAGCAGCCTCCGCATCCGCGGGCCGAGCGGCTTGAAGTCGTTCTCGCGGTAGAAGCGTTCGGTCGCGCCGAGGTTGGCGAAGCTCTCCTGCGGCAGGCCGACCTCGAGCCGCGGCACGCCGGCCTCGCTCGCTTCGCGCACCAGCGCCATGATCAGCTCGCGCCCGAGCGAGCGGCTGCGCCACTCCGGGTGCACCCAGAGGTCCTGGATCGTCCCGTAGCGGCCCGGCACGTGGATCGCGTACTGCCAGCTCGCCGCCAGCACGCCGACCACCTCGCCGTCGTCCTCGGCGACCAGCAGGGCGCCGGCCTCGGGGTCTCCGGCCAGCCTGCGCACGGCCTCCTCCAGCGCCGTCGCCGCGGGGCGCTCGCCGCCGAGCTCGATCAGCAGCTCTTCGACCGCCTTCGCCACGGCCGGCGCGTCGTCGGCCGTCGCCGCTCGCACGTTCACGCGGCGGCCGCCTCCCGTTTGCGCCCCGGCTCCAGCTCGATCGACCAGGCATCGGGCGAGCGCGAGCCGGTCACCGCCTCGGCGATCGTCGCCATCGGCGCCCGCGCCTTGAGCAGGATCTCGTCGAACTCGTCCTGCGGGTCGGACTGCATCACGATCGCCCCGCCGGCGCCGATCGTCGTCCGTCCCGGCCGCATCACGATCGTGCGGATGACGATGCTCAGGTCCATCGCGCCGTCGATCCCGAACCAGCCGATCGCCCCCGAGTAGACGCCGCGCGCCTCGTCCTCGAGCTCGTCGATGATCTCCATCGTGCGCTCCTTCGGCGCCCCGGTCATCGAGCCGCCGGGGAAGCAGGCGCGGGCGCATTCGGCCGCCGTGCGGCCGGCGGCGAGCGTGCCGCTGACGGTCGATATGAGCTGGTGGACGGTGGCGTAGTCCTCGACGATCATCAGCTCCGGCACGCCGACGCTTCCGACCTCGCAGACGCGGCCGAGGTCGTTGCGCAGCAGGTCGACGATCATCAGGTGCTCGGCGTAGGTCTTCTCGTCTTCGGTCAGCTCGGCGCGCAGCGCCGCGTCCTCGGCGAGGTCCTCGGAGCGCCGCGTCGTGCCCTTGATCGGGCGCGCCTCGACCCGCCGCTCGCGGTCGACCGCGAGGAAGCGCTCCGGCGAGGAGCTGACCACCGCCATCTCGCCGAGCTTCAGGTAGGCGGCGAAGGGGGCGGGGTTGCGGCGCCGCAGCAGCCGGTAGAGGTCGAGCGGGTCCGGCTCCGCGTCGGTGGAGATCTGATCGGTGAGGCAGACCTCGTAGGACTCTCCCGCCGCCAGCTCGGCCTGGCTGCGTTCGATGTCGGCGAGGTAGCGCTCGCGGCCGCGGCCGCACTCGAAGCCGACCTGCGCGGCCTGCGGGCCCTCGGCGAGCGCCCGCGGCGCCGCCGGCTCGGGGGCCTCGGCGGCGATCTCGCGCACCGTCGCTTCGGCCATGTCCAGCCAGGTCTCGGCTTCCGCCTCGTCGCCATGGCAGAGCGCGACCAGGTGCGTTCGTCCCTGCACGTGGTCGACGGCGACGAGGCGGTTGGCGAGCATCATCACGGCATCCGGCATGTCCGACCGGTGCACGTTCGGCGAGCCGCAGTCCGCCTTCAGCTCGTAGCCGAGATAACCGACGAAGCCGCCCAGCAGTCCGGGCGGCAGGTCGGCTGGTGGTGGCTCGATCGCGTGCCCCGCTAGCTCACGATCGAGCAAGTCGAAGATCGAGCCGCGCAGCGTCCGCGCCGGGCCGGCGCCGTGGCGGATCGCCGTCCCGGACTCGACGTCGTACTCGAGCACGCAGCGCGTCGCGCCGGCGCTGGTGCCGAGGAAGGAGCGCTGGGCGAGCCGCGTCGGCGCGTCGGCGCTGTCGAGCCAGAAGGCGTGCTCGGCGGCGCCGAAGAGCCGTTCGAATAGTGGCTCGGTTGTCGGTTCGAGCGCCAGCGTGCGCAGCCGCAGCTCGCTCTTCCGGCCCGCACCGCGGCTTCCCCGTCCGCCGTCGAGCTTTTCGTCGCCATCCGGCGAGAAGCTCGACGGCGCTCGGGAGGCGGCGGCCGCCGGCGGGCGCTTGGCGCCGCGCCAGCGCGGCGAGCGCCGGCGCCGGGCGAGCTCGTAAAAGTTCTCGACCAGGCGGGCCCCGTGCTCGGTCGCCACCGACTCGGGATGGAACTGGACGCCCCACAGCGGCCGCCGCCGGTGTTCGATCCCCATCGTCACCCCGTCGTCGGCCCAGGCGGTGACGTGGCCGTCGGGCCCCAGCTCGGTGATCGCCAGCGAGTGGTAGCGGACCACGGGGAAGTCCTGCGGGATGCCGGCGAACAGGCCGGCGTCCTCGTGGCGGATGCGGCTGAGCCGCCCGTGCATCGCCTCCGGCGCGCTGTCCACCCTGCCGGCGAGCAGCCGGCCGAGCCCCTGGTGGCCGAGGCAGATCCCCAGCACCGGGATCTCGCTGTAGCGGAGGATGTCGTTGCAGACGCAGAAGTCGTGCCAGCGGCGCGGCGTGCCGGGGCCGGGGGAGAGGACGATGGCGTCGAAGTCCCAGCGCGAGAGCGCCCGCCAGGAGACGGCGTCGTTGTCGACGACGATCGGCTCCTCGCCGGAGACGCCCGCCAGCAGGTGGAAGACGTTGTAGGTGTAGGAGTCGTGGTTGTCGACCAGCAGGGTCCTCATGCCGGCGCCTCCTCGAGCCCGAGCCCGCGCGCCGCGCGGTCGAGGGTGGAGCCGACGACGCGGCGCACCCGCGGCGAGCGCTCCTCGTCCAGCTGCCAGCGCGCCAGGTGGGAGGCCCAGCGGGCGAGCGGCGAGACGTCGAAGTCGCTCGCGGCGCGCCCGACCATGCGGCCGTAGGTCTCCGCCTGCACGACGGCGAAACGGTACTCGGGGTCGAGCTGCGGCTCGGCGGCCGGCGCCGCGCCGCCGTCGCGGCTGCGGGCGCGGGCGCGGGCCAGGTCCCAGCCCAGCGCGTCGCCCTCGGCGAGCAGCCGCGCCGGCTCGAAGTCGATCCGCTTGTTCGCCGGGTGCAGGAGGAAGTAGCCGAGCGCGATCTGCGCCGCGACCCGCTCGGCGGAGGGGTGCCCGCCGCGCACCGCGGC